>Ga0160430_100926_pt1 | contig 12800 bp, 13 predicted proteins | sample HID1971I_E0MG_FD_108274 | JGI IMG/M metagenome (GOLD analysis project Ga0160430, IMG submission 108274) | Enriched millipede-associated microbial communities from UW Madison campus, WI, USA - HID1971I_E0 MG | ecosystem: Host-associated > Arthropoda: Insects > Digestive system > Unclassified ...
CTGCAGGCCGAGGGCCGCGGCAAGACCGTGATCTTCACGCGCACCAAGCGTGCGGCGCAGCGTCTCGTCGACGAGCTCGGCGACCGCGGCTTCAACGTGGGCGGCGTGCACGGTGACATGGGCCAGGATCAGCGCGAACGCTCCATGGCCGCCTTCAAGGCCGGCAAGCGCGACGTGCTCGTGGCGACCGACGTCGCCGCGCGCGGCATCGACGTCGACGACGTGACCCACGTGATCAACCACACGATCCCCGACGAGGACAAGACGTACCTGCACCGCGCCGGTCGTACCGGCCGCGCGGGCAAGACCGGCATCGCGGTCACCTTCGTCGACTGGGAGGACCTGCACAAGTGGGCCCTCATCAACCGCGCTCTCGAGTTCGGCCAGCCCGAGCCGGTCGAGACCTACTCCTCGAGCCCGCACCTGTACGAGGACCTCGACATCCCCCAGGGCACGAAGGGCCGCCTCGTGACGGCGCCGAAGACCGAGTCCGTGAAGACCGAGCGCACGCGTCGCCCCGAGCGGGCCGCGGATGCCGCAGCCGAGGGCACCGACGAGGGCGGGACCCGTCGTCGCCGCCGTCGCCGCAACAGCACCACCCCGGTCGGGTCGACCTTCGCCGAGGGCGCTGCCGACGCGGGCTCCGGTGAGGGCCAGTCCGCTCCCGCCGCCGATCGCGGCGCCGAGGGCGCGGGCACGCACGACGGTGCCGGCAAGGAGCACCACGACGGCAAGCCGGCTCCGGCCCGCCGTCGCCGTCGCCGTCGCGGCGGTTCGGGTGCGGGTGCCGCTCCGGTCGCCGGAGCCTGACCACCGCTTCGAAGGGCGCATGTCGCCGGATTCTCGTCCGGCCGCATGCGCCCTTTCGCGTGTCCGGCACTCGACGCCGGACGCGCTTCACCGGACGTCGGTCGGTTTCGTCCCGGTGCCGTCCCGCGCGACCGTGACACGGCCCTCATCCCGCACGGACGCCGGCACCTGGGGCGGGTAGACCCAGGCGACGAGCACGACCGAGATGATCATCAGCAGGAACCAGGAGCTGAGCTTGCTGAGCGAGACCGGCTGCCATCCCCCGACCTGATCGGGATAGGCCCACGCCCCCGCCCAGGTGCCGATGTTCTCGGCGAAGTAGATGAACACCGCGACCCCGGCGAACACCACGAGCAGCGGCAGCCTGATCGTGCGGCGCCACACCCGCGCGTGCATGACGGTGGGCAGCCACAGGAGCACGACCCCGGCGAGCAGCACCCAGCGGGCGTCCCACCACCAGTGGTGCGCGAAGAAGTTGAGGTAGATGGCCGCCGCCAGGATCGCCGTCATCCAGCGGCGCGGGTACCTCGTGAAGCCCAGGTCGAACAGTCGGTAGACGCGCACCATGTACGAGCCGACCGCCGCATACATGAACCCCGTGAAGAGCGGGACCCCGCCGATGCGCAGGATGCCGTCCGCGGCATACGCCCAGGAGCCGACGTCCGTCTTGAAGAGCTCCATGACGGTGCCGGTGAGGTGGAACAGGACGATGACCCACAGCTCGCGCCCGCTCTCCAGCCGGAACACGAGCATCGCGACCTGGATGAGGACCGCGGCGATGGTGAGCGCGTCGTTACGGGCGACCACCGCGTCATCGGGGTACCAGAGCCGGGCGGCGACGATCGCGAGCAGCAGCGCCGCACCGAAGATGCACGCCCACGCCTGTTTGAGGACGAACACCGCGAACTCGATCAGGCCGGCGCGGATGCCGTTCGCCGGGGCGCCGAGGAGGACGCGGTGAGCGATCGCATCGACGCGGCGCTCCAGGGAAGTCGCTCGCTGCATGCCTCGGACGGTATCGGTCCCGTTCGACAGTCGGCAGGGAGATGCCCGACAGTCTGCCGAGGATCAGGGGTGGCGCGGGGCAGTGCCGCTGCCGCGTGCTATGAGGCGGGCCACCATCTCGTCGGACGTGGTGTTCTCCCCCGGACGGTTCGGCTTGCCCGTGCCGTGGTAGTCGCTCGACCCGGTGACGATGAGGTCGTGCTTCGCGGCGATCTCGTGCAGCATCCGCTTGCCCGCCTCGGTGTTCTCGCGGTGGTCGATCTCGAAGCCGCCGAGGCCGGCCGCGATCAGCTTCTCGATGAACGGCACGGGCATCATGCGGTCGCGACCCGCGGTGACGGGGTGGGCGATGATCGCCACTCCCCCGGCCTCGGTGATCAGGCGGACGGCGGTCAGCGGATCGGGTGCGTAGTGCGGCTCGTAGTAGCCCTCGCGCGGGTGCAGGATGCCGTCGAACGCCTCGGTGCGATCGCGCACGATGCCGCGCGCGACGAGGGCGTCGGCGATGTGCGGCCTGCCCACGGTCGCGTCGAGCGTCGTCTGCGCGACCACGTCGTCCCAGTGCAGGTCGTAGTCCCGTCCGATGTTGCGCACGATCCGCTCGGCACGGCCGATCCGGTCCCCGCGGATGCGATCCGTCTCGGCGCGCAGGGCATCGTCCTCGGGATCGAAGAGATAGCCGAGCACGTGCACGCTGCGCCACTCGTGCTTCGCCGACAGCTCCATGCCGGGGATGAACGTCATCCCGAGCGCGACGGCGGCATCTCCCGCCTCGCCCCAGCCGGTCGAGCGGTCGTGATCGGTGAGGGCCATCGTACGGACACCGGCCGCGTGGGCCTGCGCGACCACCTCCGCAGGGGACTCCGTGCCATCGGAATGGTTGGAGTGCAGGTGCAGGTCGGCGGGACCGGCGAACCCGGCGGACGGAAGGGCCATCCTCCGAGCGTACCGAGCGACGCCCTCACCGGACGCGAGACGCACGGAGCACGGTGTCGGGGAGGGACTTCACAGGCGGTCCTTCTAGGCTTGAAGGGATGTTTCGACTACTGGGGATCCTCTTCACCGTCCTGCTCGCGATCGCGACGGCGATCGTGGTGTGGCCGCAGTTCTTCCACCTCGAGCAGACGTATCCGTTCGCGCAGCTCGTGGCGGCGCGGGGCCTGGTCCTCGGCGGATTCCTGATCGTCGCGTTCCTCGCGCTCCTGCTGCTGTTCGCCCGCCCGCTGCGCGGCTTCGCGGCCTCGGTGCTGATCGTCGCGCTGTTGGGCGCGGCCGCCACCGGGCTGATCGGCGCCACCCGCGGTTTCGGCACGACGGCTTTGCCGGCGAAGACCGACAGCAGCATCCGCGTCCTCACCTGGAACACCGCGGGAGAGGCCGTGTCGGCCGAGCAGATCGCGCAGCAGATCCTCGACCAGGGAGCCGACATCGTCGCGCTCCCGGAGACGACCGAGGCCGTCGGCGAGCGCATCGCGATCATGCTCCGCGAGCAGGGCCACCCGATGTGGGTGCATCACGTGCAGTTCCGCCCCGATGTGCAGGACGGTCCGCAGTCGTGGCAGACCACCGTGCTGGTCGCGCCCGACCTCGGCGAGTACGCGGTGATCGAGTCGTCCAAGGACGGGTCGAACAACACGGGCTCGGTGCCGAGCGTGGTGCTCATGCCGATCGACGGGTCCGGTCCCACGGTCGTCGCCGTGCACGCGGTCGCGCCGCGCATGGAGGAGATGCAGCAGTGGCAGAGCGACCTGCAGTGGATCGCCGATCAGTGCCCGCAGGGCGACTTCATCCTCGCCGGTGACTTCAACGCGACCATCGACCACATGGCCCCTCTCGGCGTGGACGGCGGGGACATCGGCTACTGCCGTGACGTCGCGTCCCGCACCGGCAACGGTCTGACCGGCACCTGGCCGAGTTCGCTCCCCGCCCTGGCCGGTGCCCCGATCGACCACGTGATGGCGTCCGCGAACTGGAGGCCCACGGGCTCGGTCGTCCTCGACGACGCGGGCGGCAGCGACCACCGCGCGCTGGTCGTGCAGCTCGAACCCGCCGGCTGAGCTCCCGTCCTCGCCCGGCAGGTGACAGACTGGAGGGATGAGCACCGCAGAGCGCGACACGATCGCAGAAGCCCCCGTCGAAGCATCCGCGGAGAACAGCACCACGAACCGCAAGCAGCCCTTCCCCCAGGGCTTCCTCGACACCATCTCGACCGGCTGGGCCGAGCGTCCCGAGACGCAGCCGGCGCCCCGCGCCCAGGCGTCGTACGCGGCCGTCCGCCGCGCGGCGGTCTCTGCGGCGTTCCCGGGCAAGCGGCTCGTCATCCCGGCCGGCTCGCTGAAGCAGCGCAGCAACGACACCGACTACGTGTTCCGCGCGCACTCCGCCTTCGCGCACCTCACCGGGTGGGCATCGGACGCCGAGCCCGACTCGGTCCTCGTCTTCGCGCCGACGGACGCCGGACACGACATCACCCTCTTCTTCCGTGAGCGCGCCGACCGCACGACGACGGAGTTCTACGCCGACGCCACGATCGGCGAGTTCTGGATCGGCCCGCGGCCGTCGCTCGCCGGCGTCGCGGCCGACCTCGACATCGCGACCGACCACCTGCACGAGCTCGAGGCCGTGGAGGGCGAGCTGGTGCTCGACGAGGATGAGGCGCTCACCCGCTTCGTCTCGGAGCTGCGCCTCATCAAGGACGAGTTCGAGATCGCCGAGATGCGCCGCGCCGTCGAGATCACGGCCGACGGCTTCGACGACATCATCCGCGAGCTCCCCGCAGCGACCGCCCACGCCCGGGGCGAGCGCGTGGTGGAGGGCGTCTTCCACCGTCGCGCCCGCGAGGACGGCAACGGCGAGGGCTACGACACGATCGCCGCCTCCGGCCCGCACGCCTGCTACCTGCACTGGACGCGCAACGACGGCACGGTGGTCCCGGGCGACCTGATCCTCGTGGATGCCGGCGTCGAGGCCGACAGCCTGTACACCGCCGACATCACCCGCACCCTGCCCGTCTCCGGCACCTTCACCGAGGTGCAGCGTCGCGTGTACGAGACGGTCCGCGAGGCGGCGGATGCCGCCTTCGCCGCGGCACGCGTGGGCGTCCGGTTCCGCGATGTGCACGCGGCCGCCATGAAGGTCATCGCCGAGCGCACGGCCGAGTGGGGCCTGCTGCCGGTGACGGCGGACGAGGCACTCGACGCCGACAAGGGCGGCCAGCACCGCCGCTACATGGTGCACGGCACCTCGCACCACCTCGGCATCGACGTGCACGACTGCGCCCAGGCCCGTCGGGAGATGTACTACGACGGCATCCTGGCCCCGGGCATGGTGTTCACGATCGAGCCCGGACTCTACTTCCAGATCGACGACCTCACGGTGCCCGCCGAGCTGCGCGGCATCGGCGTGCGCATCGAGGACGACATCCTGATGACCGAGGACGGCCCCGTGAACCTGTCGGCCGACATCCCGCGCACGGCTGACGAGGTCGAGGCGTGGATCGCCCGGCTGCAGGGCTGACGACGACGGTTCCGAGGTGCACGACGCCGAGCTCGCGGTCGACGACGCCCTGGCCCGCGCGCTGATCGAGGAGTCTTTCCCCGAGCTCGGAACGACGGCCCTGACCCGGGTCCGCACGGCCGGAACCGTGAACACGATCATCAGGGTCGGCGATGACCTCGTCGCCCGGTTCCCTCTCCTTCCCGCCGAACACGCGGATCTGGAGCATGAGGCCGAGGCCCTGACGGCGTTCGCGGCGGTCTGTCCGGTCCCGACGCCACGTCCTCGCGGCGTCGGGACCGGGACCGAGGCGTATCCGTCCGCATGGTCGCTGCAGACCTGGATTCCCGGCGACACCGCGCGCCCCGAGGCCCATGCCGGGTCCGCATCCCTCGCGCAGGACCTGGCCACCGTGATCCTCGCGCTGCGAGCGGTCGATCCCGGCGATCGGGTGTTCGACGGGCAGGGGCGGGGCGGAGATCTCACCGAGCACGACGAGTGGGTGGCGACCTGCCTGGCGAAGAGCGGCCATCTGCTGGACGTGCCGTCGGCGTCGCGGCTGTGGGCATCGCTGCGGGTGCTTCCTCCGGAGGGACCGCTCGCCATGAGCCACCGCGACCTGATCCCCTACAACCTGCTCGTCACCGGCCGTGACGGCGAGACCCGGCTCACGGGGATCCTCGACGGCGGCGCGTTCGGTGCGGCCGATCGGGCTCTCGACCTCGTCTGCGCCTGGCACCTCTTCGATTCGCCGGTGCGACGGGTGCTGCGCAACAGCCTCGGTTCCGGCGACCTCGAGTGGCGGCGCGGCGCGGCGTGGGCGTTCGTCCAGGCGATCGGGCTCGGCTGGTACTACGAGGAGTCGAATCCGGACATGAGCGGGCTCGGACTCGCCACCCTGCGACGACTGCTGACGGATCCGGAGCTGTCCGCACGGATCGGGTGACGAGCTGACGGCACGGACTCGACGGCACGGACTCGACGCCGCGGACTCGACGGCACGGACTCGACGCCGCGGACTCAGCGCCCGACGAACTCCGCGACGATCGGCGCGAGCGACGCACCGATCTCGGCCGCAGGTCGCTTGCGGCCCTTCACCTCGAAGGTGTGACCGCCGCCCTCGACCCAGACGACGCGGGCGTCCTGGCAGGTCGCGACGGCGGCTTCGAACTGCGACACCGGCTGGATGAAGGGGTCGTTGCCGCCCTCGACGAAGAGCTGCGGCACGGAGATGGCCGGGAGATGCTCGACGCGCGGCTTCTCGGGCCGTCCCGGCGGATGCAGCGGGTACCCGAGGTAGGCGAGACCGTCGACGACCAGGCCGTCCGCGACCGCCATCGACGCCATCCGCCCGCCGTACGACTTGCCCGCGGCCCACACCGTCGCGGTCGGGTCCTGCTCCCGCGCGAACGCCACCACCGCACGCCAGGTCGCGATCGCGTGCGTCGCCGGCCCCGGCATCCTTCTCCCCTGCTCGACGTACGGGAAGTTGAAGCGCAAGGTCGAGAGCCCGTGCGCGGCGAGCGCCTCCGTGAGGCCGGTGAGGAACGGGTGGTCCTTCCCCGTGCCCGCTCCATGGGCGACGATCACGGTCGCCCCCGCATCGCCCGCCGACCAGTCGGCCGAGACCGTGGTCGGTCCGGTGGGGAGCTCGACCGGGATCGTGGTCATCGGGCGCGGGAGAACGGGATCGCGAAGGGGACGCGCATCACGCCGCCGGACGACACCCGCACGGTGCCCACGATCACCAGCACCAGGTGGAGGAGCGAGACGGCGAAGTAGAGCGTGATCGGGATACCCAGGGGGTAGAACCCCGTCGCCGGCTGCTGCACGGTCAGCCCGATGAGCAGAACGACATGCAGGATGATGAGGAGCGTCGAGACCATCAGGTAGGTCAGGCCCCAGTTCAGCGCCGAGCGCGCGTTCTCCGCCGCGGCTCCACCCGCTCGTCGGGAGGATCCGCCGCTCGCGGCCATCGCGATCCCCGAGACGAGTCCGCCGAGGAACGGGATCGGGATGAGGATCAGGAAGCCGAGCACCCACGGGAGCAGTCCGCGTGCCGGTGCGGCCTGCGGGTGCGCGGGCATCGGGTAGCCGGGTGCGGGGTACGCCTGTGCCGGGTACCCCGGGGGCACGGCGGCGGGATAGCCCTGCGGCGGAGCGGCGTAGCCCTGCGGCGGAGCGGCATAACCCTGCGGCGGAGCGGCATAACCCTGCGGCGGAGCGGCGTAGCCCTGCGGCGGGGCGACGGGGGCGACGGGATATGCGGGCTGCTGCTGCACCGGATACGCGGGCTGCTGCTGCGGGTACGTCGGGGGCTGCGCCGGGTGATTCTGCGCGACGGGCGGCGCGGGCGGGGGCGGCGGGACGAACTGTCCCGGGTCGTGGGACTCGGATTCCGTCATCGCTGCTCTCCCTCAGGGGTCGCGGCGCCCGGGGCGACATCCGGCTCGACGGCCGGGGACTGCGGCGAAGGCGACTCCGCCACGTCGGTCGCCGGGGTGGGGCCGGCATCGGGCACAGCGTCTCCCTCCGGCTGCGGCTCCGGGTCGGCGGGGCGCGGCGGGATCACCGGCTCCTCGGGAGCAGGTGCGGGCGCGGGGGCGGCGGCCCCGGGCGTGATCCGCTCGCCGTACCGCGGCGGCTCGTCGAGATTCACCGGCGGACGCACCGGAGCGACCTTCGTCGCGCCGAGCACCTGGCGCGCCTTGGGGAGCGACGCCGCCTGCACCGTGACCTCGTAGTGGTCCGCGGCGAACTGCGTGACGCTCGCGAAGTCGCGGCGGCGGCGCACGATGGCGTAGGTGACGAGACTCAGGAGCATGCCGACCGCGACGCCGATGAAGACGAAGCCGACGAACAGCTGGATCGGCACCTCCGGGTTGCCGAGCACGAGGATCGCCGACAGGAACAGGCCGATCAGCACACCGTTGATGGCACCGGATCGCGCCGCGGCCGCGTAGCCCAGCTTTCCGGTCACCCGCTCGACCGTGCGGACGCTCTGACCGACGATGGCGATGTCGCGCGCCGGCACCTCCCCGGCGATCAGCTTGGACACCGTCTTCTGCGCGCTCTCGTAGTCGCGCATCGAGGCGACGATCTCGCCTGTCTCCGTGCCGGACGCGGGGCGGTTCAGCATGCTCATCCGGCTATTCTTCCACGCCTGCCGCTCGGAGGACCGAGGCGCGACGGGACCGGCGCGGGCCGGGCACGCCGACTACGCTGGGAAGCGTGAGCACACAACGGGTATTCGCCGCGCGCCTTGCCGGGTGCGCCGTCTTCGACCCCGTGGGCGACCGGCTCGGCAAGGTCCGAGACGTCGTCGTCGTGTACCGAAGTACCGCGGCCCCGCGCGTGATCGGTCTGGTGGTGGAGATCCCCGGACGACGACAGGTGTTCCTCTCGATCGGCCGGGTCACCTCGATCCGCTCCGGCCAGGTCATCACGACCGGACTCATCAACGTGCGCCGCTTCTCCCCGCGCGCCGGCGAGGTGCGCGTGCTCGCCGAGATGCTCGGGCGACGTGTGAGCTTCGTCGACGGCAGCGGCACCGCCGTGATCGAAGACGTCGCGATCGAGCCGAACCGCCTCGGCGAGTGGGCGATCAGCCAGCTCTTCCTGCGCCGCCCGAAGACCAGCGCCTCCCCGTTCGCGAAGGGACCGACCACGTTCGCGGCCTGGAGCGAGGTCACCGAGCAGCGCGCACCGGGCGAGGCCCAGTCGGCCGAGCAGCTCGTCGCCTCGTACTCCGAGCTGCACGCCGCCGACCTCGCCAACACGCTTCTCGACCTCCCGCAGCAGCGCATGATCGAGGTCGCGGAGGAGCTGTCCGACGACCGTCTCGCCGACGCCCTCGAGGAGATGCCCGAGGACGAGCAGGTGCACATCCTCGACCGCCTGGGCGACGAGCGCGCCGCCGACATCCTCGACCAGATGGAACCGGACGATGCGGCCGACCTGCTCGCGCAGCTCGACCCCGACCGTCTGGAGCAGCTCCTGGAGCTGATGGAGCCGGAGGAGGCCGAAGACGTCCGGATGCTGCTGCGGTACGGCCCGGACACTGCCGGCGGTCTGATGACCCCGGAGCCGATCATCCTCTCCGCCGACGCCACCGTCGCCGAAGCCCTCGCCCTGATCCGTCGGCACGAGCTGCACCCGGCACTGGCCGCGGCGGTGTTCGTGACCCTTCCCCCGTTCGAGACGCCGACCGGACGCCTGCTCGGCCTCGTGCACTTCCAGCGGATGCTGCGCTATCCGCCACACGAGCGTCTCGGCGCGATCCTCGACGACAGCCTCGAGCCCGTGCCCGTCACGGCCTCCGCCGCCGAGGTGGCGCGCATGCTGGCGAGCTACGACCTCGTCTCTCTCCCGGTGATCGACGCCGCGCACCGCCTCGTCGGCGCGATCAGCATCGACGACGTGCTCGACTACCTGCTCCCCGACGACTGGCGCTCGCACGACGGCGATGACACCCCGTCTCCGGCGAAGGAGGTGCGCTGATGCCCCGCGCCACGCGCCTCGACGCCCCCGGGCGCAGCACGACCCGCCCTCGCACGACCTCACGCGACCGCTTCGGCCGGTTCACGGAGTGGGTCGCCCGCGCGATGGGCACCCCCGCGTTCCTCGTCATCCTCAGCCTGTTCTGCGTGGTCTGGATCCTCTGGAACACCCTGATGCCGCACGATCTGCGTTTCGACGACGCGGCCCTCGGCTTCACGGCGCTGACGCTCATGCTGTCCCTGCAGGCGTCGTACGCCGCCCCGCTGATCCTGCTCGCGCAGAACCGCCAGGACGACCGCGACCGCGTCCAGATCGAGCAGGACCGCCAGCGCGCCGAGCGCAACCTCGCCGACACCGAGTACCTGGCCCGCGAGATCGTGGCGCTGCGCATGGCCCTCGAGGAGCGCAACTCGCAGGCGGTGACGCGCGACGTGCTGCGACAGGAGCTCAAGTCCCTGCTCGCCGAGCTCGAAGAAGGCGGAGACCGGCCTTCGGCGGGCGCGGCATCGTGACCGAGGTCGACCGCGTCCGCGCGGCGGTCTCCGCGGTGACGGACCCGGAGCTCCGCCGCCCCATCGGCGAGCTCGACATGGTCCGCGACATCTCCGTCGAGGGCGCCCGCGCGCGCGTCGGCATCGTGCTGACCATCGTCGGCTGTCCGGCCGCCGCGCGCATCGAGTCGGACGTGCGGCAGGCCGCGGCGTCCGTCGCCGGCATCGCGGACGTCGAGGTCGAGGTCGGCGTGATGACCCCCGCCGAGCGCAAGGCTCTCACCGAGAAGCTCCGCGACGGACGGCCGGCACGGCAGATGCCGTTCGGCCCCGACTCCCTGACCCGCGTGATCCTCGTCTCCAGCGGCAAGGGCGGCGTGGGCAAGTCGACGGTCACCGCCAACCTCGCGGTCGCGCTCGCGGATCAGGGGCTGTCGGTCGGACTCGTCGACGCGGACGTGCACGGCTTCTCGATCCCGGGCCTGCTCGGCATCCCGGCGGGCACGCAGCCCACCCGCATCGACGACCTCATGCTGCCGCCGGTGGCCCACGGGGTCAAGACGATCTCGATCGGGATGTTCCTCCGCGACGGCGAGTCCGTCGTGGCGTGGCGCGGGCCCATGCTGCACCGCACGGTCTCGCAGTTCCTCACCGACGTCTTCTTCGGAGACCTCGACGTGCTGCTGATCGACATGCCGCCGGGGACAGGCGACATCGCGATCTCGATCGGACAGCTCCTCCCCCACGCCGAAGTCCTGGTGGTGACGACCCCGCAGACGGCGGCGGCGGATGTCGCGATCCGCAGTGGACTCGTGGCGCGTCAGACCGGACAGCGAGTGATCGGCGTCATCGAGAACATGGCGGCCTACACGCTCCCGGACGGCACCGTGATCGACCTGTTCGGCTCCGGCGGGGGCGCGGCCGTCGCCGAAGCGCTCTCGGAGTCGGGACCGGCCGTGCCGCTGCTGGCATCGATCCCCCTGAGTCCGGCGCTCCGCCAGGGCGGGGACGCCGGTGTCCCGATCGTCTCCGGCGAGTCGACGGATGCCGCGGCCACGACGATCCGCGCCGTGGCGGCAGCTCTCGCCCGACAGGGCCGCGGCCTCTCCGGGCGTTCTCTGCCCATGTCGATCGGCTGACCGCGTCGAGCGGAACATCCACGACGACGAGCCACGGCGTCGCGGTGTGCGAGCCGACCCGGCGTCACGTGGCTTCGGGATCGAAGGGGGGTCGGTTCGTCGCGCTGAACGACTGGGGCAGGACTCGGGGAGCGACGGGCTCGGCGATCGTCTCGCGTGCCTGCACGGGCGTGGCCGGCTGCGGCTCCTCCAGCAGGGCGTCGCGGATGATCCGGCGCGGGTCATACTGTCGCGGATCGAGCTTGCGCCAGTCGACGTCGTCGAGCTCGGGTCCCATCTCCTCGCGCATCCGCGACTTGGTGGAGCGCAGGTACTCGCCCGCCTTGCGGACCATGCGGGAGAAGCTCTCCGCCGCCTTCGGGAGACGCTCAGGACCGATGATCAGCACGGCGATGAGGCCGATCAGCAGCATCTTCTCGAAGGTGAGCCCGAACGTCATCTGTACAGGCTACCGCCGCGCCTGCGCTCCACGCACACACCGAGCCAATACCCTGGAGAGAACCACCGTCAGGCAGGGAGAGACAGGCCATGAGCGAGCACGACGCGAACGCGCGTTTCCTTCGCGAGTCCATCGTGGAACCGGACTCCATCATCCGCGCTCGCGCGCATGCCGTCGAGCTCGGCGCGATGCCGATCAGCGCCGTCGTCGGATCGCAGATCGCCGTGCTGGCGGCCGCGACCGCAGCACGGTCGATCGTCGAGATCGGCACCGGCGCGGGCGTCTCCGGCCTGTGGCTGCTGCGCGGTGCGCCCCAGGCGGTGCTCACCTCGATCGACAACGAGCCCGAGCACCTCGCCGCCGCACGGCAGGCGTTCTCCGACGCGAAGGTCCCCTCCACCAAGGTCCGGTTCATCACGGGGCGCGCGATCGACGTGCTCCCCCGCATGAACGAGGCCTCCTACGACATCGTGCTGGTCGACGCCGACCCCGAGAACGTGATCGAGTACGTCGAGCACGGACTCCGTCTCGCACGCACCGGCGGCATGGTCCTCGTCCCCCGCGTCCTGGCCGGTGGCCGCGTCGCGGATCCCGTGCAGCGCGACGACGTCACCTCGGGATACCGCTCGCTCGTGCAGGAGACGCAGGAGTCGTCGGCCGTGCTGGCGACCGTCTCCCCCGCGGGTGAAGGCCTGCTGCAGCTGATCAGTCTCGCCGAGCGCAGCTGATCCGAAGACGACGAAGGGCGGTGGATCCGCAGATCCACCGCCCTTCGGATCCGCCGAAGCGGATCTCAGATCGATCAGGCCGGTGCCACGACGGCGGCAAGCACGTCGTGAAGCTCCTTGGCCTCGGCGTCGTTCACGGAGACGACCAGGCGGCCGCCGCCTTCGAGCGGAACGCGCACGATGATGAGTCGTC
>Ga0160430_100927_pt1 | contig 12797 bp, 8 predicted proteins | sample HID1971I_E0MG_FD_108274 | JGI IMG/M metagenome (GOLD analysis project Ga0160430, IMG submission 108274) | Enriched millipede-associated microbial communities from UW Madison campus, WI, USA - HID1971I_E0 MG | ecosystem: Host-associated > Arthropoda: Insects > Digestive system > Unclassified ...
AAGATCTCGGAGCCCCGCCCGATCGTGGTGCCGATCCTGCGCGCCGGTCTCGGCATGCTCGAGGGCCTCGTCAAGCTGCTCCCGACCGCCGAGGTCGGATTCCTCGGCATGGTCCGCGACGAGACGACCTTCGAGCCCACGACCTACGCCGAGCGCCTCCCCGACGACCTCAGCGACCGCCAGTGCTTCGCCATCGACCCGATGCTCGCCACCGGCGGCTCGCTCGCCGCGGCGATCCAGTTCCTGTTCGACCGCGGGGCGAAGGACGTCACCGCGATCTGCCTGCTGGGCACGCCCGAGGGGGTCGCGGCGATCGAGGCGATGGCCGGCGACCGCGACGTCACGCTCGTGCTCGGCGCCCTCGACGAGCGCCTCAACGAGAAGGGCTACATCGTGCCCGGACTCGGTGACGCCGGAGACCGCCTCTACGGCACCGTCTGACCCGTCAGTCCGCCGCCCCGACGAGGCGGGCGAACGCACTGAGCCGGGCGACGCCCTCCGGCGTGTACGGCAGATCGTCGAGCAGCGCCGGCGAGTGGATCAGATACGCCACGACCTGCGCACGCGAGATCGCCACGTTCAGACGGTTCTGCAGCAGCAGGAACTCCGGACCGCGCGGCGCGTCCCGCCCGCTGGATGCGGCGAGTGAGGTGATCGAGACGACGGCCTCCTTGCCCTGGAAGTTGTCGACCGTTCCGACGGGGACATCCGGGAAGCCGTCGTCTGAGAGCGCGTCGAGGATCAGCTGCCGCTGCGCGTTGTAGGGCGCCACCACGATGATGTCGGCCTGTCCGAGCGGACGGGACGAGGCGGCCGGATCGTTGTCGGTGAAGGTGCGTCCGAGCAGATCGCGGACGAGACGCACGACCTCGGCCGCCTCCTCCGGCGACTGGGTGGCGTTGCCGCGATGGCGGAGCGGCACGACATGCAGGCCGGGATCGATGCCCTCCAGCGATCGGAGCTCGGTGCCGGGTGCTGACGCGAGCTGTCCGGCGTAGGCGAGTTTCGACACCGGGGCGGCCACGGACGGGTGCATCCGCCACGACCGCGCCAGGAAATACCCGTACTCGGGTCGCACGACGGGATCGCCGTCCATCACCCAGCCGAGAGCCGAGGTGTCCACCGGCTCGGGATGGGCGCCCTGACTCACCTGCGGAAGCTGCTGCGGATCGCCGAGGAGAAGGAGCCGCTTCGCACCGGCCGCGACGGCGATGGTCGAGGCGAGCGAGAACTGCCCGGCCTCGTCGATCACGAGGAGGTCGAGTCCGGCGCGCTCGACGCGCTGGGTGTTGCTGAAGTCCCAGGCCGTGCCGCCGACCACCGCCCCCTCGCCCGCGTGCTCGCCGAGGAAGGAAGCCATGCCGCTCTTCGGGATCACCGTGTAGGGCGGGTCCGCGTGAGGATCTTTCGGGGCCTTCGCCACCTGCGACGGAGCCACCCCGTCGGCGACGACCCGCGCCAGGAGCGTCTCGATGATCGCGTGCGACTGCGCGACGACACCGACCTTGAACCCATGCTCGTTCACCAGGCGCGCGATCACCCGCGACCCCGTGTAGGTCTTGCCGGTTCCCGGAGGGCCCTGCACCGCGAGGTAGCTGCGGTCGAGGTCGAGGATGCCGCGCACGATCGCGTCGATGGTGTCGTCGCCGGAGGCGGGCAGCGCGCTCCCCGACACCGTGCGCGGGGGGATGCGGCGGAGGATGTCGGTCGCCGCGTCTTCCGGGAAGCCGGGGGCCGCCGCGTGGACGGCGTCGGCCCATTCGTCGATGGCTCCCTGCAGCGAGACCACGCGCGGGGGCGCGGCCGGGGTGAGGGCAAGCGGGAGCTCATCCCACGTCTGCCCCTGCACGGCCGACTCGGTGACGAGGTAGCCGTCGTCGAGGACCTCGGCCACGGTGACCGTGTGGGGCACATGGACCGCCCTCGACGGCACCTCGGTGTCGAACGGTGCCGGCACCTCGTAGAGCGCGAACGGCTGCGCGCCGACGCCGAGCGTCGTCCCCGGGGACACCTCGCCGCGGATCTCGACGTCGCGGGACATGAGCCGGCGCCCCTCCCCGACGCTCCAGTCGCGGCGCACGACCGAGGACGGACGATCGACCCGCACGACGTCGCGCGTGCCGTCCCACATCGTCACCGGCTCGCGCAGCCGCTGGAAGTGCGACACCCAGAAGCTCTTCGCCTCGCGAGGGAAATAGTCGATGGCCGCGGCGGCGATCCGGTGCACGAGCCCGTCGCCGCCGGACTCGACGGCACGCTCGGCGTCGGCGAGCAGCGCGACCGACCGCGGCGACGGCTCGTAGATGACCTCGTCGGCGTCGTCGGGCGGCGCGGGGGTCACGCCCTTCTGCCGGGCGATGTCGATGAGCCAGTTGCGCAGCCGCCGCGTCGACACGCAGTCGTAGCGGTTGTAGTCGGCGAGGTCGGCCAGGACCGCGTCGGCCTCGGCCTGCTCTCCCGCCGCCGCGAGCTCGCGGGCGGCGACGTACTGCACGATCGAGTCATCGCCCTTCTGCACGTCGCTGGTGCGGACGTCGTCGCCCATGTAGAGCGGCTCGAGCTTCTTGATCGAGTACGAGCGCGACCCGACGCGCACCGTCCGCAGGACCAGCGGGTACAGGTCGACGAACACGCCTTCCCGGAGCAGCCGGTCGACCTCCCCCTCCCGCACGCCGTGCCGCGCCGCCATCGCCACGAGGTGCGACGTCTCATACGGCGCGTAGTGGTAGATGTGCATGCCGGGGTGCGCGGCTCTGCGCAGGTTCACGAAGTCGAGGAAGGTCTCCAGCGCCCGCTTCTCGTCGGCGAAGGTGTGTGCCCACAGCTCCGAGTACTGGTCGGCGTTGTCGACCCATCCGAAGAGGTAGTCGATCCCCCAGTGCGCCTCGCCGTCGGCGGCGGGCTCGGTGTAGAGCGGGTCGCCCTCGAAGTCGAAGAAGATGTCGCCGTGGCTGGGGAGCGGGAGCGTGTGGATCGCCTGGGCGTAGTGCACGTCGTAGGTCGGCGCGCCCTCCGCATCGGCACGGAGCTGCAGCCGCGCCTGGGCACGCAGGTTCTCGAAGGTGTCGGTGTTCATCCCCTCCGGCGCCTCGGCGGCCGCAGCCAGCGCATCGATCGTCTCGATGCCCGAAGCACGCAGACGCGCACGCTGCACGGGGCGCATCCTCGCGACCATCAGCAGGTCGCGGTGCGCCAGCACCTGCTCCTCGCATGTCGCGCAGCGACCGCAGGCCACGACCTGCAGGTCGCCCCGATCATCGCCCCAGGCGAGCGGCGCGCCGGTCGAACCGTCGGCGATGCGCCGGTCCGCGATGAGCGCGCGCAGTCGCGCTCTCCGCACCTGGAAGAGCGGCAGGAGGTCGTCCACGGCGTGCGTGCTGAGCGTGCCGTCGCCCAGGATCAGGTCGACCTCGTCGGAGCGCGGGATGCCGAGCCGGTCGAGCTGATCGACATATGCCGCGAGCTGCATGAGCGCGGTCACACGAGCCTTGCGCGCGAGCTTCGAGTCCTGCACCCGCCAGCGCCCGTCGTCGTCCTTGCGCAGGAAGTCGGCGAAGCCGACGAACTCCTCGGTCGCGAACGCCGCCTGGAAGACCACGAGCGCGTCGGAGCGCAGTGCCGCCACGGTCTCGTCGACGGCTGCGGCTAGGGCCTCGGCGTCGACCGAGGAGACCTTCTCGATGCGATGCACCTCCGCGTCGCCGAGGTCGTGGATGTAGCGGGCGAGCACGTTCTGCTCGTGCACATCGCCGAGCTCGGCGGCGCGCTTGAGGGTCGCATCCTCCGGTTCCTCGACCGCGGGGACGCGCCCCAGCTTCGCATCGATCGCCCGACACCACGCGAACTCGCACTCGGCGGCCGCCTTGAGGTCGCTCGCGCTCCAGATGACGCGCTGCGCCTGAGTGTCGATCCGCACGATGCTCCCGTTCTGTCGGATGCTTCGACACTATCCGCGGCATCCGACACGGGCGGAAGCGACGCTCCTCCGGGGCCGTGGGGTCAGCGCCACCAGGAGTCGTCGGGGGTCACCGGGAGGTGCCGCTTGTGCTGCGTCGCGAGGTAGCGCGCCTCGATGCGCCCGGCCACGTCGGGGTCGACGGGCCGCCCCTCGAGGAAGTCGTCGATCTGCTCGTAGGTGAGGCCCAGCTCATCCTCGTCGGCGCGGCCGGGCTGGCCGTCCAGGAGGTCGGCCGTCGGCACCTTGAACGCCAATCGATCCGGAGCGTCGAGGAACTTCAGCAGCGCACGGCCCTGCCGCTTGCTGAGCCCGGACAGCGGGAGGATGTCGGCCGCGCCGTCGCCGAACTTCGTGTAGAAGCCGGTCACCGCCTCGGCGGCATGATCGGTGCCGATCACGAGGAGTCCGTCGTGGCCGGCCAGGGCGTACTGCGTGACCATGCGCACGCGGGCCTTGATGTTGCCTCGGTTGAAGTCGCTGATGTCGCTCGTGACCGCGAACTCGATGTCCTCTTCGACCCCGTCGACGCCGTTCTGGATGTTGACCTCGACCGACGCATCCGGGGCGATGAACTCCAGCGCCGCCTCGGCGTCCGCGGCATCGTGCTGCACGCGGTAGGGCAGCCGCACAGCGAGGAACTTCGCTTCGCCGCCCTCGGCGCGGACCCGCTCGACCGCGAGCTGCGCCAGACGTCCGGCGAGGGTCGAGTCCTGTCCGCCGGAGATGCCGAGCACGAAACCCTTCGCGCCGGTCGCGCGGAGGTAGTCGGCGAGGAACCCGACCCGGCGCTCGACCTCGGCCTCGGGTTCGACCTCGGGATTGACGCCGAGGTCCTCAGAGATCTGCTGCTGCAACGACATGTCATCCTCCGTCTTGTCCTCGAATCAGTATCGCCCCTCCGTGTTACGGGCGGGTGACGCCGCGGCGCGTGCGATCCTGTCAGGTCGGACCTGAGAGAATGGGGCAGTGAAACTCCTCCTCGCTGCTCTCGCCTCCGAACTGTCCGCCTTCCCCGAGGAGCTCGAGGGCTTCGACCGTCTCGTGAGCGGTCCGGGCAAGCTGCAGGCGACGTTCGCCCTCACCCGCGCGCTCGACGCCAAGGTCTACGACGAGATCGTGGTGGTCGGCACCGCCGGGGCGATCGACCCCGAGCTCGAGGCCACGGTCCACGAGGTCGGCACCGCTTTCCAGCACGACGTCACCGACCTCGACGGCGTCGCCGGCCAGCACGTCTCGCTGCCGGCGCGGGTCTCGACCGGGCGCGAGGGCGTGCTGATCGCGACCGGCGACCACTTCGTGGAGGACGCCGAGGTCACCGCCGTGATCCGTCCCTCCGGTGCCGCGCTGGTCGACATGGAGACCTACGCCTACATCTGGGTCGCCGAGCAGTTCGGTGTGCCGATCCGTGTGTTCCGGGCCGTGTCCGATCAGGCGGAGGACGGCGCGCTCACGGACTGGCGCGAAGCCGTCGCCCGCTGCAGCGTGCAGCTGCGGGACTTCATCCGCGACGAGTACGGGGTCTGAGCAGCGGCGCTTCGGCGCTGTGCTCCGCGCGTCAGCGGGCCTCGATCAGACTCGGCCCGTTGGGCAGCGCGCGCACCGTGAGCTGAGCGGGAATCTGCTCCTGCATGGCCTCGACGTGGCTGATCACCCCGACCGTCCGGCCGCCCTGCCGCAGCTCGTCGAGTGTGCGCATCGCGACGTCGAGCGTGTCGCCGTCGAGAGAGCCGAACCCCTCGTCGATGAAGAGCGTGTCGAGGCGGATGCCCCCGGCTCGCGCCGTCACGACCTCGGCGAGGCCGAGCGCGAGGGCGAGCGATGTGAGGAAGGTCTCGCCGCCGGACAGTGACTGCGGCGGGCGGGTCTGCCCGGTGAAGGCGTCGGAGACCACGATTCCGAGGCCGGAAGCCGCACCGCGGGCGGCGAGGGCGTCGGAGTGCTGCAACTGGTAGCGCCCCGTCGACATGTCGTGCAGCCGGCGGTTCGCCGCCTCGACGATCTCCTCGAGCTCGGCGGCGAGGACGAAGGTCTCCAGCGTCATCTTCCGGGTGTTCGCACCGCGCCCGGCGATCGTGTCGGCGAGGTTCTGCAGCACCTCGAACTCCGTGGCCTCGGCGGCGGTTCGTGCATGCTCCGTCGCGGCCGATTCGATCAGATCGCCGAGCCGCTCGGCGACGCTCGCGGCGCGGGTGGCCTCGTCGACCGCGGCGGTCCAGACCGCGCGGGCGGCGGCCGCTGCTTCCTCCACCGGGGCGAGGTCGATCGGCTCCTCGGGAAGCGTGCGCAGCTCGAGGTCGAACAGGATGGCGCGTTCCTTCTCCCGCTGCCCCGCGTGCTGGACGATCCGCGCGTCGAGCGCGTCCTGCGCCGCGCTCGAACGCAGCGCCTCCTCGGCGGCCGACGCGTCGTCGAACGCGGAGTCGGAGAGCGCCGCGTCCTGCTCGGCCTCCGCCTCGGCGAGAACCTGCGCGCGACGGGTGCGCTCCGCGATCGCCTCGGCGAGGGTGCGCGCCGCGGCGATCTTCTCGGCCGTATCGGCGAGGCGGGCGGCGACGGTGTCGAAGCCGCCGCGGGCCTCGGCGATCAGCTCGCGTGCCTCCGTGCTCCGCTGCCGCATCAGGGCGTGCTGCTCCCGCGCCTCCGCGAGGGCCGCAGCGTCATCCGCCTTCTGCGTCTCCAGCCGTTCGACGCGGGCGGCGAGTTCGCCCAGCCGCGCGTCGAGGGTCTTCAGCTGCTCCGCCGCGGCGAGACTGCCTGCGTGCGCGGCAGTGCTCTCGGCGAGCTCCTGCTCGGCCTGTTCGACGCTCCGTCCGTCCGCGCGGGCGGTGGCTGCCGCGAGTTCCGCGAGCAGGTTCGCGGACACCGTGGCGAGTTCACGCTCCCGCTGTGCGGCGGCGTCGCGGACGGCTTCGGCGTCGGCGATGTCCTCCGGGGAGACCGGATCGACGTGCGCGGCGGGACTCGGATGCTCGAGAGCACCGCAGACGGGGCACGGGTGCTCCGGGCGCAGGGTCGAGGCCAGTTCGCCGGCCATGCCGTCGGTCCGCCGCTGCCGCAGCTGGGCGAGCGCCGTCTGCGCGGCGGCGTGGGCGGCGGTGGCCTCGGTGAGATCGCGGTCGGCGGCCGCCTGGGCGACGCGCAGCCGCTCTTCCTCGCGTGCCGCCGCGTGCCGGGCCGCTGCCACGTCTGCGGCCGCCCGGAGGTCATCCGCACGGTCCGCGATGCGCCGTGTCTCGTCGCGCTCCGCCGTCAGGTCGGCCGCCGCGGCAGGGAGCGACGACCGCTCCGCCTCTCCGGCGTCGACGCGCGCGGTCGCGGCCACGACGGCCTGTTCCGCGGACTGCAGAGCGACATCGAGCACCGGCGCCTGCTCCTCGAGCTCGCGCGCCCGCTCCCAGGAACCGCTCTCCCTGGTGCGCTCGGCCGCCCAGGTCTCGAGGTCGCCGTCGACCGGGATCCCCCAGGCCTCCCAGCCCTCGCGCGCCCGCTGCTCGTCCGCGGATGCGTCGGCGAGCGCGGTGCGCGCACGGGTGGCGGCGGCGATCGTCGACCGCAGGGCCTCGGCCGCACGAGCAGCCGCGAGCTCGGCTCTCGCCGCATCGATCAGCGGGGTCTCCGAGTCGAGCCGCTCGAGCGCGGCGCGGGCGCGGTCGCGTTCGTGCTGGGCGCGCTGCTCCTCACGCGTCGCGGACAGCTGCGTGTCCGCAGCCGCCGACCGCTTCTCCGCATCGGCCTGTTCCGAGCCACGGCGTTCCGCGCGATAGTCGGCGCGTGCCTTCGCCCGCCGGAGTTCCTCGAGTCTTTCGTCGACCGGGAGCGGAGCCGATGGGGCCTCCGCCGGCGGCTCGAGGTCGCCCTCCGCGTCGCCGGACAGTCCGCCGGCGGTCACGAGACGTTCGGCTTCCTCGACGCGGGCGTGGACCGTCGCGAGTCGGGCACCGAGGGCCTGCTCCGCCGCGCGGCGACGTTCGTCGAACCGCGCCTGCACGTCTTCGAAGCGCTGGGTGCCGAACAGCCGCCGCAGCAGCGCCTGGCGATCCTTGCTCCCCGCGAGCAGGAACTCCGAGAACCGGTTCTGCGCGAGGAGGATCACCTGGAGGAACTGCTCGCGACTGAGCTGCAGGATCTCGTCGAGCTCGTTGCCGACGTCGACGGCCCGCGCGGCGCGACCGACCCACCCGCCATCCGTCCACTCGTCGAGCACCACGGCGGACGCCTGCTTCGTCATGCCGCCGCCGCGCTTGGCGGGGCGGAGGTACTCGGGCGAACGGGTCACACGGAACCGCCCGGCCGGCGTGCTGAACTCCACGACCACCTCGGACGGGTCGTCCGGTTCGCAGTGGTCGCTGCGGAGGCGCTTCTCGCCGCCGTCGTAACGCGGCACCCCGCCGTAGAGGCCGAAGCACACCGCGTCGAGGATGCTCGACTTGCCGGCGCCGGTGCGACCGGCGATGAGGAAGATGCCGTCGTCGGCGAAGGCGTCGAAGTCGACGATCTGCCGCGAGCGGAACGGGCCGAACCCCTCGACCTCCAGGCGATGGAGACGCATCTAGACGAGGGCCTCTGCCCGCACCCGGTCGTCGAGGACGGCGCGGATCAGCTCGCCCTCCGCCTCGGTCGGACCGTGCCCCGCGCGCACATGCTCGAGGAAGGCCTCGATGCGGTCGGCGTCGGTGACCGCGGTGCGCAGCCGCTGCGCATAGGACCGCTCGTCGGCTTCGGCCACGACGGTGGGCTGATGCTGCACCATGGCGCAGTAGGGGTAGCTCTCGCGCAGGCGTCGCATCGGCTCGGTCTGCGGGACCGCATCGGTGTAGACGGCGCACACCCAGTCCCCCGCATGCTCGGCGACCAGGTCGGGCGACAGCAGCTCGTCGAGCGCTCCCGTGAGCGTGACGAGACGGCGCGGCACCGGCAGCTCCAGCCACTCGACCGCGGCGAGCCCCTCGGCGCCGATGTCGACGATCCAGGATCCCCGCGGCTTGTGCTGCTCGCCGAAGCTGTAGTGCAGCGGGGCGCCCGCATAGCGGACGCGGTCGCTGAGCTGCTGCCGGCCGTGGATGTGGCCGAGCGCCACGTAGTCGGGCCCGTCGAACACACTCAGCGGAACGACGTCGAGACCGCCCTGGCGGACCTCGCGCTCGAGTCCGGCCGTCGCGTCGACACCGGCCGCGAAGCAGTGCGCGATCGCGACGGAGCGCCCCTCGTGCTCCTGCATGCCGGTGCGGACGAGATCCATCGCGTGGGCCATGGTCTGTGCCTGCGTGCGCAGCTGGCGCCCCTCGCTGTCGCCCTCCGGCCAGTGCTGACGGACGATCGCGGGTTCGAGGTAGGGGATGCCGAAGAACTGCACCGGTCCGTGCGCGTCGGCGATGGTCACGGGCACGCCGACCGCGAGCGGGTCGGTGAGCACGTGGATGCCCTCGCGCAGCAGCCGGGCCTGGAAGCCGAGCCGGGCGGCGGAATCGTGGTTGCCGCTCGTCACGATGACCCGGGCGCCGGTCTCGTGCAACGACACCAGGGCGTCGCCGAGGAGTGTGTAGGCGGCACCGGACGGAGTCGCGGAGTCGAACACGTCGCCCGCCACGACCACGACATCGACCGCGTTCTCACGAACCTGCACCGTGAGCGCCCCGAGCACCTCGGCCAGCGCGTCCATGGTCGAGTTGCCATGGAACGTCCGACCGATGTGCCAGTCGGAGGTGTGCAGGATTCGCATACTCACACGGTACGAACGACCTCCGACATTCCGTCCGAGGCGTGCCGCGGCAGTCGCTCCTGGGCTGAGGATCGCGACCGCCGCGGCCAGGATCAGTGCCCGGCGACGACAGGGGCGTTCTGCGAGGGAAGCAGCTCCTCCTTCGTGCCGCGCACCATGGCCGTCGCGATGACCGAGGCCGCGAGCATGAGGATCGCGGCGACGAGGAAGATCCAGCCGTAGGCGTCGGTGAGCTGATGCGGCGAGACCTCACCCTGCGCGCGGCCGCCGACCGACGCCGCGTAGACCGCCGTGAACACCGACAGACCGATCGATCCGCCGATCTGCATCGCGGAGTTCGCGACGGCCGACGCCACGCCCGCATCGTGCGGGGCGACGCCCGAGAGCGCGAGGTTCTGCAGCGGGATGAAGATGAACCCCATGCCGATGCCGAGCAGCACCAGCCCCGGTGCGATCTGCACGAGGTAGGCGCCGTCCGGAGTGATGCCGGAGAGCAGGAACAGGCCGACCGCGGCCACCACGGGCCCGACGATCAGCTGCGGCCGCGGACCGATCACGGGAAGCAGCTTGGTCGCCACCGGGGCGAGCGCCATCGTCGCGAGCGGCAACGGCAGACTGGCGAGACCGGCCTGCAGCGCCCCCATCCCCAGCACGAACTGCAGGTGGAACGTCAGGTAGACCGTCGCGCCGATCATGATCGCGCCGGCGACGCCCTGGATGAGGAAAGCTCCTCCCCGCACCCGGTCGGCCACCACGCGAAGGGGCAGCAGCGGCTGCGCGACCCGACCCTCCACCCACACGAAGATACCGAGGAGCGCGAGCCCGATGGCGAGGAAGGCGATGGTCAGCGGCTCGCCCCATCCGTTCTCGGCGAGGCTGAAGCCGTAGACGAGTGCACCGAGGCCGAGGGTCACGAAGAGCGCTCCCCAGACGTCGTAGCGGTTGTCACCCTCCGCCCTGCTCTCGGTCAGGAAGAGAGCGCCGCCGACCACCCCGACCACCACGAAGAACAGGTTGACCAGCAGGCACCAGCGCCAGTCGGCGAATTCGGTGAGCACGCCGCCGAGGAGGAGTCCGACGGCCGCTCCGGTTCCGGCGACGGTTCCGAAGACGGCGAACGCGGTGTTCCGCTCGCGCCCCGAGGGGAACGTCACGGTGAGCAGGGCGAGGGCGGCGGGCGCGAGCAGTGCGGCGAAGGCGCCCTGCAGTCCGCGGGCGAGGATCAGCTCCCACCCCTGCTGTGCGAGCCCGCCGTACAGCGATGCCGCACCGAAGCCGACCATGCCGACCAGGAAGATGCGCTTGCGTCCGACGTAGTCGGCGATCCGGCCGCCGAGCAGCAGGAGCGCGCCGAACGCCAGCGCATAGGCGGTGACGACCCACTGACGCTGCCCGTCGCTGAGGCCGAGGGCCGCCTGGGCACGGGGCAGCGCGATGTTCACGATCGTCCCGTCGAGGACGACGACCAACTGCGTGAGGGAGATGACGATGAGCGCCCACCACCGGGAACGGGGGCGGGCACGCAGGGAAGACGACATGGAAAAACCTCCGGTGTCTGATGAGGATGCCGGAGGTTTCGAGCCTCGGATCAGCGCGCCCGCTGGGCGCCTGACCACCTCAGCCAACGGGGCTGAGCAGAACTCCATTCTATCGCATGGTGTTCGAGGAGGAAGCGGAAGGTCCCCTGACCCACCCTCGCCACGACGATCGGCACGTGGTGATGCGAGATGCTCTGTGCACCATCACCTGTGCGGCGTGCGGGGCTGCGCGATGCGATATCAGGGCTGCCCTCCGCCCACAGGTGCCGGACTTGCCCCGCCGGCTGAGGGTTGTGCCCGCTTCGTCGCGACTACCGACTTCCGCTCTCCTCCTCGAGGTCGTTCGACCAGTTCGCCTGCTGGATGCGGTTGTCGAGTTCGCGCAGCTCCTGCGCGACGGCATCCGCCCTGGATCGCAGCTGCGCGACCGGAAGCGCGGAGATCTGCCGGAGCTCCGACCGCATCTGGCGGAGGTACTGGTCGCCGGCACCGGATGCCGCTGCCGCGGAATCGGTCAGCACCGAGTGCCGCAGGCGCAGCACATCGCGGGCCGCCAGCGCATCGGTCATGGTGCCGTCCGCACCGAGGTCGAGGCGCGCATTGGTGGCGTTGATGCGTCGGATGAGTTCGCGGAGCTCGGTCAGAGCGGCGTCGACCTCGACGATGAGCGCCGCGGCGTCCTCCGCCGGCTCCTCCCCCTCCTGGTACCGGGCGTTCGCGACGATGCGCGCACGCAGCTGCTCGATGCGGCGCTGCAGATCGGCGCGTGCGGTGAGGGCCTCGGCGAGTTTCATGCCCTCATCCTGGCAGGAACCGGGCGTAACAGTGCGTCATACGACGAGGAAGTCATCGAGCCCGCAGCAGCCCGGCATGCTCCGGGTGTGCGGAGAACCAGTCGGCGACGTACCAGCACACGGCGTCGACCTTGCGATCACCGCGTTCCTCGATCTCCGCCACCGCCCCCTCCACGACCTTCCCGGCATAGCCCTTGCCCCGGAAAGTCGGGACCGTGAAGGCCCTGGTGAGCGCGATCGTGTGACCGTCGTCGCGATAGTCGAGCACGCTCACGAGCTTGCCGTCGCGCATGAGCGTGTAGCGCGAGGCATCCTTCTCATCGGTCAGGATGAAGCCGTCGACAGTGTGCGAGATCGTCATTCGATCCACGTTACGCCCGCCCATGGACGCCCGGGCGTTTTGACATGGGGGGTCATGGTCGGACATAATCCCCCCATGACCACCAACGCAAGCCCTTTGTCCGCCCAGGAGGCGAACAGGACTGCCGGGATGATGATGCCCGGTCGCGTTGGCATGTGTTGCCGAATGTGTCGCTGAACGAACAGCCACCCCGCCTGACCTGAACTTCTCGCCATCTGCGAGGTCAGTGTCACCGAGCATCCACCCTTGCTCGCTTCCCGGCTCCGCCGGTCATTCATGCAACGCATCAGAGCCCCGCTCGATCCGGGCTCACGTCCTGAGGACTTCATCATCATGTCGAACACCGCACTTCTCGAGCGTCCCGCCACCACCGCCGCGATCCGCACGCAGTCCGAAGCCGCCGCTCCGCTGCCCACGTCGGGAGCCG
>Ga0160430_100929_pt1 | contig 12779 bp, 10 predicted proteins | sample HID1971I_E0MG_FD_108274 | JGI IMG/M metagenome (GOLD analysis project Ga0160430, IMG submission 108274) | Enriched millipede-associated microbial communities from UW Madison campus, WI, USA - HID1971I_E0 MG | ecosystem: Host-associated > Arthropoda: Insects > Digestive system > Unclassified ...
CTACACGTTCTTCTTCGGCATCTGCATGTACCTCGCGCTGCGCGTCACGGGCAGCCTCGTCTGGCCGATCCTGCTGCACGCCTCGACCGACCCGACGATCTTCCTCTCGACCGAGTACTCGACCGGCGGTGCGCTCGCCGCATTCGGCGGGTTGGGCAACATCGTGGTCATCTTCACCGGCCTCGTGCTCGTCTTCTTCATCCGCGGCCGCGTCGCGAAGGACGCCTTCGGCCTGCCCGAGGGCACGTTCGCCGCGGCCGACATCCCCGCGAGCACCGAGAGGTGACCCGTTCAGTCCGTCGGCTCCGACGGTGAGTCGGTGAGCCACGGCGAATACGTCGGATCCGCGACGTCGCCGGGTTCGCAACCCGAGCCGCCGGTCACGATGCTCGCGTCCTCGGTCGTCGTGAAGACGATGCTCGACCGGCGTGCGTTCTCGGCGGCGACCTCGAATCCGAAGGCGCCGGCCTCGCCGGTGCGCAGGATCTCGTAGCCGTTCGCCTTCCACAGGTCGGCGACGCGGTCGGCGGCGGCGTCGGCGTCGGCGGTACCCGGTCCGGTGCGGTGCAGCTCGAACTGGACCCCGTCGACGCCCTCGCGCGTGGTGCAGCTCAGCGGCACGACCTGATCCTCATTCGTCCAGTCGCCGTCGATGAGCTCCTGGGTCTCGTCGAAGAGCGCCGAGAGCTCATCGCGTGCGGTCAGCGGGTCCATCGTCGATCCTTCTCCTGTCGTGCAGCCGCAGAGCGCGACGACGAGCATCGTCGCAGCCGTGGCGCACCCGGCCCTGGCGAGCCGGGAGTTCCGCGGATGAGGTGCTCGGGTCATAGTACGGGCCGTTCGTTCGGGGCGGACGTCGGTGCGCCCGGAGCGAGGACGAGCCGGTCGGACACGACCTCGTCGACGAGGTCGAGGTTGATGAGCGCGAGATTGCGAACCGACTCGGTGTGCGGGACCAGGTACTCGCCGTGGCCGCTCGCCGGCACGTACGGCGTCCCCGAAGCCGGGTCGGCGCCGCCGCCCGCGGTGGCGAAGCGTCGGGCATCCGGCCAGTCGCCCGGGTTCTCGCGTCCGCTGAGGAATCGGCCGATCGGCGCCCAGGGGTCGTCGGGAGTCTCACCCACGAACACACGGTCCGCGGGCACGTGCAGGTCGCTCATCGAGATCGACTCGACGATGCCCGCCGAGCCGTACATCGCGAACGCGTCGGCCGAGACGCGCGACTGCGTGAGTGCCAGCGCCGCGGTCGTGGTGCCGTAGGAATGCGCGTCGATCGCGAGATGCGTGCCGGTTCCGACCGTGTCGGCGTAGGCGCGCAGGTCGCGGGCGAGGAGGTCGGCGCCGGCACGCGCGTGGTCGTCGCCGACGACCGTGATCGCATCGGGCGAGGCGTAGCCGATCCACGCGACGACGGCGGGCGCGGCGGTGAGGCCATGAAGTCGGATCAGGTCGGCCTCGGCGACGTAGAGGGCGCGCGCGTCTCCCACTGCATCGCCCATGTCCGAGGTCGACGAGAACATGCCGGAGACCTGGAACGTGGCGTGCGTCGCGAGGTCGAGATCGCCGACCGAGATCGCGGCGAGCGGCTTCGGCTCGGCGTCGGGATCGAGTGAGATCAACTGCCTCGGAGGGTGCTGACCGACGGGGCCGAGTGCCTGCGAGATCGCGAGCAGGTCATCGAGACGGCCACGGTCGACACCGCCGGCGCGCAATGCCGCGATCTCGGTGGCCAGCGTCCGTCGGTTCGCTCCGTCGCGGATGGCGAACGGAATGCCGGCCAGGCCGCCGAGCAGCGCCGGGGCGGCGATCAGCACGGCCGCCTTCGCCTCATCCGGCAGACTCGCCCACCACCCGGCGACATCATCGGCCTCGGCGGTGGCGAGCCTGTCGAGCAGTTCGGGGTGCGCGTCGAGGATCGCCGTCAGATCGGAGCCGGACGCCCCTTCGAGGTAACCCAGCAGTCTCGCGGCGGACGCACTCGCGACCGTGCCGTCGTCGATGCGCCAGGCGCTGCCGAGAACGACCTCGTCGTGCAGTCGGCGAGCCGCGTCGGCGTCCGCGGCCCGTCGGTCGTCGATGAGCTGCTGCCAGCGCCGGTCGAGGTGTGCGAGGTCGTCGTCGAGGTCGTCGATGTCGGCGCGGGTTCGTCGATCCGCCTCGGCACGCTCGGCCTCGGCCACGCTCGTGGTCCCGGTGCGGACGAGGATCGACGGACGGGCGCTCCACCCGATGCCGAACGGGTCGTCGCCGAACGGGTCGTCGAGGCTGCGAACGAGCGAGGCACGCCGTGATCGAAGGTCGGCCCGTTCGGCCACCAGCTGATCCTCCTCGCCGCGCAGCGTGTCGATCGCGGCCGCGTACTCGCGGAGCACGGTCGCCTGGTGCTCGAATCCGGTCGCGATGAATTCCAGCGCCGGCACGGTCGGGCCGGCGCGTCCGGTGAACGCGACCCGCGCTTCGCCCGACCACGATCCGGCCTGGGCGAGCTCCACCGCCTGCTGCACGAGCACGACGGCCCGGCGGACGTCGCCGGCCGCGTCCGTGCGAACCGCGGCATCGGCCCGGATCCGGTCGGGATCGCCGGCAGACGGGTGCTCGTCGTTCCAGGCCTCGCCGATCACAGGTCGCCACCGGCCAGTACGCGGTCGAGATCGCCGAATTCCTCGGCCACGCGGGTCGGGTGCATCGCGATCCGCCCGAGCTCCTCGGCCAGGTCGTCGCTGCGCCGCACCTGACGGAACGCGGCATCCACGAGCGATTCATCGACGGATGCCGCGGCGAGGCCGATATCGCCCGGGTACGCCGCGCCGTCGACCGAATCGAGCAGGTCCGCTGCGTCCCGGATGAGACGCGCGAGCTGTTCGAGCGTCGCGCGGTCGAGTTCGAGGTCGGGCATCGATCCATTCCGGTGGGTCGGAGACGGCGGCGGCCGTCCGATGATCCTAACGATCTTCGAGTGCACGTCGGAGGCTTCGGACGCGGCGGCGTTGGCGATCCCACGAGCACCGGGGCGCGCAGCGGGTCCGTGCGATCCCGCGTCGCGTGGACCGCTACGGTGCGGGCGCCTCGACCTGATCCGTGGCGGCGAGCGCCCGGATCAGTGACTGGGCGTCGTACGGCCCGGTGTGCCGGCGACCGTTGATGAAGAGCGTCGGCACCGAGGTGATGCCCATCGCCTCGGCGTCGAGCATGTCGTCGCGCACCCGCCCGGTGACCTTCGACGAGGTGAGGTCGCGCTCGAACTTCTCGACGTCGAGTCCGAGCTCGCCCGCCAGCCGCACGATGTCGGTGGGCCGTTGGTTCTCCTGGTCGGCGAAGAGTCCGCGTTCGAACTCGAAGAACTTGCCCTGCAGCGACGCGGCCTCCGAGGCCTCGGCGCCCGCGAGGGCGTTCGGATGCACCTGCTCGAGCGGTGCGTGACGCCACACGTAGCGCAGCCGGTCGCCGAGCTCGGACTTGACCTCCTGGATCGACCCTGACGCCTTGAGGCAGAACGGGCACTGGAAGTCGCCGTACTCGACGATCGTGTAGGGCGCGTCGGCCAGGCCGAACACGTGATCGCGAGCGGGGTCGATGGGGCGTGCGAGGGTCTGGCCGCCGTCCTCGTCGGGGCGCGAGGCATCCGAGATCCTGAAGATGACGGTCGCGAGCACGAAGGCGATGACGGATGCCGCGAGCACGCCGACCCTGGCCTCGTTCTGTGCGGCCTCATCGGTGATCGCGAGGTCGACGATGAAGAGCGAGATCGTGAACCCGATGCCGCAGAGCGCAGCACCGCCGAGGATCCGGTCGAGTGTGAGGCCGGGGCCGAACTCGCCGAGCTTGAACACCCGGAGCAGCGCCGTCGACCCGAACACGCCGATGAGCTTGCCGAGCACCAGGCCGATGACGATGCCCCACGTGATCGAGGAGCCGAGCGCATCCGCCAGGATCTCGGGGGAGAGCTGCACGCCCGCGTTGGCGAGCGCGAACAGCGGAAGGATCACGTAGGCGACGTACGGCGCGTACGCGGATTGGAGTCGTTCGTTGATCGAGATGGACTCGCGCAGGCTGTTCGCCGCAGCACGCGCGTACTCGGTGTTCGGCGACTGCCGGAACGTGCGCGCCAGGTCGAGCGCATGCTCGACGTCGCGGCGGTTGGGGCGGTACACGGGCACGAGCAGGGCGATCGCGACGCCTGCGAGCGTCGGGTGCACGCCCGACGCGAGGAACGCCATCCAGACGATGATCGACAGCGTCGCGTAGACGGGACCGCGGCCGCCGCGCAGGTATCGCGTGAAGTACACGCCGGCCAGCCCGACTGCGGCGATCAGGAGCGGCATCGGGTTGAAGTCCTCGGTGTAGACGAGCGCGATGATGCTGAGGGCGCCGATGTCGTCGACCACCGAGAGGGCGAGCAGGAACACCCGCAGCCGTCCGGGCACCCGTGGGCCGATGAGGGCGAGCGCCCCCACGAGGAACGCGGTGTCGGTCGAGATCACGACGCCCCAGGCATGTTCCTCGCCTGAGCCGGCGGCGATGAGCACGAACAGCACGGCCGGCACCACGAGGCCCGCGATGGCGGCGATGACGGGAACGATCGCGCGCGACCAGCTCGTGAGCTCGCCGATCGCGAACTCGCGGCGCACCTCGAGTCCCACCGTGAAGAAGAAGATCGCCATCAGCGCGTCGTTCACGACGGCGTGCAACGTGAAGTCGAGGGTGAGGTCGCCGACGCCGACCGACAGGTGCGTCTCCCAGAAGCTCTCGTACGAGCCGAACGACACGTTGGCCCAGATGATCGCAACGACCGTGGCCAGCAGCAGGAGCAGCGCGCCGATGCGGTTCTGCCCGACCGCGTGGACCTTCTCGGCGATCGACCTCCGCGATCGCTGGCCCCGGCGCCGCGTGGCGCGGACGGGCTCGGAGGAGCGGCCGATCGTGACGTTGGTCATCATCGTATTCTCGTCGCCACTCCGAGGGCTCACAAGCGATCCGGGCGTCACGTCATGGTCCCGACATCCGATGGAAATATGTTCGGGAGTTGACAGTTAGAACTCTAATGATTAGAGTTCTGAGTATGGATGCACGAGAGAACCGCCCCGCCAGCGCGCTCGAGCTGGTCCGTTGGATCGGCTGGGCGCAGATGAAGGCGGGCGAAGACTGGATCCGCGAGCGCGAGCTCAGTCGCGCCCAGAGCTTCGTGCTCGGCTATCTCGTGCAGAACCCCGGTGCGATCCAGCGCGACATCGCGCAGATGACCCGCACGAGCGCGGCGAGCGTCACGAGCCTCCTGCAGGGGCTCGAGCGCCGCGGGCTCGTCGAGCGACGCACCGACGCCGGCAACGAGCGCAGCAAGCGCGTCTACGCCACCGAGGCCGGTGCCGAGCTCATCGCCGGGTTCGAGTCGGCCATGGCCGCTGCCGACGACACGATCCTCGCCCCGCTGAGCCAGGGCGAGCGCGCCGAGCTCATCGAACTGCTCCAGAAGGTCACCGCGCACCTGCCGCAACCCACCCGGTCGTAGACCGAGAGCGCCCGAACCGATCCGGCTCGGCCGCGCACCCAGAACCTCACCCCACCTCGCCGTGCCGGCGCTCGTCGGCACGCGCTCCAGCCTGCCCGAAGGGAGCAAGCCATGAGCACCATGAACCTCGAATCATCTGAATTCCCCGATACCCCCGAAACCGTCGAGAACCTCGAAACCCCCGAAGCCGGCACGCCGGAGCAACCCGGCGCCTCGAAGGTCGAAGCCGGCACCGACCGCTGGTACCTCGCCTCGGCGCCGATCGTGCGGGCCCTCGTGCACCTCTGCGTGCCGATGGCCGCCGCGATGATCGTCGGCGCGATCTACAACGTCATCAACGCCGGCTTCATCGGCTCGCTGCACGACGCCACCCTGCTCGCGGCGATCACGTTCGCCGCCCCGCTCCTCGGTCTCGTCATGGGCGTCGGCGGCGTCTTCGGCGTCGGCGGCGGTGCGCTCATCTCGCGCCTGCTCGGTGCTGCCGAGCACGACCCCGCGAAGGCCGGCGAGATCAAGCGCGTCTCCTCGTTCGCGCTCTGGGGCTCCGTGATCACGGGCGCCGTGCTCGGCGGCATCGGGCTGCTCCTGCTGCATCCGCTCGTCTCGCTGCTCGGTGCGGATGCCGCCGCCGTGCCGGCGACCAGCTCGTTCGTCGGCGTCATGCTCGCGTTCGTTCCCGTGCTCGCCGCCGCATTCTGCCTCGAGCAGCTCGTGCGAGCCGAGGGAGCCGCACGCCAGGTCATGATCGCGCTCATCGCCTCGACGGTCGCGAACGTCGTGTTCGACATCCTGTTCATCCTCGTGCTGCCGTGGGGCGTCGCGGGTGCCGCGCTCGCGATGGGGTTGTCGAACCTCGGCGTCGTCGCGTACTTCGCCATCTGGCTGCACCGCCGCAGCGAGCACCTGAGCCTCGCGCCGCGGTGGTTCACGCTCTCGCCGACCGTGCTGAAGCCCGTCTTCGGCGTCGGCGTCGGTGAACTGCTGCAGTCGGGCTTCCTCATCGTCACCGCGCTCGTGCTGAACAACCTCGCCGTCGCCTACGGCGACACCGCCCTCGCGGCCATGGGCGTCGCCGTGCGTATCGCCCAGGTGCCCGAGTTCCTCGTGATGGGCGTCACGCTCGGGGTGCTCCCGCTGCTCGCCTACGCATACGGCAAGGGCGACCGGTCTCGCCTCAGGTCGGCGCTGCGGGTCTCGGCGATCACCGTCGGCGCCATCGTGCTCGTCTCGGCGACGACCCTGATCGTCTTCAGCGAGCAGGTGTTCTCGGTGTTCGTCGCCGACCGCTCGGTGCTCGCGATCGGTGCGACCATCCTCACCGCGCAGCTCGTGGCGATGATCGCGAACGGCTTCGCCGGCCTCATCACCTCGTTCTTCCAGGCGACCGGGCGGGCGAGCGCGGCGATCGTGATGTCGCTGGCGCAGGGCGTGCTCTTCATCCCGATCGTGATCCTCGGCAACCTCTGGTTCGGGCTGGCCGGCATCATCTGGGCGCTGACCCTCACCGAGGGCATCGTGCTCGTCGTCGGCATCGTGATGTGGTTCGCCTCGCGTCGTGCGATCGAACGCGGACTCGCCGAGGGCACCCCGGAGCGAGCCGAGGAAGCGCTCGAGCCGGCCGCCGCCTGAGCAGGCCGGGCCCCCTGAAACGGCGAAAGCCTCCAGAGAAAGCCTCCAGAAACGACGAAAGCCCCCGCAGACGCGGGGGCTTTCGTGGCGATGGTGGCTCCGACGGGCGTCGATCCCGTGACCTCACGATTTTCAGTCGTGCGCTCTACCAACTGAGCTACAGAGCCTCGAGAAGACGAATCGCCTCGAGTAAGGAGAAAAGCCCCTTCTCTCGTAAGGGAAAGGGCTTGTCGCCTGAGCGACCCTGACGGGACTTGAACCCGCGACCTCCGCCGTGACAGGGCGGCACGCTAACCAACTGCGCTACAGGGCCTCGATGTGCTTTCGCACGTGAAGCTATTCAATTGTACGTGATGTTCTGAGTGCTTTTGACCTTCAGAACGTGACCTTCGTGAGTGACCCCAACGGGATTCGAACCCGTGCTGCCGCCGTGAAAGGGCGGTGTCCTAGGCCACTAAACGATGGGGCCGGAGGTCTTGCCTGGGGCATGACCGCCGAGAAGCAAGCATACGGGTCGATTCGAAGAATGGCAAAACGAGCCAGGCGGATGCCTCGGCGACCGTTCCGCGACCCTCGCCGCGGCATCCGCCACACGCCTGCGAAATGCCCGAATCGCGCGAGAGGCGTGCCTATGGTGAGGCTGCCACCCTGCACCGAGAGCGAGGAGCGACAGGCCCCGCACGCCTGCACGACACCCCATGGAACGCACCGCTTCACGCACATCGACCGCCAGAACCCGCCGCCTCGTCGCGGGCCTCGCGGTCGTCGCCGCGGCGCTCGTGGGAGCGGTGCAGCCCATCTCGACGCCGCAGGCCGCATGGGCCGCCGACTACCCGACGTGGGACGAGCTGCAGGAGGCGAAGGCCAACACGAAGGCCGGTGCCGCGGCCGTCACCGAGATCACGGGGCTCATCGCCCAGCTCGAGGACAACGTGGCCGCGACGCGGGCCGAGGCCGAGCGCCGCACCGACGAGCTCATCGTCGCGCAGCAGGCCTACGACGACGCCGTGCTGCGGGCCGACCAGATCCAGGCGCAGGCCGATGCTGCGGCGCAGGAGGCGGCGAAGGCCGAGGCGAACGCGGGCCAGGTCGCCGCACAGCTCTACCGGGCGGGCACGACGGATGTCGGCGTCAGCCTGTTCCTCGACGCGGGCGACGCGGTCGCGACCGAGACGCTGCTCGGCAAGCTCGGCAGCATGGAGAAGATGGTCGAGCGCACCTCGGCCATCTACGACGGGGCGAACGAGGCCGCGAACACGGCGACCGCGCTCGCGGGCCAGGCCGAGGTGGCCAGGGGCGAGCGCGAGAAGCTCCGGCTCGCGGCCGAGGCCGCACTCGTGGCGGCGCAGGAGGCCCAGGCCGCGGCCGAGGCCGCACTCGCCGAGTCCGAGGCGAAGAAGGTCGAGCTCGAACAGCAGCTGAAGTTCCTGAAGGACACCGAGGCGAAGACCTCCGCCGCCTACGAGGAGGGCGAGCGCATCCGCAAGGAGGAGGAGCGCAAGCGCCGCGAGGCTGAAGAGAAGCGCCGCCAGGAGGCGCTGGCCAACGGCTCGCCCGGAACGGTCGCGAGCTCGGGCTGGGCGCTGCCGGCGTGGGGCTACATCACCGGCAGCTACGGACCGCGTTCGTCCATCTGCACGTCGGGCGGCTGCTCGAACAGCTTCCACTACGCGACCGACCTCGGCACCGGATGCGACGCCCCGATCTTCGCGGCGAACAGCGGCGTCGTGCGCTTCGCCGGGTGGTCGGGCACGTACGGCAACTACATCCAGATCGACCACGGCGGCGGGGTGTGGACGGGGTACGCGCACATCCGCGACGGCGGCACCTTCGTCGGCTACGGCCAGTGGGTCGAGGCGGGGCAGAACATCGCGGCCAGCGGCACCACGGGCGCGTCGACGGGCTGCCACCTGCACTTCGAGGTCTACACCGACGGGTACCGCATCGATCCGGTGCCCTTCATGGCAGCGCGAGGAGTCGGCCTTGGTTGAGAACCGCACCCGCCCCGTGTCGCGCGTGAAGCCCGCGACCGTGTTCTCGACCGTCGCGATCGGCGCGGTCGCGGCATCCGTCGCCGCTGCGGGCGGCCCGGCCATGGCCGATCCCGACTACCCGTCGTGGAGCGACATCGAGCAGGCCAAGGCGAACGAGCACACGAAGCAGGCCGAGATCGATCGCGTCGGCACGCTGCTCGCGGGGTTGCAGACGGCAGCGGATGCCGCGGCCGAGGCGTCGATGCGCGCCGACGAGGCGTGGCGGGTCGCCGTCGACGAGCGTGATCGGGCAGCCGACCGCGAGCAGAAGCTCGCCACGCAGGCCGACGAGGCCGACGCCGTCGCCGAGATCTCGAAGATGCGCGCGGGCCTGCTCGCCGCGCACCTCGCGAAGTCCGCCGGCAGCGACCTGTCGGCCGAGCTCGTGCTGTCGGGCGAAGACGCGAGCAAGCTCCTGCACCAGTTGGGCATGGCGTCGAAGATCGGCGAGCAGGCGAACGACCTCTACGAGCAGGCGACCGCCGACCGCAACACGGCCGATGCGCTTCGCGCGCAGGCAGCGGATGCCGCGGCCGAACGCGGGCGCCTCGCCGCCCTCGCGGAGTCCCGCGCCGACGAGGCCGCAGCCGCCGCGGACGCCGCGAACGCGGCCGTCGCCGAGCAGCAGCGGCGATCGCAGGAACTCTACGCACAGCTCGCGAGCCTGCAGGGCACCACCGCCGAGCTCGAGCGGGAGCGGGCCGAGGGCCAGGCGCGCGAGGCCGCCGAGGCGGCCGCGGCGGCACGGGCGGCGGCTGAGGCGGCCGCGGCCGCTGCTGCGGCTGCGGCAGCCGAGGAGGCCGCGAACGGCGGCTCGGGCGGCGGCGACGGCGGGGGAGACTCCGGCGGCGGCGACACCGGCGGCCGCGGAACGGTCGACCCGGCTCCGGCTCCGGCCCCCGGCCCGCCGAACGCGGGAGCCGTCGAGACGGCGATCTGGTTCGCGAGCCAGCAGCTGGGCGAGCCCTACGTGCTCGGCGGAGCCGGCCCCGACGTCTGGGACTGCTCCGGCCTGACGCAGGCGGCCTACGGCGCGGCGGGCATCGGCATCGGCACGCACTCGGCGACGAACCAGTACTACACGCTCGCGGCCCGCGGCCAGGCGGTTCCGCTGTGGGACATCCAGCGCGGCGACCTGCTGTTCTGGGGCGGAGGCGGCGACTACTACCACGTGGCCATCTACCTCGGCGGCGGACGCATCCTCGAGGCGCCCCGCGAGGGCGTGCCCGTGCGCGACTACTTCATCTGGGGCTCGCCCGCCGCGGCCGCCCGCCCCGCCGGCTGAGCCGCGAACACCCTGCCGGACGCTGCAGCGGGGACGCTCGTGGTGGTTTCCGGGGCGTCGAACCCGCAACGGGCGTCCCCGCCGGTCCCGCCCGGTCGAGCGGATTCACCGTGGGCACGCGAAAGGGGCGAGCCGTTCGGCCCGCCCCTTCGGCGGTGCGGATGCCGCGGCATCCGCTCGGTCTCAATGACCAGGTCGCAGTGACCTGGTCGCAACGACCCGGTCTCAGTGACCGGGGAACGCGGTGATGCCGGCCTGGATGATGGCCTCGGCCTCTGCGGCGTCGCCCCAGCCCTCGGTCTTGACCCACTTGCCGGGCTCGAGGTCCTTGTAGTGCTCGAAGAAGTGCTCGATCTCCTTGCGCGTGAACTCGGGGATCGAGTCGACGTCCTGGATGTGGTTCCAGCGCGGGTCGCCGGCGGGCACCGCGATGACCTTGGCGTCGCTGCCGCCGTCGTCGGTCATGTTGAAGACGCCGACGGGACGCACCTTGACGCCCACGCCCGGGAACAGCGGGTAGTCGAGCAGCACGAGCACGTCGACGGGGTCGCCGTCGAGGCCGAGCGTGTTCTCGAAGTAGCCGTAGTCGGTGGGGTACACGAAGGTCGTGTAGAGCACGCGGTCGAGGAACACCCGGCCGGTCTCGTGGTCGACCTCGAACTTGTTGCGGCTCCCCTTGGGGATCTCGATGACGGCGGCGTACTCGCCCATGTGGGTTCTCCTTGATTGTGGAAGCACGGTCTGGAAGCGTGCGCCGTGGCCGGCCTCGGGCCGGTCGCCATCGGCGGAATAAGGTTACTTGATGCCTCCTGCCACCGAATCGGGCGAGTCGACGGATGCCGCGGCCGCCGCTCCGACGGGCGCCGCGACCCCCTCGGGCGAACGCCGACCCCGCCTGACGCCGCCGATCGCCGACGTGCGCCGCGCCGTCCGTGCGGTGCTGCCGTCCGCCTCCGGCGAGGCCTCCGGCGATGCGCCCCTCGTGCTCGTGGCGCTCTCGGGCGGACCCGACTCGCTCGCGCTCGCCGCGGCCACGGCGTTCGAGGCGCCGCGAGCCGGTCTTCGCGCGGGGGCCGTCATCGTCGACCACGGGCTGCAGGCCGGATCGGCCGAGGTCGCCGAGCGCGCCGCGGCGCAGGCCCGCGAACTCGGCCTCGACCCGGTGCTCGTGCGGCGCGTCGAGGTCGGCGCAGAGGGCGGCCCCGAGGCATCCGCTCGCCGTGCCCGCTACGACGCGCTCGACGAGGCCGCCCGGTCGACGGATGCCGCGTGCGTGCTGCTCGGGCACACCCTCGACGACCAGGCCGAGACCGTGCTGCTCGGGCTCGCCCGCGGATCCGGGGCGGCGAGCCTCGCCGGCATGCCCGCCCGCGCAGGTCGATACGTGCGGCCGCTGCTCGGCATCCGGCGGGCGACGGCCCGCGAGGCGTGCGCCGACGCCGGACTCGAGCCATGGAACGACCCGCACAACGCCGACCCCTCGTATGCGCGGGTGCGGGTGCGCGAGCGCGTGCTGCCGGTGCTCGAGGCCGAGCTCGGACCCGGCATCGCCGAGGCGCTCGTGCGCACCGCCGAGCAGCTGCGTGAAGACGACGACGCGTTCGAGGCCCAGATCGAGGAGCTCATCGAGGAGATCTGCGAACCCGCCGAGGCCGGCATCGCGGTGTCGGTCGGGGCGCTCGCCGCCAACCCGGCGGCGCTGCGCCAGCGCATCATCCGCCACGTCATCGGCAGCGAGTTCGGCGTCTCGCTCTCGCGCGTGCAGACGCTCGAGGTCGCGCGACTCGTCACCGACTGGCATGGCCAGGGCCCGCTCGACCTGCCCGAGGGCGTGCGCGCGACCCGGGCAGGGGCCTACGTCGTGTTCTCGACGACGGGGTCGACCGAGGTGCTGCCGCACGACCACTGAAGGTCCGCCGACGTTCGGCTTCCGAAGGTCGCCGTTGTCCGGCTTCGCCTCCGTTACATCTCCCTTTTCAGGACCACATCGATCATGGCTGCATATTGCGCGTATGGCCGATGTGGTCCTGAAAAGGTCGCAGGCGAGCCGGGATCCGACGAGGGGTGGGGCGTCCCAGACGCGTGCGATTAGGCTCGTGGCATCCGTTCGCCGCGCACCCACGGCCGACGTGGCCCGACCGCCCCGCACAGGAGGAGCAGCAATGTACGCGAACGAGATCGAAGCCGACCTCACCGAGGTGCTCGTCACCGAAGCCGAGATCCACGCCAAGCTCGCCGAACTCGCGCGTCGCATCGAGGCCGACTACGAGGGCAAGGACCTGCTGCTCGTCGGCGTGCTGAAGGGCGCGGTCATGGTCATGGCCGA
>Ga0160430_100930_pt1 | contig 12778 bp, 7 predicted proteins | sample HID1971I_E0MG_FD_108274 | JGI IMG/M metagenome (GOLD analysis project Ga0160430, IMG submission 108274) | Enriched millipede-associated microbial communities from UW Madison campus, WI, USA - HID1971I_E0 MG | ecosystem: Host-associated > Arthropoda: Insects > Digestive system > Unclassified ...
CCACGATATTTAAGTATGCTGTAGAATCGGGCAAATCTGTCGTGTATAAAAAGGCAGGAGTAGATTTCAATCCTGCCAATTATGAGTCAAAGCAGGTCTTTTATACCTCTAAAGATGGCACTAAAGTGCCGATGATCCTGACCTATAAAAAGGGAATGAAACTGGATGGCAGGAACCCGACTTTGTTGTATGGATATGGTGGTTTCAACATCAGCCTGACGCCCGCATTCAGCACATCCAATATTATATTGATGGACCAGGGCGGGATCTATGCAGTGGCAAACCTTCGCGGGGGTGGGGAGTACGGGGAAAAATGGCATCTGGCGGGCACCAAACTGAAGAAGCAGAATGTTTTTGATGATTTTATCGCCGCTGCGGAATACCTCATTGATCATAAATATACCTCGAAAGATTACCTGGCGAGCATGGGCGGTTCTAATGGTGGTTTATTGGTCGGCGCTACGATGGCCCAGCGCCCGGATCTTTTCAAGGTAGTTTTTCCGGCAGTAGGCGTGATGGATATGCTGCGTTATCATAAGTTTACCGCAGGAGCGGGATGGGCGTATGACTATGGAACTGCTGAAGACTCTAAAGAGATGTTTGAATACCTGTATGCATATTCGCCGGTACATGCCTTAAAAAAAGGGATAAAGTATCCGGCTACGTTGGTCTCTACGGCCGATCATGATGACCGGGTGGTTCCTGCACATTCTTTTAAGTTTGCCGCCAGCTTGCAGCGCGATCAGGGAGGTGAAGCACCGGTATTGATCAGTATCCAAACCAATGCCGGGCATGGAGCAGGCAAGCCAACTGATAAGGCCATTGAAGAAATAGCAGACCGCTGGGCATTCCTGTTTTACAATATGGGCATAGATTATAAAAATAATAAATAATTGATTGAAAATTATTTCATTGATTATGAGTTGATTATGTGTTTTTTAGACTTGGATCAAAAAATATTTAATATTTCTTAAAACTTTTTTAGACTACAGGCGTTATTGATGTAGTTTGTTTGGTTTAGGTTTATCTGTGGTGGATAAACCATCTTTTAAAAAGCAGGGATTCACTGGAATGTGGTCCCTGCTTTCCCTTTTATAGGTATATTTGCTTTCTCCCTGATCGCCTCGTCGCGATTGCTTATAGTAAACAATCAAATATGGAAGCAAAGAACGATATTAAGAACCTGGATGATATTGAATTATTTGTAAACCGGTTTTATGAAAAGGTTCAGCAGGACGATCTGATCGGACCTGTCTTTAATGGTATCATCGAAGACTGGACGCCCCATCTGCAAAAAATGTATGCTTTCTGGAATGCGGTTTTGTTTGGTGTTCCCGGCTTTACGGGAAACCCTTTTGCAAGACATGCGCCCTTGCCCATCGATGAAGAACATTTTGACCGCTGGCTTTTGCTGTTCCGGGAGACTATTGATACCCTTTTTGAGGGTGATGTGGCTGAAGATACCAAGAAAAGGGCAGAGACAATGGCGATTATGTTCCTTAGTAAACTTAAACATATGCGGGGCGGATCCGGGAAGGTTATTGTCTAAGCATTTGTAACTGAGAGCCGAGTGTGGCGCGAGGCTTGGAAAGCGGGTATGTAGGGAGAAGATTAATTCATAGATACCCTAAAATATTTCAAATAGATTTGTGCTTATACGCACGTTTTTATATCTTTGGCGCTCCTTAAGGGGAATGCCTCGGTAGCTCAGCTGGATAGAGCGTCGGTTTTCTAAACCGAGGGTCAGGGGTTCGAGTCCCTTCCGGGGTACAGATCGGATTTAAGTCCGTTTTTTCAAAGGGTTGCTCCAAAAAGAGCAGCCCTTTTTTTTGATTCCCGCCGACCATCTTCTTTCAGCTTCAGCGGTTGATCTGCTAATGCTTTAGCAGCTTAAAGTAAAGAAGCCATCAAATGAGCTAATATACTCTGATTCATTCAATCGCACGGTTTAAGCACCTATCAGAAAGCTCAAACAGCTTTGCTTTTTTAGTGTTTATCATAAACATCCTTAACATTTAAAACTATGAAAACAATGAATCAAAACATCGACAAGCTAAGGTATTCTATTTTTAGCCCATTTCTTAATAGTAAGCTGCTTTTGCTCCCGGTTATCGCGTTGTGTTTGCAGTCTTGCGGGGGATCTGGTAGCCAGGATCTGGCCAGTACGACGGATTCGCTAAGCAGCTATCAGTCCGACAGGCGGGATTCTTTGTCACAGGATTCCGCGTCAGGAGATATGGCCAGCCAGGGCGACGCTTTAACTACAAAATCTAAGGTTGATGATGATCAGGCCAATTTCATGAAAGAGGCTGCTTTGGGTAGCATGATGGAAATTGAGGCCGGGAAACTTGCGGCCGTCAAAGCGGCCGATGCGCGAGTAAAAGAATTTGCCTTGAAAATGGTGTCCGATCACACCAAAGCTTCGGCGGATTTGAAACCGATAGCAGCTGAACTGGGCGTTATATTACCTTCAGTATTGTCGGGCGACCATGCGGATGACCTGAAGATGTTGGGCGCCAAATCAGGTGCAGGTTTTGATCAATCCTATATGAGCATGATGGTTAAAGACCACGCCAAGACTGTCGAACTTTTTAAGCGCTATACCTCAGCGAGAAATCCAAAAGTTGCTGATTTTGCATCTAAATATCTGCCGGTTATAGAAGCGCATTATACCGATGCTCAGAATATTAAATAAACTATATCGGATTCGATGTAGTTGTTGTGTCGTTTGCCAGAAACATGACGGGTGAGGGAAGATAGAGTCCTGGAGCCGACATACTCTGCATGCGCATGATATCAGGCTACGGTGTGTTTGCTCTACCTTTGGTTCCCGGGGAATGATGCTCCGTTTCCTCTAGAGTGATGATTCGTTTGCAATCGAAGCATCACTTAAGCGGGTGTGTAGAGGATGTCTAGTCGGGTTCTATTGCAGCCAAGAGAAATTCAAGCTGCTAACACGCTCGTCCTAGCGAAGAGCTTTTTGCGACGTACCGAGCCCTTCGCGAGCTCTTGAGGCCTCAGCCGAAAAACCAATCTCAGGTAACCCGTGAAATCTGCGCGGATGAACAATCTCCCTGAACGTGTCCCGTTCACTCACGATCCCGTTTCTTATCCAAATTCCATAAATATTCTATATGTTTGCCACGGACTTATTCGTATCTTAGTAAAAGGGAATTACGCAAACATAATGGCTGCTTATAGCACATATACCGATCAGGAACTGATGGACCTTTTGAAGGTTGATCCGGATGCGGCTGTGGTGGAAATTTACAATCGATACTGGAGTTTGTTGCTGGATACAGCTTACAGGAGATTGAAAAGTCGGGAGGAATCAGAAGAAGTTGTGCAGGAAATCTTTATCAGCTTATATCTGCGCCGTAATGAATTGCACATTACGTCAACATTAGAAGGCTTTCTGAAAAATGCATTGAAAAATAAGGTGCTTAATTTTTTTCGTCATCAGATGAGAAAGGAGCGCTATGTACAGCTTGTGGAAAGTATTCCGGTTGGGCAGAGCAATGAGATAGAGGAGCAGTTGCACAACCGTGACCTGGCCCGGCAGATCAAGGAGGCTACTCAGCGCCTTCCAGAAAAATGTCGTGAGGTATTTATACTGAGTAAAATCGAACACCAGAGCAATAGCAATATTGCCGAGAAGTTGGGGATTTCTGTCAGTACGGTTGAAAAGCATATCAGCAGAGGCATGAAACTGATGCGGGAAAACCTGGAGGGTTATGATCATGAATTGCTGTCTGTTGTGATGATTCTCTCCTTGCATGCGCTTCATATCAAGTAATTGTTAAAATTATTTTTCTGATATACAGTGATTTGAGAAATAGTTGTGTAGACGTATGGCGGTTTTATTTCTCTGGGGGTACTTGTACTAAAAGCCAAAAAGATGGAATACGACAGATTTACTGTATTGGTTGATAAACTGGAGAATGGAACAGCGTCTGACCATGAGATGGAAGAGCTGAACCTTTTTTATAACCGTTTTGATTCCACATCTGGATTTACGGGCGAATTGGCGCAACCCGAGCTTTATAAACAGCGTTTTTTAGAGAAGATCCAGAGTAAGATCGCTTTGGTTAACGAAAGGGATAAGAAAAAATCAATCAAGTTACTTTGGCCACGCATTGCCGTTGCCGCCTCTATTGCTTTGACTATAGGCATAGGTGGTCTGTTGTATATCAATAAAGAGGATAAGGGAAACAGCCAGCAAATGGTGCAGATGAATGATGTTGCTCCTGGTAAAAGCGGTGCAACCTTAACACTTGCGAGTGGTAAAAAAATTCGTCTGAGCGATGCCGTTAACGGAGAGCTTTCAAATGAGGCTGGGGTTTCAATCACTAAAACAAAGGACGGTCAGCTGATTTACGAGATAAAAGAAACAGGTGCAAAGAGCAATAAATTCAACACCCTATCTACTTCCAACGGAGAGACTTATCAGGTGCGTTTGCCAGATGGGTCTGCCGTTTGGTTGAACGCTGCTTCGAGCCTAACCTATTCAGCGAACCTCATCCAAAATGGCAGACGTAGCGTTACTCTTTCTGGAGAGGCATATTTCCAAGTGGCCAAAGATAAGTCCCATCCCTTTGTGGTAAGCACCGCAGGTCAGCAGGTCGAGGTTTTGGGTACACACTTTAATGTAAATGCCTATACAGATGAACCAATAACAGCGACAACGCTTGTGGAAGGATCTGTTAAGGTGAGCTCGGGCTCCGATCAGAAAATGCTTAAACCTGGTTTTCAGGCAAGAAACAACGGTAACAGCATCAAAATATCCAAAGCGAATTTGGAGGGCGTGACCGATTGGAAAGATGGAGAGTTTAATTTGGACGAAACAAACTTTAGGGTAGCGATGCGCAAGATCGCACGATGGTATGATGTTGAGGTCATCTATGAGAAATCTGTCCCTATGGATATTGAGGCTTGGGGCTGGATTTCCAGAGATAGTAAATTGTCTTCTGTCTTAAAGTTGATCGAGAACTCTGGACTGGTCAAGTTTAGGATTGACGGAAAAAAGGTATATGTTTTTAAATAAGAATTCCATCTCCTATGAGAAATTATAAATCAACAGAGTTTTTCACAATTAAACCATTAAAGGATGAATAAATTTTTACGAAGGCAGGGCTAATGGCTTAAAACAAATCAACCAGCCCATAGTGGACTGGCTGAAATTTTTGGCTTTGGCCAATATAAATACTAACCGAAACTGGCAGTCTCCCCGTCCGTGGAAAGATTAAGGATGCTGCATGAACCAAAAACTAAACAAATGTATCAAATTATTGAAGTAATTGGTATGCCTAAGCGGTTATACCACAAAATATGGCTTATCATGCGTCTAACCACCGTTATATTGATAGCCTGCCTCATGCAGGTTAGCGCTGCTGGGCTTGCTCAGAAGATTACGCTGAACCAGCGTGATGTACCATTAAGTAATGTATTAAAAGAGATCAGAAAACAGAGTGGCTTTGATGTCTTTTCAGAAGGTAAGGGTTTGCCTAAAAATCAAAAGGTAACTGTTGTAGTTACTAATGCATCTATCGAGGAAGCACTTGATCAAGCCTTTAAAGGATTGGGATACACGTACAAAATTGATGGTAAAACGATCGCTATAAAACCGAAGGACGAGGTTAGTTTTTTTGAGCGTATAATTAACCGATTTCAGACGATTGATGTATCGGGTAAAATAGTAGATGAAAATGGGCAACCAATTGCTGGTGCAACGATAAAAGTTAAAGGGACTACAATTTCAACTGCTTCTGATGGTAATGGCGTTTTCTTGTTAAAGAATATCTCAGATGACGCGTTGGTACAAATTTCTTATTTGGGCTATCAAGTTAAAGAAGTAAGGGCTTCAAAGGATATAGGTAGCATAAAAATGGAATTAGCAGTTGGGAAATTGGAGGAAGTGACAGTTAATGCTGGATATTATTCGGTAAAGGAGAAAGAACTTACAGGTAGTATTTCTAGAATTACCAGCAAGGATATAGAAAATCAGCCTGTGACAAATGTTTTGGCAACTATGCAAGGTAGAATGGCGGGTGTTAATATAATTCAGACTACAGGTACACCAGGAGGAGGCTTTGACATTAAGATCCGTGGACAGAATAGTTTGCGTCCTGAAGCAAATCAACCCTTTTATATTATTGATGGAGTGCCTTTTTCCTCCACGCCAATTGGTTACAATCAAACTTCTACAACCTATCCCAATCCTACTAGCCCTCTGAACAGCATCAATCCTGACAATATTGAAAGCATTGAAGTTTTGAAAGATGCAGATGCGACTGCCATTTATGGATCTAGAGGTGCTAATGGCGTGGTCCTTATTACTACTAAAAGCGGAAAAGCAGGGAAAACTAGTTTCAGTTTGAACGCCTCGACCGGAGGAGCAAAGGTGGCTAAATTTATGGAGTTGATGAATACTGAGCAATATCTTACCATGAGACGAAAAGCTTTTTCCAATGACAAAATTAATACCTATCCAGCTAATGCTTATGATATCAATGGTACTTGGGATCAGTCTAGATATACTGATTGGCAAAAGGAACTGATAGGTGGAACAGCCCATCTAAATGATATTTATGGAACTGTATCAGGTGGGTCTGAAAAAACGCAATTTTTACTTAGTGGGAGCTATCGGACAGAGTCTACAGTATATGTTGGAGATTTTCTTTACAAAAAAGGAGGAGCTCAATTCAATTTAAATCATAGATCTGATGATAGTAAATTTCGTCTAAACATTTCAGTAGGCTACAATAACCAGGATAATGATTTACCAGCATTGGACTTTAGTGAAGATGCACGTTTATTAGCCCCTAATGCCCCTGCATTATATAGTTCAGATGGGAGTTTGAATTGGGAGAATAAAACATGGCAAAATCCATTAAGGAACTTGACCGCAAAATATAAAGCAAACACAAATAATTTGCTTACAAATACAGTTCTGTCTTATGAACTATTTTCAGGCCTAGTAGTCAAAACTAGTCTTGGATATACTAGCTTGGGTACAACTGAAACAAGGACCTCGCCGTCAACAATTTTCAATCCTGCTAACAATATTTCAAGTTCAAGATCAAGTATTTACGTTAATAATACTCAAGGATCATCTTGGGTTGCAGAGCCACAAATCAGTTGGAGTAAAGAACTGGGAACAGTTGGGAAACTTGATGCACTTTTTGGGGCTACTTTTCAAAATCAAACATCCAATCTGTTGTATCAAACCGCAAATAACTTTAGCTCCAATAGTTTGATTTATAATCTAGGAGCTGCCACTAATATTAGTGTATTGCTTAATGAAGAAAACGTCTACAGGTATCAAGCTTTTTTTGGAAGACTAAATTATAATTTGAAACAGCGATATATTGTAAATTTTACAGCTAGACGTGATGGTTCAAGCAGATTTGGTCCAGGTAATCGGTTCTCAAATTTCGGAGCTGTCGGGGCTGCCTGGTTGTTCTCAAATGAGAACTTTTTAGAGAACAATAGTTGGATAAGCCTTGGAAAGCTTAGAGCTAGCTATGGAATTACTGGAAATGACCAAATTGGAGATTATCAGTTTTTAGATACTTACAACACATCTGGCATAAGCTATGATGGTGTTATAGGTTTGGATCCATCACGACTTTATAATGCGAATTTTGCATGGGAGACAAATAAAAAGCTTGAAATAGGCTTAGAATTAGGTTTTCTAAACGATCGCATTTTTGCGACAACTAGTTGGTATCAGAATCGATCATCGAATCAATTAACGGGTATACCACTACCTGGAACAACAGGTTTCACAGTATTGCAGGCTAATCTCGATGCTACAGTTGAGAATAAAGGGATGGAATTTACCCTTAGAACTATTAATCTAAGTTCTAAGAATTTTAGTTGGACAACTAATTTTAACCTCACTTTTAGTCGAAATACTCTTCTGAAATTTCCAGGTTTGGCGAGTTCTTCCTACAGCCAGCAATATCGCATTGGACAACCTTTGAATATCAAGTTGCTTTATGCTTATAAAGGAATTAACCCACAAACAGGTGTATATACTTTTGAAGATTTAAATAACGATGGAAGGATATCTTTTCCAGAGGATAGACAAATAGTTGCTGATCTAAACCCAAAATATTTTGGTGGAATCCAAAATCAACTTTCATTCAAAAATTGGAAGTTGGATTTCTTATTGCAATTCGTTAATCAAAAAAACAGCTCTTATTTACCTCGCACTCCTGGTTTATTGTCCAATCAACCTAGTAAAATTATCAATAGCTGGCAACAACAAGGTGATAACGCAACTTATCAGCTCTATACTACCGGTACAAATAGCCTTGCCTCAACAGCAAATGGCTTATATGCCAACAGCAGCGCTTATTTCGAAGATGCATCATATATACGCCTGAAAAATGTTGCTATTTCTTATGCACTACCTATAAAATTAGAGAAAACTCAATTGCGAATAAACCTGCAGGGGCAAAATTTATTTACCCTAACAAACTATAAAGACGGGGATCCTGAATTTATTACTTCAGGCTATTTGAGCCCATTGAAAGTATTTACAGCAGGACTTCAAGCATCATTTTAAAATTACCGATATGAAAACAAAAAATATAATACACATATTATTATTTGTACTTTTTTTTACACTGAATTCGTGTGATTCATTTGTAGATATCGAACTGCCAAAATCACGATTGACTAAGACTGGTGTGTTTGAGGATAATACCACTGCAGAAGCCGCATTGACCAGCATATATTCCAAAATACGGGATGAAGGTTTGCTAACTGGAACCTCCTTTGGATTATCTAATCAAATGGGTTACTATGTAGATGAGTTGACACCTTTTGGAGCTTCATTAGGTGCAAGTAATAATTTTTATAACAATTCACTTTTACCTTCTACCGCTGAGGTAGCAAGGTATTGGAATTCTACCTACAATTATATTTATGCTGCTAATTCAGTCATTGAAGGGGTTCTTGCAAGTAGTAAGGTTTCCATAGAAACTAAATATAAGTTGCAGGGTGAGGCCTTATTCATTAGAGCTTTGTTGCATGTTTATCTCGTTAATCTATTTGGGGATATACCTTATATCAAAAATACCGATTACAAGGAAAATAGTTTGGTTACGAGAATGCCTACTGCTGATGTGTATAAAAATATAATTGCTGATTTAGAACAATCGAAGACCCTTTTGTCTGTTACTTACAGCAGTATAGAGAGGGTTAGACCAAACCAATATGCTGTGATGGCACTGCTAGCTAGGGTTTATCTTTATGCGGGTTTATATAGTCAGGCAGAAAGTACGGCATCTGCTTTACTGGGAAAGACTGATGTTTTCCTTTTGGAACAAAATATTAATCAAGTATTTTTAATTAATTCCAAAGAAACAATTTGGCAATTGAAATCTGCAGCTGCGGGTCAAAATACAAAGGAAGGGATTACATTCATATTTACCACGGCACCTCCTAATTTAAATGCGCTAACTACTGAACTGGTAAATTCATTTACGTCGAATGATCTTCGGAAATCTAATTGGATCAAGGCTGTGAGCAATGCGACATCAACTTGGTTTCATGCTTTCAAATATAAAGAAAGAGATTTCACAGCAACATCAAAAGAGTACTCCATTGTTTTTAGATTAGCGGAACAGTACCTCATCCGTGCTGAAGCTAGGGCTCAATTAGATAACTTGCAAGGAGCAATTGATGATCTGAACAAGATTAGAAATCGATCAGGGCTTGGGAATACACCCGCCAATACCAAAGCTGAACTTTTAGCAGCTGTTTTACAGGAACGAAGATGGGAATTGTTTACAGAATTTGGACATCGATTTTTTGATCTAAAACGCTTTAATCAAATTGATAATGTTCTGTCTATAACTAAACCAGGGTGGAATTCAACAGATCGTTTATTTCCTCTTCCACAAAGTGAACTAGGGACAAATCCAAATTTAGGACCTCAAAACCCAGGATATTAAATTATAACAAAATATGATGATTAAAATTTATAATGGTAGACCAAATGGTCTACCTATAGCTATTGTATTGATTGTACTATTTGGTTTACTGCACATAGCTACATCGGGTTGGGCACAGACTGCTCATAAGAAAGATTTAACAGCTGCCGATTATCATTTATGGGGTATATTGGGTTTGGATAAAACCTCAGCTAATGGGCAATGGGTAAGTTACAAGATGAGATATGAACAGGGAATGGATACACTTTTTGTACGAAATTCAAATACGGGGGAAACCTTTTCTTTTCCCTCAGCAAGAAGCTCGCTATTTACAACTAATGACTTTTTTATTTGTCAATTAAAAAAGGATTTAGTCATCTTGAACTTAAAAACAGGAAAACAAGAACTCATCAAGTCGATAAAGAAATATGTATATTCCCCATTGACGGATCGTTTGGTTATTCTTACTTCTTCCGAGGATATGATGATCCGTTATGCTAAACAGGGGACGATTATACAAGTTAATCAGGTAGTAGATTTTTCACTGAGTCCTGATGAGCAGATGCTAGCTTATACGCGTGTTTTAAATAGTACATACAGCCTCCATCTTTTTAATCTTGCTCAACCTGATCAAAAAGAAAAACTTGTAATCAATGGAGAAGAAAACTATACTGACTTCACTTGGCAAAAAGATGGAAAATCTTTAGCTTTTCTAACTAAATCGATAGATCAGGGAAAAATAGCCCTTTTATACTATATACTAAGTAGTGGTTCATTGAGCCGTCTTAGTACTAAAGAATTACTTTCCAAACTACCCAATAGCTTTTTTGTTCAGAGTGCTTACTTGAACTTAATGGTTTCAGATGATCTAAAAAAGGTGTTTTTTAAGTTTGTTCACACTGAAGAATCCGACTTAGCAAGTAAATCCACTACCGATGTGGAAATCTGGAATGGTAATGATAAATGGGTTTACGAACGGCAAAGGGTGAATGGACCAGAAAGTAAAAAATACAGAACCGCTGTTTGGTTTCCCTCAAATGGTCAAGTTGCTGCCATTACCAGTAAAGCGTTTCCAAAAATGTTTCTTTCTGGAGACCAAGAGTACGCCATAATTTCAGATCCTAAAGCTTATGAGCCTCAATTTAAAGAATATGGTCCTATGGATTATTATGTGCTGAATTTGAAAACTAGTGAAAAGAAATTGATGTTAGCGAACATACCTATGGTGGCATCTGATTTATTGCCTTCTCCATCTGGGAAATATATTACCTATTTTAAGGATGCGCATTGGTGGATTTACAACTTAGAAACGGGAAAGCACAACAATTTAACGAGTGAGACTAAGGTTTCTTTCTCCGGTAAAATATATCAACTGGATCATGAAAATTGGCCTTTTGGCACTTTAGGTTGGACGGTTAATGAAAATGAATTATTAATTTATGATCAATATGACATTTGGGCGGTAAAGCCTGATGGATCTGGATTTAGAAGACTTACTCATGGTCGTGAAAAACAGTTGGAATTCAGGCAAGCGTCACTAAACTATAATGACCATTTGGCCAGAAACTTTGACGGATATAAAGCACGTATTGTCGATTTGGACAAGGGTTTGATGATAAATGGTACAGCTGATGATTTTCAAACAGGTTATTTTAAATGGACAAAACAAGGCGGTGAACAACAAGTTGTATTTGGCGAACGTCATATAGATCAAATGAGGTATGATGAAAAATCACAGTCTTATATTTATACTGAGGAGCGGTTCGATCTGTCTCCACGAGTAATGGTCAAACATGGCGTGTCAAATCCAAAAATTGTCTTCCAAAGTAATCCACAACAAGAAAAATATAAATGGGGGAAGGTAGAAACGATACTTTATAAAAATTCAAAGGGTAAAAAGCTAAAAGCAACTTTATACTATCCTGCAGGATACAATCCAAATGTAAAGTATCCAATGATTGTACATGTTTATCAGAGACAATCTAATGGAAAACATCGATATGTTAACCCTTCTAAAGTCAATGTGGCTGGATATAATCGAACGGTATTTACCACCCAGGGCTATTTTGTATTATTGCCAGATATTGAATTGGAACCCGGAATTCCAGGTGAATCAGCTGTTGATTGTACGGTCTCAGCAACAAATAAGATCATTTCGCTTGGCTTGGTCAATCCAAAGAAAATCGGACTAATAGGTCATTCATTTGGTGGTTATGAAACAGCATTTATTGCTACCCAAACAGATATTTTCGCAGCAGCAGTTCCAGGAGCTGCTATTACTGATATTAATAGCTTGTATCTAGGATTGAATTGGGCTATTGGAAAGCCAGAAATGTGGAGGTTTGAAGGGGGGAATTGGAATTTAGGTGCTACGCCTTTTGATAATCCTTCGGTTTATTTGCGTAATTCTCCTATGGCTCACGTTAACAAGGTCAATACGCCACTGTTAATTTGGTCAGGAAAGCTGGATTATCAGGTGCATTGGCATCAAAGTGTTTCCTTTTATCTAGCCTTGCGCAGACTTCATAAAAAAAATATCATGTTATTGTACCCCGAAGAGGGACATTCTTTACAGCAACAAAAAAATCAGATGGATCTCTCTAATAGGGTAGATCAATGGTTTGGTTATTACCTCAAAGATGAAAAGCCAGCAGATTGGATTGTAAATGGAACTAAATAACATGGATTGAATTATGAAAGTAGTAATTCGAAATTGTTGCTCAAGGGCAGTTCAGCTAGTGCTTTGCATTTTTGCTCTATATATTTCAAGTTGTAGCAACTTAAAGGTCAATAATAGAGTTTATAATGAAATGTCACATTCAACATTAAATGTA
>Ga0160430_100931_pt1 | contig 12772 bp, 10 predicted proteins | sample HID1971I_E0MG_FD_108274 | JGI IMG/M metagenome (GOLD analysis project Ga0160430, IMG submission 108274) | Enriched millipede-associated microbial communities from UW Madison campus, WI, USA - HID1971I_E0 MG | ecosystem: Host-associated > Arthropoda: Insects > Digestive system > Unclassified ...
AGCATCTCGCCCTGGCCCAGCGCGGTCTGGATCGCCTGGCGCACCGGCTGGCTCGCGGCCACGCCTTCCTTGGTGTTGAGCACCAGGTAGGGGAAGCCGAACGAGGGCGTCATGATCGGCACCGTCTTGCCGCCCGACTTCTCGAGGCGCGGCAGCGCCTCCACCGGCAGCAGGTCGGCGAAGTCGTACTGGCCGGCCAGCGCGCCTTCGACGCGCGTGCTGGCATTGGGCACCGGCACGAAGCGCAGCTCCTCGATCGCCGCCTCGCGCTTGCCGCCGTAGCCGCTCGCGGGCTCCTTGCGCGCCGCGTACTTGTCGAAGCGCGTGAGCAGCACGAACTGGTCGGGCCGGCGTTCCTTGAACTTGTAGGGACCGGTGCCGACGAAGTCCTTGAGCGGCGAGGCGATCGATTCCTTGGCCATGATCGCGGCCATGCCGCTGGGCAGCGCGAGCTGCGACAGCAGCGGCGCATAGGGTTCCTTGAGCACGATCTCGACCGCCAGCGGGCCCTTGGCCTTGAGGCTGTCGATCTCCTTGCCCACGGCCTTGCCGCGCGGCGACTGGTCCATCCAGCGCTGCAGGCTCGCGACCACGTCGTCGGCCGTGAGCTCGCGGCCGCTGTGCAGCATCACGCCCTTGCGCAGCGCGATCGCGTAGGTCTTGCCGTCGGCCGAGATCTTCGGCATGCCCTCGGCCAGCATCGGCACCACGTTCCACTTGGCGTCGAAGGTGTAGAGCGTCTCGTAGACGTGCTGCATGATGGTTCCGACCAGGTCGGCGGTCGAGGCCATCGGATCGAGCGTCTGCGGCTCGGCCACCATCGCCAGCGTGGCGAAGTTGCGCGGACCCTGCGCCTGGGCGTTCAGCGGTGCCACGGCATACAGCGCCGCGAGCAGGGTGGCACCCAGAAGGGTGCGCTTCGACAGCATGGGCAGGCGCGGGAAAGAGCCGGCGTGGGGCATGGAGTTCTCCTTCATGGGGCGAGACGCGTTTGTGAAAAAAACTTTCGTTGCGGGCCGCACTTTGAAGCAGTATCCATGCCAAATCATCCGTGAAAACCCTTGATTCAACGTTATCACTGAAATAGATTTTCAGTTTCGGCCGATACTGGCGGCCGTTTTCACCCCTTCCCCTTTCATTTCCCTTCTTCAGACAGGAGCTCGTCCATGCCTCTCGAATACCTCGGCGCCCCGCCCACCGCTTCCGACCGCCAGGTGCGTCCCTTCTCGCCGGCCGTGCGCGCGGGCGATTTCATCTACGTGTCGGGCCAGGTGCCGGCCAATGCGCAGGGCGAGATCGTGGCCGGCGGCATCGAGGCGCAGACGCGCCAGGTGATGGAGAACCTGAAGACCGTGCTCGCGCTGGCCGGCGCCACGCTCGACGACGTCTGCAAGACCACCTGCTGGCTCGACGACGCGCGCGACTTCGGCGCCTTCAACCGCATCTACATGAGCTACTTCGGCGAGAACAAGCCCGCGCGCTCGACCACCGAGGCGCGGCTGATGGTCGATGCGAAGGTGGAGATCGACGTGGTGGCGTACAAGCCGAAGGCTTGAGCGGCACCTGATCAGCGCCCCTGATCGACGCTCGAGGCGATCAGGAAGCGTCGCGCAGCAGCGCGACGATGTCGCCGTGCTGCTTCTCGAACGCGAGGTCGAAGGCGGTGTGGCCGGCACCGTCCTTGAGCAGCTTGTCGGCGCCGTGGATCATCAGCGCGCGCACGGTCTCGTAGTGGCCGCGCGCCGCGGCCTCCATCAGCGCGGTGCGGCCATTGGGCAGGCGCGCATCGGGATCGGCGCCCTTTTCGATCAGTGCGGCCACGGCCTGCGCCTGGCCGAGGCGCGCGGCCTGCACGAGGTTCGGCACGGCCGCCGCCTGCGCCGCGGCCCAGGGCACCATGGTGCATCCCATCAGGGCCACGCAGGCGTGGATCAACAGGTGCTTGAGCGGGTTCATGGCGTGTCCTTGGAATCTGCGATGGCGGTCGATGAGGGGCATGCACGACGCGCGAGCATCGTGCGGGCATGCGTCGCTTCGAGCAAGCGACGTGCCACGGACGCAGGCATGCGCGCGTGCTGGCATGGATGCTGCGTCGTCGGGCGTTCCACTCCACTCCGATCCAACGATGACCTCACCGCTCGCGCGCCGCCAGTTGCCTGCCCTCGCCTCTTCGCCCTCGCTCCTGTCCTCGCGCGCCACGCGCTTCGCCTGCACGCTGATGTTCTCCGCCGTGCTCGCCGCCTGCGGCGGTGGCGGCGGCAACAGCGTGTTCTCGTTCACGCCCGTGGCCGACACGCCGCCGACCACGCCCGAGACGCCTGGCGATGCCGTGGTGCTGCAGCCCGATCGCACACCCTTCCCGCTGGTCGAGGCCACCGTCGAAGGCTTCCATGCGGCGATGCGCAAGGGCCAGGTCTCGTGCCGCGACGTGGTGCAGGGCTACCTCGACCGCATCGCGGCCTTCGATGCCGACGCCTCCGATGCCTACCCCGACAGCCCCGGCCTGCACAGCGTGATCGCGGTCAATCCGGCCGCGCTCGCGCGCGCCGACGAACTCGACCGCCAGTTCTTCAAGACCGGCCAGATGGCCGGCCCGATGCACTGCGTGACGGTGCTGGCGAAGGACAACATCGACACCCACGACATGAAGACCACGGCCGGCTCGCTGGCCCTGGCCAACAACCAGCCGCCCGACGACGCCTACATCCTGCGCAAGATCCGCGAGGCCGGCGGCATCGTCATCGGCAAGGCCAACCTCGACGAGTTCGCGTTCGGCTTCACCGGCAGCTCGTCGGTCGGCGGCAAGACGCGCAATGCCTACATCCCGGCCAACAGCGCGGGCGGCTCGTCCTCGGGCACCGGCACTTCGATCGCCGCCAGCCTCGCGATGCTGGGCCTGGGCACCGACACCGGCGGCTCGGTGCGCGTGCCCTCGGCGGTCGAAGGCCTCTACGGCCTGCGGCCCACGCTGCGGCTCGTGAGCCAGGACGGCATCGTGCCGCTGGCCCATGGCCAGGACACGGCCGGCCCGCTGTGCCGGCAGGTGCAGGACTGCGCGCTGGTGCTCGACGCCATGGCCGGCTACGACGCCGCGCCCGGCAGCGGCCAGCGCACCGCCAAGGCCTGGGACGCCCCGCTGGTGGCGAATGCCGCCGCCTATGCGGCGATGACCGCGCAGCCCGCGAGCTACACCGCGACGCTCAAGGCCGACGGCCTGCGGGGCGCGCGCATCGGCGTCGTGCGCGCGATGTTCCCGACCGCGACCGTGGCCAATCAACGCTTCCTCGACACGCTCGATGCCGCGCTCGACCGCATGAAGGCCGCGGGCGCGACCATCGAGGACGTGCAGATCCCCGACCGCGCGACCATCCTGACCGGCTACGCCAGCCTCTCGTCGTACGAGTTCCGCGACAACCTCACCGAGTACCTCGGCAGCTGGAGCTCCACCGCCGACGGCCATCCGCGCACCACGGAAGACGTGGCGATCGCCATGGCCACGCTGGAACCCACGCGCGTGGCCAACTTCCGCTCGTACATCACCTCGGGCACCAACAAGGAATCCAACCCGACCTACCAGAACAACCTGAAGCCGCGCGACGCCTTCGTGATCCCGCGGGTGACGGCCGCGCTCGACAACCTCGACTTCGCCACCGGCGCGAGCCTGGGCGCGCCCTACGACGTGCTGGTCTACCCGGTGCTGCAGGGCTTCAACAGCACCAGCGTGAACTCGGGCTCGAACAACCGACTGAGCCCCTTCTCCGGCTTCCCGGCGCTGGCCTTCCCGGCCGGCTTCGTGAAGGCCACCGATGCCTCGAGCTCGGTCGAGCCCGTGACCTTCGAGATGATCGGCCGCGCCTTCGCCGAGCCCACACTGTTCCGCCTGGCCTACGGCTGGCAGGCCAGCACCACGGCGCGCGTGCCGAGCCCGCTGGCGCCGGAGCTCAAGAAGCCCGACGCCGCGGCGCTCTAACCGCGCAGCTCGCTCTTGCGCTGCACGATCCGCGAGACCAGCCCGTAGTCGACCGCCTCCTCCGCCGACAGCCAGCGGTCGCGCTCGATGTCGGCCAGCACCACCTCGAGGGGCTTGCCGGTCTCGCGCGCGATCTCGTGCGCGATGCGCTGGCGGGCCTTGACGATCTCCTGGGCCTGGATCGCGATGTCGGTGGCCTGGCCGCCGGCTCCGCCCGAGGGCTGGTGGATCAAGAAACGGGTGTTGGGCAGGCACACGCGGCGCTCGCGCGGCGCGGCCAGGAACAGGTGGGTGGCGGCGCTGCCGACCCAGCCGGTGCCGATCATGTGCACCGGCGCGGCGATGAAGCGCACCACGTCGTGGATCGCATCGCCCGATTCGAGGTGCCCGCCGGGCGAGCTCACGAGGATGTCGATCGGCTTGTCGGCGCTGTCGGCGTCGAGCGCGATCAGCCGGCGCGTGACGTCGGCGGCCACGGCGTCGGTGATGCTGCCGAAGATCAGCAAGGTGCGCGAACGGAAGGCCTTCTCCTCGAGGTAGGAATTGCGCGGCTCGGCGGTGGCGGCCGGGCGGGTGTCGTCTTCGGATTCCAGCGTGAACATGGCGGTCATGAAAAAAGCTCCAGGGGGTTGGAGCTGTCTTGACGAACAAGCCCACGCTTTCGTGACATCGCCGGCCGTGGCAAGCTGCGCCGATGCTCGACGAACGCTATCTCTCGCAATTCCCTCTGCTGCGTGGCCGGCTGGTGCGCGCGGCGGCGCGGCTGGCCGGCGGCACGGCGCAGGCCGAGGACCTGGTGCAGGACAGCTACCTGCGCGCGCTCGAGACCTGCGAGCAGGCCGGCATCGACAGCACGCAGGCCTGGCTCACGACGGTGATGCAGCACCTCGCGATCGACCGCCTGCGGCGCGAGGGCTGGATGCGGCGCTGGCTCGACGAGGCCGGCGCGACGACGGAGACGGCGGAATCGGCCGAAAGCGAGGCCGCGCGCGCCGAAGAGACCGGGCAGGCGCTGCGCCTCCTGGCCGAGCGGCTGAGCCCCGCCGATGGCGCCGCGGTGCTGCTGCGCGAGGTGTTCGAGGTCAGCTTCAAGGAACTGGCCGAGGCCACGGGCCGGACCGAGGCCGCCTGGCGCCAGCAGATGCACCGCGCGCTGCTGCGGCTGCGCGAGCCCCGCGAGAAGGCCTCCGATGCGGCCGGGCGCGATGCCGCCTTTCCTCTCTACCAGCAGGCGCTGCGCGATGCGGATGCGCGGCTGCTGTTCGCGATGCTGCGCCAGCCGCCGGCGCGGGCGATCGGGTTGTCGGCCGATGCCGCGCCGCCGCCGGCCTCGGGCTCGCCGCGCGCGGCCTGCCAGGTGGTGCAGATCGGCGGCCGGCTCGGGCTGGTGCTGACGCTGGGCGGGAAGCTGTTGTGCGTGCTGCCGCTGGAGGCGCGGCAGGAAGAGGCGGAAGCGCTCTCGCTCTGAACCCGCATTTGCTCCTTCCCCCTCTGGGGGAAGGCCGGGATGGGGGCACGCGGCGGTGGCAAGGCCAAGGCCTATCGACCGCCCGGTGCCCCCACCCCTACCCTCCCCCAGCGGGGGAGGGGAGAAAAGACACTCAGGCCAGCCGCCCTGCCACCAGCTGCAGCACCCGGTCGCAGCGCCGCGCCAGGTCCTGGTCGTGCGTGACCATCACGAAGGCCGTGCCGTGGCGGCGCGCGAGGTCGAGCATCAGCGCGAACACGGTGTCGGCGGTGCTGCGGTCGAGGTTGCCGGTGGGCTCGTCGGCCAGCACGCAGGCCGGTTGCGTGACCAGCGCGCGCGCGATCGCCACGCGCTGGCGCTCGCCGCCCGACAGCTCGGCCGGCCGGTGGTGCAGCCGCTCGCCCAGGCCCACGCTCTGGAGGATCTTCGTCGCCGATTGCGCGGCCGTGGCCGGGTCGACGCGGCGGATCTTCAGCGGCATCGCCACGTTGTCGAGCGCGCTGAACTCGGGCAGCAGGTGATGGAACTGGTAGACGAAGCCCAGGTGCAGGTTGCGCAGCCGGCCCTGCTCGGCGGGGTCGGCATGCGCGATGTCCTTGCCGAGCAGCTCGACCTTGCCCGAGGTCGGCGAATCGAGCCCGCCCATCAGGTGCAGCAGCGTGCTCTTGCCCGAGCCCGAGGCGCCGACGATGGCCAGCGTCTCGCCGGCATGCACGTCGAGGTCGATGCCGTGCAGCACGGTCAGGTCGAGCCTGCCTTCGTGGAAGCGCTTGGTCAGACCGCGCGCCTTCAATACGACTTCACTCATAGCGCAGCGCCTCGGCGGGATTCACGCGGCTGGCGCGCCAGCTCGGATACAGCGTGGCCAGGAAGGCCAGCACCAGGGAGATGATCGCGATCGGCATGATGTCGCTGCGCTGCGGATCGCTGGGCATCTTGCTGATCAGGTAGATGTCCTTGGGCAGGAAGCTCGCGTGGAACAGCTGCTCGAGGAAGGGCACGATCACGTCGATGTTGTAGGCGATGCCCAGGCCCAGCAGCAGCCCGGCCACGGTGCCGATCACGCCCACCATCGCGCCCTGCACCACGAAGATGCCCATGATGCTGCGCGGCGAGCTGCCCAGGGTGCGCAGGATCGCGATGTCGGCGCGCTTGTCGGTCACCGTCATCACCAGCGTCGACACCAGGTTGAACGCGGCCACCGCCACGATCAGCGTGAGGATGATGAACATCATGCGTTTCTCGACCTGCACGGCCGCGAACCAGGTCTTGTTCTGGCGCGTCCAGTCGCGGATCAGGAACTGGCCCGGCAGGGTCACGGCCATGTCGTCGGCCACGTCGCGCGCCTGGTTGAGGTCCTTCAGGCGGATGCGGATGCCGGTCGGGCCCTCGAGCCGGAACACGCGCGCCGCGTCCTGCTCGTTGATCAGCGCCAGCGCCGAGTCGTATTCGTAGTGGCCCGAATCGAAGGTGCCGACCACGGTGAACTGCTTGAGGCGCGGCACCACGCCGGCCGGCGTGACCTGGCCGCCCGGCGCCACCAGCGTGACCTGGTCGCCGGGCTGTACGAACAGCGAGCGCGCCAGCTCGCCGCCCAGCACGATGCCGAACTCGCCGGGCACCAGCTTGTCGAGCGTGCCCTTGGGCGCGGCGGCCGCGATGTCGGTGACCTCGGGCTCGAGCTTGGGCTCGATGCCGCGCACCAGCGTGCCCTTCATGTCCTCGCCGCGCGCGATCAGCGCCTGGGTCGCGATGAAGGGCGCCGCGCCGACCACCTCGGGGTACTTGCGCGCGGCCGCCATGATGGTGTCGAGCTCGGTCAGGGCCTGGCCGTCGCGCGAGATGATCTCGATGTGCGAGACCACGCCCAGCATGCGGTCGCGCACTTCCTTCTGGAAGCCGTTCATCACGCTCAGCACGATGATCAGCGCGGCCACGCCGAGCGCGATGCCGAGCATCGAGACGCCCGAGATGAACGAGATGAAGCCGTTGCGCCGGGTCGCCCGGCCCGCGCGCGTGTAGCGCCAGCCGAGCTGCAGTTCGTAGGGGAGTCGCATCAGGTCTCCTGCGGCGCTCGGGGCGACGGCATGGGTCGGTTCATGGGAAAAAGGGTGAAGACGAAGAGGAAGGCGGGCGGAATTGTGGCATCCCGGACAATAGGCCCATGGCCGAACCCGCTCCCGCCCGTCATCTCCTGATTCCCTTTGCCGGCCGCGGTTCCCCGTCCTGCCGCGCAGCCCTCTCGACCTTGAGGTTGCCGAAGCTCGAGGCCCTGCTCGGCCGGCTCGCCGTCACGGCCACCGACACGCAGGACGAAAGCACCCGCTCCCCGCCGCACGAACGCGCCCTGGCGCGCGCGCTCGGCATCGCCGCGGCCGACGGCTGCATCCCCTGGGCCGCGCTCGAGGCACGCCGCAACGGTGCCGCCGAAGCGGGCGACACCGGCGCCTGGGGCCTGGTCACGCTGTGCCACTGGCAGGTCGGCATCGACGACGTGGTGCTCGGCGACCCCTCGGCGATCGAGATCGATGCCGAGGAGTCGGCCGCGCTGCTGGCCGCGGCGCGCCCCTTCTTCGAGGAGGACGGCATCGCGCTGCATCCGTCCGCGCGCCCCGGCCGCTGGCTCGCGCGCGCGCCGATCTTCCAGGACCTCGCCACCGCCGCCATCGACCGCGCCGTGGGCAATCCGATCTCGCAGTGGTCGCCGCTGGCCGATGCCGCGCGGCCGCTGCGCCGGCTGCAGAACGAGATGCAGATGCTGCTCTACACCCAGCGCGTGAACGACGACCGCGCCGCGCGCGGTGCGCCGCCGATCAACTCCTTCTGGCTCAGCGGCACTGGCGCGCTCGCGGCCGGCGCCATCGGTCCCGAAGGCCCGGCGCCGCAGGTCGACGATTCGCTGCGCACCGCCGCGCTGCACGACGACGGCATCGGCTGGGCCGAGGCCTGGCAGGCGCTCGACGCGGGCCCCGTCGCGGCGCTGCTCGACCACTACAACGCGGGCGCCCCGGTCGCGATCACGCTGTGCGGCGACCGCACGGCGCAGCGCCACGAGATCCAGCCGCGCGGCTTCGTGGGCTGGGCCCGCAGCCTGTTCGACCGGCCACGCGCCGCCGCCGTGCTGGAGGCGCTCTGATGAAGATCCACCCCCGCGACATTCCCCCGCGCAGCGCCTGGGCGCTCGAGCAGGCCGGCGTGCATCCGCTGCTGGCCCGGCTGTTCGCCGCGCGCGGCGTCAGCGCCAAGGACGAGCTCGACGACGGCCTGGCACGCCTGCTGCCGCCCGACACCCTGCGCGGCACGCAGGAGGCCGCGGTGCTGCTGGCCGACGCGATGGCCGCCGACAAGCGCCTGTGCATCGTGGCCGACTACGACTGCGACGGCGCCACCGCCTGCGCGGTCGGCGTGCGCGGCCTGCGCCTGCTGGGCGCGAAGAACGTGAGCTACCTCGTGCCCGACCGCGTGGTCGACGGCTACGGCCTCACGCCGCCGATCGCCGAGCGCGTGGCCGCGAGCGGCGCCGACATGCTGATCACCGTCGACAACGGCATCGCCAGCGTCGACGGCGTGGCCGCGGCCAAGGCGCGCGGCCTGCAGGTGCTGGTGACCGACCACCACCTGCCCGGCCCCGAGCTGCCGATCGCCGACGTGCTGGTGAATCCCAACCATCCCGACTGCGGCTTCGAGAGCAAGTGCATCGCCGGCGTCGGCGTGATGTTCTACGTGCTGCTCGCGCTGCGCTCCGAGCTGCGCCGGCGCGGCGTGTTCGACGTGGCCACGCAGCCCAAGCTCGACGCGCTGCTGCCGCTTGTGGCGCTGGGCACCGTGGCCGACGTGGTGAAGCTCGACGCCAACAACCGCCGGCTGGTGGCGCAGGGCCTGCGCCGCATCCGCGCGGGTGCCATGCCCGCGGGCGTGTCGGCGCTGTTCAAGGCCGCGGGCCGCGTGGCCGCCGCGGCCACCACCTTCGACTTCGGCTTCGCGCTCGGCCCGCGCATCAATGCGGCCGGCCGGCTGGCCGACATGACGCTGGGCATCGAATGCCTGCTGACCGAGGACGCCGCGCGCGCCGACGAACTCGCGCGCCTGCTCGACGGCATCAACCGCGAGCGGCGCGACATCGAGGGCGGCATGCGCGACCAGGCGCTGCTCCTGGCCGAGTCGCTGTTCACCGTCGACGGCGAAGGCATCGAGACGGTGCCCGCGGCCATCAGCGTGTTCGATGCCGACTTCCACGAGGGCGTGGTCGGCATCGTGGCCTCGCGCATCAAGGAGCGCTTCCACCGGCCCACCTTCGTGTTCGCGGCCAGCGGCGCGCCCGGCAAGGAGCACGAGCTCAAGGGCTCGGGCCGCTCGATTCCGGGCTTCCACCTGCGCGATGCGCTGGACCTCGTCGCCAAGCGGCATCCGGGCGTGCTGCTGCGCTTCGGCGGCCATGCGATGGCGGCCGGCTGCACGGTCGCGCGCGAGCAGTTCCAGACCTTCGAGCGCGCGCTCGCGCAAGTGGCCGACGAATGGCTCGATGCCGCCACGCTCACGCGCCGCATCGACACCGACGGCCCGATCTCGCGCGAGTACCTGCGCGTGGACCTGATCGACACCCTGCACCGCGAGGTCTGGGGCCAGGGCTTCGCGCCGCCCACCTTCAGCGAGGAGGTCGAGGTGGTGTCGCAGCGGCTGGTCGGCGAGCGGCACCTCGCGCTCAAGCTGCGCCACCAGGGCCAGCCCATCGACGGCATCTGGTTCGGCCACACCGACCCGCTGCCGCCGCGCGTGAAGCTGGCATTCCGGCTCGACGCCGACGAATGGCAGGGCGTGCGGCGCGTGCGCTTCCTGGTCGAGGGCGCGGAGATCTGAAGCGTTCGAGCCCCGGCCACAGGTTACGCCGGGGTTTCCGCTGCAAGCAATTGCATGCGCCGTCCCGCCTCGACGGGCGCGCGCTCGGTACACATTCCTACATGGAAGGCGCGCGAGGCTTCTACGCTGATCTCCATGCACGGCGCGCCACGGCCGATTTCCGGCAGCGTCCACGCGGTGCAACGCAGGAGACCGGCATGCAGACACCCTCCCCCGACGTGTTCCCCGGCGCCGAACGCCGCCCGCTCGCGCTGGTGACCGGCGCCTCCTCGGGCATCGGCTACCACCTCGCGCGGCGCGCGGCCGAACATGGCTACGACCTGCTGATCGGCGCCGACGAGTCGCTGGCCCAGGCCGAAGCCGCGCTGCGCGCGATGGGCGCGCGCGTGTTCGCGGTGCGCGAGGACTTCGCCACGCGCGACGGCGTCGATGCGCTGCTCGCGGCCTGCGAGGACCGGCCGATCGACGTGCTGTTCGCCAACGCGGGCCACGGCCTGGGCCATGGCTTCCTCGACCAGGAGTTCCACGACGTGCAGCACGTGATCAACACCAACGTGACCGGCACGCTCTACCTGGTGCAGCGCGTGGGCCGCGCGATGCGCGATCGCGGCCAGGGCCGCATCCTCATCACGGGCTCGATCGCGGGCTTCCAGCCCGGCGCCTTCCAGGCGGTCTACAACGGCACCAAGGCCTTCATCGATTCCTTCGCGATGGCGCTGCGCAACGAGCTCAAGGACACGGGAGTGACCGTGACCTGCCTGATGCCCGGCGTGACCGACACCCACTTCTTCGCGCGCGCCGACATGCTCGACACGCGCGTGGGCCAGCAGTCCGACAAGGCCGATCCGGCCGAGGTGGCGAAGGAAGGATTCGACGCGCTGATGAAGGGCGAGAGCGGCGTGATCGCGGGCTGGCGCAACAAGATGCAGGTGGCGCTGTCGCGCGTGATGCCCTCGCCCGCGCTGGCCGAGCAGCACCGCAGGATCGCGGAACCGGGCAGCGCGCACGCGCCTTCCTGAGCTTTTTCGAGGCGTCGGCGCGCGAACCGCAGACCTTCTTCGTACATTCCCGACGCCCTACGCGGCCTTGCGACTTTTGGAGGTGCACGCGCGCGTGCACCGCGGGCATGATCGCGCCCATGCGTTGTCCTTTCCCGATCGCTCCGGCGCGCAGCACGCGACTGCCGGACGCCCATCGGGCGCCTGCGTCTTGAACCCCCGCGCCCTTCGCTGCGCCGCTTGCACGCGGTGTTCACATGGCGCGCCTATCCTGCCTCCAGGCTTGCATACGGCAACGCTTCTTGATGCCCGCTCATCGACGAACCCCAGGAGGATTTTCTTTCCATGCGCCGTTTTGAACTGATCGAGGGAACCGCCAGCAAGTTCTGGGAAGTGGAACAGGCGGAGAACGATCTCAACATCCGCTGGGGCCGCATCGGCACCGCGGGCCAGAGCCAGACCAAGTCCTTCGCCGATGCCGCGAAGACCGCCACCGCGCTGACCAAGCTGGTGAGCGAGAAGACCGGCAAGGGCTACAAGGAAGTCGGCGTGAGCGCCGATGCGAGCATCGGCAAGACCGAGGCCAAGCCCAAGGCGGAAGCGCCGGCTGCCGCACCCGCCGCGGCGCCTGCCGCCGCACACGCCCAGGCACCGGTGCAGGCACCAGTCGACACCGCACCCGCCACGCCGGCACCGCCGCCCGTCGCGAGCGAAAGCCTCGACAGCCAGTGCGAGCGCGTCGTCGAGGCCGTGCGCATCGCGATCGAGGACGGCAGCGTCAAGACCGGCGACAAGTTCTCGGCCGCCGCGCTCAAGCGCCAGTACGGCGTGAGCGAGCAAGGCGCCACGATGGCCTTCGAGGAGCTCAAGTCCCATGGCCTGCTCTCGGGCTGGGGCACCACCGCCGAGGTGCGCGAGAAGGCGCAGGATGCGGCACGCGAACTGGCGCAGCGCACGGCCGTCGCGCGCAGCGAGGTGCCGGCCCAGCCCGTGGCCGAAGGCGCGCCGCCCTGGCTCGCGCAGGGCGCGCCGCTGCGCATCACGGCGCAGACGCGCGAGTTCGCCTATGCCTCGCGGCGCTTCCCCTCGACCCGTCCGGTGCTCGACCTCGCGCAGGCCTGGAAGCGGGCCTGCAACGACCTCGAACTGCCGCTGGACCTGGCCGCGACCGATGCCGCGCTGCGGCCCGCGGCCGAGCGCATGCTCGCGCGCGACAAGCCCGTCGCGCCCGCGCCCGATGCCGAAGCCGATGCGTTGCTCTTGGCCTTCATGGACCACAACACGCGCCGCGACAAGGCCGGCTCTGTTGTGTTCCTGATCCAGTACCTGGTCGCGCAGTACGGACTGGCCGGCGCGATCGAGGTCTATCTGTCGGCGCTGCGCCTGCAGGTGGAGGGCAGCTACGACCAGCAGGCCAAGAAGTGGCGCAGCCATTTCTCGAGCAACCCCGGCCATGCGGTCAACCACGGCTGGTACGGC
>Ga0160430_100932_pt1 | contig 12770 bp, 21 predicted proteins | sample HID1971I_E0MG_FD_108274 | JGI IMG/M metagenome (GOLD analysis project Ga0160430, IMG submission 108274) | Enriched millipede-associated microbial communities from UW Madison campus, WI, USA - HID1971I_E0 MG | ecosystem: Host-associated > Arthropoda: Insects > Digestive system > Unclassified ...
AAGAAGCGCAAGTAGGAGTAAGAGAAGATGCCTCGCAGTCTTAAGAAGGGCCCCTTCGTCGACGAGCACCTGCTTCGCAAGGTCGTCGTCGCCAACGAAGCCGGTTCCAAGAACGTCATCAAGACGTGGTCCCGTCGCTCGATGATCATCCCGGCCATGCTCGGGCACACGATCGCCGTGCACGACGGCCGCAAGCACATCCCGGTGTTCGTCACCGAGACCATGGTGGGTCACAAGCTCGGAGAGTTCGCCCCCACCCGCACCTTCCGTGGACACGTGAAGGATGACAAGAAGGGTCGCCGCCGCTGACGCGGTGGCGAAAAGGAGGAGAGAAATGGTGGAGTCGATCGCACGCGTGCGTCACATCCGCGTGACCCCCATGAAGGCCCGTCGCGTCGTCAACCTGATCCGCGGCAAGCAGGCACAGGAGGCACTCGCCATCCTGAAGTTCGCACCCCAGAGTGCGAGCGAGCCGGTGTACAAGCTCGTCGCCTCGGCCATCGCGAATGCTCGCGTCAAGGCCGATGCAACGAACACCTATCTGGACGAGCAGGACCTCTACATCAGCCGCGCATTCGTCGATGAGGGCACCACCCTCAAGCGTTTCCAGCCGCGTGCTCAGGGTCGTGCCTTCCGCATCAACAAGCGAACGAGCCACATCACCGTCGTGCTCGCCACGCCCGAGGAGGGTACGAAGTAATGGGTCAGAAGGTAAACCCGTACGGCTTCCGTCTCGGCATCACCACCGACCATGTGTCGCGGTGGTTCTCCGACTCGACCAAGCCCGGACAGCGCTACGCCGACTACCTCGCTGAGGACGTCAAGATCCGTCGCCTGCTCCAGACCTCGCTCGACCGCGCGGGAGTCTCGCGCATCGAGATCGAGCGCACCCGTGACCGCGTTCGTGTGGACATCCACACCGCGCGTCCCGGCATCGTGATCGGCCGCCGCGGCGCCGAGGCCGAGCGCATCCGCGCCGACCTCGAGAAGCTGTCCGGCAAGCAGATCCAGCTCAACATCCTCGAGGTCAAGAACCCCGAGGCCGACGCCCAGCTCGTCGCGCAGGGCATCGCCGAGCAGCTCTCCGCACGTGTGGCCTTCCGCCGCGCGATGCGCAAGGGCCTGCAGGGCGCTCAGCGCGCAGGTGCGAAGGGTGTCCGCATCCAGGTCTCCGGCCGCCTCGGCGGCGCCGAGATGAGCCGCTCGGAGTTCTACCGCGAAGGCCGTGTGCCCCTGCACACGCTCCGCGCGAACATCGACTACGGCTTCTACGAGGCGAAGACCACCTTCGGCCGCATCGGCGTGAAGGTCTGGATCTACAAGGGCGACATCACCAACAAGGAGCTCGCACGCGAGCAGGCTTCGCAGAAGCCCTCGCGTGGCGACCGCAATGACCGTCCCCGCCGTGCGCCCAAGGCGCAGGAGCCGGTCGCAGCAGGAGTTGAGGCATAACCATGTTGATTCCCCGTCGAGTCAAGTACCGCAAGCAGCACCACCCCGGCCGCTCGGGCCAGGCCACCGGTGGCACCAAGGTGTCGTTCGGTGAGTTCGGCATCCAGGCCCTGACGCCCGCTTACGTGACCAACCGTCAGATCGAGTCCGCTCGTATCGCCATGACGCGTCACATCAAGCGTGGCGGCAAGGTGTGGATCAACATCTACCCCGACCGTCCGCTCACGAAGAAGCCGGCCGAAACCCGCATGGGTTCCGGTAAGGGTTCGCCCGAGTGGTGGGTCGCGAACGTCAAGCCGGGTCGCGTCCTCTTCGAGGTCTCGGGCGTCTCCGAGGAACTCGCTCGCGAGGCTCTGACCCGTGCCATCCACAAGCTGCCCCTCAAGGCACGCATCATCAAGCGCGAGGAGGGCGACGCATAATGTCCGTCGGAACGAAGGAGCTCGCCACCGTCGAGCTCGACACCTTTGAAGACGAGCGACTCGTCGACGAGCTGAAGAAGGCCAAGGAAGAGCTGTTCAACCTGCGCTTCCAGTCGGCCACCGGCCAGCTCGAGAGCCACGGCCGCCTGCGTGCGGTCAAGCGCGACATCGCTCGCATCTACACGGTCATCCGTGAGCGCGAGCTCGGCATCCGTGCCACTCCCGCACCGGTCGAGGCTCCGGCCAAGGCTGAGAAGAAGACGAAGAAGGCCAAGGCCGAGGCGGAAGCCCCTGCTGAGGCCGCAGAGACGAAGGAGGCCTGAACATGGCTGAGACCAAGAAGGCTGCTGCAGCCGAGGTCGCCGAGTCGGCCGAACTCGTTCGCGGGTACCGCAAGGTGCGTCGTGGCTACGTCGTCAGCGACAAGATGGACAAGACCATCGTCGTCGAGGTCGAAGACCGCGTGAAGCACCCGCTGTACGGCAAGGTCATCCGCCGCACCTCGAAGATCAAGGCCCACGACGAGCAGAACTCCGCCGGCATCGGCGACCTCGTCGTGATCTCCGAGACCCGCCCGCTCTCCGCCACGAAGCGCTGGCGCCTCGTCGAGATCGCCGAGAAGGCCAAGTAAGCCTCTGGCTTGCTTGATAGAAGGAGACAACTGTGCTTCAGCAGGAATCACGAGTCAAGGTCGCCGACAACACCGGCGCCAAGGAGCTGCTCACCATTCGCGTGCTCGGCGGGTCGAAGCGTCGCTACGCCGGCCTGGGTGACGTCATCGTCGCCACGGTCAAGGACGCGATCCCCGGCGGCAACGTCAAGAAGGGCGATGTGGTCAAGGCCGTCATCGTCCGCACCGTCAAGGAGACCCGTCGTCCCGACGGCTCCTACATCAAGTTCGACGAGAACGCCGCGGTGATCCTGAAGAACGATGGTGACCCTCGCGGCACCCGTATCTTCGGACCGGTCGGTCGCGAGCTTCGCGACAAGAAGTTCATGAAGATCATCTCGCTGGCACCGGAGGTTATCTAGTCATGGCCAACATCAAGAAGGGTGACCTCGTTCAGGTCATCTCGGGCCGCAGCCAGGCTCGCGGCGGAGACCGCGGCAAGCAGGGCAAGGTCATCGAGGTGCTCGTCGCCGAGAACCGCGTCGTCGTGCAGGGTGTGAACTTCGTCACCAAGCACGTGCGCGTCGGCCAGACGCAGCGTGGCTCGAAGACCGGTGGCATCGAGACCCACGAGGCCCCGATCCACGTCTCGAACGTCGCGCTCGTCGACCCCGAGACGAAGAAGCCGACTCGCGTCGGCTTCCGCGAAGAGCAGATCACGAAGGACGGCGTCACCAAGACGGTCCGCGTTCGTTACGCAAAGAAGTCAGGCAAGGACATCTGATGACCGACACGGTTACGCAGGCTGGCAAAATCCAGCCGCGACTCAAGACCAAGTACCGTTCCGAGATCACCAAGGCCCTCACCGAGGAGCACGGCTACACCAACGTGCACCAGGTTCCGGGTCTCGTGAAGATCGTCGTGAACATGGGTGTCGGCGAGGCCGCACGCGATGGCAAGGTCATCGACGGCGCGATCGCCGATCTCACCAAGATCACCGGTCAGAAGCCGCAGGTCACCAAGGCTCGCAAGTCCATCGCGCAGTTCAAGCTGCGCGAGGGCCAGGCGATCGGCACGCACGTCACGCTGCGCGGCGACCGCATGTGGGAGTTCCTCGACCGCCTGCTCTCGCTCGCGCTGCCCCGAATCCGCGACTTCCGCGGACTCTCCGACGCGCAGTTCGACGGCAACGGCAACTACACCTTCGGTCTCACGGAGCAGTCCGTGTTCCACGAGATCGACCAGGACAAGATCGACCGCGTCCGCGGCATGGACATCACTGTGGTGACCACGGCCAAGACCGACGCCGAGGGCCGCTCGCTGCTCAAGCAGCTGGGCTTCCCCTTCAAGTCGACCGAATCCTCCAACTGAACATCGGATGCCGCGGGGTTCGCCCCCGCGGCATCCGTGTCCGGTTCGGCACCCGTCGAACCGGTGACACCACAGGTCAACACTCGCGTAACGGGTGCTGAAACCTGGTGAACGTAAGGAAACATCTGTCATGACGATGACCGACCCGGTCGCTGACATGCTGACCCGCCTTCGCAATGCGAACTCGGCGCACCACGACTCCGTGACGATGCCGAACTCCAAGCTGAAGTCGCACATCGCCGACATCCTCACCAAAGAGGGATTCATCGCCGGCTTCGAGGTGACCGACGCCCGCGTCGGCACCGAGCTCACGCTGACCCTCAAGTTCGGCCCGAACCGCGAACGCTCCATCGTGGGCATCAAGCGCGTCTCGAAGCCCGGCCTCCGCGTCTACGCGAAGTCGACCGAGATCCCCAAGGTGCTCGGCGGCCTCGGCGTCGCGATCCTGTCCACTTCCAGCGGTCTTCTCACCGACCGCCAGGCCGAGAAGAAGGGCGTGGGTGGGGAAGTCCTCGCCTACGTGTGGTAATTCCATGTCACGAATCGGACGACTCCCCATCGACATCCCCGCGGGTGTCGAGGTCAAGGTCGACGGCTCCGCCGTCAACGTCAAGGGCCCCAAGGGCGAGCTCTCGCTCACCGTGGCTTCGCCCATCGAGGCAAAGGTCGAGGCGAACCAGGTCCTGGTCACCCGCCCCGACGACGAGCGCGCATCGCGTTCGCTGCACGGCCTGACCCGCACGCTCATCGCGAACCAGATCATCGGCGTCACTCAGGGCTACTCCAAGGGCCTCGAGATCGTCGGTACCGGTTACCGCGTCGCGCAGAAGGGCACTGCGATCGAGTTCGCGCTCGGTTTCTCGCACCCCGTCACCGTCGAGGCGCCTGCCGGCATCACGCTGACCGTCGAGGGCAACAACAAGCTCACGGTCGCTGGTATCGACAAGCAGGCCGTCGGCGAGACCGCCGCGAACATCCGCAAGATCAAGAAGCCCGAGCCCTACAAGGGCAAGGGCATCCGCTACGCCGGCGAGGTCGTGCGTCGCAAGGCCGGAAAGTCAGGTAAGTAATCATGGCTGTGAAGACCAAGACGGCTGCGCGTTCGCGCCGCCACACCCGCCTTCGCAAGAAGGTCGTCGGCACCGAGCTGCGCCCGCGCCTCGTCGTCACCCGTTCGGCCCGTCACGTGTTCGTGCAGGTCGTCGACGACAGCAAGGGCCTGACCGTCGCCAGCGCCTCGACCATGGAGGCAGACCTCCGTGCGTTCGACGGTGACAAGACCGCCAAGGCCAAGAAGGTCGGCGAGCTCGTCGCAGAGCGCGCGAAGCAGGCCGGCGTCGAGTCGGTCGTCTTCGACCGCGGCGGCAACAAGTACGCCGGTCGTGTCGCAGCGATCGCCGATGGAGCGCGAGAGGCAGGGCTCAACCTGTGAGTGAGAACACTGTTAAGGAGACCGAGGTGACTGCAGAGGCACCCGTCGAGACGGCGGCAGCTTCTGAGCCGGCTCGCAACGAGCGCGACAACCGTCGTGGCGGCGGTCGTGACCGCAACCAGGGTGGCCGCGACCGCGGTGGCCGCGACGCCGAGAAGAGCCAGTTCCTCGAGCGCGTCGTGACCATCAACCGCGTCTCGAAGGTCGTCAAGGGCGGCCGTCGCTTCAGCTTCACGGCGCTCGTCGTCGTGGGCGATGGCAACGGCCTCGTGGGCGTCGGCTACGGCAAGGCCCGCGAAGTCCCGACCGCGATCTCGAAGGGCGTCGAGGAGGCGAAGAAGAACTTCTTGCGCGTCTCGCGCATCGGCGCGACCATTCCCCACCTCGTCCAGGGTGAGGCTGCGGCCGGCGTCGTGCTCCTGCGTCCCGCATCGCCCGGTACGGGTGTCATCGCGGGTGGTCCCGTGCGCGCCGTCCTCGAGTGCGCCGGCATCCACGACGTGCTGAGCAAGTCGCTCGGTTCGTCGAACACGATCAACATCGTGCACGCAACGGTCGAGGCCCTGAAGCAGCTCGAAGAGCCGCGCGCAGTGGCCGCCCGCCGTGGCCTCGCCTACGACGAGGTCGCACCGGCCCGTCTGCTGCGTGCCGAGGCTCAGGCGGCCGAGGCCGCCGCAGCAGCGAAGGCAGGTGCCTGATGGCCAAGCAGCTCAAGGTGACCCAGATCAAGTCCAAGGTGAGTGAGAAGCAGTACCAGCGTGACACGCTGCGTAGCCTCGGGCTCAAGCGAATCGGCCAGTCGGTCGTGCGTGAGGACAACCCGCAGAACCGCGGGTACGTCAACACGGTCGCTCACCTCGTGAAGGTTGAGGAGATTGACTAATGGCTGACGAGAACATCGACGCCGCCGTGGAAGCCCCCAAGAAGGCTCCCGCGAAGAAGGCAGCGGCCAAGCCCGCCGCCGAGAAGGCCGCAGCTCCCAAGGCTGCTGCCGCGAAGAAGGCGCCGGCCAAGGCCGCCGCTGCGAAGGCCGACGACGCGGCTGCCGAGAAGGCGCCCGCGAAGAAGGCTCCCGCCAAGAAGGCCGCTCCCAAGGCCGACGTCGCCGAGAAGCGCGAGCAGGTCCTGAAGGTGCACCACCTTCGTCCGGCTCCCGGTGCCAAGAAGGACAAGACCCGCGTCGGACGCGGTGAGGGTTCGAAGGGCAAGACGGCCGGTCGCGGCACCAAGGGTTCGAAGGCCCGCAACAACATCCGCCCCGGTTTCGAGGGTGGACAGCTTCCGTACCACATGCGTGCGCCGAAGCTGCGCGGCTTCAAGAACCCGTTCCGCGTGGAGTACCAGGTCGTGAACCTGGACAAGCTGGCCGAGCTCTACCCGAAGGGCGGCGATGTCACCATCGCCGATCTCGTCGAGAAGGGCGCCGTGCGCAAGAACGAGCGCGTCAAGGTGCTCGGCAACGGCGACCTCCAGGTCAAGCTCAACGTCGCGGTCGACAAGGTCTCCGGCTCTGCCGAGCAGAAGATCGTCGCCGCCGGCGGTTCGGTAAAGTAAGACCAAAGCACCACTTCGAGTTCGAGCCTGTCGGGACCTCGCGTATGATTCACGGGGGTCTCGACAGGCTCGAGCCATATTTGGACTGACTCCATGACGGAGCAACAGGAGGACGAGTGTTCAACGCCATCGGGCGGATCTTCCGCACGCCGGATCTTCGCCGCAAGCTCGGGTTCACGCTGGGCATCGTCGCCCTGTTCCGACTCGGCTCGTTCATCCCGGCGCCGTTCGTGGATTTCGGGAACGTGCAGGCCTGTCTCGCGGCAAGCCAGAGCACGACCGGCCTCTACGAGCTCGTCAACCTCTTCTCCGGCGGTGCGCTGCTGCAGCTGTCGATCTTCGCCCTGGGCATCATGCCGTACATCACGGCGTCGATCATCGTGCAGCTCCTGCGCGTGGTCATCCCCCACTTCGAGACCCTCTACAAGGAGGGCCAGTCGGGCCAGGGCCGTCTCACGCAGTACACCCGCTACCTGACGATCGCCCTCGGCGTCCTGCAGTCGACGACGCTGATCACGGTCGCCCGCTCCGGCGCCCTGTTCCCGTCGGGTGACCCGGCGTGCTCGCAGCTGATCACGAACGACGCCTGGTACGCGATCCTGCTCATGGTCATCACCATGACGGCCGGTACCGGCCTCATCATGTGGATGGGCGAGCTCATCACCGAGCGCGGCATCGGCAACGGCATGTCCCTCCTGATCTTCACGTCGATCGCCTCGACCTTCCCGGGCTCGCTCTGGTCGATCGCGCAGGCCCGCGGCCTCGACACCTTCTTCGTGGTGCTCGCGGTCGGCTTGCTGATCGTCGTCGCCGTGGTGTTCGTCGAACAGTCGCAGCGGCGCGTTCCGGTGCAGTACGCCAAGCGCATGGTCGGCCGGCGCACGTACGGCGGCAACAACACGTACATCCCGATCAAGGTCAACATGGCCGGCGTCGTGCCCGTGATCTTCGCCTCGTCGCTGCTGTACCTGCCCGCCCTGATCGCGCAGTTCAACCAGCCGGCGCAGGGCGAGGAGCCCCAGGCCTGGGTCGTGTGGATCACGAACTACCTCACCAAGGGCGACCACCCGCTCTACATGCTCCTGTACTTCCTGCTCATCGTCGGGTTCACGTACTTCTACGTGGCGATCACCTTCAACCCCGACGAGGTCGCCGAGAACATGAAGAAGTACGGCGGCTTCATCCCCGGCATCCGTGCCGGCCGCCCCACGGCCGAGTACCTCGACTACGTGCTGACCCGTGTCACGCTGCCGGGCTCGCTGTACCTCGGCCTGATCGCGCTCATCCCGCTCATCGCCCTCAGCCTCGTCGGCGCCAACGCGAACTTCCCGTTCGGCGGCGCCTCGATCCTCATCATCGTGGGTGTCGGCCTCGAGACCGTGAAGCAGATCGACGCGCAGCTGCAGCAGCGCCACTACGAGGGGCTCCTGCGATGACGGCGGCGGCGACCGGCTCGGCCCGTTTCCTGATCGTCGGCCCCCAGGGGTCGGGCAAGGGCACGCAGGGCGTGCTCGTGGCCGAGGCCTTCGGCGTCCCGCAGGTCGCCACCGGCGACATCTTCCGTGCGAACGTGTCCGGCGGCACCGAGCTGGGCAAGCGCGTGCAGGCGATCATCGAGGCCGGAGACCTGGTTCCCGACGCCCTCACGAGCGAGCTCGTGCGCGACCGGCTCGCTCAGCCCGACGCGGCGCACGGCTTCCTCCTCGACGGCTACCCGCGCAACCGCGGACAGGTCGACGACCTCGCCGGCTTCCTCGCCGGTCGCGGCGAGGCGCTCGACGCCGTGATCGAGCTCGAGGTGCCTCGCGACGAGAGCATCACCCGCCTGCACGACCGAGCGGTCAAGCAGGGTCGCACCGATGACACCGAAGAGGTCATCGCGAACCGTCTCGCGATCTACGAGCGCGAGACGGCGCCGATCCTCGACGTCTACCGTGAGCAGGGCATCGTGCTGCGCATCGACGGCGTCGGCTCGCTCGACGAGGTCACCCAGCGCATCTTCGACGCGCTCGCGAGCCGCGGCTTCGTCGCCGAGGGCTCGGGCGGCAACGGCGCGGCTGCCTGACTCCGCGTGTTCCGCCGTTCGATCTACAAGTCCGCGCGCGAGCTGCGCGCGATGCGCCCGGCCGGCGCCGCCACTGCTGCGGCGCTGGCCGAGGCGCGACGGCTGATCGCCCCCGGCGCGAACGGACTCGAGCTCGACGCCGCAGCCGAGCGGGTCATCGCCGATCTCGGCGGCCGCTCGAACTTCAAGCTCGAACCCGGTTACGACCACACCCTCTGCGTCTCGGTCGATGATGACGTGGTGCACGGCATCCCGACGGATCGCCCGTTCCGCCCGGGGGCGATCGTCTCGGTCGACGGCGGAGCCGAGGTCGACGGCTGGAACGGCGACTCCGCCTTCACCGTGGTCATCCCCGATCCCGATCGCCCCGAACTCGTCGCCTCGCGAACCCGGCTCAACCACGTCACCGAGGGTTCGCTCTGGCGCGGCATCGCCGCGCTGGCGACGGCGAGCAGGCTCAACGAGGTCGGCGACGCGATCGAGGAGTACATCGAGGAGGCGGGCGAGTTCGGCATCCTGACCGATTACGTCGGCCACGGCATCGGACGCTCGATGCACGAGGAGCCTCCGGTGTTCAACTACCGCGTCGATCGGCGCGGGCCGGCAGTGCGCCCGGGACTCGTGGTCGCGATCGAGCCCATGATCGTCGCCGGATCCATCGAGACGTTCATCCGCGACGACGGTTGGACGGTGACCACGTCCGACGGCGCGGACTCCGCGCACTGGGAGCATTCCATCGCCGTGCACGACGACGGCATCTGGGTGCTCACCGCCGAGGATGGCGGAGCCGCCGGCCTCGCGCCCTTCGGCATCGTGCCGACGCCCATCGGCTGAGCCGCCCGCATCCGATCGGGACTCAGGCGTCGGGCTCCATGAGCCGTGACAGCTCCGCGAGCAGTCCCTGGTAGTCGGTCGCCCCGCGCACGAGTCGCTGCACGTTCTCACGTTCGGAGAACGTCTCGACGAACTGGTCGAAGACGTCCTGGAACTCGGCGCGGCCGGCGTCGGAGAAGGCGATGAGCGCCACGACGTTGACCCGCGCACCGTCCCAGTCGATCGGCACCTCGTCGATCGCGATCGCGATGGCGGTGTGCTTCGCGGTCATGGTCATGGCATGCGGCACGGCGAGGTGCTCGGTGAAGGCGGTCGACGACATGCGTTCGCGCTCGAGTGCCCCGTCGAGGTACGCGCGATCGATGACGCCCGCGGCCATCATCCGCTCGCCGAGCATGGTGATGAGCTCTTCGCGGTCGTAGCCGCGCATGCCGCGGACGAACAGGTCGGGGGAGATGTACCGGGAGAGGGCGGCCGCGAGGCGGGCGTGGCGACGTGCACGGCGGATGCGGGAGATCTCCGCGCGCACCCTGGCGAGGTCGGCGTCGGTGGGGAACGGCGGGAGGCGCACGACGTGCTCCAGAGGAATCCTCGGCTCGATCACGGTGACGATGAGTTCGGCGCGGATGGCGGCCCAGTCGACGTCGGCGCGATCGATGAGCTCGACGAGCTCGACGTCCGACCCGAACTCGCTGCGGATCCGCTCCGCGAGCAGGGTGTGCACGTCGTGGTAGGCGGGAGCGACGACCGTCACGCGGACGCGCTCGAGCGCGGAGCGGCGCTGTTCGAGGTAGGCGCCGACGTGCATCGCGATGTAGGCGATCTCGTCCTCGTCGACGACGATGCCCTCGCTCTGCGCGAGTTCACTCGCGATGTACACCGCGAGGTCGTAGGTGAGGGGATATGCGGCCTTGATGGTCGCCGCGAGCGGATTGCGTGAACGGCGCTGCTCGCTCGCCCGCACCACGAGGTTGTCGACGTGCAGCGCCAGCCGCTCGATGAACACGTCGTCGTCGAGCTCGATGAGGTACTCGTCGGCCGCCTGCGCGACGATCGCCTGCACGAGCGCGGCTCGGCTCGAGGCGGGCGCGCCGCCGCCGGGCGGGACGATCATCGTCGCTGCGCGGGTTCCGAGCAGGCGCGCGAGGTGGGCGAGCTCGGCGTCGCCGATGGCACGCCCGAAGTGCGCACGGATGAGGCCGTCGAGCAGGTCCTCGAGGCGTGACGAGTCGGATGTCCCGGTGCCGACGGTCGCGGCATCGATGGGGTGGTCGTGCTCGGTGCGGTCGAGGGCGATCGCGATGTGGAGGAGCACGTCGGCGAGGCCGTACTCGTTCGGCGCGTAGCCGGCCGCGGCGAGCCGCTCGACGAGCGCCTCGCGGAACTCCGGCAGCTGCGGGAACTCGCCGCGCAGCCGCTCGAACGCGTCGCGCCCGCGCGCGGACTCCTCACGGAAGAGGGCGCCGAGCAGCCGCCGTCGTGCCGACTCGGGGCCGAGCATCGTGACGTCGGATCCGCGCCTGGCGAGGCTGAGGCCCGTGCCCTCGAGGCGCGACCGGATGCGGCGGAGGTCCGCCTCGACGGTCGCCTCGCTGACGTGCAGGCGCTCCGCCGTCGCGTGGACGTCGAGGCCCGCGTCGGCGTCGATGAGCACGCGGACGAGTCCCGTCGCCCTGGCGGCCGGTGAGGTGTCGGGCGGCAGCGGCGCAGCGCCGGCCGCCCAGGCCGCGCGATCGAGTCGGTACCCCTGCGGGCCCGACAGGATGACGGGGCCGCGGCCGCCGAGGGCGTTCGCGCGGGCGACGTAGCTGCGGATCGAGCGCGGCGTGACGGCGAGCCGGTCGGCGAGATCGCCGGCCGTGCGCCAGGCGTCGTCGTCGGCGAGGATCTCGACGAGGCGCTCCCACTTCTCGGCCACACTGCTCCCGGGTCGGCGCCCATGCCACGCGGCGCCGGGCGGTGCTGCCAGTCAACCACCCGCCAGCGGGCGGAGGGGCCGATCGCAGCGGAGTTTCCGGGGGTGCGGAAGCCGATCTGGTGGAGCGGCGGGCCGTGGGGGAGCAGAATCGAGGCACGCGGTCGAGACCTCGACCGACACGATCGAAGACGACCGGGCTGCCGGAGCGAGGAGGCTCTCGATGCGCATCATCGTGGTCTGCGGTGCCGGCGCCTCGAGCACGTTCGTCGCCCAGCGCATCCGTCGGGCCGCAGCGGCCCGAGGACTTTCCGTGCAGGCGGCGGCGTCGAGCGCCTCCGGCCTCGACGAAGCGCTCAGGGGGGCCGACGTGCTGCTCGTGGGCGAGCACATGGGGCAGACGGGCGCCCTACGGGAACGCGCGGTCGCGGCATCCGTGCCCGTCGCCGTGTTGCCGCCGGGCTCCTCGAGCGTCGCCGACGGCGACGCGGCACTCGACCTGGCCCTCGCGACCGCGGGGGTCGGAACATGAACCACCACGCGCCGGAGGACGGCTCCCCGACGCGCGGCCATGGGTCTACGGTGAAGGCGGGAGCCGGCGATGGGGGCACGGATCATGGTTGAACGCACGGTACGCATCGGATCGACGCACGGGCTGCACGCCCGCCCGGCCAAGCTCTTCACGCAGGCCGCGGCCGCATCGGGTGCCGCCGTCACGCTCAGCAAATCGGGCGGCAAGCCGGTCAACGCGGCGAGCATCCTCGCGGTCATCTCGCAGGGCATCGACCACGGCGACGAGGTGACGCTGAGCGTCGAGGGCGGCGACGAGCAGGCCGTGCTCGACGAACTCGTCGACCTGCTCCTCACCGATCACGACGAATAACACCCGGGCGGGCGCCCGGGGAAACCACGAGAAGGGGCGTGTGATGCAGATCACGGGAACGGGCATCGGCCAGGGGGTCGCAGTTGGACCGGTCGCGCGCATGGCGGAGCGGCTTCCCGAGCCCGTCGACCGGCCGAGCCACCTCGACGCGAAGCTCGAGGCGGAGCGCGCGAGGGCGTCGATGTCGGTCGTCGCGGCCGAGCTCAACAGCCGCGGCGCGATGGCGGGCGGC
>Ga0160430_100933_pt1 | contig 12757 bp, 11 predicted proteins | sample HID1971I_E0MG_FD_108274 | JGI IMG/M metagenome (GOLD analysis project Ga0160430, IMG submission 108274) | Enriched millipede-associated microbial communities from UW Madison campus, WI, USA - HID1971I_E0 MG | ecosystem: Host-associated > Arthropoda: Insects > Digestive system > Unclassified ...
GGTCGTGCAGGCGATCGTGATGCTGATCGTCACGGCGTTCGTCGTCGTGAACGCGATCGTCGACCTCGCCGAGCCGTGGATCGATCCGCGCTCGGCGGCGGGAGCAGGTGCCCGATGAGCATCCCCACGACCCCTCCACCCGCCGCCGGCGCGTCACGCGGAGCCTCTCGTCGCATGGGCCCACCGACACTCGCCGTGCAGGTCCTGCGCTCGCCGAGGGTCCGCCGCCCCGACCTCACGTTCGTGATCGCCGTCGTCGTGCTCGGTGCGATGACGCTCGCCGCGGTCTTCGCCCCGTTCGTCGCCCCGTACCCGCCGGACGCGATCGACCTGCTCGCCGTGAACGCCCCGCCGAGCCCGGCGCACTGGCTCGGCACCGACGGCCTCGGCCGGGACCTGCTGAGCCGGCTCGTCTACGGCGCGCGCACCGCGCTGCTCGGCCCGCTGCTCGTCGTGATCGGCTCGACCGTCATCGGCATGCTGCTCGGGCTCATCGCGGGCTGGCGCGGCGGCTGGATCGACGCGGTGCTCGGGCGCGTGTTCGACGTGCTCTTCGCGTTCCCCTCGCTGCTGCTCGCGATCATGGCGGTGGCCCTGTTCGGCAAGGGGCTCGTGGCTCCGGTCATCGCGATGAGCATCGCGTACGCCCCGTTCGTGGCGCGGCTGACCAGGTCGCTCGTGAAGGCGGAGGTGAACCGGCCGTACGTGTCGGCCTATCGCGTGCAGGGCTTCGGTGGCGGGTGGATCGCGTTCCGCCGGGTGCTGCCGAACGTCATGCCCATCGTCGGCGCGCAGTCGACCCTGAACTTCGGGTACGTGCTCGCCGAGCTCGCCGGCCTGTCGTTCCTCGGCCTCGGGGTGCAGCCGCCGACGCCCGACTGGGGCGCGATGATCAACGAGGCCCAGTCCGGCATCCTCGCCGGCGCCTTCCTGCCCGCCCTGGTTCCCGCGGTCGCGGTCGTCGTCGTGGTCGTGGCCGTCAACATCATCGGGGACGAGCTCTCCGATCGCATCGGTGGAGGGGTCCCCGCATGAGCCTGCTCGAGATATCCGACCTGACGCTCGACCTCGAGAACGGCACCCGGTTGCTGCACGGCATCTCGCTCGCCGTCGCGGCGGGCGAGACGGTCGGCCTCGTGGGGGAGTCGGGCTCCGGCAAGTCCCTCACGGCGCGTGCCGCCATCGGCCTCCTGCCGGATCGTGCCCGCCTCGGCGGTCGCATCGAGCTCGACGACCACGAGGTGATCGGCGCGAGCGGTCGCGACATCCTCTCGCTGCGCCGGCATGCGGCCGCGATGATCTTCCAGGACCCGAGGTCGGGCATCAACCCGATGCGCACGATCGGCGACCACATGACCGAGACGCTGCGGCTCTGCGAGGGCCTCTCCACGGCGGATGCCACGGCGCGAGCCCTGGAGCTGCTCGCCGCCGTGCGACTACCGCGCCCCGAGGAGCACCTCAGGCAGTATCCGCACGAGTTCTCCGGCGGCATGCTGCAGCGGGTGATGATCGCCGGCGCGCTCACGAGCTCGCCGAAGCTGCTGGTCTGCGACGAGCCGACCACGGCGCTGGATGTCACCACGCAGGCCGAGATCATCAGGGTGCTGGCCGACCAGCGCGACGCCCGCGGCATGGGCATGCTCTTCATCACGCACGACCTCAACCTCGCGGCCTCGATCTGCGACCGGGTGGTCGTGATGCGCGCGGGCCGCGTCGAGGAGGAGGGGCCGGCGCTCCGCGTCTTCACCGCCCCGCAGGCCGAGTACACGGCGCGACTGGTCGCGGCGACCCCGACGCTCGAGGTCGACCATGATCCCGAGCGAGCGGATGCCGCAGCCGACGTCGACGCGAAGCCGGGCGTCGCGGCCGCCGCCGCCGAGCCCCACGCGACATCCGCACCCGAGCGGACGCAGCGGACCGCGCAGGCCCGTCTCACCCCGCTCCTCACCGCGCAGGGACTGTCGAAGACCTATCACCGGCGCGGCAAGGCGCCGGTGCGGGCCGTCGTCGAGGCGTCCTTCGAGCTCGTGCGGGGCGGCGCGCTCGCCGTCGTCGGCGAATCCGGATCGGGCAAGTCGACGCTCGCGCGCATGATCGTCGGACTCGAGCAGACCGATGGCGGCACGCTCGCCATCGCCGGCCGGGACCGCGCCTCGGCGCCTCGCGGGCGCGAGGAGCGTCTCGCCCACGCCCGCAGCGTGCAGATGGTCTTCCAGGACCCGTACCTCTCGCTCGACCCGCGCATCACCGCGGGGCGCTCCATCGAGGACGCGCTGCGGCTGCACTCGAAGCGGGACCGCGACGTCGCACGGTCGCGCGCGGTCGAGCTGCTCGAGCAGGTCGGCCTCACGGCCGCGCACGCCGACGCGCGGCCGCGCACGCTCTCGGGCGGGCAGCGGCAGCGCGTCGCGATCGCCCGTGCCCTCGCGATCGAGCCCGACGTGCTCGTCATGGACGAGGCCACGAGCGCCCTCGACGTGTCGGTGCAGGCCCAGGTGCTCGACCTCGTCGCCGACCTGCGGCGAGAACGCGGCCTCACGGTGCTCTTCATCAGCCACGACCTCGCGGTCGTGCGTCGGGTGTGCGACGACGTGCTCGTGATGCGCAGGGGCGAGATCGTGGAGCGCGGCGCCACGGCCGAACTGCTCGACGCCCCGCAGCATCCGTACACGCGGCTGCTCATCGACTCCGTGCCGAAGCCGGCAACCGAGGCGCGCGCCGCGGTCGCCTGACGGGCATCCGGCCGGCGGCGGCGCAGAGTCCGGGACGGCCTGTCTTCGCGTCCGCCGGGCGGGATGGCGACGATGTCGTCCGCCCGCCCGGTTTGCGATCCGCGCCGCGCCGCCGCTAGGGTCGACCCATGTCCACCACCCGGTTCGCCCTCACCGCACGCGTCGCGCGTGTCTCGGTCGTGCGCAACCGACGTCGTGGCGAGCGCCGAATGTCGGCGACCCCTGCGGAGGCCTGAGGCCTGACGCGGGGCGTCGCCGGAACATCGCCCCGCTCGTTCAGACCTTAAGGTGGATTCCATGACGTACTCCGTCGCCGTTTCCGGCGCGTCCGGGTATGCCGGAGGAGAGCTTCTCCGGCTGCTCGCTGATCATCCCGAGTTCGAGGTGCGTACGGTGACGGCGCATTCGAGCGCCGGCCGCCCGCTCGTGTCGGAGCAGCCGCACCTGCGGTCGTTCACGCACCTGACCTTGAAAGAGACGAGCGCCGAGACGCTCGCCGGGCACGACCTCGTGTTCCTGGCGTTGCCGCACGGCGCATCGGGGGCCATCGCCGCCGAGCTCTCGCCCGACACGCTCGTCATCGACTGCGGCGCCGACCACCGGCTCGAGTCGAGCAGCGACTGGGCGGCGTTCTACGGCGGCGAGCACCACGGAGCCTGGAGCTACGGGGTCCCCGAGCTGCCGCGCCTGTCGGGCACGCAGCGCGAACGCCTCACGGGCGCCCGCCGCATCGCGGCTCCCGGCTGCAACGCGTCGACCGTGGCGCTCTCGCTCGCCCCCGGCATCCGTGCGGGCGTCATCGAGGATCGCGACCTCGTGTCGGTGCTCGCGGTCGGCCCCTCGGGTGCGGGCAAGAGCCCGAAGGTCAACCTGCTCGCCTCCGAGATCCTCGGCTCCGCGAACCCCTATGCCGTGGGCGGCGGCCACCGGCACATTCCCGAGATCCAGCAGGCGCTCCGCTGGGCGGGCGCGGCCGACCCGACGATCTCGTTCACCCCGGTGCTCGTGCCGATGAGTCGCGGCATCCTCGCGACCTCGACGGCGCGCATCGTTCCCGGAACGGATGCCGCGACCGTGCGTGCGGCCTGGGAGGACGCCTACGCCGGCGAACGGTTCGTGCAGCTGCTTCCCGAGGGCTCGTTCCCACGCACGTCCGACGTCGTCGGCGCCAACACGGCCCTCCTCGGACTCGCGATCGACGAGGCCGCGGGTCGGGTCGTCGTGGTCGCCGCCGTCGACAACCTCGTCAAGGGCACCGCGGGTGCCGCCATCCAGTCCGCGAACATCGCGCTCGGCCTCGCCGAGTACACCGGACTTCCCATGAACGGAGTCGCCCCGTGACCGTCACCGCCCCAGCAGGCTTCGAGGCCGCGGGCATCGCCGCGGGCATCAAGCGCTCAGGCGCCCTCGATCTCGCCCTCGTCGTGAACCGGGGGCCATCCGCCGCCGCGGCCGCCGTGTTCACCTCGAATCGCGCGAAGGCGAACCCGATCCTGTGGTCGCAGCAGGTGATCCTCGACGGCGTCGTGTCGGCCATCGTGCTCAATTCGGGCGGCGCGAACTGCTTCACGGGCCCCGAGGGCTTCCAGGTCACGCATCGCACGGCGGAGGCCGCGGCATCCGCCCTGGGCATCGCCGCGGGCGACGTGCTCGTCTGCTCGACCGGGCTCATCGGCGACCAGCTCGACGGCGAGGTCCTCGAAGAGGGCGTGCTCTCGGCGGCAGCGCGGCTGTCGACCGACGGCGGTGACGACTCCGCCCGGGCGATCATGACGACCGACACCAAGCCGAAGACGGTCGTGATCGAGGGCGACGCGTGGAGCGTGGGCGGCATGGCGAAGGGGGCGGGCATGCTCGCCCCTGGGCTCGCGACCATGCTCGTCGTGCTCACGACCGACGCGGCGGTGCCGAGCGACGAGCTCGACGCGGCCCTGCGCGAGGCGACCAGGGTCACGTTCGACCGGCTCGACTCCGACGGCTGCATGTCGACGAACGACCAGGTGACGCTCCTCGCATCCGGCGCATCGGGCGTCGTGCCCGACGCGGCGGCGTTCCGGCGGGCCGTCACCGACGCGTGCCGCTCGCTCGCCGAGCAGCTGCAGGCCGACGCCGAGGGCGCGAGCCACGACATCGCGATCGAGGTCCGCGGCGCCGTCACCGAAGACGACGCGGTCGAGGTCGGCCGGTCGGTGGCCCGCAACAACCTCTTCAAGGCGGCGATCTTCGGCAACGACCCCAACTGGGGCCGCGTGCTGGCCGCGATCGGCACGACGCAGGCGCCCTTCGACCCCTACCTCGTCGACGTGTCGATGAACGGGGTCCGGGTGTGCCACGCCGGCCGGCCCGACGCGCCACGCGAGACCGTCGACCTGACGCCGCGCGCCACGCACGTGCTCATCGAGCTGCATGCGGGCGAGGCATCCGCCACCATCCTCACCAACGACCTCACGCACGACTACGTGCACGAGAACAGCGCGTACGCGAGCTGATGATGCAGACACGCGCTCAGACGGAGACGGCCGACGCCGAGTCGTCGGCATCGGCCAAGGCCCACGTGCTCATCGACGCCCTGCCCTGGCTCAAGCGGTTCCACGGTGAGACCGTGGTCGTGAAGTTCGGCGGCAACGCGATGGTGAGCCCCGAACTGCAGCGGGCCTTCGCCGAAGACATGGTCTACCTCCGCTACGCGGGCATCAAGCCCGTCGTGGTGCACGGCGGCGGACCCCAGATCTCCTCGATGCTCGAACGCCTCGGCATCGAGAGCGAGTTCCGCGGCGGCTACCGGGTGACCACCCCCGAAGCGATGGACGTGGTGCGCATGGTGCTCTCCGGCCAGGTGAACCGCGAGCTCGTCTCGCTCGTGAACGAGCACGGGCCGCTGGCCATCGGACTCTCGGGCGAAGACGCGGGCCTGTTCCGCGGGCGCCGCCGCGGCGTCGTGGTCGACGGCGAGGAGCTCGACCTCGGCCAGGTCGGCGACGTCGTCGAGGTCGATCCCGCCGCCGTCATCGCGCAGCTCGAGGCCGGTCGCATTCCCGTGGTCTCCTCGATCGCGCCCGACGCCGACCACCCCGGTCAGTCGCTCAACGTGAACGCCGACTCGGCGGCCGCGGCGCTCGCGGTCGCCCTCGGTGCGGCGAAGCTCGTCGTGCTGACGGATGTCGCGGGCCTCTACCGCGACTGGCCGAACCGCGACTCGCTCGTCTCGCAGATCGACTCCGCCGAGCTCGCCGGCCTCCTGCCGTCGCTCGAATCGGGCATGATCCCCAAGATGACGGCGTGCCTCGAAGCCGTCGAGGGCGGCGTCGCGAAGGCCGCGATCATCGACGGGCGCGTGCCGCACTCGATCCTGCTCGAGATCTTCACGCCCGCGGGCATCGGAACCGAGGTGGTGGCGGCATGAACGCCTGGCAGCAGCGATTCGACCGTCGCGTCATGCGCTCCATCGGCATGCCGCTCCGCAAGCTCGACCACGGCGCCGGCGCATACGTCTGGGACGACGAGGGCACCGAGTACCTCGACTTCCTCGCGGGCATCGCCGTCAACTCGCTCGGGCACGCCCATCCGGTGTTCGTCGAGGCCGTCAGCCGGCAGGCCGCGACCCTCGCGCACGTCTCGAACTACTTCACGACCGAGCCGGCGCTCGAGCTGGCCGAGCGCATCGTGCGCCTCGCCGGCGCGGGCGAGAACGGCCGTGCGTGGTTCGGCAACTCGGGCGCCGAGGCCAACGAGGCCGCGTTCAAGCTCGCGAGGCTCAACAACTCCGGCGGCGCGCGCACCCGCGTGCTCGCCCTCGTCGACGCGTTCCACGGCCGCACCATGGGCTCGCTCGCCCTCACCGGCAAGCCGCACATGCGCGAGGCGTTCGAGCCGCTCGCGGGCGGGGTCGAGCACATCCCCGCGACGATCGAGGCGCTCGAGGCCGTGATGGACGACGCCGTGGCGGCGCTCATCGTCGAGCCCATCCAGGGCGAGGCCGGGGTCGTCGAACTGCCGGAGGGCTTCCTCGCGGCGGCCCGCGACCAGACGAGGCGGCACGGGGCGCTCCTCATCGTCGACGAGATCCAGACCGGCGCCGGCCGCACCGGCGAGTGGTTCGGGTTCCAGCACGCGGGCATCACGCCCGACGCCATCACCGTGGCGAAGGGCATCGGCGGCGGCATCCCGATCGGCGGACTCGTGACGTTCGGCGCGGCATCCGACCTCTACTCGAAGGGCCAGCACGGCTCGACCTTCGGAGGCAACCCGCTCGCCACCGCCGTCGCCAACGCGGTGCTCGGCGAGATCGAACGGGCCGACCTCGTCGGCAACGCGGCACGCCGCGGACCCCAGGTGCGCGCACGCATCGAGGGCATCGGCTCGCCGCTCGTCGCCGCGACGCGCGGACGCGGACTCCTCATCGGCGTGGGGCTCACCGAGCCCGTCGCCGGTCGCATCGTCGACGCGGCCCTCCGGCGCGGACTCATCGTGAACGCCGCCAACGACGTGACGATCCGGCTCGCACCGCCCCTCATCATCGGCGACGACGAGATCGACGCCTTCACCGCCCGATTCGCCGCAGCGCTCGACGATGTCGTGCGCGCGACATCCTGACCCGAACCGACGCGTCGGCATCGCCGAACCACCGAACGGAACACACACGCCATGACCCGCCACTTCCTCCGCGACGACGACCTGACCCCGGCCGAGCAGGCCGAGGTGCTCGACCTCGCCCTGCGCCTGAAGGCCGACCGCTTCGCCGAGCGGCCCCTCGAAGGCCCCAAGACCGTCGCGGTCTTCTTCGACAAGACGTCCACCCGCACGCGCATCTCGTTCTCGGTCGGCATCGCCGACCTCGGCGGCACGCCGTTGATCGTCTCGTCGAACGAGAGCCAGCTCGGCGGCAAGGAGTCCATCGCCGACACCGCCCGCGTCCTCGAGCGCATGGTCGACGCGATCGTCTGGCGCACGTTCGCGCAGTCCGGCCTCGAGGAGATGGCCGAGGGCACCACGGTGCCCGTCGTCAACGCGCTCTCCGACGACTTCCACCCGTGCCAGCTGCTCGCCGACCTGCTCACGGTCAAGGAGCGCTTCGGCGACCTCGCCGGCCGTTCGCTCGCCTACGTCGGCGACGGAGCCAACAACATGTCGCACTCCTACCTGCTCGCCGGCGCGACCGCCGGCATGCACGTTCGCATCGGCTCGCCCGCCGGATACCCGCCGCGGGCTGATCTCGTCGAGGACGCCCGTCGCATCGCCGCCACGACGGGTGGGTCGGTGCTCGTCACGACGAACCCGCACGAGGCCGTCGCGGACGCCGACGTCGTGGTCACCGACACCTGGATCTCCATGGGGCAGGAGTCCGAGAAGGCCGAGCGCATCGCGGAGTTCGCGGGGTACGGCGTCGACGACGCGCTCATGGGCGAGGCGGCCGACGAGGCGATCTTCCTGCACTGCCTGCCCGCCTACCGCGGCTACGAGGTCGAGGCCTCCGTCATCGACGGGCCGCAATCGGTCGTGTGGGACGAGGCCGAGAACCGACTGCACGCGCAGAAGGCCCTGCTGGTCTGGCTGCTCGCCCACAAGGAGGACGCACGATGACCGGTGAGACGCCCAGCGCGCCCGAGACGCCCGGCACGCCCGCCGCCGGCGCCGACGACCAGCACGGCACGAACGAGGGCGCGCTCTGGGGTGCGCGGTTCGCGAGCGGCCCTTCGCCCGAACTGCAGGCCCTCTCGAAGTCGACGCACTTCGACTGGCAGCTCGCCCCGTACGACATCGCCGGCTCGCGCGCGCATGCGCGGGCGCTCTCTGCGGCGGGCTACCTCGATGCGGCCGAGCTCGACGCGATGCTCGCAGGCCTCGACGCGCTCGAGGCGCGCGTGGCGAACGGCACGCTCGTCGCGGCCGAGTCCGACGAAGACGTGCACGGCGCCCTCGAGGCCGCGTTGATCGACATCGTCGGCCCCGAGCTCGGCGGCAAGCTCCGCGCCGGCCGCAGTCGCAACGATCAGATCGCGACGCTCGTGCGCCTCTACCTGAAGGACCACGTCGCCGTCATCGGCCGCCAGCTCGTGCACCTCATCGATGCGCTCTCCGCGCAGGCCGACGCCCATCGCACGGCGATCATGCCGGGCCGCACGCATCTCCAGCATGCGCAGCCGGTGCTCCTCGCGCACCACCTCCTCGCACACGGGTGGGCACTCTCGCGCGACCTCGATCGACTCGTCGACTGGACGAAGCGAGCGGATGTCTCGCCCTACGGCGGCGGTGCGCTCGCCGGGTCGACGCTCGGCCTCGACGCGGCATCCGTCGCCAGAGACCTCGGCCTCGCCGCCCCGTCCGAGAACTCGATCGACGGCACGGCCAGCCGTGATGTCGTCGCCGAGTTCGCGTTCGTCTCGGCGATGATCGGCATCGACCTCTCGCGCATCGCTGAAGAGATCATCCTCTGGAACACGCGCGAGTTCGGCTTCGTCACGCTGCACGACGGCTATTCGACGGGGTCGTCGATCATGCCGCAGAAGAAGAACCCCGACATCGCCGAGCTCGCGCGCGGCAAGTCGGGGCGCCTCATCGGCAACCTGACCGGCCTCCTCGCGACCCTCAAGGCGCTGCCGCTGGCCTACAACCGCGACCTCCAAGAGGACAAGGAGCCGGTCTTCGACTCGGTCGAGACCCTCGAGGTGCTGCTGCCGGCGTTCACGGGCATGATCGCGACGCTCACGTTCCACACGGAGCGCATGGCAGAACTCGCGCCCGCCGGGTTCTCGCTCGCGACCGATGTCGCCGAGTGGCTCGTGAAGCGCCACGTGCCGTTCCGCGATGCGCACGAGATCACCGGATCGCTCGTGCGCTACGCCGAGGAGCACTCACTCGGGCTCGAGGAGGTCGACGATGACGCGCTCGCCGCGATCTCGCCGCATCTCACGCCCGACGTGCGCGAGGTGCTCACGATCGAGGGCTCGGTCGCGAGCCGCGACGGCGTGAGCGGCACCGCGCCGGTTCGCGTCGCCGACCAGTTCGCTCGGCTCGCCGATCGCGTGCGTCACCTCGTCGCCGGCCTGCCCGACTCCGAGCGCTGAGCGGCGACGGTGCCGAGCGCGACCGTGACCGGGCGAGGCTGAGCGAGCGGATGCCGCAGCCGGGCGCCTCCGACGCCGCGCAGCCCTCGGGCGGCGCGGCGTCCGACGCCCGTCGTTCGCCGTCGCGGGCGTTCTTCGCGCGCGACTCCGTCGAGCTCGCCCCGCTGCTGCTCGGCGCCGTGCTCTCGTACACCTCGGACGCGGGTCGCGTGGCCGTGCGGATCTCCGAGGTCGAGGCGTATCGCGGCGTCGGCGAGGATCCGGGGTCGCATGCCCATCGCGGCATGACGGCGCGCACCGCCGTGATGTTCGGACCGCCCGCCCATCTCTACGCGTACTTCACGTACGGCATGCACACCTGCCTCAACGTCGTCGCCGGGGTCGAGGGGCGGGCGTCCGCGGTGCTCGTGCGGGGCGGAACGGTCGTCGAGGGGCTCGAGCTCGCGCGCGAGCGGCGCGGCACGGCATCCGATCGGGATCTCGCGCGTGGGCCGGCGCGTCTCGCCGTCGCCCTCGGGGTGCCGCTGGCGGCGAGCGGTGCCGACCTGCTCGCTCCGCCGTTCTCGCTGGAGACGCCGGCCGTGCCGCTCGCATTCGAGGCGGGCCCGCGCACGGGCGTCAGCGGTGCCGGCGGGGGAGCGGCCTATCCGTGGCGGTTCTGGCTGCCGGGTGACCCGGGAGTCTCGCCGTATCGACGGCACGCCAGGTCGCACGCCTGAACTCCGCGAACGCGGCGAACGCGGCGAACGCGGTCTCCGCGCCGCGTGAACCCGCCTCGGTTCTCAGTGCACCGCGATCGTGACGACGACGCTCGCGGCGCACGCCCAGATGAGGCTCGCGAGCGTGCCGATGATGAACCGCTCGCGTGCCTCGGGAGCCTCGAGCTCGGTGAATCGGCCGACGCCCTTGACGGCGACGACGATCGCAAGGCCCTCGGGGAAGCCGGCGAGGATCGAACCGGCGGCCGCGATGCGCTCGAGGAAGCCGATGACGAGCCCGCCGCGCAGCACCTCGCGCTTCGGGGCGGCGACGATGCCCTGGCGCTCCTCGGCGGTCGTGGCCTTGTCGCTGACGATGATGCCGCCGTGCAGGCCCGGCGCGACGCTCGATCCCATGGCGAGCCGGAGCGCGGTCGCCGCTGCGGGGCTGCCGCCGAACACGGCGGCCGTGAAGGCGAGCGCGGAGGCGAGCGGAGCGAAGCCGCCGGGTGCCGGCTCGGTCAGCGCCGAGGCGCTGAGCAGGGCGATGACGAGGGCCCCGGCCGCGATCCAGACGAACACCGTCCGGAAGCGCAGGTGCGCGAGCACCGAGAATGCTGCGGCGCCCGCGAGCGAGAGGAACAGGATGATCGAGGCGATGGCGTTCGTGACAGCGGTGGGATCGAACACGTGCTTCCTTCGGAGTAGGGGCCTGCGGAGCGGCTTCGAACAGCGTAGCGACCGGCGCCGACGCGCGGTCGAGGACTCAGCGGGAATCGCCATCCCCGATGGGCCGGCTCGCCGGGTCGGAACCGCCGGGGTCGCCGCCGGACGCGCCGAACGCGCTCGACGCGCCCGACGTGTCGACCCCGACGGCCGCGTCGAGTTCGGCGAGCAGGCGCTCGAGCGGCATGATCGCGTCGCGCTCCGCGCGCCACGCCGCCGCCTTCAGGCGTGCGCTGACGGCCGCCGCGCTGATCGCCAGCTCGCGGGCGATGTCCTTCTGCCGGTGCCCGGCCTGCGCGAGGTCGACGACCTCCCACCCGAACTCGCTGCGGCGTTCCCTGAGCAGCACGAGCAGGCGCACGAGCGCCTCGACCCCGGCAGCGCCGAGCGTCGAATCGGCCGGGTCTTCGATGCCCGCACTGTCGAGGTGAGCGGATGCCGCGCGGAGCGCGAACCGTCCGTCGGCCCGCTTGGCCGCTTGAACGGCCTCACGTGCCGCGATGAACGCGGTGCCGCTCGCCTTGCGCGCGGCGTCGGGCAGGGGAGTGCGCAGCCCGCCGATGCCGAGCCCGACGCTCCAGCGGCCGTCGCGCGTCGCGTCGAGCACGATGCCGAGCGCGGTCGCCGCCGAGGCGGTGAGCAGCTGGATCTCGTCGCCGGCCGTCTGATCGGGCGGCAGGAGCAGCGCGTCGCCGTGACGCTGCTCGAGCCTGGCGATCATGTCGCCGGCGCGGTCGGCCTGGCGCCGGCTCGCGACCTGGTCGGCCGTGATCACGAACATCCTGCACCTCCGTCGATCAAGGTTCGGGCATTGAAGAGACAAGATCAATGCTACAGGATTGAGTCAGAGGAAACTAGGGTCGGGCATTGAATTCCGCACGTCGGCCCGCTGATAACCTTGCTGGGTGTCAGACCCCGTGATCCTCGCATCCCAGCACAACGACGACTCATTCGCAGACGTCTGGGAGGAGCTCCGCTGGCGCGGCCTCGTGCACGTCTCCACCGACGAAGCCGCACTGAAAGAACTCCTCGCCGGCGATCCGATCACGTATTACTGCGGATTCGACCCCACCGCGCCGAGCCTGCACCTCGGCAACCTGGTGCAACTGCTCGTCATGCGCCGCCTGCAGCTGGCCGGGCACCGGCCGCTCGGACTCGTCGGCGGCTCGACCGGACTCATCGGCGATCCGCGGCCCACCGCGGAGCGCACGCTGAACACCCGCGAGACCGTGGTCGAGTGGGTCGGTCGCCTCCAGGCGCAGGTGAGTCGCTTCCTCTCCGTCGAGGGCGACGGGGCGATGCGCCTCGTGAACAACCTCGACTGGACCGAGGGGCTCAGCGCCATCGACTTCCTCCGCGAGATCGGCAAGCACTACCGCGTCGGCACCATGCTCAAGAAAGACGCGGTGGCGTCGCGCCTCAACTCCGATGCGGGCATCAGCTACACCGAATTCAGCTACCAGATCCTGCAGGGCTTCGACTATCTCGAGCTCTTCCGCCAGTACGGCTGCGTGCTGCAGACCGGCGGCAGCGACCA
>Ga0160430_100938_pt1 | contig 12684 bp, 15 predicted proteins | sample HID1971I_E0MG_FD_108274 | JGI IMG/M metagenome (GOLD analysis project Ga0160430, IMG submission 108274) | Enriched millipede-associated microbial communities from UW Madison campus, WI, USA - HID1971I_E0 MG | ecosystem: Host-associated > Arthropoda: Insects > Digestive system > Unclassified ...
CGCCAGGCCTCCTCGAGGGCGATGAAGATGCTCGCCGAACCCGTGTTGCCGCGCGTCTCGAGGTTCGAGTACCAGCGGTCGGTGTTCAGGTTCGGGATGCGGCGGCTCAGCGCGTCGAAGGCGAGGTCGCGGAACGCGTTGGTGCTGTAGTGGCAGACGACGTGGTCGAGGTGCGTGACGTCGACGAGGCCGATGTCGACCAGCTCCTCGAACTGCCGGAACCCCGCCTCGGCGAGGTCGTCGAGCATGCTCACGTCTTGCCGCAGCACGAACATGCCGGCCGCCTCGGCATCGGCGACGTCGACGTCCTGCCAGGTGTGCCCGACTGCAGGTTCGGCGCCGCTCATGCCGGCGCGCATGCAGACGTCGTGTTCGTGCGCGAGCGAGACCTGACGCACCCAGTCGACGCGCAGCGACGGCTTCGTCGGATGCGGCTGGAACTCGACGATCGCCGCGCCCGCCCCGTCGGAGAGCATCCAGCGCAGGAAGTGGGAGTCCATGCCCGCGCGGATGCCGTCGAACCGGCGCTGGCGCAGGCTGCGGCTCGGCAGCTCGGAGCCCACGACCGCCGCACGCGGGTGGTCGCCGAGCCGGATCTTGCTCACCGCCGCGTCGAGCGCCGCGAGGCTCGACGCGCACACGCCCGACGCCGTGAGCGTCTGCATGGGCCCGCCGCCGAGCCGTCCGTGCACCATCGACGCGAAGCCGGGCACGAGCACGTCGCCCATCGTCGTCGCACACGCGAGCATGCGCAGGTCTTCGGCCCGGATGCCGCGGTCGTCGAGGGCCGCCTGCAGCGCCTTGACGGCGAGCTGCTCGTTGAGCTCGGTGGGCTCGCCCTGCTCGTCGAGCGCGTAATGCCGCTGGCGGATGCCGTTCGCCTCGAGGACCCGACGACGGATGCGCTCGGTCACCGCATCGTCGCCGCCGAGCCTGGCCGCGATGCCGTCGTTGTCGACCGGATCACCGGGGAGGTATGCGCCGAAGCCGGTGAGGTACGCGGTCGCCGTTGAAGCCATGGGGAGACACTAGGGCACACGATGCGTCACGGGCATCGCGATGCATCCGTTCTGTGCAGATTCCGAGAACGCGCGCACCCTGTGGAGAACACGCGTCGGCTCAGGGTCGCAGCATGACCTTGCCGATGCGGCCGGGGTCGAAGTTCGCGCGACTCGCCTGCGCGATCTCGTCGAATCCGTAGACGGCCTCGACCGGCAGCGTGATGACGCCTTCGCGCAGTCGGGTGAAGACCTCGCCCATGAGCCGGGCGCGCTCCTCGGCGGCCATGGTGGCGCTCACCCGATTGCCCCAGAACCCCTTGACCGTCGCCTGCTTGAAGATCACGTCGCCCGAGGGGATCTGCATGACGGGCGACGCCATCGCACCGAACACCACGAGCGTGCCGTTCTCGGCCAGCAACGAGAGCACCTGACCGCTCGCGGCACCGCCGACCGCGTCGACGCCCACCCGGATCGGGGCGCCGCCCGTCACCTCGGCGACGCGTTCACGCCAGCCCTCGTCGTCGGTCGCGACGATGTTGCCGATGCCCTGTCCGGCGAGTTCCTCGACGCCGGCGCCACGACGCACGAGCCCGACCACGTTGATGCCGCGAGCGGGCCCCAGCTGGGCGAGCAGCCGCCCGACGGCGCCGTTCGCCGCATTCTGCGCCAGCCACTCACCGGGCTCGAGCGCGAGCGCGTCGAGCAGGCTGACCGCGCTGAACGGCATCGCCACGATCTGGGCGGCGACCTCGTCGGGCACGCCGTCGGGCATCGGGATGAGGCCCGCAGCCGACGCGATGAAGAACTCCGACCAGATCCCGGGCGTGCCGCCGGTGACGACGCGCTGCCCGACCGAGAGGTGCTCGACGCCCTCGCCCAGCGCATCGACGACGCCGAGCGCCTCGGTGCCGCCGATGGCCGGCAGTTCGGGCTTGTAGCCGTAGGTTCCGCGAACCGTCCAGAGGTCGTGGTTGTGGATCGGCGAGAGCAGCAGGCGCACCCGCACCTGCCCCGCACCGGGCTCGGGGACCGGGACCTCCCGCACCGTCAGCTCCTCGGCCGGGTCGCCGAACCGGTCATGAACAAGCGCCCGCATCGTCGGCTGCTCCATCTGCGCTCCTCTGCTCCCCTGCCCGCCGGTCCGGCGGCACCCCACCATCCAACGCCCGCGGTCTGGGCGTTCGCCGAGCGGTCACCCCCGCGGAGTCCACCCCGACGGCAGCGGGCCGTCGACCTGCGCCCGTTCGAGATCGGCCGCCGCAGACCAGCCCTGCGCGGCATCCGTCGCATCGAAGCCGCCGCGCGCGACACGGAAGCCGACGTCCTCGTGATGCATGCGCGGCGCTCCCCCACGGCGCACCGAGGCGCGGACGCTCCACGCGTCGTCGGCGAAACCGCCGCCGCGGAACACCCGGTAGGCGTCGTAGCGCGCCGGGTCGAGCAGGTCCCAGCACCACTCCCAGACGTTGCCGAGCGTGTCGAAGAGCCCGTTGAGGTTCGGATGCTTGCCGCCGACGTCCTGCGGTGCGGTCACCCCGTCGGCGCTCGTCCAGGCGACCTCGTCGAGCGGGCCGTAGTGCGGATGCGTCGACCCTGCCCGGCAGGCGAACTCCCACTCGGCCTCCGTCGGAAGGCGGAACCCGTCGGCGTCGACGTGCCAGGTGACGTCTTCGCCGTCGTACGTGTAGGCGGACTCGAGGCCCTCCCATTCGGATGCCGCGTTGCAGAACCGGATCGCCCGCAGCCAGCTCACGTCGGTGGCGGGCCGCCGCGGATGCGTCGCCGTCTCGCCGAGCAGCTCGGCGAGCTGCTCCTGCGTCACCGGGTACACCCCGAGCTCGAACGGCTCGAGCTCGACGCTCCAACGCACCTTGCGCCGCGCGTCGTGCAGGGCGACGGTGCCGCCGCCGATGCGCGCCATCTCGATGTCCGTCACCGAGGAAGTCTCGCACGCCCTTGCGACGTGCGACGTGGCGCGCGGCGCGCACTCGAACACGGTTCCGCCGAAGGAGCACGGTACGAGGTGCGCTCGGTGGGCCCACCTGTGTTCTGTCGCGCGGTCCGTCGCGCGGTCGTCAGTCGCGTGCATCCCGTTCGTCGACCGCCGCCCGAGCCGCCTCGGCGGTGCTCACGGCGGCATCCCGTTCATGCTCGCGGTCATCGGCCGCACGCTCCGCCTCGGCGAGCGCATGCTCCGCGTCGGCGAGGCGCTGCTCGAGTTCCCGCAGGGCTTCCTGCAGCTCATCTCGCGCAGACGTCGCCTTCGTCACGGCGGCCTGCGCGTCATCGAGCCGAGCGGATGCCTCGTCCGCCGCATCCTCCGCAGCCGAAGCCGCCTCCTCGGCCTCCGCGACCTCGGCGGCCCGCTTCGCCGCCTCGGCTTCGTCGGCCTTCCGCTGCTTCTTCGCGCGCCGCTCGCCGACCTCGTCGTGGGGTGCCGGCCTGCCGGAGGGCGCCGCGCCGTCGGCCCCCGACCAAGCCGCCACGGCGTCGGTCAGATCCACCTCGGTGCCGATCGCCTCGAGGCTGCGGGTGAGACGGCCGGTGAGCACCGCATCGGATGCCGCGGCATCCGTCATCGCGGCCTGCAAGGTGTCGGCGACGTCGTCGAGCACCGGCCCGCGCACCGGGTGCCCGAGCTCCTCGGCCAGCTCACCGGCATCCTGTGCGAGCGCGCGGACGACCTTGCGACGCTCCTTCGCGAGCGCGACCAGGGCGGATGCATCGACCTCCGCCTGGGCCTCGCGGAGCTGCTCGCCGAGCTGGAGCAGCTGCGCGAGCTCATCGGCGCGATGACGGGTGACCTGGTTCACGAGCCAGGCCGGAGCCGATGGCCGACGGAGCTCGCCGACCGCGTTCGCGAGGTCGCGGTCGCTCCCCCGCAGCTCCTTCGCGCGGGCGTTGCGTGCCGCCGTGAACTCGTCGGGCGGCAGCTCGTAGAGCTCGTTCGCGATGTCGGCGAACGCGTCGTCAGCCATGCCGTCATCCTCCCACCAGGCGTCGCGCGCCCGCCGATGCGTCGCGCCCGGGTCGGTCAGGTCGCGCCGGTCGTCGAATCAGGTGGCCGGCTCGCTCGTCGGCGTCGCCGAAGGGCTCGGCTCGGGATCCGGTGCCGTGAGCTCGGCGATCGCCCGCTCGAAGGCGGCGATCGTGGCGGCGTCGACCGCACCGGTCGGCTCGACGCCGAGCTCGGACTGGAACGCCTGCAGCGCCGCGGTGAGTTCGTCGGTCCACACCCCGTCGACCGGTCCGTCCCAGAACCCGGCGAGCTTCAGTGTCTGCTGCACCGCAGCCGTCGACGCCAGCGACTCCTGTGCGGCCGCGCCGCCGAGCGCCACGAGCTCGGCCTGCAGTGCCGCCGCCGTCGCCTTGTCGACCGTGCCCGTGACCGGCAGGCCGTTCGCCTCCTGGAGGTCCTCGATCGCCTGCACGGTCATCGGCCCCGAGATGCCGTCGATGGTGCCGGCGTAGTACCCGGCCGTGGCGAGGTCCTGTTGCACCGCGAGGGTGTACGCGCCGACCGCCGCCACCGCCTGCACCTGCTGATCGTCGGTGAGGCATCCGGCATCCGCGAAGAGCCTGAGCCACGCCATCTCGAGCGCGACGACGGCGCTGTTGAACTGTTCCGATGCATCGGCCAGGGTCGTCTGCTCGGTGATCGCCGCCTGCGCATCATCGAAGTCGGCGTCGGCCTGCTTCACCCGGTCGACGGATGTCGCGGGCGCCAGCGGCGTGGCGGTCGGGGGCTCGGTCGGCTCGGCGACCGAGGGCGTGCCGGTCGGCCCCGCCTCGGCCGCGGCCAGCGCAGCCTGCGCCTCGACGAGCTCCTGCTGGGCGACCACGAGGGCCTGCTGCGCGTCGACCGCGGACTCGGCACCGTCGAACGCGTCGTCGCGAGGAGCGGCGAGGTCGGCACCTGCGTCACGCACGTCGCCGACGGTGGGCGCGGTGTCGTTCAGCACGTCGCCGTACCGGTCGAGGGCGTCGATGTAGTCGCGGCTCGCGCCGCAGAACTCCTTCGACGCGGAGTCGAACTCGGCCTGGGCGCTCGTCACCGCCTTCTCCTTCGCGGTGACGTGAGCCTGGGCCCGCTCGACGCTGTCGGCGCCCTCGGCGCATCCGGCGAGCGCCACCACGAGGGCGATCGAGACCACCGCCGTTCCGAGGAGCCCCGACATCCTCACGCGATCCGTGTTCACCGAGATCCCCCGATCATGTGCCGAAACGTGCTCACATCATGGCACCGGGGCGGCTCGCGACGCGGGACATTCAGCCCCGACTTCCCCCGTGCACCAGGCCTTCGATCTCCCACCGATCGACGATGCGTCGGGCGCGCGCCGCCTCGACGCCCTCAAGTCGGTCGAGCAGCGGCAACGCGACATCCGTCATCAATGGATCGCTGAGCTCTCGCACGCCCGCCGAACGGAGCAACTGCTCGAGGCGCGTGAAATCGCTCACGAGCAGCGTCGGCAGCTGGCCCTGCAAGAGCACCACGGCAGCGAGCCGGCGCTCGTACACCGGCGCCGACCACAGCTCGGATGCGAGCGCGGTGACTTCGTCATGCGTGAGTTCCGGATGCCGCCGGCGGACGTCGCGCACCGCGCCCCGCACGGCGCCCACCGAGGCGCCGTAGAACCGCAGGCCGCCGCCGATGCGTTCTGAATCCGCGCTCGCCCGCTCCTCCGACGCCTCCATGCGGAGGGTGCGGTCGATGAAGTCGGCGGCGGGTGTGGTCACCCCTCGATTCTGCTGCCCGGCGACGACACCGGGACCGCGTCTGCTCGAGGTGGGGCGTTCCTCGACGGCTCGGCTCGGCTGGGCGCCGTCGATGAGGTGCTGAATAGGATGTCCCAATGCGCCTCTTCGACCATATCGGCGTCTCCGTCGACGACCTGCCCCGCTCGATCGCCCAGTTCGACCCGGTGATGACGGCGCTCGGGTGCACGCGACAGGATGCCGACAACGGCGTCTCCTGGTACCGGGGCGAGGATGAGCTGATCCTCTTCCCCGCCCGCGAACCGGGCACCGGACCGCACCGGCACGGCCGCGTCGGCTGGCAGCACCTCGCCTTCCCCGTCGATTCGCGGACCGAGGTCGACCGCCTGCACGCCATCGCGGTCGAGGCGGGCTGGACGTCGGTCAGCGGCCCCAAGGTGTTCACGCGCTTCAGCGACCGCTACTACGCGGCCTTCGTCGAGGACGACAACGGCATCCGCATCGAGTTCATGTTCAACCCGCCGCGCGAGTCGGCCCCCGCTCGCTGAGGCGCGCGACGTCCGCCTACTGCCGCTCCAACGCCAGGCGTCCGGCGAGCAGCACGTAGGTGCCCGCGAAGGTGCGGCGGAGCCAGGTCATGACGGCCGGGCGGTTGATGACCCGGTTGCGCATCGTGGCGGCGAACACCCCGTAGAGCGCGAAGACGATGAACGTGAGTGCCATGAACACGAGGCTGAGCGCCATCATCTGCCAGGTACCGCCGGGACTTCCCGCGGGAACGAACTGGGGCAGGAAGGCGAAGAAGAAGATCGTCAACTTGGGGTTGAGCAGGTTGATGAGCACGGCCGTGCGGATGACGCGCCAGGACGAGACGGGTCGGGAGTCGGCATCCACCTGGATCGCCGACCTGTCGCGCAGGGTCTGCCATGCGAGGAAGAGCAGGTACGCGACGCCGAGCCACTTGATGGCCTGGAAGGCCACGGCGGAGGAGTTCAGGATCGCCGCGAGGCCGGTGATCGCGGCGACCATGTGCGGCACGACCCCGATCGTGCATCCGAGTGCGGCGACGATGCCGGCCCGAGCGCCGCGGGACAGGCCCGCGGCGATCGAGTACACGGCCCCGGTGCCCGGGGTCGCGACGACCACGAGGGTGGTCAGCAGGAAGGCGACGCTCATCAGCGCACCATCCGGGCGCTGACGTCGATCACCAGTCGCCGCGGCATGAATCGGGTCAGCCAGGCGGTCGTCGCGTTCGCCGCTCCGCAGACGACGCCGGGTCCCGTACGGCGGGCATCGAGCGCACGCAAGGCGATCGCGGCGACCGTCTCGGGTGTCTGGAACCTGCCGACCGCGGCGGACCGGGTTCCGACCACGTCGAAGAACTCGGTGCGGGTCGAGCCGGGCGAGAGGGAGAGCACCTTCACTCCGTGCGGTCGGGCCTCGTGCCACACCGCTTCGGTGAAGCTGAGGACGAACGCCTTCGCGGCGCCGTACCCCGCCATGCCCGGCACCGGCTGGAACGCCGCCGTGCTCGCGACGTTGACGAGGCCGCCGCGGCCCGCGGCGATCTGGTCGGGCAGATAGGCGCGCGTCAATGACACGAGTGCCCGAACGTCGACGTCGATCTCCTGTTCCAGGCGCTCGGGATCTGCGTCGGCGAGCGGGCCGTGGGTCGCGAAGCCCGCGTTGTTGACGAGCAGGTCCACGGGGCCGGTCCGTGCACGAAGCTGGGCGCCGATGCCCGGCTCGGCGAGATCCGCCGGCACGACCTCGACTCGGATGCCGTGTCGTGAGGTCAGCTCCTCGGCGAGCGCCCGCAGGCGATCCTCTCGGCGGGCGACCAGCACGAGGTCGGATCCTCGTTCGGCGAGCGCTCGCGCGAAGGCGGCGCCGATGCCGGAGCTCGCCCCGGTGACGAGCGAGCGGGTGGGGGTGAACGGCATGGAGCCCTCCTGGTTGCGACGATGGGTTAACACTCGTAAACCTTTATTGGTTTACAGGTGTACACTGATCGACGTGGCGACGCAACCCCGAATGCAGCATCCGCGCGGATCAGGCGACCTGCTCCGCGCCGAACTGGTCGCCGCCGCACGCGAACTCCTCGTCGTCCCACGAGCGGGCCCGCCGTTCTCGCTGCGCGCCCTCGCGCGAACCGTCGGGGTGTCGCCGACCGCGGTCTATCGTCACTTCAGCTCGGCCGAAGAGCTCGTCACGGCGGTGATCGACGACCAGAACGTGCTGCTGCGCGCGGCCGTGGGAGTGCCGGACGGCGAGGTGACGATCGACGCCTTCGCGCGGTTCGGCCTTCGCTACGTGCAGTGGGGGCTCGCGAACCCCGGCGCGTACCAGCTCCTGTTCGAGAGCGCGGAGCGCTACGAGATCCCGGTCGGTCCCGGCACACCCGGATACACGCTGCTCGAGGATGTCGCGGACTGGCTCCGCCGCGGCGGGCGCGAATCGTCCGTCGCGCTGGCGACCCGCGCCTGGGCTTCGCTGCACGGGCTCACCTCACTGCGGCTCCACAAGCCGACGCTGCCGTGGCCGACGCCCCTGGAGCTCGAGGTCGAGGCGATCGCGAAGTCGGTCCTCGACCGATAGTCGGGGCCGCGAGTGAGCGTCTCGACGCGGACGTTCCGCAGCGACCGTTCCTCAGTCCCAGTCGTAGGACTCTGGTTCCCGTCCATGTCGCTCCGCGAACCGTGACTGCAGTTCGGCCTCGGTCACGACCTCGCCTCGGGCAAGTCGTTCGAGGTAGGGAAGCAACCAGTCGCCATCCGCACCACTGACTTTGTCTTGAAGTCGGCTGAGGACGAATGCGGGATCGAAGCGCCCTCCGGCAGACCCGTGACCGGCCCCCTCAGAGACGGCCACCTTGAGTTCCGGCGCGGATACGCACACGTCGATCCAGTACGGCCAGGTGAAGGCATCGGCCTCGTCTCGGTCGAGCCAGTTCGAAGCGAGTCGCAGATATCGCATGGCCCAACCGTACGACAGAGCGGTCGACGGGCCCGGGCAGCCCACAGGCCCGACTCGTCCGTCCATCCCGACACACGGCACACGGCACACGGCACACGGCACCGACCGAATGTCGCGCGGGCGGATCTTTCAGCGGCCCCGCCCTCTGGTGCCGGCGGGGGTCATGCGGATTGCGGATTCAGAATGTGCAGACCCGCGATCGTGTGGTCGTCCCGGAATGCGACCCGCGCGACATAGTCGCCGGCCTCGAACGTGAGGGGCGTGTCGGTGACGGTGACGTCAGCCGCCCGGGTCGTTTCGGTGTCGCCGCGTCCTTCATATGCGCCGGAGAGTCCGACGATCTGCGCCCATGCTGCGGCCAGGGCGTCCGCCGAAAGACCCTTGCGCATCGCGGCGTCGAATCGAGCGGCGACCGTCTCCCACCGTGCAGCGGCCAAATCGTCGATCACCGTCGCGGCGAGAGGTGCAGCGTCGGAAAGCGGGGTGGTGTTCATCGGTTCTCCAGTTCGTGGATCGGTGGGTTTGCCATAGCGCTGGAATGCCGCCTGTCGAGTGACACCCAAAGCATCACCGATCGCCTGCCAGCTTGTTCCGTCGCGGCGAGCCTGCTGCACCGCGACGATGACGACTCGCTCGGCGCTCTCTCGAATCCCGACTGCACCCTGGACGAGCCGCGCCCGATCGTTCGGGTCTCCGAGTACAGGAGACACGATGAGCGCGTCACATCGAGCAGTCAGGTCGGAGATGACATCCGTAATGCTGTCTTGCATACGTAAACTCTACCTTTACACGACCTCGGGTGCACCCGAGGCAGCGCAGTTTGGGCCAGACGACGCCAATGAAGATCCGTCAGCGGAGTGCCCCGTCGATACCGACGATCGCACCCGCTACGTAGGAGGCCGCGGGACTTGCAAGAAACGTGATGACCTCGGCGACCTCGAGCGGGCTCCCGAAACGGCCGAGTGGGACACGCGTGTGATATTCGGTGCGGACGTTCGACGGTATGACGTCAGTCATCGCCGTTTGGATGAGCCCCGGCGCCACCGCGTTGACGCGAATTCCGAAGGGGGCCAGATCCGAGCTCAGCGCTGTGGTCATCGCGACGAGCGCAGCTTTCGAGGCCGCATAGATCGGGTCATGGCCGGGCGAGCGGGCACTGATCGATGCGACATTGATGATCACTCCCCGCGATCGAGTTCGCATGCTCACGGCGGCGGCCTGGGACAGCAGCAGCGGGGCCTGGACGTTCACGGCAAGGACCTTGGTGATGTCGTCGCTCGTGAGTGCTTCCCAGTTCCTCCCGAGGTACAGGCCGGCGTTGTTGACAAGCACCCCTACCGCGCCGTGCTCGCCTTCGATTGCCGCGAGGATTCCCGCGTAGTCCTGCGGCATACTCAGGTCAGCGGTCACAGTGGGGAAGGCGGGCGTGACGGTCCAATGCCGGTCGAGGCCGACCACTCGGTGGCCACGCTCGGAGAACAGTTCGGCCGTGGTCCGGCCGATGCCTGCCGCTGCACCGGTCACGAGCACGATGGGGTCTTCTCCGGCGTCGAGGTGCGGAGCGGAATCTGGGTTCGCCATGAACTCACGGTAGCTGGGCCGAATACCGCCCTGAGCCCACGTCGCCCGATCGTCGATCCACCACGGGGCGAGCTGTCGCCTCAGTGGGCGACTGCGGACCTGCGTGCTTCGACGTCGATGAGGACATCGACGTTGTCCGTTCGTTGGTCGATGGATCCGCGGCCCCGCGGCAACTGCCGGACGCTCGGATCCGCTATCCCGGCGAGGAGTTGGGCAACGATTTCCGGGTCGGGGTGCAGATACGGCCGATCCCAGAATGGGATCGTCGCCCGTGTCGTCGCAGTCAACGCGAGAGCATTCTGCCGCTGGAGCAGCGACTCCAGTGCTGCGGCGATGCCGAGCTGTCGACCGGCCGAATCGTCGGCGCGGAGGACGGAGTCAACCGCCTCACCCACCTCACCCGCGCACTGCAAGGTCTGGAAGAGCGTGCCGAACCACTTCGCGTACGGTGGCCAGCGGCGTTCCAGCATGAACGCCATGTGCAGTGCGATATGCACCAGACGAGCCGCGATGATGCGGGAGCCCGCGTCGTCACCCACGTCAGCTGCGCGTCCCATCAGAGGGAGTTCCTGCTCGATGCGAATCCAATCGCAGGCGAGGACGTACCGCCAGATATCGTCGGGATACCATTCGAGCGCCCGTCGAGCTGAGACGAGTTCGTCGGAAGTCTCGGCAAAGAGCGGGCCGGCGACGACTTCGAGCACAGCCTGCCCTGAGAGCGAAAGCCAATCATGGGTCGACGCGCCCGCACGAGGATCGAAACCCAGATGCGCGTTCAGGAAATCGGAGACGCTGCGCACTTCGATCTGGTGCCGCCGCTCCGCCTGACCGGTGAAGGCGAATCGGGTCGGCAACCCGCGAAAGCTGACGGGGAGAAGCCGCTCGAGCTCCAGGTCGACGTCAGCAACCGCGGCATCAGGCACGAACAGGTTCAGCCGCAAACCCCAGTCATGATCGCGCGATACGGCGTCGTCGAGACCGAGGACATCGGAGCCGGCGCCGAGCCGACCAGCGGAGTAGGAGAGGTTGGGGAATCTCTCCGCCAGCATCGGTTCCACGACTTCGAAGAAATAGGCCCGCGCGAGGGTGAGGCCATTCGTATCCATATCGGTCACCTTCCCATCCTGCACGCCGAACCAAGACCCGAAGCCCGTACGGCGATCCGCTTGTGCGGCACGAACGGTGACGGTGACGGTCCGGCTTAGAGTGACTTCGCGTACCAGACCTCGGCGTACGCGTCGGAATTGAATGCCTCCACGCGGGCGAACCCGAGGCCTTCGTAAAGTGCATGGGCTTCGACGAGGTCACTCCGTGTATCCAGGCGAACCACGTCAACGCCGCGTGCCCGACAGACATCCTCGATTCGCCGAAGCAGGCGCTTCCCCAAGCCCTGACCGCGATACTCGGGCAGGGTGAAGACTTTGGTCAATTCAGCGACAGCGCCGTCGAATCGAGCGCCCGCACACGCGATGGGCTCGCCGTCCTGCATCGCGATGAGAAGAACACCGGTCGACCCAGTCAGGTCGTCGTATGGCTCGTCGCGAAGGGCCTGCTCCACCTCGTCCGGAGTCGCCGGGCGGCCGTAATACCGAGATGCCAGCTCGAACATGTAGGACCGAATGATCGCGTGCGCGTTCGGCGCCTCCGGACTCAGGGCTTCAATGGTGAACACGGTCTCCAACCCTATGTCTGCAGCTGAAATCCGATCGCAGAGGTCATCGCAGGTCCGCCGGGGTTCCCACACGCGGATCCTCACTGCACCATCGATCGGAAAGGCTGCAGCGGGAGTTCTCAGTCGTTCGCGGCATCGATGAAGAATGTCCGCACGCTCGTGACCCTCCCGTCCAGGATGGTGAGGACATCGATGCCGCGGGCGACAGGGGCGTCGGCGGGGCCGAACGCCCAGGCGAGCGCGCCGATGTCTGTACCGACGTAGCGCTCTCCGTCTTCGACGAACACGAAGTCGCTGGGAACGTTGGCTAGCAGCGCTGCAGCCTTGTCGTCTACGGCTGATCGTCCATGAACGGTGCCCTCTGGGTCGGTGAACACGACGTCCTCGGAGTACACGCGATCGACTGCCTTGCGTCTGGCGAGGGCGTCTCGGTTGCCGAACACCTCGTGCAGGTTGGCTGAGAGCAGTTCAGAGACGCTGGGCATCCGTCATCCAATCGACGTTCGAGTTCAGTTGGCAAGTTCAACGATCCGGCGACGGCGCGATATTCCACCGTCTGCATCCGGCGTCGAACGACCTTGACGATCAGGAGGACGAAGAGCGATACAGCCGCTCATCTCAGAGCCTTCTCCGGCAATCCGACGTGGATCCCAGTGTGTCCATGGATCAACGACCTCCTGAAGGATCAAGAAGTTTGAACTGGATCGACTTCGATGCCACGTCGGATCAACGATCGCG
>Ga0160430_100942_pt1 | contig 12631 bp, 13 predicted proteins | sample HID1971I_E0MG_FD_108274 | JGI IMG/M metagenome (GOLD analysis project Ga0160430, IMG submission 108274) | Enriched millipede-associated microbial communities from UW Madison campus, WI, USA - HID1971I_E0 MG | ecosystem: Host-associated > Arthropoda: Insects > Digestive system > Unclassified ...
CGCGGATCCTGCTCACCGCCCACGTGGAGCGCACGACCTCCCAGGTCGCCGCGGACATGGGCCTCGCGATCTCGACCGCCTCGCACCACCTGGCGGTGCTCCGCGAGAGCGGACTGGTGGCGAGCCGGCGCGACGGTGCGCGCGTGCTGCACCTGCGCACGCCGCTCGGGGAGGCGGTCGTCGGGGCGACGCTGTAGGGGCGGATGGCCGACGCCGCATTCCGGGTCGACGCTCCGGTCGGTGGTTGACGCCTCGGATGGCTCGGCGTATATTCACCCGAATGGATGAATATCAACTGGACACGGTGCTGAGCGCCGTCGCCGACCCCACGAGGCGGGCGATCCTCGACCGGCTCCTCGAGGGCGATGCGCGGGTCACCGATCTCGCGAGCGCGTTCCCGATCTCGCTGAACTCCACGAGTAAGCACATCAAGGTGCTCGAGCGGGCCGAGCTCGTTCGGCGAGAGGTGCGCGGGCGGGACCACGTGCTCTCGCTGCGCGCCGAGGCGCTCGGCGACGCGGTCGCCTGGATGGAGCGGTACCGGGCGTTCTGGGAGGAGCGGCTCGCCGCGCTCGAGGCGTTCGTGCTCTCCGACGGGCTCGACCGGCCCGACGTGCTCGACCGGCCCGACGTGCCCGACCGGCCCGACGTGCCCGATGTGCCCGACGGTTCCGAGACGGCGACGGATGTCGCAGCGAACGTCCGCGATGACGGCTCCGACGGCCGGGGGGCCGTCCGATGACGGCCGTGGTCACCGTGAGCCGTCGCATCGCGGCATCCGCCGACCGGCTCTTCGACGCCTGGCTCGACCCGGCCGCGCTCGCCGTGTGGATGCGGCGCGACGGGAGCGCGCCGTCGACCGCGGTCGCCGACCCGCGGGTCGGCGGGTCGTTCTCGATCACGATGCACGATCCATCGGGCGAGTTCGTGCATGCGGGAACCTACCTCGTGATCGACCGGCCGCGCCGGCTCGAGTTCAGCTGGCGCTCCCATGCGACGCACGAGTCCGACTCGGTCGTGCGGGTCAGCTTCGAGCCCGACGGCGACGCGACCGTCGTCGAGGTACGGCACGAGCGGCTTCCGGATGCCGAGGCGGTGCGCCTGCACACCGAGGGCTGGACCGAGATCATGTCCCGATTCGCGGGGCGATACGACGAAGGGGAGGCGGCATGATGCTGCTCGAGGACAAGGTCGCCGTGATCCACGGCGGCGGGGGATCGATCGGATCGGCGGTGGCGCGGGTGTTCGCCCGCGAGGGCGCGCGCCTGCACCTCGCAGGTCGCAGCCTGCCGAGGCTCGAGGCTGCGGGATCCGGAATTCGCGAGCTCGGCGGGAACGTCGAGATCGCCGTGGTCGACGCGATGGACGAGGACTCGGTCGACGCCCACGTCGACACGGTCGCGGCGGCGGAAGGGCGGATCGACATCGCCCTGAACGCGGTCGGGTTCGACCACGTGCAGGGGCTCGCGATCGCGGACACCTCGGTCGAGGCGTACCTGCATCCGGTGACGGGCTACCTGCAGACGAACTTCGTGACCGCGAAGGCGGTGTCGCGCGTCATGGTGGGGCAGGGGAGCGGCGTGATCCTCACGATCTCGACGCCGGGCGCACGGCTCACCGGACGGGGCCTCATCGGCAACGCCGCGCAGAGCGCCGGACTCGAGGGGTTCTCGCGGGCGCTCGCCGGCGAGCTCGGTCCGGCGGGCGTGCGCGTCGTGTGCGTGCGCCCGCACGCCCTGTCGGACGCCTCGGCGTCGTACACCGCCGGCATGTTCGGGCGCATCGCCGATGCGAGCGGCATCACGATCGACGACTGGTGGGAGTCGCTCGCCGGCACGACGCTGCTCGGACGCCTGCCCGAACTCGACGAGGTCGCGGAGTACCTCGCGTTCGCGGCATCCGACCGGGCGGCCTCGCTCACCGGCGTCGTGTCGAACCTCACCGCGGGGGCGCTCGTCGACTGAGGGCACGAGGTGCCACGATGGGCGGCATGACCTGGCCCGACGCACGAGACCTGCTGCCCATCGACGCCGAGCGCGCGACCCTCGTCGGTCGGGCCTGGCTGCCCTCGGGCATGGCGAGTGCGGCGGCCGCAGCCGGCCCGGCCGTCGTCGCCCTGCGCGGCGACGACCTGGTCGACGTCTCGAGCGCGTTCCCCACGATGCGCGCGCTGGCCGAGACCGCAGACCCCGCCGCGGCGCTGGCCGCGGCACTCCAAGCACTCGCGGCGCTCGGGCCGGGCGCGGGGGAGCGCATCGGCAGCCTCGCCGAGGTCGTGGCCAACACCCCGCCCGAGACGCGGGATGCCGCGCGGCCCTGGTTGCTCTCGCCGATCGACCTGCACGTGGTGAAGGCCGCAGGCGTCACGTTCCCGGTCTCGATGCTCGAGCGCGTCATCGAGGAGCGGGCGCGCGGCGACCAGGACGCCGCCGCGGTGATCCGCCGCGAGATCCTCGACACGATCGGCGGCAGCCTCGACGACCTGAAGCCCGGATCCGACGAGGCGGCCGCGCTCAAGGCGCTCCTGCTCGAGCGCGGTTGGTGGAGCCAGTACCTCGAGGTCGGCATCGGACCCGACGCCGAGGTGTTCACCAAGGCCCCGGTGCTCGCGACGGTCGGCACGAGCGTCGACGTGGGCGTGCACCCGGCGTCGCAGTGGAACAACCCCGAGCCCGAGATCGTGCTCGTCGTCGCCTCCGACGGCCGCATCGTCGGCGCGAGCCTCGGCAACGACGTGAACCTGCGCGACGTCGAGGGTCGCAGTGCACTGCTGCTCGGCAAGGCGAAGGACAACAACGCCTCGGCGTCGGTCGGCCCGTTCATCCGCCTGTTCGACGACGGCTACGGGCTCGACGACCTGCGGAAGGCGGTCGTGTCGCTCACGATCGACGGCGACGACGGCTACCGCCTCGAGGGCACGAGCGAGCTCGCGCGCATCAGTCGCGACCCAGCCGACCTCGTCGGCCAGGTCGTCGGCGAGCACCACCGATACCCCGACGGGTTCGTGCTCTACCTCGGCACGATGTTCGCGCCCGTCGACGACCGCGACGTGCCCGGCCGCGGCTTCACCCACCATGACGGCGACCTCGTGCGCATCGCCGAGCCGCGCCTCGGCGCGCTCGTCAATCGCGTGCGGTCCACGGCAGACGCCGAGCCGTGGACGTTCGGCATCGACGCCCTCTTCCGTTCCCTCGCTGCACGCGGCCTCCTGCACTGAGCGGCTGCGCACCGACGCCCGGGCGGAGCGATGGGTCGATTGAGCAGATCAATTCACCGGATGTCGCTGGGAAATGCGGACTGAATGGCGTGCGACCCTGAAATCATCTAACCTTTAGGCACCCCGTTCTCATGCCTGGAGGAACTCGATGAAGAGTCGCACGCTGCGATCCGGTCTGTCGCTGACCGAGCTCGGCTTCGGCGCCGCGCAACTCGGCAACCTCGCCCGTGCCACCACCGACGACGAGGCCGCCGGCGCCGTCGCGACCGCGTACGACCGCGGCATCCGGTACTTCGACACCGCCCCGCACTACGGCCTCGGGCTTTCGGAGCGTCGGCTCGGGGCGGCGCTCGCCGCCTACCCGCGCGATGAGTTCGTGCTCTCGACCAAGGTCGGCCGCCTCATCGTGCCGAACGAGTCGTACGACGGCAGCGCCCGCGACGACGAGGGCTTCGACGTGCCCGCCGACCTTCGGCGACGCTTCGACCTCAGCCGAGACGGCATCCGCCGCTCGATCGACGAGAGCCTCGAGCGGCTCGGGCTCGACCGCATCGACATCGCCTACCTGCACGACCCCGACGCGTACGGCCGCGAGGCGCACGCCGAGGCGATCCCCGCACTCATCGAACTGCGTGACGAGGGCGTCGTGCGCGCCATCGGCGCCGGCATGAACCAGTCCGCCATGCCCGCCGAGTTCGTGCTCCGGCACGACATCGACCTGATCATGCTGGCGGGGCGCTACACGCTGCTCGAGCAGGGCGCCCTCGACGACCTGCTGCCGGCAGCTGCCGAGCGCGGCGTCGGCATCGTCGCGGCCGGCGTCTACAACTCCGGCCTGCTCTCGCGTCCGCGTCCGCCGGTCGATGCGCGCTACGACTACGCCCAGGCGCCCGCCGAGGTCATCGCCAGGGCGAACGCCATCGCCGACGTCTGCGAGGCGTTCGGCGTCACGCTGCCCGAGGCCGCCCTCGCGTTCGCCCTGCGGCATCCGAGCGTCGTCGCGGTCGTGGTGGGCATGCGCACCGCCGACCAGGTCGAGCAGACCATCGAGCGGCACGCCGTCGAGGTTCCCGACGAGCTCTGGTCGACCCTGGCCGGGCGCGGGCTGCTGCGCGATGCCTGACGAGCGGATGCCTGACGAACGGATGCCCGACGAGCGGATGCCGCGACCGTCAGTGGCCGCGAACCTCCGCGTCCGGCGCCCCGCCGTCGACGATCTCGGGCGCCGACTCCTCGAGGTGGGCGGCCGTGTACTCCTCGACGCCGAGCACGTGCACCATCATGCGGATGCGGGCCCGGTCGGGGTCGCGCGCCATGAGGGCGTTGAGGATGGCGCGGTGCTCCTGCTGCGTCGAGTGCACGGCGTCGTGCTGATGGATCGCGCGCCACAGTCGGGCGCGGGCCGTGCGGCTCACGAGCGCGTCGATGATGGCGGCGAACGCCGGATTGCCGCTCGCGTTCGCGATGAGCCGGTGGAAGTCGGTGTCGACGTCGATCGTCGCCTCGAGGTCGATGCGCTCGTCGGTGAGCAGCGCCTCGCCGCGGTCGAGGATGCGTCCGGCCTCGGCCAGGTCCTCGTCGCTGATGCGCAGCGCGGCGTGGGCGGCGGCCTCGGGCTCGAGCACGCGGCGCACGCCGAGCAGGTGCACGTTGTTCTCGGGGCTCTGCAGTTCGGCGAGCATGCCGAGCGGCTCGAAGAGCCGGCCGGGTTCGAGCGAGGTCACGTAGGTGCCGTCGCCCTGGCGCGTCTCGAGGATGCCCAGGATCACGAGCGCGCGAACCCCCTCGCGCAGCGGGCCGCGCGAGACCCCGAGCCTCGCGCCGAGCTCGCGCTCGACGGGCAGTCGCGAGCCGGCGACGAGCTCGCCGCTCGTGATCATCTGACGGATGCCGTCGATCACGACCTGGGCGCGCGACCGCGCCTGGCCGCCGTCGGGGGTGCTCTCGCTCGTCATGGCGACAGCCTAGGTCACCGTCGCATCACCACCCGTGAATTCATCAGATCTTTGAAGGAGGCCGCATGAGCCGCACGACGGGCGTCATCGACGCCCACCAGCACGTCTGGGACCTCGAGCGCGCCGAGTACGCGTGGCTCACGCCCGAGACGGGCGTGCTGCATCGCACGATCGATCTCGACGAGGTGCTGCCCGAGTTCGCGGCGGCCGGCGTCACCGGCAGCGTGCTCGTGCAGTCGGCCGACAACGACGACGACACCGACCACATGTTCGAGGTGGCGGCCCGCAATCCGGTCGTGCTCGGCGTCGTCGGGTACGTGCCGCTGCACGAGCCCGCCCGCGCCGCGGAGCGCCTCGCCGAGCTTCGGCAGCGACCCGGCTTCTGCGGGGTGCGCAACCTCATCCACGATCGGCCCGACCCGCACTGGCTGCGCCGGCCCGACGTCGACGAGAGCCTCGGCCTGCTCGCCGACGCCGGCGTGCCCTTCGACGTGGTCGGCGTGCTGCCCGAGCACCTCGAGGCCGTGCTCGAGATCTCGGAGCGGCATCCCGACCTCGACCTCGTGCTCGACCACCTCAACAAGCCGCCGATCGGGATGGTGGCGGGCGATGCGTGGGAGCCGTGGGCCTCGCTCATCGCCCGCGTCGCGGAGAACCCCCGCGTGCACGGCAAGGTCTCGGGCCTCTACGCCGCGACAGGCGACCCCGCCGCGTGGACGGTCGACACCGTCCGTCCCGTCTTCGACCACGCGCTCGAGGTCTTCGGACCCGACCGGCTCATGTACGGCGGCGACTGGCCCGTCTCGCTCATCGCGGGCGGGTACACCCGCGTTTGGCAGGGGCTCTCCGAGCTCTTCGCCGACCTCACCGACGCCGAGCGCGCCGGCATCCTCGCGGGCACCGCCCGCAGGTTCTACACCCTCCCTGGATCGGAGCCCATCGATGACTGAACCCTTCACCCTCGCCCGACTCGGCGACGCCGGTCGCGAGGTGCCCGTCGTGCGGGTCGGAGCGCGCACCCTCGACGCGAGCTCGCTCACCGCCGACTTCGACGGCGCCTTCTTCGCGGCCGACGGCATCGCTCGCATCGCCGCGGCGCTCGACGCACTGCCCGCCGTCGACCCGACCGGACTGCGGGTCGGCGCCCCCGTCGCCGCCCCCGGCAAGGTCGTCTGCATCGGCCTGAACTACCGCGACCACGCCGAGGAGACCGGAGCCGCGCTCCCGGCGGAGCCCGTCATCTTCATGAAGGACCCCTCGACCGTCGTCGGCCCGTTCGACGACGTGCTGATCCCGCGCAACTCGACGAAGACCGACTGGGAGGTCGAGCTCGGCGTCGTCATCGGCACCACCGCGCGCTACCTCGCGTCGCCCAACGAGGCGCTCGCCCACGTCGCCGGGTACGCGGTCTCGCACGACGTGTCGGAGCGCGAGTTCCAGCTCGAGCGCGGCGGACAGTGGGACAAGGGCAAGAGCTGCGAGACGTTCAACCCGCTCGGGCCGGTGCTCGTGCCCGCGTCCGACGTCCCCGACCCGCAGGCGCTCGGCCTGCGGCTCTGGGTCAACGGCGAGATCCGCCAGGACGGCACGAGCGCCGACATGCTCTTCTCCGTCGCGCACGTCATCTGGTACCTCAGTCAGTTCATGGTGCTGCGTCCGGGCGACCTCATCAACACCGGCACGCCCGCGGGCGTCGCGCTCGGCATCGAGGGCAACCCCTACCTCCGGGCGGGCGACACCGTCGAGCTCGAGATCGACGGCCTCGGCCGCGCGAGCCAGAACCTGGTGCAGGCATGAGCGCCGGCGACTTCGACGGCCTCGTGGCCGTCGTCACGGGCGGGGCGTCGGGCATCGGCCTCGCCACCGCCAAGGTGCTCGTCGAAGGCGGCGCCACCGTGGCCGTGCTCGACCGGAACCTCGACGGCCTGCCCGATCCGCTCATCGGGTTCACGGCGGATGTCACCGACCGGGCCTCGATCGACGCGGCCGTCGCCGAGGTCGCCGAACGGCTCGGCGGCATCGACATCGTCGTGAACAACGCCGGCATCAGCGCCGTCGGCACCGTCGCCGAGAACGACGACGCCGAGTGGGCGCGCGTGCTCGACGTCAACGTCATCGGCATGGCCAGGGTGACCGCTGCGGCGCTGCCGTGGCTTCGGCGGTCGGATGCGGCATCCGTCGTGAACGTCAGTTCGATCGCGGCCCTCAACGGCCTGCCGCAGCGCGCGCTCTACTCCGCCTCGAAGGGGGCGGTGCTCGCGCTCACCTACGCGATGGCCACCGACCACGTCGCCGAGGGGATCCGCGTCAACTGCGTCTGCCCGGGCACCGTGCACACGCCATTCGTCGATCGGATGCTGCAGGGCTTCGCCGATCCCGTCGCCGAGCGTGCGGCGCTCGACGCCCGACAGGCGACCGGCCGGATGGTGGCCCCCGAGGAGGTCGCCGCCGCGATCGCCTACCTCGCGAACCCGCGCTCCGTCTCGACGACCGGTACAGCGCTCGACATCGACGGCGGCGTCTCGCACCTGCGCCCGCGAAAGGCCGGTGCGCGAGCGTGAGGCGACTGGCGTCGGTCATCGGCCTGCCGGCCGAGAACCGCGAGGAGTACGAGCGCCTCCACGCCGAGGTCTGGCCGGCCGTGCTCGAGCGCCTCACCGCGAGCAACATCCGCAACTACTCGATCTACCGCCACGGTGAGGTGCTCTTCGCGTACATGGAGTACGTCGGCGACGACCTCGAGGCCGATATGGCCGCGATCGCCGCGGACCCCGAGACGCAGCGCTGGTGGTCGGTGTGCGAGCCGCTGCAGCGCCCGTTCGCCGAGCGGGCCGAAGGCGAGTGGTGGATGGAGATCCCCGAGGTGTTCCACCTGGACTGAGCGGATGTCGCGAGGCGGGCCGGCCCGACGTCGCGCGCGCCGGCGGCGGCGGAACTCCGGAGTTCCGGGGCGACGCGCCGTGTTCGCCGGCGGCGCCGCGGCGTGTTGGGTGAGATCTCCGGAGAACGGCCGGTCGAGGGATGCCGGCACGGCATGATGTCGGTATGGCCCCAGACATCCCCGGCATGATCGGCATGCCAGACCCGAAGTTCGTCATGAGCACGAACGGACGCCGCATCGCGACGTACTCGTGGGGCGACGACGAGGCGGACACCGTGCTGCTCGTGCACGGATTCGCGTCGAGCGCGCGCGACAACTGGGTGAACACGGGCTGGGTGCGAGACCTCACGCGCGCCGGATACCGCGTGCTCGCCATCGACCAGCGCGGTCACGGCGCGAGCGACAAGCCGTACCTCGACCGCGCCTACGTCATGGACCTCTTCGTCGAGGACGTCGTCACCGTGCTCGACGACCACCTGCTCCAGAGCGTGCACTACGTCGGCTACTCGCTCGGCGCCCGTGTGGGCTGGCAGGTCGCCGTCGTGCACCCCGAGCGCGTCGACCGGGCGGTGCTCGGCGGCATCCCCGACGGGCGTCCGCTCGCGCGACTGCAGATCGACCAGGCCCGCGCCTACCTCGAGCACGGCACGCCCGTCGAAGACCAGGTCACGCGCAACTACGTGACCCTCACCGAACGGGTGCCCGGCAACGACCTCGGCGCCCTCATCGCGCTCGCCGAGGGCATGCGCCTGGGCGACGCCGACCCCGACGTCTCGAACCCGCCGCCGCAGCCGGTGCTCTTCGCGACCGGCAGCGAGGACGCGATCCTCGAGCGCTCGCGCCTGCTCGTCGCGGCCACGCCGGGCAGCACGTTCCTCGAGCTGCCCGGGCGCCACCACTTCAACGCACCCGTGTCGCGAGAGTTCCGCCAGGGCGCGGTCGCGTTCCTCGGCGAGAGCTGACGAGCCCGAGCCAAGCCCGAGCCGAAGCCCGAGCCCGAGCGAAGGCCCGAGCCCGAGCGAAAGCCCGGGCCCGAGCCCGAGCGAAGGCCTGAGCCTCAGCCCTCTGAGTTCGACCGCTCGGGGTCTAGCCCGAGCCAGTCGGCCAGAGCGCCGACCTCGGCCTCGACCGCGGCCCTCGTCGCGCGGTCGAAAGCGACGTCTTCATGGATCGCGTTGATGACGAGCACGCCGCGCTTGCGATCGGCGACGGCGTCGAGCTTGCCGACGAGACGGTCGCCGTGCAGGATCGGCAGCGCGAAGTAGCCCCACCGGCGCTTCGCGGCCGGCTTGTACATCTCGAGCGTGTACTCGAAGTCGAAGAGCTGCTGGGTTCGCAGCCGGTCGTAGGCCAGTCGATCGAACGGCGAGAGCAGCGCGGTGCGGCCCACGAAGCCCGACCGCACCTCGTCGAGCAGCTCCGGCTCGACGCGCCATTCGCCCGGCACGCCCTCGACGACGGCCGGCTCACCGGCTTCACCGACGTCGACGGGTTCGAGCGGCATCTTCGTCGACTTCGCGCGTGCGATGCCCAGAGCGGCGAGGCGGCGTTCGTCGCGCGTGCGGGTCGCCTGTTCGAGCGTGGGCCACGCGGACTCGGACGGGTAGACCCGGTCGGCGATCGTGAAGAGCCGCTCGCGGCCGCGTCGCGCGGCGATCGCGATCTCGCCCTGGAGCGCGAGGTACTCGAGCATGCGGCCGACGTTTCGGTTGTGGGTCCAGCCGGTCGACTGCCAGGGCACCACGCTGGTGTCCTCGATCTCGCGCGACGGCAGGGGCTCGGTCGAGGCCGCCAGCCGGCGCAGGACATCGCGCCGGAACGCCGCGTTCTGCTCGAGCCAGTCGCGGGCACGCTCCCACGTCGGCCACGCGGCCATCTCGGCCCGGAAGAGCGGCAGGTCGCCGATCGGGCGGATCAGGGCGTCGAGCTCGAACAACGAACGCTCCTGCTCGAGCGCGTGAACCAGGTCGCCCGGTCGGTAGGCCGCGCCGAGCCGGGTGTAGGCGACGAGGTCGGCATTGGGTGCGATGGCCGCCGTGGGGTCGACCTGCAGCAGCGTGAGGCGCTCCACCATCGGCAGCAACCCGGTCGGGCGCTCGGCGTCGAGCATCTGGGCGCGCACGGCAAGGCGACGAGCCGTCGCCGCGTCGAGCTGATGCACGCTCATCGCCGGATCATCCGCCGACCGCTCGAACGAGCGGTCACGCCGGCCGGATCGCCCGGTTGCCGCGGATGAGCCCGCTCGGGTCGACCCGCTGCTTGACGGCGGCGAGCCGGTCGAGCACGGCCGGCTCGTAGGCGTCGGCCAGCGTTCCGTCGCCGAGCATCGACGGGACCCCGCCGATCACGCCGTGGCGAGCCGCCAGGTCGCGCAGGGGCTGCAGCGCCGCCACCGGATCGATCTCGGGGCTCATGAGGAGCACGCCGGCGCTGAGCAGCAGCGGCGCGCGGATCGCACCGACGGCCGAGAGTTCGGATCCGAGCTCTTCGGCGGTCGCACCGCCCATGGCGCGGAGCCCGCAGCGCATGAGCCCGAGCTCTGCGCCCGCGAGGAACGCCTCGACGAACTCGGCGGCGAACGCGTCGTCGTCGACCCCGATGGTCGCGCCGAAGTCGGCGGTGGGCATCGGGTCGACCGGCTCGGCCGCCACGGCGGCGAGCCCGCCGATCGTGAACGTCGTGAGCGCGTTCGCGATCGGCTCGGCGACGGCGAGCACTCGATCTGCGTACCCGCGACCGGTGGCCTCGTCGCCCACGTGCACGAGCGAGACCGACGCAACGATGCGCCCGCGGAGGTGCGGCGGCATGGCCGGCATGTCGGGGAACTTCATCATGCCGATGTCGAGGCCCAGCTCGGGCACGTCGCGCGCCAGGGCGAAGGCCTCGGAGATCACGGGCACGGCTGCCTCGACGGGGAAGAGGAGGCCGCCGCCGAAGATGGCGTCGCCCTCGTAGAGCGCGAGCTCGATCGCCGTGATGACGCCGAAGTGCCCGCCGCCGCCCCGCAGCGCCCAGATGAGCTCGGCGTCGTCGGCGTCGGAGATGCGGCGCACGGCGCCCGAAGCCTCGACGAGCTCGACGGCCACGATCGACCGTGCGGTGATGCCGTGCAGCCGGCTGAACATCGAGTGGCCGCCGTTGATCGCGAGCCCGACGACGTTGACCTCGGGGTTGGACCCCGCGAGTCCGATGAGCCCGGTGCCGTCGAGCGCCTGCAGTGCGGGCCCCCAGTTCACGCCGGCGCCGACGCGCAGCACGCGGCCCTCGACGTCGACCGAGACCTCGTCGAAGGCCGACGGACGGATCAGGACGACGCCCTCGAGCGCGCCGGCCGCTCCGTGGCCGTTGGGCTGCGTCGTGACGCCGAGCCCCGCGGACGCGGCAGCGGCGAGGATCGCCTGCACGTCGGCGACATCGGCGGGCGTCGCGACCGCAGCGGGCCGTTGGTCGACGCTGAGGTTCCACGGCGACCTGGCCGCGTCGTAGTCGGCGTCGCCCGGCAGCACGAGCGTGCCGGTGAGCGTGGTTCGCAGTTCTTCGAGCGCGGTCGCGCGGGCATCGGTCATCGGTGGAGCCCCTCTCATCCGCCGCCACGTTACTCCCGGCATCCGACACCGTCACGGCGCCCAGGTCGCCGATGCGCGACCCGGACGCCGTGACGACGCCGAGGCTGAAGGTCAGGCGCTCGCGGCGTCGAACGCGACCTCGCGGATCGTCGTGACCGGCGCTCCGCCGATGCTGCCGGTCGCCGTGATCCTGACGGAGCCAGCCGGGATCGCGGTCTGCCTCGTGGTGAACGGGTGGAACGCGTTCTTGCCGCCCTTGACCGCGGTGAACGCCTTGACGCCGTAGGGGCTCTCGAACTCGTACGACACGGGCACGTCCATGTCGTTCGTCACCCTCACGATCAGTTGCAGCTTTCCCGCCACCGTGCGGGTCGTCACCTCGGCCGAGAAGGCCAGGTCGACGGCCGGCCCGAGGTCCTGCATGGGCCGACCGGTCGAGGGGTCGGCGGGTCGCACCCGGCGGTCCTCGCCGTTCACGCGCACGATCACCGGGTCGGCGTTCGGTGCGCGGTCGGCCACGACGTCGTAGGCGGTGACCGCGCCGTCGACCCAGGTCGCGCTGACGCCGTAGCCGCCACGGGCGCGCAGTCCGGTGAACGACCCGGTCGCCCAGTCGTCGGGTGTTGCGGGCAGCAGGTTGATGAGGCCGCCGTGGCTCTGCAGGAGCATCTCGATGACGCCGCCCGGGATGCCGAAGTTGCCGTCGAGCTGGAAGGGCGGGTGGTTGCAGAACAGGTTGTCGAGCGTGTTGTAGGTGAGCAGTCCGCGCAGCATGACCTGCGCGCGGGTCGCGTCGCCGAGGCGCGCGAACAGGGCGGTGCGCCACGGCCAGGTCCACGATCGGCGGCTGTCTCCGGTGACGGTCGCGGCGGTGAACGGCACGCCCTCCTTCTCGCCGCAGCGGGCCTTCAGTGAGACGAGGGCCGCCGCCGCGAGCTCGGGCGTCTGCGGGGTGATCTGCCGACCGGGGTACACGGCGAAGAGGTGCGAGGTGTGCCGGTGCAGGTCGGTC
>Ga0160430_100943_pt1 | contig 12627 bp, 11 predicted proteins | sample HID1971I_E0MG_FD_108274 | JGI IMG/M metagenome (GOLD analysis project Ga0160430, IMG submission 108274) | Enriched millipede-associated microbial communities from UW Madison campus, WI, USA - HID1971I_E0 MG | ecosystem: Host-associated > Arthropoda: Insects > Digestive system > Unclassified ...
CCACGTCGTTGATCAGCGGCCGGCCTGCGCGATGATGCCGTCGACGGTGGCCGTCGCCTCGGCCAGCACCGCGTCGATGTCCGCGTTCTCGTCGGTGAGGATCTTCTGCACCACCGGGTCGAGCGCGGCATACGTCTGCTGCGTCGCCGTCGGCGGCTCGGCGATCAGGGGGAGCGTCGACTCGACGTAGCCGGCGAAGTGCTCGCGCGGAACGTCGATGTAGTCCTTGATCCACCCCAGGTAGCGCTCGTCGATCTCGGTCGAGACCGGCGGGAGGCCGGGGATGCCGACCGGGTTGCCCGCGGCCTGGTCGCTCTTGGCGCGCTCCACGGCGTCGGCCTCGTCGAAGTAGCGCTGGAACTCGTAGAACTTGATCCACTTCGCCGCGGCCAGCAGCTCGTTCGGAGATGCCTTGACGTTGAACAGCTTCAGCGTCCCGCCGGTGAGCGTGCCGTTGGTGCCGTTCGCCTGGGGCAACTCGCCGACGCCGAGGGCGTCCTTGTCCATGCCGAAGGTCTGGACCACGGGCTTGTAGATGTCCGGGGCCTGGAGCACGATGCCGATCTTGCCGGCCGCGAAGTCCTGGCGCACGCCGTCCTGGTCGTAGAGGAACTGCTCGCCCATCGAGTTGTCCTCCCAGCGCATGTCGTGGAGGAGCTGGAGGGCCTGCTTGGTCGCGTCGCCCATGACGGACTTCGTTCCCGCGTCGTCCTGGATGCTGCCGCCCATCGAGTACGTCATGGTCGTGAGCATCCAGCCGCCCGTGTTGTTCTTCGTCATCTGCGCGTAGCCGGTGACGCCGGGGACCTTGTCGGAGATGGTCTTCGCATACTCGCGGACCTCGTCCCAGGTGGTGGGCGGAGCGTCCGGGTCGAGCCCGGCCTTCTCGAAGAGCTCCCGGTTGTAGGCGACGCCGACCGAGAACAGCCCGGTGGGGATGGCGTAGATCTTGCCGGAGTCGTCGGAGACGTTCTTGAGGGCGAGCGGGTTGAGGTCCTTCACGAGGTCGAGTTCCTCGAGGTACGGAGTCATGTCCGGCACCTTGTTGTTCGAGATCAGCTCGTGCGCGTAGGTGAGGGAGACGCCCATGACGGTCGGCAGCGTGCCGCCGGCGAGCTTCGCCTGGAAGGTCTGCGCATCCCATGTCTCGGTCGACGGCTTCAGCGTGATGTTCGGATTCGCCTTCTCGAACAGTTCGATCTGCTCGTCGAAGGCGGCGCGCTCCTCGGGCTTGTCGGCCGTCGGGTAGTCGCCGATCGTGATGGTGACGTCGGCCTTCGGGTCGAGGTCACCGCCTGCGTCGGGGGTGGTGCCGGTGGAGCACGCGGTCATCGCGGTGAGTGCGACGATCGTGCCCAGCGCGGTCGTCGCGCGGAGTGCTTGTTTCCTCATTGAAACTCCCATCGTGGTTGCAAGGTGGTGCGGATCGTGCAGGCATCGATGCCTTGCAGAGACTATAAAACCAAGAGTGTTATTAAGTCAACGATGGTTTCGAAATGGCTCGGAGGGCAGCCCTGGCCGATAGTTGCGCTTTCGCAACTATCGGCGTATGGTTGACCTCGATCAACTTTCTACGCAGGAGCGTTTCCCCTTGACAGACATCTCATCCGCAGCCCCCGAGACCACGCGCTCGGCACGCGAGGTCTTCACCGCGATCTCCGGCCTCATCGTCGGCATGTTCGTCGCCGTGCTCTCCGGCACGGTCGTGTCGACCTCGATGCCGGTCATCATCGCCGACCTCGGCGGCACCCAGTCGCAGTACACCTGGGTCATCACCGCGAGCCTGCTGGCCACCGCGGTCTCCACCCCGATCTGGGGCAAGCTGGCCGACCTCGTCGACCGCAAGGTCCTGGTCCAGATCTCCCTCATCCTCTTCACGGTCGGTACCGTGATCGCCGGCTTCTCGACCGACACGAACATGCTCATCGCGGTCCGCGTCATCCAGGGCATCGGCGTCGGCGGCCTGATGTCGCTCGTCATGATCGCCGTGGCCCTCATCATCTCCCCGCGTGAGCGCGGCAAGTACATGGGCGTCGTCGGCGGCATCATGGCCCTCGGCACCATCGGCGGCCCGCTGCTCGGCGGCCTCCTCACCGACGTGTGGGGCTGGCGCTCCAACTTCTTCGTCGGCGTGCCGTTCGCGATCCTCGCCCTCGTGCTGCTGCAGTTCACCCTGCACCTGCCGAAGCCGCAGCGCGACACCAAGGTCTCGATCGACTACTTCGGCATCGTGCTCCTCGCCGTCGGCGTCTCGACCCTGCTCATCTGGGTCTCCATGGGCGGCAACCAGTTCGACTGGGACTCCTCGACGAGCATCATGCTCGCCGTCACCGCCGGTGTCGCGATCGCGGCCTTCATCACGGTCGAGTTCTTCGTCAAGGAACCGATCGTCCCGATGTCGCTGTTCCGCAACCGCACCTTCACGCTGTCGGTCATCGCCTCGATCGCGATCGGCGTCTCGATGTTCGCCACCTCGGTGTTCCTCGCGCAGTACTTCCAGCTTGCCCGTGGCGCCACGCCCACCGAGTCCGGCCTCATGACCATCCCGATGATCATCGGCCAGATGGGTGCGTCGATCATCATCGGCCAGCTCGTGAGCCGGTTCGGCAAGTGGAAGGGCTGGATGCTGACCGGCTCGGTCCTCGCGACCGTCGGTGTGAGCCTCATGGCCACGCTCCGCTACGACACCCCGTTCCCGCTCGTCGCCGTCTACATGTTCGTGCTCGGTGCAGGACTCGGCATGGTCATGCAGAACCTGACCCTCATCGTGCAGAACGACACGGCTCCGCAGCAGCTGGGCGCGGCCTCGTCGAACGTGAACTTCTTCCGCACGATCGCCGGCACCATCGGCGTGACCGTGATGGGCTCGCTGCTGTCCACCAGCGTCGCGACGTACATCACCGACGGGCTCGACGGTTTCACGCCGACGTCGCCCGCCGAGCTCGAGGCGCTGAAGCACCTGGCGTCGGGTGACGTCCCGAAGGTCGGCCAGCTGCCCGACACGATCCGCGCGATCGTCGAGAGCGCCTACGGGCACGGCATCGCCGACGCCTTCATCATCGCCATCCCGCTCGCCGTGATCGCCATCATCGCCATCGCGTTCATCAAGAACAAGCCGCTGTCGACGAAGAACGCCGCCGAGCAGCTGCGCGAGCAGGCCGAGGAATCGATGATCGAGGTCTCCGAGGCCGAGGTCGGCGTCCCGCTCTCCACCGGATCCATCCGGCTCGAGGGCACGGGTTCCGCCCCCGCCACCGGATCGGTGCGCGTGCTCGAGCGTGAGCGCGAGGACCGGGACGGGGAGCGCTGACATCATGGCCCCTGCCGCGGTCGTGCCGACGGATGTCGACAGCGCGCTCGGCGACCTCCAGGCGCACCTGAACCTCATCTTCGCGAGGACCAGGTCGCTGTGGAAGGAGTCGGCGGCCCGGGTCCACCCCGAGCTGCAGGTCGCCGGGTACAAGCTGCTGACCTTCATCGATCGGGCGGGCACCGCGAATGCGCACGAGCTCGCCGAGCGGTTCGAGATGGACAAGTCCGTCATCAGCCGCCAGGTGCGGATGCTGGAGGAGCTGGAGCTCCTCGAATCCCACCCCGACGATCGAGACGGACGGCTCCGGGTGCTCACGGTCACGAGCCCGGCGTGCACGGCTCTCGCGGAGGTCCGCCGTGAGTACGGCACCCGCCTCCAGGCCGTGATCGACGAGCTGACTCCGGACGAGATCCGGGCGGCATCCAAGGCCTTCCGTCTGCTCGCAGAGGTCTGACCCGAAGCCCCGCTGTCACGAACGACAGCGGGGCTTCGCCGTACACTGACGAGCATGAGCGCCCCTTCCGACGCCCCCGCTGAGCCCCCTGCTGAGCCCCCTGCTGAGCCCCCTGCTGTGAGCCCCGCCGAGACCCCTGTGTCCGCCGCCGAATCGGCCCTGCTGGGGGATGCGGAGCTCGATCAGGCCGTCACGCGAGTCGAGCAGGAGCTGGGGCGGCTCTTCGCCCGGATCCGCGTCAGCTGGCGCGAGGCGGCCGCGACCGTGCACCCCGACCTGCAGCCGCTCGGCTACCAGGTGCTGACCTCGATCGCGACCGGGAAGGCGACGTCCGCCGGCGCCATCATCGAGCGGCTGCAGACCGACAAGTCGGCCGTGAGCCGACAGGTGCGCCAGCTCGAGCAGCTGGGGCTCGTCGAGAGCGTGCCCGACCCGGATGACCGTCGCGCACGCGTCCTCGTCGCCACCGATCTCGCCCAGGAGCGCATCGCCCTCGCGCGCTCCCGATACGAGGGGCGCATCGGGGAGCGACTGCGCCGATGGACGGCGGCCGACCTCGACCACTTCGCCGACCTGCTCGCCGGGCTCGGCGGCAACGCGGGAGAGTCAGGCGACGCCGGCTGAGCGCCAGATCCGGGCGATGACGTCGAGCTGGGCCGGGTTGTAGAGATCGAGCATCGCCTCGATCACTGTGCGGGCCAGCGCGGACTGCTCGCGCACGCTCGCCGGCACAGCGCCTTCCGGCAGCGGATGCTCCGCGAGGAGCGTCGCCGTCTGCGGGGCGAGCAGGTCGGCGATGCGCTGGCGGGTCGCCTCGTCGGCGTCGGCGTCGAGGGTGTCGAACTCGTCGGCCGCCGGAGTGCGAGCGGAGCCGCGCAGAAGCGCACTCCAGTGTGGAAGCCCCTCTTCTCCGGCCATCTGCGTGATCACTGCGTACAGTGACCGGTCTGCGGGGGAGAGGGCGGCGTCGCGGGCGGCGACGGCCGCTTCGAAGGGCAGATCGGTCTCGACCGGGGTGCGCCGCAGCTTGGCGACCTCCTGCTGCGCGCGTTGCAGCTGGGCGATCCGCGCGACGAGGTCCGCCTCGACGGCATCCAGGGTGCTCTCCAGATCCTCGGACTCGTGCATCACCTTCCCGATGCTCGCGAGCGGCAGGCCGAGCCCGGTCAGCCGTCTGATCTCGAGCAGGCGCACGAGATGCTCCGTGCGGTAGGCCTTGTAGCCGTTCGACATCCGTTCCGGCTCATCGAGCAGACCGATCTCGTGATAGTGGCGGACCGTCCGCAGGGTGGTCCCGGCGAGCCGGGCGACCTCGCGTGTGCTCCACGCCATGCGGTACCTCCTTTGCTCGTCTTGAGTATGCCGCAACGGCACAGTGTCTGCTGAGGTCGCGACTCCGCGCCGGACGGAGTCGAACGGACGAGGAAAGGCACGACATGGCCATGGAGAAGAATCGAGACGGGCGAGGTCGGCCGCGACTGGTCTGGCCGCTGGCGGCAGCCGTCACGTGGGTGGCATCGCTGGTCTGGGTTGCCGGTCAGATCGGGGTTGCCGGGGTAGGAGCGGGGCTGACGCTGTCGGTCTTCGTCACCGCCCCGATCGTCGCCGTCTTCCTCTGGCTGGACCGCTGGGAGCGCGAACGCCCCAGTCTGCTGTTCTCGGCGTTCGTGTGGGGTGCGTCGGTGGCGGCGTTCTGCTCGATCTGGTCACAGCAGTGGCTCCATGCCCTGGTCGACCTGACCTTGGGCACGGATGCGGGGGCATGGATCCGCCCGCTCCTGATCACGCCGATCACGGAGGAGGTGCTGAAGGGACTGTTCCTGGTGTGGCTCCTCGTGCGTCGACGGCGCGAGATCACCTCGGTCTTGGACGGCATCGTCTATGCGGGGCTCGCCGGAGCCGGTTTCGCGTTCACGGAGAACAGCCTGTACTTCGGCCGCGCCCTGACTGACTTCGCGTCCGCGGGCGCGTCCGACGTCAACGCGGTCGCCGTGGTGGGCGTGACGTTCTTCCTGCGGGTCGTCATGGTTCCGTTCTTCCACTCCCTCATGGTCGTGCTCACCGGTATCGGTGTCGGCCTCGCGGCGACCGGGAGGGGATCCCGCGTGCGTGCGCTGCCCGTCGTCCTGGGGATGCTGGCCGCCGTCGTCCTGCACGGCGTCTGGGACTGGGCTGGTCTCGCCAGCACGGACCCGTACCTGATCTACAAGATCTACGGCGCCGTCATGGTGCCCGTCTTCCTCGCCGTGCTCGTGCTCGCTCTCATCCTCCGTCGTCGCGAGGGAAGGATGGTGCTCGCCGGGCTGCCGATCCTCGCGCGCGACGGCGTCATCGCCGCCGGTGAGCTGCGCCCCCTCGGGAACCTTCGCGAGCGTCGGCGCTGGCGTGCGAAGGTGCGGCGGGATGCAGGGCGAACGGCCGCCCGAGCCACCGCCCGCTACCAGGCGGCGGCAAGTGCGCTCGCGATCCGCGTGGCTGGGGAGCCGTACGGCGACGACGCTCGGCTCGTCTCGCAGCGGGAGGCGGTCGCTGTCGCACGCTCCGCGATGCGTGACGCTGCGCGACGCGGCGGGGAATACAAGACCCGGACGGAGCCTTGACTCCCACTGTGACTCTCTTCGAACCGGCCGTCTTCGGCGCCCTGCAGCTGTCCAACCGCGTCGTCATGGCGCCCCTCACCCGCACGCGTGCGGATGACGACGGGGTGCCCACCGACGTCATGGTGGAGTACTACCGCCAGCGTGCGGGGCAGGGCCTCATCACCTCCGAGGGTGTCTGGCCGGCGTTCGAGGGCAAGTCGTATCCCGGGCAGCCGGGCATCGTGACGGCGGCGCAGATCGAAGGCTGGCGCCGCATCGCCGACACGGTGCACGCGGCCGGCGGCACGATCGTGATGCAGCTCATGCACGGCGGCCGCGTGGGGCACCCGGACATCTCCGGGCAGCCTCGCGTCGTCGCGCCGAGTGCGCTCGCCGCACCCGGCCAGACGCGCACGCCCCACGGGAAGGCCGATCTGCCCGTCGCCCACGCCCTCACCCTCGACGAGATTCCCGAGGTCGTGGAGCAGTTCGCCCAGGCCGCACGCAACGCGATCGCCGCGGGCTTCGACGGGGTCGAGGTGCACGGGGCCAACGGCTACCTCGTCCACGAGTTCCTGTCCCCGGTGTCGAACATCCGCGAGGACCGGTACGGCGGGTCGCCCGAGAACCGGGCGCGCTTCGCGATCGAGGTCACCACGGCCGTCGCTGCCGCGGTCGGCGCGGACCGCACCGGAATCCGCCTCTCGCCGCAGCACGGCATCCAGGGAGTGCTGGAGGAGGACGACGCGGATGTCCGCGCGACGTACACCGCGGTCGCCGAGGGGCTCGCGCCGCTCGGTCTCGCCTTCATCGACGTGCTCCACGCCGACCCGAAGAGCGAGCTCGTCCAGCACATCCGGCGCACGGCGGGCGCGCCGCTGATCGTGAACACCGGCTTCTCGGTCGCCACGACACGCGAGGCCGCCGAGGCGCTCCTCTCCGACGGGTTCGCGGATGCCGTCGCGGCCGGACGCCCCGTGATCGCGAACCCCGACCTCGTCGAGCGCTGGCGCCAGGGTGCGGAACTCAACGAGCCGCGGCCGGAGCTGTTCTACGGCTCGACCGCCGAGGGCTACATCGACTACCCCTCGCTGGAGGACGCGCGCGCGGGCGTCTGACCGGCCGCCGAGGCTCGCACGCCGTAGGCTCGGGCCATGTTCACAGGATTCGTGGGTTGGCACTTCGTCATCATCATCGTCATGTACCTGGTCGTGCTCGCCGTGGTGGGGGCGGCACTGTACGTCGTGGTGAGGCTCGCGGTCCTGCACGCCCTCAAGGCGCACACCCGATGGCTGAACCAGGAGTCGCCGCCGCGCGTCTCGGACGCGTGAGCCCTTCGTCGGATGTGTGAGCCCCGGTCCCGCGGAATCGGGGCTCACACGCGGCACCGTCAGTCCGCCACGATCATGCGATCCAGGTTCACGTAGTTCGTGCTGCTGCTGCCGACGTCCATCCGAAGGTCGATCCGGTTGTATCCGGCGACGAGGGGCACGTTGACCGTCTTCGTCTGCCAGTCTCCCCAGCTCGATGTTCCGGGGAAGGCGACCGCGATCGAGGTCCCGTTGACCGTCAGCGCTCTGACCGCGTTTCCGGCGGCCGCCGTGTAGTGGAACCGGAGCTCGTAGGTGCCCGGATCCACGACGTTCGCGTGGAAGGTGACGCCGGAGCCGTCGCCGATCCACCCACCGATGTAGCCGCGGGCGCTGTATCCGCTCTGGCTGCTCTCCGAGATCACGCCGGAGCGCTCGGCGTTCTCGGCTTCGTACGTGCGCGTGCCCTCGACGGGACCGGTGTAGCCGTCGGGCGCGGCCTGATGCATGATGGCGACGCTCGCGGCTGCGGCGAGGCTCTGCGTGGCCGAGGTGCTCAGCTCCGGGGCGGGGGCGGTCCAGTCGTAGGCCCCGATGCCGGCGCTGTTCAGGTGGTTCGCCGCCTGCGTCGCGTTGTCGGTGAGTACCTGTTCGTACTGGGTCTGACCGCCCTCGTCGATGAGCGCGCGGATGTTGCGCGTGAGGATCGCCTTGAACCCGCCGGTGTCGTCCACGCCCTCGCGCAGGAAGGTGCCCGAGGAGGTCAGGTTGTCGACCGCCCAGTCCACCGCCGCGACAGCCCGCGCCAGCTGTGTCGGGTCGCCGGAGTCGAGGTGCATCTCGAGCGCGGCCCCGGCGTAGTTGCCCTGGTTGTAGGTCCAGTCCCAATCGACGAACTGCCCCGTGCCCTCGATGTGGTCGCGGAGCTTGCCGTTCATGTAGAAGTTCGAGTCGAGCCAGCTGAACAGACTCTGCGCCATGGTCTTGTAGGTGGGGTCGCCGGTGGCGGCATAGATCCTCATCGCCGTGTAGACGGCGGTCGCGTTCGTGGCGACGTTCTTCTCGTTGCGGTCACCGTCGCCGATGTCGACGTTCTTCCACCAGATGCCTCCGCCGTACGTGGTGTCGGCGTACTGGGCGATGAAGTCGAACATCTCGATCGCGTCGTCGCGGTACTCGACGTCGCCCGTCAGCTCGAAGGCCCGGATGGCTCCGCGGGCCCACCACCCGATGTCGTCGTTCCAGTCGTTGTCCCGGAAATCGGGGTACTGCGTCTGGAAGCCGTCGTAGACGTCGTCGATCATCTGCCGCGACTCGGCGCTGCCCGTGCGCTCATGGACGTCCATCACCATCTCCCAGAGCTGCGCCTCCCACCAGTAGTCGGTGTAGAGGCCGCCCTGCGGTCCGTGCGCATGTTCGGGATGGATCTGGTGGTCGCTGTAGGTGAAGAAGTAGTTCGCGCTGTCGTCCCAGTAGACGTCGACGAAGTCGCTGAACGAGTCGGCGGCCTGCGGAGCGGTGAGTGCCTGGGCCGGCTGAGGCGCCAGGAGAGCGCCGACGAGCAGCGCAGTCCCGGCGAGGACGGTGGGTCTCTTCATTGAAATCTCTCCTCCAGAAATAAACATATTGAATGCGGTCAAGGTATCCCCGTCTTGGCGGGCGCACAAGGTTTCCGGCGTCGCAGATTCCTCAATACACATATTTAAAGCTTTTAATAGACGGATTTCGATTTTCGTCCTATACTCGGCCGTGTCGCCCAGTGCCGGGCGAGTCCTGACACCTACCGAGGAGCACCGTGGCTCACACCCATTCGGCCTTCGTCCAGTCCGTCGTCGAGCGCGTCGAGGACCGAGTGGATCCGGCGATCGCCGACGTCTTCGCTCGCTGCTTCGCGAACACTCTGGGCACGACGCTGACCGAGATGCCGGACGGCACGCTCTTCATGCTCACCGGTGACATCCCGGCGATGTGGCTGCGGGATTCGACGGCGCAGCTCACGCCCTATCTGCACTTCGCGGCCGAGGATCCGGGTATCTCCGACATGATCGCCGCCGTGTCCCGTCGCCAGATCGAGTACATCCGCCTCGACCCGTACGCCAACGCCTTCAACGCGGAGCCGAACGGCGCCGGGCACCAGTCCGACCTGACCGAGCAGTCGCCCTGGGTGTGGGAGCGCAAGTACGAGGTCGACTCGCTCTGCTACCCGGTCCAGCTCGCTCACGACCTCTGGAGCGCGACCGGACGGACCGACCATCTCGGGGCGGCGTTCGCCGATGCCGCCCGTCGCATCATCGCGCTCTGGCGCACGGAGCAGGACCACGACGCCCGCTCCCGCTATCGGTTCCAGCGATTCGACTGCCCGCCCAGTGACACCCTCGTCCGCGACGGCCTCGGAGCAGCCACCGCACCGACGGGTCTCACGTGGTCGGCCTTCCGTCCGAGCGACGACGCCTGCACCCACGGGTACAACGTGCCGGGAAACATGTTCGCCGTCGTCGAGCTCTCCCACATCGAGGTCATCGCCCGGGAGGTCCTCGATGACGGCGACCTCGCCGGGAGCGCGCGTGACCTCCGCGCCGAGATCGAGCGCGGCATCGCGGAGCACGCCGTGACCGCCGTCGCGGGGCACGGCGACATCTACGCCTACGAGATCGACGGCCGCGGCGAGATGCTCCTCACCGACGACGCGAACGTGCCCAGCCTGCTCTCGCTGCCTCTCCTGGGCTGGTGCGGGACGGATGACCCGCTCTACCTCGCCACGCGAGGATTCCTCCTGAGCCCGGCGAATCCCACCTACGTGTCCGGTGCGCTCGCGTCGGGCACCATCGCGCGCGGCATCGGCAGCCCGCACACGCCGGAGGGCCACATCTGGCCGATCGCGCTGTGCGTGGAGGGACTCACGACCGGAGACCGAGACGAGAAGGAGCGCATCCTCCGGCTGCTGCTCGAGACGGATGCCGGCACCGGACTGATGCACGAGTCGTTCCTCGCCACCGACCCCGGCGTCTACACGCGTCCCTGGTTCTCCTGGGCCAACGCGATGTTCTGCGAGCTCGTGCTCGACGTGGCCGGGCTCCGCACCGTGGTGCGTCGCCCACTCACGGAAGCACGACCGGCATGAGCGCGCCGACCGCGACTCCGCCCCGGCCCGCACCGGGAGCGGCGCCGACCCAGCGGACCGAGACGACGCCGCCTCGCCGCCGGAGAGGCGGCAACCCGTCCGCGAGGCAGATGACGCGGAACGCCTGGCTGTTCCTCCTCGTTCCCGGCGTCCTGTTCCTCGTGTTCATGGCGCTGCCGATCGTGATGGCCCTGGTGCTGAGCTTCACCGACTATGCGATCGTCGGCGATTTCGAATGGCTCGGGCTGGATAACTACGCCGAGATCGCCGTCGACCCGTTCTTCTGGATCGCTCTGCGGAACACGGCGTACTACACGGTCCTCTACGTACCCGCGGGACTCGTCGTGGCCTTGGGCACGGCGATGCTCCTGAACCGACGGCACCGAGCGGTCCGCCTCTTCCGCACGCTCTTCTACATCCCGGTCGTCGCGTCGACCGTCGCGACCGCCACCATCTGGTTCTGGATGCTGAACCCGCAGAACGGGCTCCTGAACGTGGTCCTCGGCTGGTTCGGCATCGATGGCCCGGCGTGGCTCTACGAGTCGCAGTGGGCGATGATCGCGATCGTCATGATGAGCGTCTGGGCGGGTTTCGGCGCGAACATGATCATCTTCCTCGGGGGACTGCAGGGGGTGCCCGGCGAGCTCTACGAGGCGGCACGGCTCGACGGCGCGAACTCCTGGCAGCAGTTCCGGTACGTGACGCTGCCGTCGCTCACCCGCACGACGTTCCTCGTGTCGACGCTGCTCATCATCGGTGCCTTCCAGGTGTTCGACCAGGCGTACGTCCTGACGAAGGGCGGCCCGGGGAACTCGACCGTCACGATGGTCTACTACATCTACAACAAGGGCTTCGGGGCCCTCGAGATGGGCTACGCGTCCGCCCTCTCGTTCGTGCTCTTCCTCATCATCCTCGTGTTCTCCCTGCTCAACGCGAAGCTCACGAACAGGAAGGACGTCTGATGACCAACACGCTCAACGGCGGTCGGGCCCTGGAGACGGCGCTCGCGGCGAGCACCGCCGTGCGTCCGATCCCGACGACCCGACGCAAGACCCCGCGGCAGCGCCTCGGCACGATCGGCTGGTACGTCGGTGTGGTGCTGATCAGCATCGTCACGGTCGCCCCGCTGGTGTGGACCATCTCGACATCGCTGAAGCCGGCCACCGAGATCCTCTCCGGCGCGCTGAACCTCATCCCCGCGAACCCGACCATCGAGAACTACCTCCAGGTGTTCGAGGAGGTGCCGTTCGGGCGCTACTTCGTGAACTCCCTCGTGCTCGGCGTCGGCGGAGCGGCGACGAACATCTTCTTCGGGGCTCTCGGGGGATATGCCCTCGCGAAGCTGCGGTTCCGGGGCCGTGCGGCGGTGTTCGCCGTGTTCCTCTCGTCACTCATGATCCCTGGGATCATCACCATGATCCCGTCGTTCCTGATCCTGCGTTCGATCCCGTTCGCCGGCGGCAACGACGTCTTCGGACAGGGCGGACTCGGGCTCATCAACACCTACTGGGCCGTCATCATCCCCGGTGCCGCCGGCGCCTTCGCCGTGTTCTTCATGAAGCAGTTCTTCGAGACGCTGCCCGACGAGCTCGGAGAGGCCGCGCGCATCGACGGGGCGAGCGAGTTCCGGATCTTCGCGATCATCTACTTCCCCCTCGCGAAGGCGGGACTCGCGGTGCTCGGCATCATCAGCTTCCAGGCCGGCTGGAACAACTTCCTCTGGCCGCTCATCGTGCTCAACAGCCAGGACATGATGACCGTCCAGGTCGGACTCGCGTCGTTCGTGAACAACTACGAGACCGCTTTCGGCCCGCTCATGGCCGGCACCGTCGTCGCAAGCCTCCCCGTGC
>Ga0160430_100945_pt1 | contig 12602 bp, 9 predicted proteins | sample HID1971I_E0MG_FD_108274 | JGI IMG/M metagenome (GOLD analysis project Ga0160430, IMG submission 108274) | Enriched millipede-associated microbial communities from UW Madison campus, WI, USA - HID1971I_E0 MG | ecosystem: Host-associated > Arthropoda: Insects > Digestive system > Unclassified ...
ATTGGTGTCGCCCGCCCCGCTGGCGGGCCGCGCGTCGACCTCCTGGCCGATCCGTCCGGCGATGTCCGCGATCGCAGCCACAAGCTCCTGATCGCCCACCGACGCGGCCCACGCCGGCCGGCTGCTGAGGATGGCGGTCTTGACGATCGCGCCGGGACGCACCGGCTCGAGCTCGTCGAGCGCGACCAGCACGCGGCGCTCGGCGACGGCATCCACGAATCTGAGCCCGATCTCGGCGTGCGCCCCCGCCGGCACGACGTTGGCACGGTCGCCTCCGGCGATCGTGCCGACGTTGCAGAGCACCTCGGAGGGCAGGGCGGGGTCCGTGACGACGCTGCGCACGCGCAGCAGCTGGTCGACGAGCTCATCGATCGCAGAGACACCGGCGCCCGGGTCGAGCGCGGCGTGCGATGCGCGCCCCTGCACCTCCAGCCGCAGACGGGTGCTGCCGCGACGGCCGACCTTCAGAGCACCGTCCGGATGCGGGGACTCGAAGCCGATCGCACCCGACACGCCCTCGGCGCAGCGACGCAGCAGCGCCTGCGTCGTCGGCGAGCCGATCTCCTCGTCGCACACGATGACGGCACGGACGGCGCGATGGCGCCTGCCACGGAGGCGCTCCACCGCCGCGATCATGACGAGCAGCCCGCTCTTCATGTCATAGACGCCGGGACCGCGAACGGTGTCGCCGTCGATCGACCACGGCACGTCGCCGTCGAGGGCGCCCCGGGCCCAGACGGTGTCGGAGTGGCCGACGAGCAGCAGCGGGTCGCCCTCGCCGGCGACCTCGGCGACGAGGCTCGTGCCGGCATCCGTGCTCTCGAACCGCACGGTCGCGCCGGCGTCCTGCCACCACTGCGCGAGCTGATCCGCCATGCGCTCGCTGGCGGCGGTGTCGCGCGACGGGGACTCGATGCGCACGAGCCGTTCCAGACGCCGCAGGAGGTCGCCGGGCGCGCCGCCTCGAATGACTGTCATGTTGCCTCCCCGTCTCTTTTGAATCATATCTATTCCTTGATCCGGGTCGATGCGTGCGTTATTTTCGGTAACCGACTGCCTCGCGCGCAAACATAGGATTCGTATCATGGCGCACATGTTCCCCTCGTCGCTTCGGGCCGAGACGCTCACCTCTGGTGAGCAGTTCGGTGCCGCCGCGGATCTGTACACACGCGTGTTCGGCTATGAACGTCCGGAGTTCTCGCTCAACCCGAACCTTCTCAGCGCCCTGGCTCGCAACGGCGGATCCGCCGTCGGCGTCTACACGACCGAGGACGAACTCATCGGCTTCGCCTACGGATTCGCCGGACGAGACCGCGACGGCCGCGAGTTCCACTACTCGCAGGCGGCCGTCGTCGACACGGCCTACCAGGACGCCGGCGTCGGCCGTCTCGCCAAGGAGCACCAGCGCACCGTCGCCCTCGGGTGGGGCCACCGCACGATGCGCTGGACGTTCGACCCCGTGCTGGCGCGCAACGCGCATTTCAACTTCACCTCGCTGCGCAGCGAAGGCGTGGGATTCGTTCCCGACTACTACGGCCGCCCCGGCACCGATCGTGTCGTGGTCGAGTGGAGGCTCGAGCGCGAAGACGACCCGTTCGACGACCTGCGGCGCGCGCAGCCGCCCGCCCTCGGTCGTGCCGACTGGGGGCGCGTCACGCACACCACCGTGACGCGGCCGGACGGTGTGATCCAGGATGCCGCCTGGCTGGCGGTTCCGGCCCAGGCCGCCCCCCTCGCGAACGACGAGGAGCAGACCGCACGCGACCCGCTCCGCGCCCGCCTGCGAGAGGCGCTCACGGGACTCGCCGGTGAGCATCGGGTGCTCGTGGCATGCACGCGGATCGACACGTCGACGGCCGCCTATCTGGCCGTCGGACGCCCCGACGAGGAGGAAGCTCGATGACGACCGACGACTTCGACGAGGGCGAGCGCGAGCGCGATCGCTCACTGGTCTCGCCGGGCGAACGCTACGGCGACCGCTTCCGCATGAACATCTCGGCCGAGCAGCTGCAGGCCCGCGTCATCGAGGCCGAGACCCGCGCACTTGCCCGCACCTTCGAGGAGCTCGGCCGCAGCGGCGACGTCCCTCGTGCGGCGGCGCTGATCCTCGGTGCGCGCCGTCGCTACATCACCGGGCGCGGCAAGGCGGCGGCGTATGCGGAACTGCTCGGCGCGGACCTCGGGGCCACACTGTCCAACGTCTTCCTCGTCGACGGCAGGGCCCTGACTCCACTGACCGTGCTCACCGACGTGCGGGCATCCGACGTGCTGGTCGCCTTCACCATGCGTCGCTATCGCGAAGAGACCGTGCGGTTCGGCGAGCTGTTCCACGAGGCCGGCGGGAAGGTGCTGCTCATCACCGACAGCGCAGACGCGCCGCTGACCGACATCGCGACGACCGTGATCCACGTGCACACCCGCTCCGCGTCGTACGCCGACTCCCCCACCGCGGTCGCCGCCGCGTGCCATCTGCTCAGCACGCTGACGACGGCCAGCGCCAAGGGCGCGCGCCGGCGCCTCACCGTCCGTGACGAACTCGCGTCGGCGCTGCACCTCTATCGTCCCGAGTCTCGTCCCGAGTCCGACAAGGAGCGCCTGGCGTGAGAATCGACCGCGTGCGCCTCTTCGAGGTGAATCTTCCCCTGGTGCACAGCTTCGAGACCAGTTCGCACCGCAAGACGGGGCTCACCCACGTGCTGGTCGAAGTGACCGATGCCGAGGGACGGGTGGGGTGGGGCGAGATCGCCTCCCCTGCCGACCCGTTCTACGGCCCCGAGACGACGATGACGGCGTGGGCGATCGCCGAGCGCTATCTCGTTCCGGCCGTCATCGGCGCAGAGTGGGAGGTCCCCGAGCAGCTCGAGGCGAGCTGGCACCGCATCCGCGGTCACGAGTTCGCGAAGGCGGGCTTCTCGATCGCCGCGTGGGACCTGTACTCCCGGGTGGCCGGGTCCTCGCTGTCGAGCGCTCTGGGCGGCACGCGCACCGATGTCGTCGCCGGAGTCTCGCTCGGCATCGAGCCCACCGTCGACCAGTTGCTCGGGCAGGTCGCGCGGCAGGTCGACGCCGGCTATGCCCGCGTCAAGCTCAAGATCGCGCCCGGCTGGGATGTCGAGCCCGTGCGGGCCGTGCGATCCGCGTACCCCGATCTCGATCTGCACGTGGATGCCAACGGCGCCTATGCCGACTCGGACGAGACCTCCGCGGTGATGCGCGCGCTCGATGCGCACGGTCTCACCATGATCGAGCAGCCCTACGCTCCGCGCGAGTTCGTGGCGCACGCTCGGCTGCAGGCGACGCTGTCGACGCCGATCTGCCTGGACGAGTCGATCGTCGACATCGGCGACCTGCAGACCATGCTGACGCTCGACGCCGGTCGCGTCCTGAACATCAAGGTCTCGCGCATGGGCGGCCTCACCACCGCCAGCCGCGCGCACGACATGGCCCAGAATGCGGGGGTACCGGTCTGGTGCGGCGGGATGCACGAGTTCGGCGTCGGAAGAGCCGCGAACGTCGCCCTGTCGTCGCTTCCGAACTTCACGCTCCCCTCGGATGTCTCGGGCTCCGACAAGTACTACGCACGTGATGTCGTCGTCCCGCCGGTCATCGCCCGCCGGGGCGTCGTGCAGGTCCCCACCTCGCCGGGCCTCGGTCACGAGGTCGACGTGGAATGGGTGCTCAGCAACGCGTCGCGCACCCTAGACACCTTGCCTGCCGCTGACGCGGCCGCGGCCCGCTGACCCGAAAGGACGCCGTGCTCCCCCTGACCCTCCACAGCCTCGACCTCACGTCGGACGCCGATCCCGCCGAGTGCCTGACCCGTGTCGAGCCGCGACACGGCCTGCTGACCGCCACCGATCTGTCGGCGACCCGCGGGGACGGCATCTTCGAGACCGTCGTCGTGGTCGACGGCGTGCCGCAGGCGCTCGCGGCGCATCTGGACCGCTTCGAGCGGTCGGCGGCGATGCTCGACCTTCCCGCCCCGCGGCGGGACCTGTGGCTGAGCGCGGTCGCCGCGGCTGCCGAGGCGCTGCACGAGCACACGCACCGCGGCGCGGTGAAGTTCGTGATGTCGCGCGGCGATGAAGCGGCCGGCGACGCGCCGACGGGCTGGGCGCTCGGCTTCGCCCCCGACAGTCGTCCCACGTCGGCTGCGCCGGAGCTCGACGTGGTGCTGCTGGACCGCGGCTACCGTCACGATGTCGCCCAGACCTCGCCCTGGCTGCTGCAAGGCGCCAAGACGCTGTCGTACGCCGTCAACATGGCGGCGCTGCGGGAGGCGCGCCGCCGCGGGGCGCAGGACGTGATCTTCACGAGCATCGACGGCTTCATCCTCGAGGGCCCCAACGCCACCGTCATCGCGCGTATCGACGGGGTCTACGTGACCCCTCCCGTGGAGCTCGGCCTGTTGCCGGGCACGACCCAGAGCGACGCGTTCGCGGCACTGGAGAGCTGGGGCGACTCGGTCGCGACACGTCGGATCGACGTCGCCGAGCTTCGCCGCGCCGATGCGGTCTGGCTCTGCTCGAGCACCCGCGGCGCGGCACCGGTGCGGTCGCTGGACGGCGAGCCGCTCACCGTCGACGATCGTATGAGCGACCGTCTCAATCACGCACTGGACGCACGGAAGGCCTAGCACCATGATCCCCGTCGTCGACGGCCACAACGATCTCGCCTGGGAACGCCGCGAGCGGTTCGGCTACACCACGGACGGGCTCGACGCGGTGGTGCCCGGTCTCCACACCGATCTTCCGCGCCTGGCGGCCGGCGGTGTCGGCGGCCAGTTCTGGTCGGTGTGGGTCGATCCGGTCCTCTCGGGCGCGGAGCAGGTGACGGCGACGCTCGAGCAGATCGACTTCGTCCATCGCCTCGTGGCCGCCTATCCCGATCGGCTGAGGTTCGCCCGCACCGCCGAGGACGTGCGGGAGTCGATGCAGGCGGGCCGCATCGCCTCCTTGATCGGCGTGGAGGGCGGCGCGCAGCTGGGCGGCTCGCTCGCGGTGCTGCGTCAGTACGCCCGCCTGGGCGCGCGCTACCTCACACTGACCTGGTCGCGCACCATCGACTGGGCCGACTCGGCGACCGACGACGCCCGCCACGGCGGGCTCACCGCGTTCGGCCGCGACGTGGTGCGCGAATTGAACCGGATCGGAGTGCTGGTCGATCTCGCCCACGTCTCGCCGCAGACGATGCGCGCTGCGCTGGCCGTCAGCTCGCGACCGGTCATCGTCAGTCATTCCGCGGCCTTCGCCCTGTGCGCGCATCCACGCAACGTGCCGGATGACGTGCTCCGGACGATCGGCGAGCGGGGCGGCGTGGTCATGGTCGCCTTCGTGCCGTCGTTCCTGTCTCCTGCCCGTCACGCGTGGGTGCAGAACGGTGAGCAGGGCGAGGCCCCGCCGGTGGGCATCCCGGACCTCGCCGATCACGTCGAGCACGTGAGGGATGTCGCCGGCGTGCACGCCGTGGGGCTGGGCGCCGACTACGACGGCACCGATGCGATGCCCGTGGGCCTGGAGGACGTCTCGCACTATCAGGACCTGTTCGACGAGCTCCGCGGCCGCGGCTGGTCGGAGTCGGACCTCCACCGTCTCGGGCATGCCAACGTGCTCCGCGTCCTCGAGGCCTCAGACGAGGACCACCTCGCGTTCCTGGCCGGGACCGCTCCCCCGCCGGCCCCGACGGCGGTGACTCCCGCAGTGGATGCCGCCGCCCGCCCCGTCAGCGGAACGCAGGAGCGCCCCCGCGTCCTGGTCGTCGTCAACGCCGAGACGTCGGGACCGCGGCGGCTGGGCACATGGCTGGAGGACGAGGGCATCGCGGTCGACGCCGTGCTGGGCGCGCACGGACTGCCTCAGAACCTCGACGGCTACGCCGGGCTGGCGATGCTCGGCGGTGGACTGATGCCTGACGACGACGAGAGCGCGCCGTGGCTGGCGCAGGAGCGGGTGCTCGCGCAGGCGGCCATCGATGCCGATCTGCCGACCCTGGGCATCTGCCTCGGCGGGCAGCTGCTCGCGCACGTCGCCGGCGGAGAGGTACGGGCGAACTTCGGCCCCAAGGAGCGAGGCGCCACGCTCATCACGCCGTCGGACGCCGGTCGCGTGGATCCCCTCACCACGGCCCTGGGCGACGGCGCCCCGATGATCGAGAACCACCAGGACATGATCACGGCGCTGCCACCGGATGCCGTCCTGCTCGCGTCGAGCGCCGCCGTCCCCCACCAGGCGTTCCGGCTCGGCGAGCGCGTCTACGGCGTGCAGTTCCACCCCGAGGTGTGCGCCGACGATCTGGCGCGGTGGCGGGAGCCGGTCTCGCCCGGCGCGGATGATCGGCCGGTCGCCGAGCTGGTCGCCGAGGCGCGCGGTGTGGACGAGCAGAACACGCGTTCGGCCCGGGCGTTCGTCGCCGGCTTCGCGGAGCACGTGCGGTCGTTCGCCGCGGAGCGGCGGCCGGTGTGAGCGCCACGACCGCCCAGACCGGCACCGGTGCGCTGGCGGACCACGCGCGCGACGCCCTGGACGAGCGACTCGACGACGCGACGCTGCGGCGGGCGCCGGCATCCGTCGCCGCGGTCGTGGAGAGCGGCCGAGTGGTCGCGGTGTCCACGCACGGCGACCCGCGTCGTGACGGCTCGCCCACCCGGCGGGGCACCGTGTTCCGGATCGCGTCGATGTCGAAGAGCTTCCTGGCCGCCACGGCTCTCTCGCTGCGCGACGAAGGCCTGCTCGACCTCCACGCGCCCGCCGCCGACTACGTGCCTGAACTGGCGGGCACGTGCTTCGGCGATCACGACGCGCGGCTCACCCTCGACGCGCTGCTGTCGAACCGGGGCGGCCTTGCCGAAGACAACCCGTGGGGCGACGAGAACCTCGGCTCCTCGCGGACCGAGATCGCCGCGCTCGTTGCGGCGGGAGTGCCGCTGGCCGCGCAGCCGGCGACCGAGTACCACTACTCCAATCTGGGCATCTCGTTCGTCGGCCGCGCGATCGAGGCCGTCACCGGCCGCGACGTCGAAGACGTCGTGCGCGAACGCGTGCTCGACCCCCTCGGTCTGCGTGACACCCGCCCCGACGCACAGCTCTACGGCGACGATGACGACCTTGCCGCGGGCTTCCGCACGTTCGACGACGGGCTCACGTTCACCCCCGAACCGTACGTCGGCTCCGGTGCGCTGGCATGCATCGGCAGCCTCTTCAGCACCGTCGACGACGTCGCGACCTGGATGCACTTCCTCGGCTCGGCGTTCGACGAGGCGCCGGCGGACGGGCACGTGCTGGCCGCGGCATCCCGTCGCGAGATGCAGACCGTCCGCACGCTCATCCCCACGAGCGAGCGTTCGTCGCCGGGTCGAGAGCTCGACGGTGCGGGATACGGGTACGGACTCGTCGTCGAGCACGACCGCAGATTCGGTCGCGTCGTGCTGCACGCCGGGGGCCTTCCCGGGTTCTCGTCCCACATGCGGTGGCACCCCGCCTCCGGCATCGGCGTCGTCGTCTTCGGCAACTCCGACGCGTACGGCGCCGGAGCCATCGCCGGCGACGTGCTGCACGGCGTCCTCACCCGCGCCGACGCCCCCGCCGCGATCGTGCGGCCGTGGGCGGCGACCCTCGCCGCAGCCGCCCGGATCGACGCGCTCCTGGCGGAGGGCCGGCCGCTGTCGGCGGCGTCGGAGCTGCTCGCCCGCAACGTCCTGCGCGACGTCCCCGACGAGGTGCGGTCGCGGCACATCTCGCAGGCGCTCGCCGAGGCAGGACCGGTGCGAACGGATGCCGCACCCTTCGCGGAACGCGTGCTCTCGGCGTCGGACCGCTCCACGTTGCGATGGGTGGTTCCGTGCGAGAGCGGGGCACTCGTGTGCGACCTGCGCATGATCGGTCTTCGAGAGCCGCTCGTGCAGGAGTTCACGGTGCAGGTCGCCGACGCGGCCGGCGTGAAGCCGCGGGGCGAGACCCCCCGCGCCACCGACCACTACCGCGTCGCGCCGTGATGGGCCGACACCTCGCCTGATCACTCGCCCCCACCCCCGACCGATCTGCGAGAGATGCTGATGGCAACGACGCTGTACCGCCACCCCAGAATCCACCTCCTCGACGGCCACGGCACCATCGCGCAGGAGATGCTCGTCGTCGACGGCGTGATCACCGCGATCGGCGGAGCGGATGCCGTGGGCAGCGGCGCACCGGCCGGCACCGTCGTGCGCGATCTGCCGGGCGAGTCCGTGGTCGCCGGATTCCACGACGCGCACATCCACACCGCGAGCCTGGCGCGCAGTCTCGACGAGCTCGACGTGCGCGACGCCGGCAGCCTCACCGACGCACTCGCCCGCATCGACGCGCACGTGCGCGCGCTGCCGGGCGACGGCTGGGTCGTCGGCGGGCGATGGGACGCGAACGCCTGGTCTGACGGGCAGCCCACCCGCGCCGCGCTCGACGCCGTGGCGCCGCACCGACCGGTGTGCCTGTCGAGCGTGGACGGCCATTCGGCATGGGCGAACGCCGAGGCCCTGCGCCGCGCGGGCATCGACGACGGCACTCCGGACCCGATCGGCGGACGCATCGAGCGCGATGCGGCCGGCAGCCCGACGGGGCTCCTTCGCGAGACGGCGGTCGGCGCAGTCCTCGCCCACGCCGAGCGCGTATCCCCCGTGGACTTGGCCGAGCTGCTGGAACGCACGCAGCAGGTGCTGCTGTCGCAGGGCGTCACGCACCTCACGGACTTCGACGGCGAGGACGCGCGGGACGCCTACCTGCGACTGAAGGATGCCGGCCGACTGCGGTTGCGAGTGCACAAGGGCACGCCCGCCGACGCGCTGGAGGAGGCCATCGCGTCGGGCCGCCGCACCGGCGCCGGCGACGACTGGTTCACCGACGGGCCGGTCAAGCTGTTCGCGGACGGCGCGCTCGGCTCGCACACGGCACACATGGGCGAGGACTTCGCCGGAGAGCCGGGCAATCACGGCATCGAGGTGCTCGATCCCGAGGAGCTCGCCCGCCTCGTCACGGTGGCCGTCGGCGCCGGCATCGCCGTGGCCACGCACGCGATCGGCGACAGGGCGAACGCCCTCGTGCTCGACGCGTACGCCCGCGCCCACGTCGTGGCGCAGCGCGCCGGTCTGCGGTTGCGGGTCGAGCATGCGCAGCACCTCTCCCCCGGCGACGCCGCACGGTTCGCGCGACTCGGCGTGATCGCCTCACAGCAGCCCACCCACTGGGCGAGCGACATCCCCCTCGTCTCGCGGCTGCTGCACGGCCGCGATCTCGACAGCTACGCGTGGGCCGCACTGCGCGACGCCGGCGCGGTCGTCGCCTTCGGCTCCGATGCCCCGGTCGAGCCGTCCGCGCCGCTGCGCGGCATCCGCGATGCTCTCGTGCGCAGCACAGCCGCCTCGCCGATCGGCCCGGAACGCGGAGTGCGCCCCCTGCGGACCGAAGAGGCGCTGCTCGCCTACACCGCGGCCCCGGCCTACGCGGCAGGGCTCGACGACCGCCTCGGACGCCTCGCCGTCGGCATGCTCGCCGACTTCGTCGTGCTCGACGGCGATCCGTTCCGCACCGATCCGGCTGACATCGTGGGCATCCGCCCCCTCGCGACCGTCGTCGGCGGGGTGCCGGCCTTCGGCTCTGTCGAGCGGTGACGTCGACGAGGAGAGCCGGCGATTCCCGAGAACCACCGCATGAGATACCTGGAGAGCGTGTGCCGATGACCTCCGACGAGCCCCGCTCACGTCTGGCCGACCTCGGAGTCGGGCCGGGCGCGTTCACCCGAGGTCGGCACAACGCGATCACAGACGTTCCCGGCGTGCTCGTGGGCCACTCCACGGTGCACACCGATCGGCTCCACACCGGAGTGACCGCGATCGTCCCCGCCGAGCTGGGCGCCGAACGGCGCTGGCTGCCGGCGGGACTGGCCGTCGGAAACGGCTACGGAAAGCTCGTCGGAGCCACCCAGCTTCAGGAGCTCGGCGCCGTCGAGACGCCCGTGCTGTTGACGAGCACGCTGTCGGTGTACCGCGTCGCGGACGCACTGCTGGGGCACATGCTCGAACAGCCGGGCTACGAGCGGACCACCACGCTCAATCCGGTCGTGGGCGAGACCAACGACGGCTTCCTGTCCGACATCCGCTCCCGTCCGCTCGGCGACGCGCATGTCACCGAAGCCTTGACGGCGGCCGCCGGCGGCCGCGTCGCCGAGGGCAGTGTCGGCGCGGGCGCCGGAACGGTGGCCCTCGGGTTCAAGGGCGGCATCGGCACGTCGTCTCGTGAGGTACTCGTAGGCGACGGCAGGTACACGATCGGCGCGCTCGTGCAGTCGAACTTCAGCGGCACACTGTCGATCGCCGGCGTGCCCATGTCCGCAGACGAGCTCGTCTCCGCGCCGCCGGCCGAGACCGTCGGCAACTCGTGCATGATCGTCGTGGCGACGGACGCGCCCCTCGATGCGCGGCAGCTCACGCGCTGCGCGCGCCGCGCCATCTTCGCGCTGCGCGGGGTCGGTTCGGACTTCTCCCAGGGCAGCGGCGACTACGCGATCGCCTTCTCGGTCGGAAACGGGATGCCGCCCGCCGATGCCACGCTCTCGCCGCTCCTGCACGCGACGCTGGATGCCGTCGAGGAGGCACCGATCAACTCGATCCTGATGGCGACCACGCAGGTGCACGCCGACGGGAACCGCGCCCACGCGATCCCGCTCGCCGCCGTCCGCTCGCGGCTGGCGGCGGCCGGGGTGATCTGACGCGGCCGCCCGGGACGACGGTCACACCGGCGTGTCTCAGCGGAAGTCGGCGAGGGCGCGGTGCACCGACGCGACGGCGCTGGAGCCTTCGCCGACCGCGGCGGCGACGCGCTTCATCGACCCGCGGCGCACGTCTCCGGCGGCGAAGATCCGCGGCATCGACGTCTCGAACGGCAGCGGCTCCCTTCCGAGTCCCTGCCACCGCTGGAGCGACTGGACCGAGACGTCCGTGCCGGTGCGCAGGAACCCGTCGGCGTCGCGGTCGAGCTCGGCAAGCCAGGACGTGGCGGGTTCGGCACCGATGAAGCAGAAGAGACCGCGGGCCGCGACATCCCCCACCGAATCGATGTTCACGCGCTCGAGGGTGGAGCCGCCGTCGAGCCCCACGACGCGAGACCCGGTGTGGACGTCGATGCGGGGGTCCTCGAGCAGGCGATCCACGAGATACGACGACATCCGGGTGCCGAGGTCGGAGCCGCGCACGACCAGGTGCACGGGGCATCCGTTGGCCGCCAGATACAGGGACGCCTGGCCGGCGGAGTTGGCACCGCCGACGACCACCACCGGTGACTCGAACACCTGACGCAGCTCGAGCGGCGTCGCCGCGTAGTAGATGCCGGCGCCCTCGAACTCGTTCCACCGCTCCAGGTCGAGGGTGCGGTAGGCGGCGCCGGAGGTGACGATCACGGTCCGCGTCCGGATGAGGCGCCCGTCGGTGAGCGCGATGTCGATGTCGTCGCCGACGGGTCTGAGGTCGACGGCCTCGCAGGGCGCATAGACGCGGACGCCGAACTTCAGCGCCTGCAGCGAGGCCTGGCCGATGAGGTCGCCGCCGCTGACCCCGAACGGGAAGCCGAGGAAGTTCTCGATCCTCGACGTCGCCGCAGCCTGCCCTCCCGGCGCGACGGCATCCAGCATCACCGTGTCCAGGCCTTCGGACGCGCCATAGATCGCCGCCGCCAATCCGGCCGGTCCGCCGCCGACGACGACGAGATCCACCACCTCGTCGGCGCGCGCCTGGTAGCTGAGCCCGAGGCGCTCCGCGACCAGGCCGGGCGTCGCCCGGGGCATCGGCTCGCCCTGGATGAAGGCGACCGGGAGGTCCTCGAGCGTGATGCCGTGCTCGGCGAGGGCACCGAGCTCGCCGGGGACCAGCTCGACCGCCGTGTGCACGAGATCGAGCCGCTCCGCGAATCGGCGTAGGGTCAGGAAGTCACGCGACGAGCGCGGTCCGACCAGCTTGAGGGTGAGCGCCGCCGGTCCGCGGCGGAGCATCTCGCGACGAGCCCACAGCGCGTGCAGGACGATGTCGCAGAGCTCGTCGTCCTCGGCCATCAGCAGACGCAGGCGCGCCCGGCTGACGCGCAGCATCCGGCCGGCGCGCGAGGCGCGTGCCGTCAGGAACGCACCCTGCCCGTTCAGCAGACCCAGCTCACCGACGAAGCTGCGCGGACCCATCGTTCCGACCACCGTCTCGTCGACCCAGCCGAACGCGACGCGGACGATCTCGACCTCGCCGGTTTCGACCAGGATCAGGTCGTAGTCCAGATCGCCTGCCTGGAAGAGATAGTCGCCTTCGGCGACCTCCTGCGGCTCGCCGAAGGCGACCAGCCGTCGCCACTGCGCGTCGGTCAGCGCCGGCTTCATCATGCGTTCGATCTCGCGCTGCTTCGCCGGCGAGATCTCGTGCGACCTCATCGGTGGATCAGCTCCCGCCAGTCGGCGGGCAGCCTGCTCGCGGGGCCGGGAGAGGACTGCGTGGCCGGTCGCGAGACGGGCGGCGCGAGGTCAGGGCCGTCCACGAAATCGGACGCGACGAAGTCCCAGAACCAGCTCTCGCCCGGCTCGAAGCTGCGCACGTAGCGGTG
>Ga0160430_100946_pt1 | contig 12589 bp, 13 predicted proteins | sample HID1971I_E0MG_FD_108274 | JGI IMG/M metagenome (GOLD analysis project Ga0160430, IMG submission 108274) | Enriched millipede-associated microbial communities from UW Madison campus, WI, USA - HID1971I_E0 MG | ecosystem: Host-associated > Arthropoda: Insects > Digestive system > Unclassified ...
ACGATCCAGCACACGACGTAGATCGTGAACGACAGGGTGGTGATGTACGGGCTCACGGGCAGCGTGCCGGCGAGGGCGAGCAGGATGCCGCCGACCGCGGAGACGAACCCGAACAGCGCGGCCAGCAGCGGCACCGCGATGGGTCCGGCGGTGACCCGCATCGCGGCGGCCGCCGGGGTGACCAGCAGCGCCATCACCAGCAGCGCGCCGATGATGTGCACGCTCACCGCGACGATGAGCCCGAGCAGCACCATGAACAGCAGACTGACGGCACGGGTCGGCACACCGCGCGCGGCGGCCGACTCCGGGTCGAGCGAGTCGAACCGCAGCGGGTTCCACATGATCAGCAGCCCGAACAGGACGACGATGCTGATGCCGATGAGCCAGCCGAGGTCGGGGCTCGACACCGAGACGATCTGCCCGGTGAGCAGACTGAAGCGGTTGGCGCTGCGGCCGTCGTAGAGCGAGAGGAACAGGATGCCGAGGCCGAGGCCGAACGGCATGAGCACGCCCACGATCGAGTTGCGGTCGCGCGCCTTCGCGCCGAGGATGCCGATCAGGATCGCGGCGACCAGTGCTCCGCCGAGGGATCCGGCCACCACGCTGCCGCCGAAGAGGAGCGCGGCGGCGGCACCCGCGAAGGAGAGCTCGCTGACGCCGTGCACCGCGAACGCGAGGTCGCGCTGCATCACGAAGACGCCGATGAGTCCGCCGACGATGCCCAGGACGGCACCCGCGATGATCGAGTTCGCGAGGAGGGCGACGAGCTCGCCGTAGTCCTGGAAGGAGAAGACGTCGTTCCAGTCGACCAGCGGCACCATGCCCAGTGCGACGCTCATGCCGCTCCTCCGTGCTCGTGGTCGCCGTGGTCGTGGTGGGGCTCGGCGTCCGGCACGCCCACGACGACCAGTCGGTCGCCGGCGCGGAGCACGAACACCGGAGTGCCGTAGAGGTCGGTGAGCACGCGCGTCTGGAGCACCTCGTCGGGAGTCCCGAGCAGGAACCGCCCGCCGGCGATGTAGAGGATGCGGTCGACCCGGCCGAGGATCGGGTTGATGTCGTGCGTCACGAACAGCACCGCGGCCTCGCGCTCCCGGCGCTGGCGATCGATGATGTCGGTCACGGCGACCTGGTTGGCGAGGTCGAGGTTCGACAGCGGCTCGTCGCACAGGAGCAGAGCCGGCTCGTCCGCGAGGGCCTGCCCCACCCGGAGCCGCTGCTGCTCGCCGCCGGAGAGGAGTCCGACCCGGCGCTCCGCGAAGTGCGCGGCGCCCACGGCTTCGAGCAGCCGGTCGACCTTGGCCCGGTCGCCGCGGTGCGGGATCGGGAGGCCGAAGCGGCTCCCCTGCACACCGAGGGCGACGAGGTCGCGGGCCCGCATGCTGGTGTCCGGAGCGAGCGAGCGCTGCTGCGGGATGTAGCCGATGCGGGCGTTGCCGCGATGCACCGGCTCGCCCGCGACCCTGATCGATCCGGACGACAGCGGCTGCAGACCCAGGATGCTGCGGAGGAGCGTGGTCTTGCCCGACCCGGACGGGCCGAGCACCGCGATGAACTCCCCCGGGCGGACCGTGAGGTCGAGTCCCGACCAGAGCTCGCGATCGCCGCGGTGCAGGGCCGCGTCGGAGATCTCGAGGACCGGGGTGGCCCCGCTCACGACTGGACGGCGGCGGCGAGGCTCTGGATCGCGTCACTCATCCACTCAGAGTACGACGATCCGTCTTCGAGCAGCTCCGTGAAGGCGACGACGGGGATGCCGGCATCCTTCGCCGCGGCCTCGACGCGCTGGGTCTCGGAGCCGCCGGTCTGCGCATTGGTCAGCAGAGCGGTCACTTTCCCGCTGTCGATCACGTCGAGCGCCTGGAGCAGCACGGCCGGGGCGACATCGGTGCCCTCCTCGACCGCCTCGGCGAACCCGTCCGGGGTGACGTCGGTGAAACCGGCCGCGGCGGCGAGGTAGCCGGGCAGCGGCTCGGTGATGAAGACGCTGGTGTCCGGGGCATCCGTCTTCAGCGTCGCGAGGTCGGCCTCGAAGCCCTCGAGGTCGGCGGTGAGGTCGGCCGCGTTGGCAGCGAACTCCTTCGCGCCGTCGGGGTCGAGCTCGGTCAGCTCGTCGGCGATGGCCTCGACGACGTGGATCATCGTGTGCGGGTCGAACCAGACGTGCTCGTTGAAGCCCTCGATGTGGTCGTGGCCCTCGTGCCCGTCCTCCCCCTCGGCGTGGTCGTGGTCGTGGGCCTCTTCGGTGGCATCCGTCGAGGCCTCGTCGTCATGGCCCTCGTTGCCGGGGTAGTCGTGCGAGTACTCGACGGCGGTGACCACGTGCGGGTCGTTCGCATCCTGCAGCAGCGTGTCGATGAAGGCGTCGTAGCCGCCGCCGTTCTCGATCACGAGGTCGGCCTTCTGGACGGTCAGGCGGTCACGGGCGCTCGCCTCGTAAGAGTGCGGGTCCTGCGAGGCGGAGGTGATGATCGACTGCACGTCGACCCGATCTCCGCCGATCGTCGAGGCGATGTCGCCGTAGACGTTGGTGCTCGCGACGACCGTGATGGTGCCGCCGTCGCCCTCTCCCGCTGCGGGGGTGGAGCATCCGGCCAGCGTGAGTGCGGCGACGGATGCGAGGGCGAGGGTGAGGACGGGCTTCTTCATGCCTTCACTCTAAACGTTAATGAGAACCATTATCAAATCGGACCGTGGCGCCCGGACGCGAAGACGGAGACGATCCGTCCTCCGCACGGCGAGTCGACACCCGACACCCCGCACGAGAAGCGAACCGTCTCCGTTTCTGCTGCGTCAGGCGACTACCGCGCGATCCACACCGTGGCCTCGCCGGGCAGAGCGGAGCCCTCGAGCGGAGCGCTCGCGAGCACCACGTCGGCGGCATCCGCTCCGAGGTCGAACGGCGCGGTGCCGAAGTTCGACACGACCTGCCATCCGTTCGGTCGGGCGAAACGCAGCACGTCAGCGCGGCCGGTGTCGATCCACTCCAGGGCCTCACCGGTCTGCAGCAGGTGCCGCAGGCGCAGGGCCTCGCGATACAGCGACAGGGTCGACGACGGGTCGGCGGCCTCGACGTCGACCGCGTACTCGGCGAACCAGTCCGGCTGCGGGAGGTGGGCGTCGCCCGCGCCGAAGCCGAACGACGAGCCGGCCGCGGTCCACGGCAGCGGCACCCGGCATCCGTCCCGACCCAGACCGTCGAAGTCGGCGCCGCGGAAGAATCCGGGATCCTGACGCTGCTCCGGCGTGATCTGCGCGACCTCGTGGAGTCCGAGCTCCTCCCCCTGGTAGAGGTAGGTGCTGCCGGGGAGGCCGAGCAGCAGCAGGGTCGCGGCGTGCGCCCGGCGGAGGCCGCCCTCGCGGTCGAGTCCCTCTGCCGGGCCGCCGGCCTTGACCCACTCGGTGCCCTGCTTGACGGGGCGGCCGTTCAGCGCCGGGAGGCCGTAGCGCGTGGCGTGGCGGGTGACGTCGTGGTTCGACAGCACCCAGGTCGTCGACGATCCGGTCGCCTCCGCCTGTTGCAGGTTGTCGGCGATGATGCTCCGGAACTGCGCGGCGTCGAAGTCGGCCACCAGCAGGTCGAAGTTGAACGCCTGCCCGAGCCCTTCGGCCGAGGCGTACTTCGCACGGCGCTCCGGCGTCTCCACCCAGGCCTCGGCGACGGCGGTGCGGGGCGGGTCGTACTCGTCGAACACCGCACGCCACTCGGCGTAGATCTCGTGCACGTCGTCGCGGTCGAGCATCGGATGCGTGCCCGAGGTGCGGTCCATCGCGTCGAGCTCGGCGCGCGACGGCAGCGGTTCGCTGAGGTCCTTCATGAGCATGTGGGCGACGTCGATGCGGAATCCGTCGACCCCGCGGTCCGACCAGAAGCGCAGGGTCTTCAGGAAGTCGGCGCGCACCTCGGGGTGGTCCCAGTTCAGGTCGGGCTGCTCCACGGCGAAGTTGTGCAGGAACCACTGCCCGTCGGCCACGCGCTCCCAGGCGCTGCCGCCGAACACCGACTCCCAGTCGGTCGGCGGCTCGGAGCCGTCGGGTCCCGTGCCCTCGCGGAAGATGTAGCGCTCACGGGCGGCCGAGCCGCGACCGGCGGCGAGCGCCTCCTGGAACCACACGTGCTGGTCGGAGGAGTGGTTCGGGACGATGTCGACGATCACGCGGATGCTCCGGGCGTGCAGGGCCTCGACCATGTCGTCGAAGTCGGCGAGCGTACCGAGCCGCGGGTCGACATCGCGGTAGTCGGCGACGTCGTATCCGCCGTCGGCGAGGGCCGAGGGGTAGAACGGGCTGAGCCACACCGCATCGACGCCGAGGTCGCGGAGGTAATCGGCGCGCGAGACGATGCCCGGGATGTCGCCGATCCCGTCGCCGTTCGCGTCGGCGAAGCTGCGCGGGTAGATCTGGTAGACGGCGGCCTGACGCCACCAGGCGGCGTCATCGGCGGTGCGGGTCTCGGCGAGAAGCGCGTCGGTCATGAGAGGAGGACTCCTTCTTTCTTGCGGTGGTCGGCGCCGGGGCGGATCACGCCCGCGCGCCTCGCTGCAGTTCCCCGCTCGGTGTGGAACTCACCGGCGGCGGAGCAGTTCGTCGAGGAAGATCATGACCACTCCGAGCAACCCCGCGCATACCGTCGTGGCCCCCAGGAGAACGAGCGGCGTGCCCCTGGAGAGCATCGCGTCGCGAACTCCGAACACCATCGCGAGGACGCAGAGGCTGAGCAGGACAGCGCGCACGAACTTCGCGATCCGGCGCGCTGGGGTCATGCCCGTCACCATAGGCGACGCCATCGAGTCGCGCCAGACGCACTCGACCCTGGAGGCTGTTCCCGGTCGCCGTGGTCGAGGTGCTGCGCAGCACCAGGGGAGATCCCGGAGCGAAACGATGACCGTGTCAGTCCACGAGCAGCGCGGGCTCCTCGAGCACGGAGGCGACGTCGGCGATGAAGCGGCTCATGCCGTCGCCGTCGATCACACGGTGGTCGAACGATCCGGCGACCGTGGTCACCCAGCGCGGGCGCACCTCGCCGTCGACGACCCACGGCTTCTGGCTGATGGTGCCCATCGCCACGATGCCGGCCTCGCCGGGGTTGATGATCGGGGTGCCCGCATCCATCCCGAACACGCCGATGTTCGTGATCGTGATCGTGCCGCCCTGCTGATCGGCCGGCGGGGTCTTGCCCTCGCGCGCCGTGAGCGTCAGACGGTTCAGCGCCCGCGCCAGGTCCTTCATGCCGAGGTCCTGCGCGTCCTTGATGTTCGGCACCAGCAGGCCGCGCGGGGTGGCGGCGGCGATGCCCAGGTTCACGTAGTGGCGCACGGCGATCTCCGCGCCGGCTTCCGTCTCGATCCAGGCGGCATTGACCATCGGGGTGCGACGGGCGGCCCAGATCACGGCGCGGGCCATGATCAGCAGCGGTGAGACCCGGATGTCGGCGTAGTCGGGCGAGGCCTTGAGCCGCTTCACGAGCTCCATCGTGCGGCTGGCGTCGATCTCCTTCCACACCGTCACGTGCGGGGCGGAGTACGCGCTCTGCACCATCGCCGAAGACGTGGCCTTGCGCACACCCTTGACCGGGATCGACTCGGTGCGGTCGTCGCCGGCGGCAGAGGGCCGGGTCGCGGTGAGGCCGCGTGCGAGTCCGGCCGGTGCGGCCTGCGGCGCCGGCACGGTCTCCTCGCGGACGGCTCCCCACTCGGGGGTCTCGATGTTGCGGAAGACGCTCGCCTGCGACGCATGCTTCATGACGTCGTCCCTGGTGACCTCGCCGTCGGCACCCGTCGCGGCGACCGTCGTGAGGTCGACGCCGAGGTCGCGGGCGAGCTTGCGGATCGGCGGCTTCGCGATCACGCCCACCGAGGAGCGGACCGGACGCTCGGCCGGACGCTTGCGGCGCGAGGTGGCGCCGCCGCCCGTGCCATAGCCGACCAGCACCGAGCCGCCGCCCTCCTCCGCAGCAGGAGCGGCGGGGGCGGGAGCAGCCGGTGCACCCGCAGCGGGCTCGGTCACGAACGTGATGATGGGCGTGCCGACCTCGACCGTCGCGCCCTCCTCGACGAGCAGCTCGCCCACCACACCGGCATGCGGCGACGGCAGCTCGACGAGCGACTTGGCCGTCTCGATCTCGCAGACCACGTCGTTGATCGCGACCGTGTCGCCGGGGGCGACCTTCCAGGCCACGATCTCGGCCTCGGTCAGTCCTTCTCCGACGTCGGGGAGGTTGAAGTTCTGCGTGCTCATGACGAGTCCTTTCGGCCGAGCGGGGATGTCAGTAGGCGAGGGAGCGGTCGACGGCCTCGAGGATGCGGTCGGCATCCGGGAGGTAGGCGCCCTCGAGCTTCGCCGGCGGGAACGGGGTGTCGTACCCGGAGACGCGCAGCACGGGAGCCTCGAGCGCATAGAACGCGCGCTCCATGACGGTCGCCGCGATCTCACCGCCGATGCTGCCGAAGCCCTGGGCCTCCTGCGCGTAGACCATGCGTCCGGTCTTGCGCACCGAGTCGAGGATGGGCTCGTAGTCGACCGGCGACAGCGAACGGACGTCGACGACCTCGCAGCTCGTGCCCTCGGCCTCGGCGAGCGCCGCGGCCTGCAGCAGCGTCGTGACCATGGCGCCGTGTCCGACCAGCGTCACGTCGCTGCCGGTGCGGACGACTCGCGAGGAGTGCAGCGGGACAGCGGAGGCGTCGAGCTCGACCTCGCCCTTCTGCCAGTAGCGGCTCTTCGGCTCCATGAAGATCACGGGGTCGTTCGAGGCGATCGCCTCCTGGATCATCCAGTAGGCGTCGTTGGGCGTCGACGGCGAGACCACGCGCAGGCCGGGGGTGTGCGCGAAGTACGCCTCCGGGCTCTCCTGGTGGTGCTCCACGGCGCCGATGTGCCCGCCGTAGGGGATCCGGATCACGATGGGCATGCTGATCGCGCCCTCGTGCCGGTTGGTGAGCTTCGCGAGCTGCGTGGTGATCTGGTCGAACGCCGGGAACACGAACCCGTCGAACTGGATCTCGATGACCGGGCGGTACCCGACCATGGCCATCCCGATCGCGGTGCCGACGATCCCGGACTCGGCCAGCGGGGTGTCGAGCACCCGGCGGTCGCCGAAGTCGCGCTGCAGGTGCTCCGTGACGCGGAAGACACCGCCGAGCTTGCCGATGTCCTCGCCCATGAGCAGGACCTTCGGGTCGTCCTCCATCGCCTTGCGCATCCCCGCGTTCAGGGCCTTGCTGAGCGGCATCGTCTCCAGGGTCACTGGGCTCCTCCTTCGACCGAGGCGTTCTCGAACGAGGCCTCGTACCGTGCGCGCCAGGCCTTCTGCTGATCGATCAGCGGATGCGGCTCGCTGTACACGTGGTCGAACATCTTGTCGGGGCTGGGGGGTCCGAGCTCGACGGTGCGAGCACGCAGGTCCTCGGCGGCATCCGCCGCCTCTGCCTCGACGTCGGCGAAGAGCTGCGCCGAGGCGCCGCGCCCTTCGAGGAACGCCCGCATGCGGACGATGGGGTCGCGACCGGCCCAGTACTGCTCTTCGTCGGATCCCCGATACTTCGTGGGGTCGTCGCTCGTCGTGTGCGCGCCGAGTCGGTACGTGACGGCCTCGATCGCCTGGGGGCCTCCGCCGCTGCGGGCGTCGTCGAGCGCGACGCGGGAGACCGCATAGCTCGCGAGCACATCGTTGCCGTCGACCCGGACGCTGGGGATGCCGTAGCCGGCGCTGCGCTGCACCAGCGGCACGCGCGACTGCGTGGACACCGGCACCGAGATCGCCCAGTGGTTGTTCTGCAGGAAGAAGACGGTCGGCGCCTGGTAGCTCGCGGCGAAGACCATCGCCTCGTGCACGTCGCCCTGGCTGGAGGCGCCGTCGCCGTAATAGACGATGACGGCCTCATCGCGGTCGAGGGCGCCGGTGCCGGTGCGGCCGTCGAAGGCGAGACCCATCCCGTAGCCGGCGGCGTGCAGCACCTGGGAGCCGAGCACGAGCGTGTAGAGGCGGGTGTTCCCGTTCTTCGCGTCGGTGGGATCCCAGCCGCCGTGCGAGACGCCGCGCATCAGCTTGATGATGTCGAGCGGGTCGACGCCACGGATGCGCGTGACGGCGTGCTCGCGGTAGGAGGGGAAGATCGTGTCCTGCGCGCGGGCGGCACGGCCGGAGCCGACCTGCGCCGCCTCCTGCCCACGGCTCGGCGGCCACAGCGCGAGCTGCCCCTGCCGCTGCAGGTTGGTCGCCTGGGTGTCGATCGCGCGGATGACGACCATGTCCCGGTAGAACTGCTCGAGTTCCGCGTCGCCGATCGCTTCGATCAGGGGAAGGTATCGTTCAGCGGCGGCGGACGGGGCGTACCGTCCGGTCTCGTCCAGAACGCTCACAAGGGGTGTCTCGGAGGTGGTCACGCTCTCACGCTACCCGCGCCCGCATGCTTGGTCACGCATACCTAGGACGCCCTTGTAACTGCCCGGAAACCGGAGAAAACCGCGGGAAACCGCCCGAGGCCGGGCGCGGGGGCGACTCAGCGGAGGGTGGCCGCGACCTCGAGCACGCGCGCGATCGAGTCTTCCTCGCCGACGGAGATGCGGATGCCGTCGCCCGAGAACGGCCGCACGATGAGGTCGTTCTCGACGAAGGTCACGGCCGCGGCATCGGTGCGGTCGCCGGTCGGCAGCCAGACGAAGTTCGACTGCGAGTCCGGCACGTCCCAGCCCTGCGCGCGGAGGCCGGCCACCAGGCGCCCGCGCCGCTCGACGATCACGGCGACGCGCTCGAGCAGCTCGACCTCGGCGTCGAGGCTCGCGATCGCGGCGTTCTCGGCGACGGACGTGACGGACAGCGGGATGCCGGTGGTCCGGGCGGCGTCGAGGACCTTCTCGTGCCCGATCGCGTAGCCGATCCGGAGGCCGGCGAGACCGTAGGCCTTCGAGAAGGTGCGCAGCACCACGACGTTCGGGTGCTGCTCGAACACGCGCTCCGCCAGGCCGTCGACGGCGTCGGGCGCCGTCACGAACTCGGCGTACGCCTCGTCGAGGATGATCAGGACGTCGTTCGGGACGCGCTCGACGAAGGCGGCGAACTCGGCGCTCGTGATGATCGGGCCGGTCGGGTTGTTCGGCGTGCACAGGATGATCGCGCGGGTGCGCTCGGTGACGGCATCCGCCATCGCGTCGAGGTCGTGACGGGAGTCGGCGGTGAGCGGCACCGGAACCCCGTTCGCACCGGCCACGAGGGGCAGGCTCGGGTACGCCTCGAACGAGCGCCACGCGTAGATGACCTCGTCGCCCACGGATGCGGTCGCCAGGATCAGCTGGTGCAGGATCGCGACACTGCCGGAGGCGACGTGCACCTGGTCGGGCCCGACGCCGTAGCGTGCACCGAGTCGCTCGCGCAGGCGCGCCGCGGTCGCGTCCGGGTACCGGTTCATCGGCGTCGTGCGCTGCAGCGCCTCGACCACCGACGGCAGCGGATCGAACGGGTTCTCGTTGCTCGAGAGCTTGAACGCATCGGGACCGGCCTGCTTGCCCTGGCGGTACGGCGCGAGAGCGGCGATGGCGGGACGGATACGGGGCAGGATCGGCTCGGTCACGAGGTCGAGTCTACGAGAGTCGGTCGGAGCCGAAACAGGGCGGACAGGTCATCGCTGCGCACACCCCGAGGACACCGCGGGCTGACACCCGCAGGCGTCCGTGGGACACTGGTCGGACTATGCGCTTCATCATCCGCGTCGTCGTCAACGCCTTCGCCCTCTGGGTCGTCACGCTGATCCCTGCCCTGCAGGTCACGATCACCGCGTTCCCTCCCGGTGAGACCCTGCAGCTGGTCCTGACCCTGCTCGCGGTGGCCGCGATCTTCGCGCTGGTGAACACCATCATCGGCACGGTCGTGAAGATCGTCGCCTTCCCGCTCTACATCATCACGTTCGGCCTGATCGGCTTCCTGATCAACGGCTTCCTGCTGTGGCTGACCGCGTGGATCACGAGCGGCTTCGGCTGGGGCCTCACCGTCGGCGACTTCTGGTGGGGCGTGCTCGCAGCGCTCATCATCTCGGTGATCAACGGCATCTTCGGCTTCATCCTGCGCCCGCAGAGCAAGAGCTCCCGCCGCGACTGAGTCGAGCGCTACTCGGTCGGACAGAGCCGAAGCGGGCTGACCTCCGCGAGGAACTCGAAGTCACGATCGCCGTGCAGCAGCGCCACGTCGCTGCGGATCGCCACGGCCGCGATCAGGCAGTCGGTCATGCTCCGGATCGGGTGCCCGTTGAACGCGGACGCACGGTACAGGTCTGCGGCGTCCCGGAAGTCGCCCACCGGGTCGATCCCGATCAGCGGCAGCCCGTTCGTCAGCACCTCCACCCGCACCCGCTCCCGCGGCCTGGCGGCGCCCGCCAGGAGCTCCATGATCACCGGTTCCGTGATCGCGAGGTCTGCCCCCTCGGCGATCAGCCGGTTCAGCTGATCGGCGGCCGGTGAGTCGGTCCCGCGGAGATAGGCGATCCAGACGGAGGTGTCGACGAGGATCACTCGTCGCCCCAGGACGCCGGTGCGTCATCCCGCATCGCGTCGAGATCGCCGCTCCAGCCCGTCCCCCGCAGGCCGAGGAGGAACTCCTTCGTTAGGGGCACTCCGACGAGGCGGCGGAGTGCGAGATCGACGGCCTCCTTCTTGGTGGAGAGGCTGTACCTGCGCATCACCTCGCGCACCAGGTCTTCGTCGATGTCGATGTTCGTGCGCGCCATACACCGACCGTACACCTCGGATACACCCTCGGTCAGAGTCATGCTCAGCGCCTCCGCTCCGCGTGGTACTCGGTGCGTTCGATCTCGACCGCCTCGCCGAGTTCCTCCCAGTAGTCGTCGAGAGCCTCGGCGCGCGGGTCGTCCGAGGCATCCACCAGCTCGGCGGTCTCGATGTAGGTCTCGATGCCGTGCGCCTGCAGCGTCAGGTCCTGGAAACCGTCGTGCGGGTCACCGACCCTGCTCGCGGTGAAGCTGTCGTCCGACCCGGTCCCCGCCGCCGAGCCGCCCACCGCCAACCCGGAGACGAGGTCGTCGGTGTGGCGGAGCTGGATCAGCGTCTGGTCGTCGCCGAGCGTCGGCTCGGTGGGGCTCCCCGCGGTCAGCTGCATCGAGACGTCGTACTCGCTCTCCATCGCCAGGTGGGAGGCGATCATCCCGCTCTGGGAGTAGGCGACCACGTCGACCCGGTCGCCCGGTTCCGCCCCCGCGGCGTCCAGCGCGTCGAGCGTGGCCCGATACGAGGCCGAGGTGCGCCCCTGGTAGAGCTGCACGTTCGACTTCATGTCCCACGGCTCCGCCTGCCCCGCGTGCCAGGGCGAGGCGTTCTGCGTGCCCTTCAGGTAGGTCACGAAGCGCGTCGCACCGTCGGCCATCGTGTACTTCTCGACCGCCACCTGCGCACTCCCCGACGGCAGCCGACGGAAGGCGCCGGCGAGGCTCGTGAGCGCGGACGGCCGCGACGTCTTCCCCGCGGTCACGCGCACCGGATCGCCTCTCCCGGTCAGCGTCATGCCCGGCAGCACCTTCCCGAAGCCCGTCGCACCCCCGACGATCGCTCCGGCCATGAACACCGGCGGGAGGAGGCCGCCCAGGTCGAACTGATCGCCCAGCCCCTCGAAGCGACGCCCTTCCCAACCGGACACCAGTCCGTCGGCGATGGCCCCGATCCGTTCGTCGCTCGCGAGCAGCCGCGCCAGCCGGATCCGGATCACGCCCGCCGCCACCGCATCCGTGAGGGTCAGCGCCTCGGCCCGCGCCCGCAGCTCGACCACCTCGAACGCCTCCACCATCAGGAGCGTCCCCGCGCACGCCTCCTCCAGCTCACCACGCAGCGAGCCGAGCCGCTCCCCGCTGCGGCGCAGCGCCCCGCCGTCGACGTGCGAGAAGAGCTCCGGCTCCGACATCACGAGCGCGTGCGCGCGGTCCACGGCGGCGCGCGCCTCGTCGAGCTGGGCCGCCACCCCGCGCACGCGGGCGCCGACGTCGCGCAGCTGCTCGGTGTCGACCTCGATCGCTCCTCCGTGATCGATGCTGAGGCCGTCGGCGGACGCGGCGGCGCTCGCACCGACGACGCGGCTCACTCGCCCGCTCCCGCGTCGAGCTCCCACTGGCGCACCCGAAGCTCGCCGATCTCGGCACCCGCGTCGTCACGCAGCCGCCCGAGCAGCTCATGCAGGGCGCGGAGCCCTTCGGACTGCCAGTCGGTGTCGGCGGCGAGGGGCACGAGGGCGGAGCCGGCGTGCTCCAGCGCCGAGAGGGCCGCGCCGATCTCCCCGCTGACCAGCATCCAGGTCCAGAGCTCGTGAGAGGCGACGGTGGGGTCGTGTGCGAGGGAGAACATGCCGTCAGCCTCTGCGATGTGCGGGGTCTCACGCGGCCCAGATCACGCGACCGGTGGAGAGTCTCACGGTGCTCCCGCGCGTGCAGAGCCGGTGTCCGTGGCTGTCCGCGCTGGGCAGGAGAGCCGCAGGCGGGCAGAATGTATCTGTGACATCCCCGGATCCCTTCCGCGTGATCTTCGTCTGCACGGGGAACATCTGCCGCTCTCCCATGGCCGAGATCGTGTTCCGCGACCTCGCCGAACGCCAGGG
>Ga0160430_100950_pt1 | contig 12569 bp, 5 predicted proteins | sample HID1971I_E0MG_FD_108274 | JGI IMG/M metagenome (GOLD analysis project Ga0160430, IMG submission 108274) | Enriched millipede-associated microbial communities from UW Madison campus, WI, USA - HID1971I_E0 MG | ecosystem: Host-associated > Arthropoda: Insects > Digestive system > Unclassified ...
AAACTCAGGGTTCTCAGCCAGCAGCCAAACCTTGCTGCCTTCACGCTTGAAGCGTTTGACGGTGACTTCGTCGCCGATACGGGCCACGACGATCTGGCCATTGCGGGCTTCGCGGGTGGTGTGGACGGCCAGCAGGTCGCCGTCAAAGATGCCCACGTCCTTCATGCTCATGCCGTGCACGCGCAGCAGGTAGTCGGCCCGAGGATGGAAGAACGTCGGGTTGATGTTGCAGGATTCCTCGACGTGCTGCTGCGCCAGGATCGGCGCACCGGCGGCGACGCGACCGATGATCGGCAATGTCGATTCGTCGGCCTTGGCTTCGAAGCCAGGGATGCGAATACCCCGCGAGGCACCCGGGGTCATCTCGATCGCGCCCTTGCGGGCGAGGGCCTTGAGATGCTCTTCTGCGGCGTTCGGGGACTTGAACCCCAGCTCCAGGGCAATCTCCGCACGGGTCGGCGGGTAACCATTGTCATCAAGGCAGCGCTTGATAAAAGCCAGAATCTCAGCTTGGCGTGGCGTCAGTTTTAGCATGTTGATCGCTCTGTCTTTTTATACAGTGACTGGGATTATATACAGTGAACTGCGCTTGGCAATCATCCTTTTCATCGGCTCCGCTGGACGGTCATTCGTCACCCTTCCTACAGCCCAGGAATAGTGCTGCCTACAGAGCGCGAAGGATGTGATTAAATAGCCATGCAAGTGATGACTGCCCGGCCGGAAAACGAACCTCCAGGCTTGACAAGACACACTCTGAAACGTATGTTTCAAACAAGTGTTTGTCAGGCGGAGTAGCCATGGCCCAGTCGGAAACCGTTGAACGCATTCTCGATGCTGCCGAGCAGTTGTTCGCGGAAAAAGGATTTGCTGAAACCTCACTGCGGCTGATCACCAGCAAGGCTGGGGTCAACCTTGCCGCCGTGAACTACCATTTCGGTTCAAAAAAAGCCCTGATCCAAGCCGTGTTCTCACGCTTCCTGGGGCCGTTCTGCGCCAGTCTCGATCGTGAGCTGGAGCGCCGTCAGGCCAAGGCCGATCACAAGCCGAGCCTGGAAGACCTGCTGGAAATCCTCGTTGAGCAAGCGTTGGTCGTGCAGCCACGCAGCGGCAATGACCTGTCGATCTTCATGCGCCTGCTGGGCCTGGCATTCAGCCAGAGCCAGGGCCACCTGCGCCGTTATCTGGAAGACATGTACGGCAAGGTATTCCGTCGCTACATGCTGCTTGTCAACGAAGCCGCCCCGCGTATTCCGCCTATCGAACTGTTCTGGCGCGTGCATTTCATGCTCGGCGCTGCAGCCTTCAGCATGTCCGGTATCAAGGCTTTGCGGGCGATTGCCGAGACCGATTTCGGGGTGAACACCTCCATCGAGCAGGTGATGCGCCTGATGGTGCCGTTTCTCGCGGCCGGCATGCGCGCCGAAACCGGCGTCACCGACCCGGCCATGGCCGCTGCCCAGTTGCGTCCACGCAGCAAGAACGCGCCGACCGCCGCCAAGGTTTGACCGCCCCCGGGTGTGCGCGGCCGCTTGCATCCGCTAAGCTAGCCGCCATGCCGATTTCAGCTATCTACTCGCAACCCGTCGTGCTTACCTTGCCCGGTAAGGGCGGTGGGCTGTGTGCGTTATTTAAGGAAGGTTTATGACTGCTGCCCTGCAAGGTTCTTTGATGGTCGACGTGGCTGGTACCTGGCTGACGGCCGAGGACCGCCATCTGTTGCGCCAACCGGAAGTGGGCGGCCTGATCATTTTTGCGCGCAATATCGAGCACCCACGCCAGGTTCGCGAGTTGAGCGCGGCAATCCGTGCGGTGCGCCCGGACCTGCTGCTGGCGGTCGACCAGGAAGGCGGGCGCGTACAGCGCCTGCGCCAGGGCTTCGTGCGCTTGCCGGCCATGCGTGCGCTGGCCGATAACCCCAACGCTGAATACCTGGCAGAACAGTGCGGCTGGATCATGGCCACCGAAGTACTGGCTGTGGGTCTCGACTTGAGTTTCGCCCCGGTGCTGGACCTGGATTACCAACGCAGCGCTGTGGTCGGCACTCGCTCCTTCGAAGGCGACCCCGAGCGCGCCGCCGTACTGGCCGGTGCCTTTATCCGCGGCATGAACAGCGCCGGCATGGCCGCCACCGGCAAACACTTCCCTGGCCACGGTTGGGCCGAGGCCGATTCCCACGTCGCCATTCCCAATGACGAGCGCAGCCTGGAACAAATCCGCGCCAATGACCTGGTGCCCTTCGCACGCTTGAGCAAGCAATTGGCCGCAGTGATGCCCGCGCACGTGATCTACCCGCAGGTGGACAGCCAGCCCGCCGGCTTCTCGCGCCGCTGGTTGCAGGACATTCTGCGCGGCGAGTTGCAGTTCGACGGGGTGATTTTCAGTGATGACCTGTCCATGGCGGGCGCCCATGTGGTCGGCGATGCGGCGAGTCGGATCGAGGCGGCGCTGACGGCGGGTTGTGATATGGGTCTGGTGTGCAATGACCGTGCGGCTGCCGAGCTGGCACTCACCGCCGCGCAGCGGATGAAGGTCACGCCGTCGGCGCGGATTGCGCGTATGCGTGGGCAGGCGGTTGCGTCGACTGATTACAAACAGGATCCGCGCTGGTTGACGGCTCTCACAGCGTTGCGGGACGCTCAGTTGATTGAGTGAACGGCGCCTGTGCTGTTAAGAAGCTTGGTGTAAGAAGCGTCTGAATATGGCTGTAGCTATCTCTTACCGCCTCGTAGGAGTCGCCCTGCTTTAAATCTCGTTGCTGACCGCTGTAGAGTTCTGCTCCATGAATGACCTGATTGCACGTATCGTCGAGTTGGATTGGCAGGAATACTTTGACCCTCGCTCGCTGGAGCGTGGCTTTGAGTATGCTGGCGAAAATCGTCTTGAGATAAAAGAATTCGGACAGGGCAGACTGATTGCACAGTGCAAGGGGTCTGGCCGTAATGTCTATAACCTGGTGATTACCCTGGAGGGTGCAGCATCACGTTGGACGGGCATCAGGTGCGTGTGTTCTTGCCCGGTGGCGATCAATTGCAAGCATGCCGCTGCAACCTTGTTTACGTTGACCGCGCTGTATGACGAGCTGAACGAACCGAAAAAACAGGTGGCTGACCGTCTGAATCCGCAGCTCGAAAACTGGCTTGAGAGTATCCCCAAGCCCGCTCCTGTAGATGAGGTACAACACAAGAACACTGGTACCTGTTTGCTGTATCAACTCGCCCCCGATGCTTATTCAATGAGGTGGTCACTAGAGGTATATCGGGCACGCGTGACGAAGAAAGGTGACTACAGCGATATCAAGCCGCTGCACTCGATGGATGAAATATTGCGGCGTACTCCCGCTTATATGCATGAGCTGGATATAAAGCTTGGTCGCTTGCTCATGTTGAGCCGTCCTTACCTAAGCTACGGCAGCGCTTTTCAGTTAACGGGTGAGGCGGGCGCCGAAATACTCCAGCTGGCGTTGAAAACCCAGCGTCTGTTTTTTGATTTGGATGCTGTGTTAGCGCTTAACCCAGGGCCTGTCCGTGCCGCTCGTTTCAATTGGGCCGTGATGCCTGATGGCAATTATTGTCCTGAATGGCTCAGCAATGGTCGTGAACTGGACGAAGTATTGCCTCTCAAGCCGCTCCATTATCTGGACTTGGGCAACATGCAGTTGGGCGTGCTTGAGCCTGGGGTGGATGAGAACCTGGCGATACATTTATGTGGCCTGCCCGTGATTCCAGCTGATCAGGTGGCGATGTTCAGTCATCGGCTCAGTGTGGTGTCCCAAGTCATTCCTCCGCCACGTGAGCTGACCGAGCGCGTCGTGGATACGCTGGAACCACAAGGCTGCCTCACCCTGGGAAGCGACGAATCCTACGTCTACAGCCAGACCGACTATCGACGAATGCCCTTCCTGGAACACCGCGCTGCCTTGGCTTTCCGTTACGACACCAGCCTGGTCAGCGGCAAGGGCACTGAAGACATCCTGTTTCTCAACGGCACCGAAACCCAGCGCATTCAACGCAAGCCGGCGTCTGAAAAAGCCCTGCGCAAGACGCTCACAAAAATCGGCTTCAAAACGGTCAATCGTAAAACCCGTGCGCTGCCTGCCAGTGCAGGAGAGATGTTCGATCTACCCAATGATGAAGCCTGGCTGGCGTTTGTTGAGAGCGGGCTGTCGGTTTTGCGTGAGGCAGGGTGGGACGTCGTCATCCATCCGGGGTTTTATTACGATGTGGAGGCTGTAGACGGCTGGTACGCGGACATCGAAGAGTCGCCCGGCCACGAGTGGTTTGACCTTGAGCTGGGCATTGAGGTCAACGGCGAGCGTCACAGCCTGCTGCCAATCGTACTTGACTTGATGCGTCGTCAACCCAAACTGCTTGACGCCGCCTACATGGCCGAGCGTGATGATCAGGAGCGCGTGTTGGTCAGTCTGGGCACCCGCACTCATACCAAAGTCGCGCTGCCCTACGGTCGTATCAAACCCCTGATGGCGACCCTCGGCGAACTCTACCTGCGTGCACCAGAAGGCGATGCGCTGCGGCTGAGTGCGCCGGATGCGGCACGGCTCAGTAATCTGGATGCACTACCCTTGGTCTGGCAGGGCGGCGAGCGACTGCGTGATTTCGCCAAGCGCCTTAAAGACTCCATTCACGTTCATGTGCCGGCTCCTCGGGGCCTGAACGCCGAACTGCGCGGCTATCAGCTCGAAGGGCTGAACTGGATGCAAACCCTGCGCGAGCTGGAAGTCGGCGGGATCCTGGGTGACGACATGGGGCTTGGCAAAACCCTGCAGGCGCTCGCCCATCTACTCTGCGAAAAGCAGTCTGGCCGTTTACAGGCGCCTGCACTGGCGGTAATGCCCACCAGCTTGATCCCGAACTGGATGGACGAAGCTGCGCGTTTTACGCCACAGCTCAAAGTCCTGGCACTGCACGGTGCGCAGCGTCAGGCTGACTTCACGCGCTTGACCGATTACGACCTGGTACTCACCACCTATGCACTGTTGCCGCGGGACCTTGAAGTCCTGCAGCCTCAGCGCTGGAGCGTGCTGATCCTGGACGAAGCGCAAAACATCAAGAACCCCAACAGCAAAGCGGCCCAGGCTGCTCGTCAGTTGGAGGCCGGTCAGCGTTTATGCTTAAGCGGTACGCCTTTGGAAAACCACTTGGGTGAGCTGTGGTCGCTGTTCCACTTCCTGTTACCGGGCTGGTTGGGCGACAGCAAAACCTTTAATCGTGATTACCGTACGCCCATCGAGAAACACGGTAATGCGCAGCGTATGCAGCACCTCAGCGCGCGTATCAAACCGTTCCTGTTGCGACGTAAAAAGGAGCAGGTCGCGACGGAATTACCGCCCAAGTCCGAAATCGTCCACTGGGTCGAGCTGAGCGACGCACAGCGGGATGTCTACGAAACGGTACGCGTGGCGATGGACAAAAAGGTGCGCGACGAAATCAGTCGGCATGGCGTGGCCCGTAGCCAAATCATCATTCTCGAAGCACTGCTCAAACTGCGCCAGGTGTGCTGTGACTTGCGCCTGGTCAAATCTGCGCCGGTGACTAAAGCTGTCAAGGCCGGCACTGGCAAGTTGGGCAGCCTGATGGAGATGCTGGAAGAGTTACTCAGCGAGGGGCGGCGGATTTTGTTGTTCTCGCAATTCACCTCGATGCTGGCGTTGATTGAAGAAGAGCTCAAGCAGCGTGGGCTTGAGTATTCGATCCTGACGGGAGACACCCTTGACCGACGTACGCCAGTGAAGAACTTCCAGGACGGCAAGACACCATTATTCCTGATCAGCCTGAAAGCGGGCGGTACGGGCTTGAACCTGACGGCGGCCGATACGGTGATTCATTACGATCCGTGGTGGAACCCTGCCGTGGAGAGTCAGGCCACCGACCGGGCTTATCGTATAGGCCAGGATAAGCCGGTGTTTGTGTACAAGATGATTGCCCGGGGCACGGTCGAGGAGAAGATTCAGGCGTTGCAGTTGGAGAAGGCTGCATTGGCTGATGGAGTGCTGGAAGGTGGCGCCGGTGCGGGTTGGAAGCTGGAGCAGAGGGATATTGAGGCGCTGTTTGCGCCCTTGCCTGGCTAAGCACCACGGCGCACCCATCGGGGGCAAGTCCCCTCACACACTTTGAATTGTAAATACATACAAATGTGGGAGGGGTCTTGCCCCCGATGGCGATGGAACAGTCAGCGCTTTTCTTGCTTGTTGGGCAACGGCGCAAACAACGCCTCAATATCTTCATTGCCCAACTGCCAATCTCCAGTCGTACGCCCATCCAGCACGCCCGCCGCCAAGTCGGACTTCTCCTTCTGCAGGTGCTGGATTTTCTCCTCCACCGTGCCCCGCGCAATCATCTTGTACACAAACACTGGCTTTTCCTGCCCGATGCGATACGCACGGTCGGTGGCCTGGTTTTCCGTGGCCGGGTTCCACCACGGGTCGTAGTGAATCACCGTGTCGGCTTCGGTCAGGTTCAAACCCACGCCACCGGCCTTCAAGCTGATCAAAAAGATCTGCAACTTGCCGCTCTGGAAATCCTTCACCGGTGTACGTCGGTCACGGGTCTGGCCGGTCAGCAATGCGTAGGCAATCCCGCGTTTTTTCAGTTCGATTTCGATCAGGCTCAGCATCGAAGTGAACTGCGAGAACAGCAGAATCCTGCGGCCTTCGGCAAACAGCTCGTCGAGCATGTCCATCAGGCTGTCGAGCTTGCCCGAGCTGCTGCCACGCGCCGGCAGAGTGGCGTCGTTGACCAGACGCAGGTCGCAGCACACTTGTCGCAGTTTGAGCAGCGCTTCAAGGATGATGATCTGGCTGCGGGCCACGCCCTTGCGGGTGATTTCGTCGCGGACTTTTTTATCCATGGCCAGACGCATGGTTTCGTACACGTCGCGCTGGGCCTCGTTGAGGTCGACCCAGTGGATGATCTCAGTCTTGGGTGGCAGTTCGGTCGCCACCTGTTCCTTGGTGCGGCGCAGCAGGAACGGTTTGATCCGACCGTTGAGGTGCTGCAAGCGCACGTCACTGGCGCGTTTTTCAATCGGCACGCGGTAATCACGGTTGAAGCTCTTCACGTCGCCCAGCCAACCCGGCAACAGGAAATGGAACAGCGACCACAGTTCACCCAGGTGGTTTTCCAATGGCGTGCCGCTCAGGCACAGGCGCTGGCGGGCGTTCAGCTCGCGTGCGGCCTGGGCGGCCTTGCTGGACGGGTTCTTGATGTACTGCGCTTCATCCAGGATCAATACATGCAAGGGCAGGGCGGCGAGCGTGTCGATGTCCTTGGGCAGCAGGGCATAAGTGGTCAGCAGCAGGTCGTAGTCGTGCAGGTTGGCGAAGTGTTTCTTGCGCCCTGCGCCGTACAGCGCCTGCACCCGCAGTTGCGGGGTGAAGTGCGCAGCTTCATCGAGCCAGTTCGGAATCAGACTGGTGGGCATCACGACCATGCAGGGCCGATCAAGGCGCCCGGCGATTTTCTCGGTGAGAATATGCGCCAGGGTTTGCAGGGTTTTGCCCAGGCCCATATCGTCCGCGAGAATCCCGCCCACTTCCAGCTGTCGCAGTGACTGCATCCAGCTCAAGCCTTCCAGTTGATAGGGGCGCAAGGTTGCGTTCAGGCCCTCGGGCGCGACGCAGGTGAAGTCCTTGATGTCCCGCAGGCGTTGGGCGAAGTTGCGGATCTTCTCGCCGCCTTCCCATTGCAACGGCAGGTCTTCCAGCGGGTTGAGCCTGATCGCGTCGGCCTTGGCCAGGCGCAACGTCGTGGTGCCGGTTTCCTGCAGGTAGAACTCGCCGAGAGTCGCCAGCACCGGCTTCAAGCGCCCGTAGGGCAGCGCCACTTGCAGCGGGCCGTGGCCGTTGGGCAGCCCGGGAATATTCACCAGGATCAGTTCATCATCGCGGCGCCTTGCGAGTTTTTCCGGGTTGAGGATCTCGGTGTGGGAGCGCATCAGGTTCAACAGGATCGGCAGCAGGCTCAACCGCTCGCCATTGACGATGATGCCCAACTCCAGGTCGAACCAGTCACGCTCGGGCGCTTCATCGACGCTGGCGTACCAGTCGTCCACCGGGCTCAGGTCGAAACCGAAGTCTTCATCAATTTGCAGCTCCCAGCCCTCGGCCCGCAGCGTCGGCGATGAGTTGAGCGTGAAGTTCAGCCAGGCGCTGTCATTGACCATCTCGAACAGCTCGCCGGCACTTTCCGGCAGGGCTTTGCTCTGTCGCGTGGCGATCTTGAAGCCGAGCAGGCGCAGTTGCTCGCGATAGGGTTGTTCCAGCTCGGGATGGCGCTTGATTCGCAGGCTCTGGGTGTCCTGGCGCACGATGATATCGGCGTTCTTTTGCCCACTGACGTAATTGCCCAGGTAGCTGAACGACAGCGCCGCACGGTGCTGGATATAGCGCTGCATCTTGCCGTTGCGCGGTTCGAACGCGCTGAACTCGACGCTGGCCAGCCACAGGCGCGGCACGGGCCGCACGTCCTCCATGACCACCTGCGGCAGGACCACGCGGTTATCCAGCACGGCCTGGAGTTTTTCCAGCAGTTGCGCATCCTGGGTTGCCGCCGGGTAGGCCAGGGTTTCCTGAACCTTGAGCAGCACCGCCGCGATGTGTTTGCAGTTGGTGTGCACCGGGCAGGTACAGCGGCTATCCACCAGGATCAGCAGGCCCTTGGCCGACTCACGCAACGAGATGGTTTGCCGATAGACGTTACCGCCGGAGCCTTCGCAACTGGCGGTAATGGTGCTGTCACCGCACTCGACGATACGCACGCGGTTTTCCAGTGCGTAACGCCGCCCGCGCTCCAGGCTCTGCTCTTTGAAGCGATTGGCCCACGAAGGGGCCAGGGGTTTGGTCAGAGGCGAAGTGAGGGGCATGGCGCTGGATCAGTCCTGCATGTCGGGCGGTGGTGCGCTGGGCGGCTTGGCGGTCAGCGAGGTGATCTTGATCAACAACGCCAGGTGGCCGCCGTCCAGGTAATTAAGCTGGTTGTTCTTGGTGCGTACGTCTTTCTGCGCCAGGTGTTCACTGGCGATCACGCTGCCGTTGCCGTCGAACTGGTTGATCCAGAAATCGGCATCGATGTCGGTGAAACGACCCAATTGCAGGCTCAACACACCCTCGATAGGAAACTGGCCGAATTGCTCCTGGCCGTCGGTGATCGCGATCTTTACCGGCTGCTCGCCCAGATTCTGTTCCCAGGCCTTGTGCGCGAGCACGGTGTAGTTGGAGTCGGCGCGCAATTTTTCGACGATGTTGCCCAGGCGCGGCGGGCTCAGCCGCTCGCCCAGGCGCTGGGCGCCGCCATCCCAGTTTTCCGGGGCGGCGCGGCTGTTGATCACCGGCTCCGCATTCTGGCGCACCAGGATCATTTCCACCTGGTACGGGCTGTCGGCAAATGCCGAAGGCGCGAGTACCACCAACAACAGGCTCAGAATGCGGAACAGGCGCATGGCGGCGTCCTTCAAGGGGATTTCGGAAGGAGGCGCTCAAACAGCGCCTCCAGGGTATTGAAGCGTTCTTCGGCACGTTCCATCGGCACCATGAACTTGAACAGCGTAGCCCCTTCGAACTTGTAGCGGTTGGGCTGGCCCTGGATCAGCTTGATCAGCACCAAGGGGTCTACCGGCGTCTGCGCTCCGCATTCGCTACGCCCACCTTGCGGCCCGGCGTCGACCTTCTTGATCCCCAACTGCTCGGCCTGCAACTTGAGCAGGGTCAGGCGCACCAGGTTCTTGGTCGGTTCCGGCAGCAGGCCGAAGCGGTCGATCATTTCCACTTGCAGGTCCTTGAGATTTTCTTCGTCAGTCGCCGAGGCAATGCGCTTGTACAGGATCAGCCGTGCATGCACATCCGGCAGGTAGTCTTCGGGAATCAACGCCGGCAGGCGCAGGTTGATCTCCGGGCCGCCGCCCAGGGGTTGGTCGAGGTTCGGTTGCTCGCCCTTGCGGATGGCTTTCACTGCGCGTTCGAGCATCTCCATATACAGGGTGAAGCCGACTGCCTGGATCTGGCCGCTCTGGCCATCACCGAGCAGTTCGCCGGCGCCACGGATTTCCAGGTCGTTGGTGGCCAATACAAAGCCGGCACCCAGGTCCTGGGTGTTGGCGATCGCTTCCAGGCGCTTTTCCGCATCGGAGGTGATCTGTTGGCGCGGCGGTGTGAGCAGGTAGGCATACGCCTGGTGGTGACTGCGCCCGACGCGCCCGCGCAGCTGGTGCAGCTGGGCCAGGCCGAACTTGTCGGCACGCTCGATGATGATGGTGTTGGCGCTCGGCAAGTCGATGCCGGTCTCGATGATGGTCGAGGCGATCAGCACGTTGAAGCGCTTGTGGTAGAAGTCGCTCATCACCTGCTCGAGTTCGCGCTCGCGCATCTGCCCGTGGCCGATGGCGATGCGTGCTTCGGGCACCAGCTCGGCGAGGTCGGCGGCACATTTCTCGATGGTCTTCACATCGTTGTGCAGGTAGTAAACCTGGCCGCCACGCAGCAGTTCGCGCAGCAGTGCTTCCTTGACCGTGCTCTTGTTCTGTTCCATCACAAAGGTGCGCACCGACAGGCGACGCGCCGGCGGCGTAGCGATGATCGACAGGTCGCGCATGCCCGACACCGCCATGTTCAGCGTGCGCGGAATCGGCGTGGCGGTCAGGGTAAGAATGTCGACTTCACTGCGCAGGGCCTTGAGCTGTTCTTTCTGACGCACACCGAAGCGGTGTTCTTCGTCGATGATCACCAGGCCCAGATTCTTGATCTTCACATCGTCCGACAGCAGTTTGTGGGTGCCGATGACGATATCGATCTTGCCCTCGGCCAAATCGGCGATGGCGGCGTTCACTTCCTTGGCGGACTTGAAGCGGCTCATCACCTCCACGGTCACCGGCCAGTCGGCAAAACGGTCGCGGAAGCTGTTGTAGTGCTGCTGGGCGAGCAGGGTAGTGGGCACCAGGATCGCCACTTGCTTGCCGCCGTGTACCGCAATGAAGGCTGCGCGCATGGCCACTTCGGTTTTGCCGAAGCCCACGTCGCCACACACCAGGCGGTCCATCGGCTTGGGCGCGAGCATGTCGGCGCGCACCGCTTCGATGGTGGTCTGCTGGTCCGGGGTTTCTTCGAAGGCGAAGCCGGCGCTGAAGGTGGCGTAGTCGGCTTTCGGGTCGGCGAAGGCATAGCCTTCGCGGGCCGCGCGGCGGGCATAGATGTCGAGCAACTCGGCAGCCACGTCGCGCACCTGTTCGGCAGCCTTGCGCTTGGCTTTCTGCCAGGTCTCGGAGCCCAGGCGGTGCAGCGGTGCCAGGGCGTCGTCGCTGCCGGTGTAGCGGGCGATCAGGTGCAGGCTGGCCACGGGCACGTACAGCTTGGCGCCCTCGGCGTATTCCATGGTGAGGAATTCGGCGGCCTGGTTGTCGATCTCCAGGGTCTGCAAGCCCAGGTAGCGACCGACGCCGTGGTCGATATGCACCACCGGCGCGCCTTCGCGCAGTTCGGTGAGGTTCTTGATCACCGCATCATTGTTGGCGTCTGCGCGCTTCTCACGGCGACGGCGCTGCATCACACGCTGGCCGAACAGCGGGCTTTCGGCGATCAAGGCAAGGGCCGGGTCGTCCAGCAACAAGCCCTCGTCCAACGGCGCGATGGTGATCGCCAGGCGCTCTTTGCTATTTACAAAATCCGGCCAGCTGTCGACCGTCTTCGGCCGCAGTTTCAGGCGTTCCAATAGCTCCAACAGCACTTCGCGGCGCCCGGCGGACTCGGCGGTGAAGAGCACGCGACCGGGGAAGTCGCCAAGGAAATTGGACAGCGCTTCCAGCGGCTGGGTTGCCTTGGCCTGGATCGCCAGGTCCGGCAGCATCCCCGCCGGGAAGCGCTCACGGCCACTGCCGGCGTCCACATCCTGCTGGCTGGCAACTACACGCGGCCAGTTTTTCAGACGGGCGAAGCAGTCTTCCACCGGCAGGAACAGTTCTGCGGGCGGCAATAAAGGCCGAGACGGATCGACGCGGCGCTCTTCATAGCGGTTGCGCACATCGTTCCAGAAGTTTTCCGCCGCCTGCTCGATGCCTGGCAGCGAGAACACCTGGGTGTCCTGGGGCAGGTAATCGAAGAGGGTGGAGGTTTCGTCGAAAAACAACGGCAGGTAGTACTCGATACCGGCCGGGGTAATCCCGCTGCTCAGGTCCTGGAAGATCGGGCAGCGGCGGAAGTCCACGTCAAAGCGCTCACGAAAGCGCGCCTTGAAGCGGGTGACCGCGTCTTTTTGCAGCGGGAACTCCCGCGCCGGCAGCAGCTTGATCGAGTCGACCTTGTCGATGGAGCGCTGGTTTTCCGGATCGAAGGTGCGCAAGGTCTCGATTTCGTCATCGAACAGGTCGATGCGATACGGCAACTTGCTGCCCATCGGGAACAGGTCGATCAGGGCGCCGCGCACTGCGAACTCACCGTGCTCGTACACCGTGTCGACGCAGCGGTAGCCGCTGGCTTCCAGGCGCGTGCGCATCTGTTCTACGTCGAGCTTCTGGCCGATATCCAGCACCAGACTGCTGCCGAGCAGGAACTTGGTCGGCGCCAGGCG
>Ga0160430_100953_pt1 | contig 12532 bp, 11 predicted proteins | sample HID1971I_E0MG_FD_108274 | JGI IMG/M metagenome (GOLD analysis project Ga0160430, IMG submission 108274) | Enriched millipede-associated microbial communities from UW Madison campus, WI, USA - HID1971I_E0 MG | ecosystem: Host-associated > Arthropoda: Insects > Digestive system > Unclassified ...
CGCGCGTCGCGAGCGGCGGCCACCGGCATCCGGAAACCGCAGACCCCGGCATCCGGAAACCGCCGACCCAGGCATCCGGAAACCGGAGATCGATCGAAACCCGCCCTCCCGCGAACGGCCATCGTCATGCACGATTGAGGGATGGGAGCCCCAGGAACCCGAAAGATCCCCGAACCGACCGATGACCAGTGGCGGCGGATGCTGCGCTACGGCGTCCCGACCGCGACGAACGTGGGCGACGTGCTCTTCGCCGCGGGCGACCGATGGTACGACCTGGTGCTCGTCGAGTCGGGCGCCGTCGATATCGTGCGCGAGCCGCTGAAGTGGATCGAGGAGACGCGCATCGCGACCCTCGGCCCACGCTCGTTCGCGGGCGAGCTCGGGCTGCTCAACGGACAGCGCGCGTTCCTCACCGCCCGCGTCTCGGAGCCGGGCGTCGTGCACCGCATCGACCACGAGTCGCTGCAGCGCCTGATGGCCGAAGACGACGAGCTCTGCGACCTGATGCTGCGCACCCTCTGGGCCAGGCGCGAGCAGCTGCGCCGCGGTCCCGCCGCGTGGACGCTCAAGATCGTCGGCTCCGGACGCTCCCGCGATGCCGTCGCGTTGCGGCGGTACGCCGAGCGGCTCGACCTCGTGCACACGTGGGCCGACATCGACGACCCCGAGGTCGCGACCGCCTACGCGAACCACGGCTTCTCGCTCGACGACCTGCCGGTCGCGATCGTGCAGGGCGAGAACCTGCCGAACGCGACCCCGGGGCAGCTCGCCGAGCTGCTCGGGCTGGCCTACGCCGCCGAAGACGACGCGACCGTCGACCTCGCGGTGGTCGGCGCCGGGCCGGCGGGGCTCGCCGCGGCGATCTACGGCGCCTCCGAGGGGCTGCAGACCGTGCTGCTCGACGCGGTCGCCCCAGGTGGGCAGTCCGCCGCGACCTCGCGCATCGAGAACTACCTGGGCTTCCCGTTCGGCGTCAGCGGCGACGACCTCACCGCGCAGGCCTCCCTGCAGGCCATCAAGTTCGGCGTGCACGTCATCGCGCCCTGCGAGGCGGTGCGCCTGGAGCCCGGCGGCGGGCCGCTCGAGCTCACCCTCGCCGACGGGGCGGTCGTGCACGCGCGTGCCGTCGTCGTCACGACCGGCGTCGCGTACCGATCGCTCGACCTCGACCGCTGGAAGGAGTTCGAGGGCGCCGGCATCCACTACGCGGCGTCGACGCTCGAGCTCCGGCAGGTCGCGGGCGGCGAGGTCATCGTCGTCGGCGGGGCCAACTCGGCCGGTCAGGCCGCGCTCGCCCTCGCCGCGAACGGATGCCGCGTGCACCTCGCCGTGCGCGCCGACGACCTCGGGCGGCAGATGTCGAGCTACCTCGTCGACCGCATCACCGACGACGTGCGCATCGAGGTGCACACGGGCACGCAGGTGACCCGGCTCGACGGCGGCGACATCCTCGAGCGGGTCACGCTCTCGAGCGTGGGCGCCGACGCGGGCGCCGCCGCGGGCGGCGAGGCGGGCAGCGCGCAGACCATCGACTGCCGCGGCCTCTTCTGCTTCATCGGCGCCGTGCCCGCGACCGGATGGCTCGACGAGCTCGAGCGCGACGACGACGGCTTCGTGCACACGGGCGCCGACGTCGTCGGGCTCGGCGACGCGTGGCGCGACCTCGGCCGCATGCCACTGCCCTTCGAGACCTCCGTGCCGCGTGTCTTCGCGGCCGGCGACGTGCGTCGCGGCTCGATGAAGCGCGTGGCCGCGGCGGTCGGCGAGGGTTCGAGCGCGGTCGCCTCGGTGCACCGTGCGCTCGCGGCCGCGGAGGTGTTCGCATGAGCGAGTTCGCCCCTCCGCCCTCCGGCACCGGATGCGGTGACTGCGATCAGGGCGGCGGATGGTGGTTCCACCTGCGCCGCTGCGTCGACTGCGGCCACGTCGGATGCTGCGACTCCTCGCCCGCGCAGCACGCCCGCCGGCACTCCGAGCAGGCCGGCCACCGCGTCGCGACCTCCTTCGAACCCGGCGAGCACTGGTTCTGGGACTACGTCGACGAGACGTCGGCCCCTTCGGTCCCGCTCAGTCCGCCGTTCGCCCGGCCCGACGACCAGCCGGCGCCCGGCCCGGAGGGGCGCGTCCCGGCCGACTGGCGCGAGCTGCTGCACTGAGCCCGGCCGGCGCTGAGGTCGGCCGGAAACTCAGCCCGGCCGGGCACGGCGCCTGCCCGGGTGCTGAACCGGCGGTGGCGGATGTCTCGGGCGGGCCGCCCGCGGCATCCGCTCGCCGTCTGCAGCCCGGCCGTCCGCGGCATCCGCTCGCCTCGCCACCGTCACCCGTCCGTGACCTGCGCCGCCTAGTCTGGAGCACATGGGACGACGCGAAGAGGTCGAGTGCTGGCTGACCGACATGGACGGCGTGCTCGTGCACGAGAACCACGCCCTGCCGGGCGCCGCCGAACTGCTGCAGCAGTGGGAGGACGCCGGCACGCCCTACCTCGTGCTCACGAACAACTCCATCTTCACGGCGCGCGACCTCTCGGCGAGGCTCCGCGCGAGCGGCCTGAACGTGCCCGAAGACCGCATCTGGACCTCGGCCCTCGCGACCGCGGACTTCCTGAAGTCGCAGCTGCCCGGCGGCACGGCCTTCGTCATCGGCGAGGCCGGCATCACGACCGCGCTGCACGAGGCGGGCTTCATCATGACCGAGACGAACCCCGACTACGTCGTCGTCGGCGAGACCCGCAACTACTCGTTCGACGCGATCACGAAGGCGATCCGCCTCATCGGCGCCGGCGCGCGCTTCATCGTCACGAACCCCGACGCCACGGGCCCCTCGAAGGACGGCCCCATGCCGGCCACCGGCGCGATCGCCGCGCTCATCACGAAGGCCACCGGCATGGAGCCCTACGTCGTCGGCAAGCCGAACCCGATGATGTTCCGCTCGGCGCTCAACAAGATCGGCGCGCACTCCGAGAACACCGCCATGATCGGCGACCGCATGGACACCGACATCGTCGCGGGCATCGAGGCCGGCCTGCACACGATCCTCGTGCTCACCGGCATCAGCGACCAGGCCGAGATCCAGAAGTACCCGTTCCGGCCCGACGAGATCCTCGGCGGCGTGCAGGAGCTGCTCCGCAAGGAGCCGGTCGAGACCGAGCTGTAGGGGAACTGCCGGTCCAGTAGGCGCGCCAGCGCCGCCGGTCCAGTAGGCGCGCCAGCGCCGCCGGTCGAGTAGGCCGCCAGCGCCGTATCGAGGCCTGCGGCCGGGTCTCGATACGCGTCGCTCCTCGACCGACGGACGTGCCATCAGGCCGCGGCCGTCGCCGCCTTCGCCGGCCCAGCATCCTCGGGCTCGGCGTCGAGCCGCTCGCGCAGCTCGGGATCGAGGTCGAGGTCGGCCGCGCCGAGCACCTCCTCGAGCTGGGCGATCGACGACGGACCCGCGACGGGGATCACCGGCACCTCCCGGCCGAGCAGCCACGCGAGCGCGACCTGGTTGGGCGTGGCCCCCGCCTCGCGCGCGACCTCGTGCAGCAGGCGGATGCGCGCGTGCGTCGTGGGGTGGTCGACCCCGCCCCAGAGCGTCTTGTCCGAGCGGGTGAGCGCGCCCTGGTGCAGCGGCGAGTAGGCCGCGACCGCGAGGGGTGGGCGGCCATCGACACCGGTGGATGCCGCGTACGAGAGCAACTCGGGCGTGACGAAGTTCTGCCGTCCGAGCTTCGGCGCCGGGTAGATGTAGCTGTGCTGCTGCTGCACGAGGCCGTACGGCGCGACGCCCTGGCGCAGCGCCTCCTCGCGGGCCTCGACGACGCGCCACACTGCGACGTTCGAGATGCCCGAGATGCCGACGAGCCCCTCCTGCTGCAGCGCGCCGAACGCGCCGACCGTCTCGGCGAGCGGGGTCTCGAGGTCGTCGACGTGGCCGTAGACCACGTCGAGCCGGTCGACGCCGAGGTGTCGGGCGCTCTCGCGCACCTCGCGATCGACGACGGCGGCCCCGAGCCCCTCGAAGTTCGTCGGGGGCGTGTTGCGGAGCGGCAGGCTCGGGTCGGCCTTTCCCGCGCCCACCTTGGTCGCGATGCGGAGACCGTCGGGGCGCCCGCGGCTCTTCAGCCAGCGGCCGATGACGTCCTCGCTGTCGCGGCCGTATCCGAGGCCCCAGTGGTTGTAGTTGTTGGCCGTGTCGATGAACGTGCCGCCGGCCTCGACGAAGCGGTCGAGGATCGCGAACGAGGTGGCCTCGTCGATCTTCGTGCCCATGTACATGGTTCCGAGGCAGAGGGTCGAGACCTCGAACTCGGTGCGGCCGTTGCCGATGGTGCGGTAGCGCATGGTTCCTCCGTGATGATCCGAGACGCCAGGGCGTCGTGACGAGGACGACGCTACGAGCAGATCGGCTCGGGCATACACTCCAATCAGTCTTGGTTCGACCAGACCATTCCACGATCGACGACACAGCAGGGAGCGAGCGGATGCCTCGGAGCAGCGACCGGGCCGGCGCCCCCGCCCTCGCGTGGGAGACCCTGCTGCCGCTCGGCGACGACGCGGCGCCCCTCCGCGACCGGCTCGAGCGCAGCATCCGCGACGCCGTGCACCACGGCCTGCTGCCGGCCGGATCGTCGCTGCCACCGAGCCGGGTGCTCGCCGAGACGCTCGGCGTCTCACGCTGGGTCGTCACCGAGACGTACGGGCAGCTCGTCGCCGAGGGGTTCCTCGAGGCCGTGGTCGGATCGGGCACCCGCGTGCCGCTGCACCCCGCTCGGATCCCGGATGCCGCAGCGGCCGCCCTGGCGCCCGTCTCCCTCCGCGGCGACTACCGCCGACCGCGATTCGACCTCGGCCCCGGCATCCCCGACCTCCGGCACGTCCCGCGGGCGCGGTGGGCCGACGCCATGCGCCGCGCGTTCGACGCCCTGCCCGACGGCGAGCTCATGGTCATCGATCCGCTGGGGCATCCGCTCGCCCGGAGCGCCGTGGCGGACTACCTCTCACGCTCGCGCCGTGCCGTCGCCGCGCCCGACGACGTCGTCATCACGCACGGGGCGACCGACGGGATGACGGCCGTGGTCGCCGGACTCCGCGCGGCCGGCCATCGGAGCCTCCTCGTCGAGGACCCGAGCTGGGGCCGACTGCGCGAGGTCGCGGCATCCGCGGGGCTGACGCCGGTGCCCGTTCCGGTCGACGAGTCCGGCGTCGACGTCGACCGGCTCGTGCAGGCGGCCGACCGCACCGGTGCACGCGCGGCGCTCATCACGCCGGCCCACCAGTTCCCGCTCGGCGCGGCGCTGTCTCCCGCGCGGCGCGAGGCGATCGTGCGCTGGGCGCGCGCGGTCGACGGCGTGCTCATCGAGGACGACTACGACGCCGAGTTCCGCTACGACCGCCGGCCGATCGCCGCCCTGCAGGGCCTCGCCCCCGAGCACGTGGTGCTGGTCGGCTCGCTCTCGAAGTCGATGGCGCAGGCGTTCGGACTCGGCTGGGCCGTGATGCCCGCCGAGCTGCGGCGACGCATCCGCCTCGCCGATCGTCCGCGGCCGTCGGTGCTCGACCAGGTCGCGCTCGCACGCTTCATCACCTCGGGCGACCTCGAACGGCATCTCCGCGCCGCCCGGGGGCGGTTCCGCCGACGCCGGGCCGCCCTGCTCGCCGCGTTCGACCGCGAGCTGCCCGGCCTCGCCGTGACCGGCATCGCGGCCGGCATGCACGCGATGCTCGAGCTGCCGACCGGTGTCGCCGCGCGTGACGTGCGGCACGCGGCATCCGCCCTCGAGGTCGCCGTCTCGGACCTCGCGAGGTACCGGGCGACCGCCACGACGGATGCCGACGCGCTCGTCGTCGGCTACGGCAACCTCTCGGACGCGCTCGTCGACGAGGCCGTTGCACGGCTCGCAGCGGCGATCCGCGAGGCCGAGGTCACGGGAGCTCGACGCCGGGACCGAGCGGTCGAGGCCTGAGAGGTCGGGGCCGAAAGTTCGGGCCGAGAGGTTCGGGCCGAGCGGTTGGGGCCGAGAGGTCGGCCTAGAGCTGACGCCAGGCGTCGGCCTGCGACTTCTGGCGGTCGATGTCGACGATCGCGTCGGCGGCCTCGTCGTCGTGCCCGCGGGTCTTCTCGGAGTGACGCCGTGGCGAGAACGCCCACTGGCCGAGCGCCCAGAGCGCGGCGATGCCGACGAGTCCGGCCCAGAACGTCCAGTCCATGGAAGACCTCCGCGGCGAACCTGTACGGAATACCCGATGGTACCGCCGCAGCCATCGCGCGACGTGGGAACCGGGTCAATCGGCTCGCGGCATCCTGTCGAACGTCGCACGCGTCCCGTAGCCTGACTCCGGCGCCGGCCCGATCCCGGCAACCCGACCCCGCAGACCCATCGACGGATGCAGAGGTGCGACCCGATGACCGACCCAGACCCGACCTCCCGGCCCGCGTTCGAACCGTACGGGGGCGTGACGCCGCCCGGGCCGACCCCGCCAGGGCCGACGCCGGTCGCAGGCCCGCCCGGCCCGCCCGGGCCGCCCGTGACATCCGCACCATCGCTCCTCTCGGTCTGGCTCTTCGTGCTGCTGGGCGTCGCCGCGGCGGTCGTGGGCCTGCTGCCCTGGCTGGCCACGGGCATGCGCCTGTCCCTGCAGAACCTCTGGGCGTTCGAGACGATGCCCGAGGCGATGCCCCTCGCGCTGCTGCCGTTCAGCCAGTACGCCCTCACGAGCATCGTCGGCCTCATCGTCACGGGCAGCGCCATCGCGGGGCTCCTGGCGCGTGCACTGCGTCGACGGATGCCGCGGCGCGGCTTCGCCGGGCTGCTCGTCGGCGTGCTGGGGGTGCAGCTCATCGCCGTGGCGCAGACCGCCCTCGTGGTGCAGTCCGGGCTGCAGCGCCGCTTCGAGTCGACGGTGTACCTCCTCGCGCTCATCGCGCTCGCCCTCTTCTCGATCGCCGTCGGGGTGCTCCTGCTGTGGCTCATCGCCCGGGCGCCACGGGCCGGTGCGCTGATCGGGTTCGCGTTCGGTGCGATCGCCGTCGGCTTCTGGGCGAGCACGCTCCTGGCCCCCTTCCTCGGCGTCGGCACGGTCGACGTGGGGTGGCTGCTCGACTGGCTGCGCTGGGTGCCCGCGGTGCTCATCGGTGCCGCGATCGCGTGGTGCGGCGTCGGCACGGTGGGCCGGGTCGTCGCGGCGATCGCGAGCCTCGTCGTGCTCTGGCTCGCGCCCGCCCTCGCCACGGCCGTGAGCAGCGCCGTCGGCACGCGTGTCCTGGCCACCCGCCCCGCCGAGATGCTCGACTACGGGGTCGGGGTCTTCTCGGCGGCATCGACGATACCCGAGCTCGTGCTGCCGCCGATCATCGTCGCGATCGTCGTGGCAGGCCTCGGGCTCGCCCTGCACGCCGGCATCTCGTCTGCCAGGGTCGGCCGCTCGCGCGAGGGCACCGGCGGTGGGGGCGGGGGCGGCACCGCCTGAGCGCCCGGGCCGGCAGCCGCCGCACCCGCTCGAGATCGGCGGCGACCGTCGTCTCGACGGAGATGCCGGAACGTGCGACGAGTCGAGGCCGGCGGCTCTGCGGAACCGTCAGGCGAGGCGTGCCAGCGCGTCGGTCACGCCGGCCCAGAACCGCTCGACATCGAGGTCGACGGCGACCCACGCGTTCGGTTCGCGCCCGAGCATGCCGTCGAAGTCGACGCTCGTCGCGCCGGTCGTCTCGGTGCCCGCCAGCTCGACGTCGAGGCGGGTGTGCCGCAGCTCGACGGCCGCCGGGTCGGCGAGCACCGCGACTGCGACCGGGTCGTGCAGGGGCCCGTCGGGCATGCCGAACACCTCGTCGTTGGTGCGGCAGAAGAACTCGAGCAGCTCGTCGCCGAACGCCGCCGTTCGCGTGCCGGCCGCCGCGAGGGCCGCGCGCACGGCGGGCGTGACCAGGGCGCGGTGCGTCACGTTGAGCCCGACCATCGTGAACCGGATGCCGCTGCGCAGCACCAGGTCGAGCGCCTCGGGATCGACGAGCGCGTTGAACTCGGCGTAGGGCGTCGCGTTGCCGCGTTCGGTCGAGCCGCCCATCCAGACGATCTCGCGGATGCGCGGGGCGAGCTCGGGCCGATCGCGCAGCAGCACCGCGACGTTCGTGATCGGGCCGGTCGCGATGATCGCGACGGGATCGGCGGATGCCTCGAGCACGTCGGACATGAGCTCGGTCGCCGTGCGAGCGTCGAGCGGCACCACCGGCTCGGGCAGCACCGGCCCGCCGAGGCCGTTCTCGCCGTGGATCCACTCGGCCGTCACGAGCGGGCGCACGAGCGGGCCGGGAGCACCGGCCGCGACCGGCACGTCGACGACACCCGCGACCGAGAGCACGATGCGGGCGTTGCGGCTCGTGTGCTCGAGCGGCACGTTGCCGCCGACCGTCGTCACCGCGAGCAGGTCGAGCGCGGGATGCCCGGCCGCGAGCCACAGCGCGAAGACGTCGTCATGACCCGGATCGCAGTCCAGGATCACGGGGATCGTCACGCGGTCGGGCCCGGTCCGGCGATCGAACCGGTGAGCGGCTCGCCGCCCGCACGGTTGGCAAAGCAGTAGTACGTGCGCTCGCCCGCGGCCCACTGCTCCTCGGTCACGGGGTAGCTGCCCTGCACCTGCAGGTCGGGCACACCGGCCGCGGCCGCCACGTCGACGATGCCGGCCGCCGTGCAGAGCGTGTTCATCTGCGCGCCGAGCTCGGCCTCGCCCGGGAACGCCGCGGCCTCGTCGCCGGGAAGCGTGCCCCGGTAGACGAGCTGGGCCGCGTGCGCGACGCCGCAGTCGACGACCGTGTACTCCTCTTCCCATGCCGAGGCGAACGGGTCGAGGCACTCGCCGCCGAACAGCGTGTTCCACGCGTGCACGCCCATCGGCTGCGGTGCGGTGGGCTCGGGTGCAGGAGTGTCGGATGCCGCTTCACCCTCGGTCTGGCTCGCGGACGGGCCGGCCGTCGACGCGAGTCCGCCGCTCACCAGCTTCGTGCCGAAGAAGAAGAGTCCGGCCAGCACGACGAGCACGACCAGGCCGCCGGCCACCCAGATCAGTGGCTTGGCCGGACCGCGTCCGCCGGAGTCCTTGCCGGAGCCCGAGCCGCTGCCGCCGGATGCGCCGGAGCGACCTCCGTTGCCGCCGCCGGCGCTGGATCCGTTGCCGGTGCCGTTGCCGTTGCCGTTGCCGGACGACCCGAGGCTGCCGCGACCGCCGTTCGCGCCGTTCGCCGGTCCGCCGGTGTAGCCGCCACGGCCGGCGCCCGCACCCGCACCGCCGGATCCGCCCGCGGAGGCCCCGGATGCCGAGGCGAACGCCGCGAAGCCGCCGACCGATGCGCCGCCTCCGGCCGCGACCGCGGCTCCGGATGCGACGCGGATCGGACCGGTGGGCTCGAACAGCGAGGCGAAGGGGTTATCGTCGTCGGGCTCGTCGGCCTGGGCGATGGGTTCGGCCGCCCACGGGTCGGACGCCCACGTGGGCGCGATCGGCAGGCGCTGCGTCGCGGCGGGGAACTGCTCGGTCGCGAACGGGTCGTTCGTCGGAGCTGCGGCGAAGGCGAACGGATCGTTCGCGAACGCCTCGGTCGGCGCATGCCCTGGCTCCTCGGTCACGACCTGGAGCATGGCGGTCGCCGCCGGCGGCTCGTCGGATGCCGGTGCGGAGAACCAGTCGGACTCGTCGGCTCCGAACGGGTCGTCGTTCGAGGGCGCCTCGGCGCTGGGCTGCACGGAGAGCGCGGCCGGCTGACGCAGGATGCCACCGCCGGCTGAGGCTGCACCGGAGGCCGGCGCTCCTGAGGTCAGGGCCAATGCTGAGCCTCCCGCCGCCGCGCCGAACGCGAGGGAGCGGAGCGGCGAACCGAGGGGCTCGTCGGCGCGGGGGTCTTCGGCGGTCGGGTCGGGACGGATGCCCCACTGGTAGGCGGGCTCCTCGTCGTCGTCGGCCGGAACCGGCTCGTCGAACCGGGCCTCGTCGGGCATGTTCGACCAGGCGCGGACGCCCCCGAACTGCGGCACGGACGGCGTCTCGTCGGCACCGGAGCGGTCATCGTCGTCGTCGAACGACAGGCCGAGGCCGGCGAGCCCGTCGGACTCGGCCGGGGCCTGCTGGTGCGACACCGGCTCCGCCTCGACCGGCGTCAGTCGGTCGTACGGGGAGGTCTCGGCGGCGAAGGCCGCGAACCGCCCGCGTTCGACGACGGGCGCGGTCGCTGCAGCCGCGGCGGCGCCACCGAGCGCGGCGAGCAGGTCGTCGACCGGCTGCTCGGGCTGCGCTGCGATCGGCGCGGATGCTGCGGGGGCGCTCGCGAAGGCCGGGAACGCTGCTCGAGGTGCGTCGGGCTGGGCGACGGGTGCGTTGTAGGCCGCGGTCGGCGTGATCGTCGGCAAGGCGCGCGTGCGGGCCGCCTCGAGTTCGGCCGCCGCTCGCGCCTCGGCCTCGGCCGCGGCGCGAGCCTCCGCCGCCGCGCGCGCCTCTGCTGCTGCACGGGCGTCGGCAGCGGCACGGGCATCGGCTGCCGCACGGGCGTCAGCAGCCGCGCGAGCCTCAGCAGCCGCACGGGCCTCGGCCACTGCTGCGGCGTGCGCTTCGGCCGCGGCCTGCGCCTCGGCCGCGGCCTGCGCCTGGGCGGCCGCCTGGGCCTCGGCTGCGGCGTCGGCGACCTGCTGCTCGAGCGCGAGGCGCTCGCGTCGCGTGAGATCGGGCGCCGAGGCGCTCACCGGCGCGGACTGGGGCTCGGGCTCCTGGAGCGCCGACCAGAGGTCCGCGCCGAAGTCGTTCGAGGGCGCGTGGCCGCCGGGAGCGACCGGCGTGAAGGAGCTCCGCGCGACGGGGGGCGGGGCGAACCCCGCGAACGGCGAGGCGTCGGCAGCGGCATCCGTCGGATCGCCGAGCAGCCCGGCCTCGCCGAACGGCGTCGAGTCGGCGGGCACGGCAGACGGGGCCGGGGCGGCAGGTGCGGCCGGAGCGACGGGTGCGACCGGAGCCGTCGGCACGGCCGGAGCGGCGGGCGCGACCGACTCTGGCTGCGACAGTCGGCGGAATGCCTCGCGAAGGGCGTCTTCGGAGCTCATCGAGGCGCCGTCGGGCTCGCCCCAGGTGAGTGCGAACGGCGCGGTCGGCGTGGCCGGACCGGGTACGACGGGAGGTGACGGTTCGAAGGCCTGCGGTGCGGGTGACGGCGCTGCGGCGGCCGGCGGGTTCCACGAGGGGAACACCTGATCGGGCTGCTGCGCGGCACGCTGGAGGCCGACGGGCGGTTCGACCGTGAGCGGCGAATGCGACGGCGGAGTCGGCGTGGTCGGAGAGGGGGCCGCCGAGGGAGCGGCGGGCTGATTCCAGCTCGGGAACCCGGAGGACTGCGGCGTCGGCGCGACGGGTGCCGCGGGCGCCCAGGGCGACGGTGCCGCCGAGGCGGCGGCCGCGGGCGCCTGCCATGACGGCACGGCCGTCGACGCAGGCGGGACGACCGGAAGCGACTGCGGATGCGCGGGCGCCGCCGGAGGCTGGGGCGCGGTGTACGGCTGCCCCGGATACGACGGCCCCTGTGACGACTGGCCGGGGTTCGACGGCGCGGAGTACGACCGCCCCGGATACGACGACGGGTACGACTCGCCGGCCCGGGTCGGGTTCACGGGCGACTGCGCCTGATGCGCCTCGCCGATCACCGGGAGCGCGCGCGTGCCGGTGTCGCGGGTGGGCGGCTCGGCCAGCGAGAACCAGTCGAGGGACTCCTCACTGCGACGAGGTGCCGGCGACGAGGGCGGCACGGGGGCGGAGGAGGCGGGAGGGACCGACCCGGGCGGAACGGAACCCGACGGCGCCGCAGGCGCGGTCGACTGCCCGAACGGCGGCGGCGACACCGGATGCTGCGGGCGCGACTCACCGCCGGCCGCGAGCTGCGCAAGGAGCCAGTCGGCGTCGTTGCCGCCCAGTCGGTCGCCCGACATCAGGCCAGGCCCAGGTCGTCCAGGTAGATCGCCGCGAGGTACTGCACGCCGGCCGCCTCGATGACCTCGCGCGCCCCGGTGGCACGGTCGACCACGACGGCGACGGCGACGACCTCTGCGCCGACCTTGCGGAGCGCCTCGATGGCCTTGAGCGGCGAACCGCCCGTGGTGGACGTGTCCTCGAGCACGATGACGCGCTTGCCCGCGACATCCGGCCCCTCGACCTGACGGCCGCGACCATGGTCCTTCGGCTCCTTGCGCACGACGAACGCGTCGTACTCGAGGCCGCGCGCGGCACCCTGGTGCAGCACGGCGGAGGCGATCGGGTCGGCGCCCATGGTGAGACCGCCCACCGCGGCGACATCGGGGATGTCGGCGATGAGGTCGATCATGACCTGGCCGATGAGCGGCGCGACGCGGTGATCGAGGCTGACCTTGCGGAGGTCGACGTAGTACGTCGCCTTCTTGCCGCTGGTGAGCGTGAAGTCGCCGTGGAACACCGCATCGGCGGAGATGTAGTCGATGAGCTGCTGACGGGCGTCGCTGCTGTGGGGGTCTGTGAGCGTCACCCGAATACTCTACGGCGCACTCGCC
>Ga0160430_100956_pt1 | contig 12515 bp, 9 predicted proteins | sample HID1971I_E0MG_FD_108274 | JGI IMG/M metagenome (GOLD analysis project Ga0160430, IMG submission 108274) | Enriched millipede-associated microbial communities from UW Madison campus, WI, USA - HID1971I_E0 MG | ecosystem: Host-associated > Arthropoda: Insects > Digestive system > Unclassified ...
GATGACGCTCGCGATCCCGCCGATGATCGACGAGACCGCGAAGCCGAGGAACATGCAGTTGGCGATCCAGAACCAGTCAGCCTCGAAGGCGCACAGGACGATGACGCCGAGACCGGCGATCACGAGGAACGCCTGCCCTACCCGAGTGGACATGTGTGCGATGTCGCGGTCGCGCTGATCGCTCTTGCCGACCCCCTCGGGATCCGTCAGACCGGCGAGCATGCCCCACGCGATGCTGATGACGATCGCCGCGACGATGCTGCCGCCGATCGTCCAGAGCATCAGCGGCACCCAGTCGACATCCGTCAACGGCCCGCCGCTCGCCTGCTGCAGGACCAGGATCACGTAGACGGCGACCCCGACCACGCCCGCGATGAGGCTCGCCCAGATGTTGCGCTCTTCGTAGACCATGGCTCGCTCCGATGTCTAGAATCTTTGACATCCGCAGGCTACGCCGCGCGCGGCATCCATGTCAATAATTCTTTACACACCCCATCTCGTCGCGCGCCACAGAGCCGACTCGGATGAGGATGCCTCGACCTGTCCGAGTGCTCTGCGAGCCGCGTGCAGCAGCCGGAGAGCGCGGTCTACCCGAGCACTGCATGCACCGGCAGCGCCGCCCATTCGACCCGCAGCACGCCCATCACGACGGAGTCGTAGCGTTCGCCCCGCACCTCGCGAGCGTCGCGGAAGCGTGCCTCCTCGCTGAATCCGAGCCGATGCCCGACTCCGAGCATGCGCGCGTTGCCCGACCACGTCGAGTAGTCCAGACGCACGACGTCGGTCGTCGAGAAGAGGTAGTCGGTCCAGATCCGCAGCGCCTCGGTGCCGACGCCGCGGCCCCGCGTCGCCGGGTCGTAGACGGTCAGGCCCATGCGACGCCAGTCCGACTCCTCGGATTCCCAGTGCCACGACACCGAGCCGACCATCTCGCCGGGTGTGTCCTCCCTCACGATCACCGCGCGCGACAACGGGGACTCGGCGGCGTACTCCCCCGACGCGAGGCGGCCGCGGAACCGATCGAGGCGCTCGTCGATCTCCCTGGCCGAGGCCTTGGCGAAGTACGGTCCGTCCCACCGGTGCCACTCCTGCTCGGGCTGCAGCCAATGGTGGTACGCCGCGAGATCGTCTTCCTCGAAGGCGCGGACGACAATGCCGCCGCTCCGCCCGATCACTCGATGTGCGCTCACCCGCCTCAGTCTCGCAGGATCGCGGATGCCGCGGCCCGTGGCATCCGTTCAGTCGAGGCATCCGCTCACTCACGGCATCGGCTCCCCCGAGGCATCCGTTCGGGTGGCGCGTTCTGCGGGCCGACGCCCGGGCAGACCCACATCGCGGCACTCGAACACGCCGCACGTGACGACGCACCGGCGCCCCGGGAAGGGGACGCCGGTGCGCCGTCGTCGTGGCTCTTACTCGCCGCCGCCCCGGAAGAGACGCGGGGCCAGGTCGATCAGGTTCTGCTGCCAGACGTCCCACCCGTGGGGGCCGATCGTCACGCCGTTGAACGCGTACTCGATTCCCAGTTGGTCCAGCACCGGCAGGGAGCTCATCACCGACCCATACGTGAAGTCCGTGATGTCGCCGGTGTAGAGCCGATACAGCTCGGTGCCCTCGTTGATCGCCGCGACATCGACGCCCGCCGTGGCGCCGAAGCCCGCCGCGAAGGTGCCGATCCAGGCGAACTCGCCCGGGTGCGCCTTGAGCACCGAGACCGTGCGCGCGCCGCCCGCGGACAGGCCGGCCAGCGCGCGATCGAGTGGATCGCTGCTGACGTTGTAGCGCTCCTCCGTCACCGGCACCACGTTCTCGAGCAGCTCACGCGGGTAGTCGCCGACGTTGCCGTTGGGCATCACGACGACCATCGGCTCGATGGCACCGTCCAGCGAGAGGTTGTCGAGGATCTGACGCGCGCGTCCGACCTCGACCCAGTCGGTCCAGCTCTGGCCGCCACCGTGGTTCAGCACGAACAGCGGGTAGGGCTCGGCGCGGGCGGGGTCGTACCCCGGCGGCGTCCACACATAGGCGCTGCGCTCCTGAGCCGCCACCGTGCTCTGGTACGTCATGACCTCCAGGTTCCCGCCCTGCCCCTGGGGCACGTCGGCAAGCAGCCGCGACCCCTCTCCTGGGACGAGGAAGGTGCTCCAGGCCGGCTCCGACGTCACCTTCGTCGGGTTCGACGTGTCCTTGACGGCCTGGCGATCGACGATGAGCCGGTAGTGGTAGAACTTCTCCTCGAGCGGACCGACGGTCGCCCTCCAGCGATCACCCACCTTGGTCATCTCGACGCGCAGCCAGCTGCCACCGGGCGCCCAGTTGGCCCACACCGAGACGTACTCGGCATCGGCGAAGTCGGTCGTCGTCTCGAACGTCACGAAGTCGTCCGAGGTGAGCCACGGCGTGGGCGTCGTACCGGCGGCCGGCGGCTCGAAGCGCTCGGTGAGCGCCGTGTGGCCCTCGCTCATCGCAGGGTCCGACGCTTCGCCGGTGAACAGCCGCGGCGCGAAGTCGATGAGGTTCTCCTGCCAGGCGTTCCAGTTGTGCCCGGCATCCGGGTTCACGCCGTCGAACTGGTAGTCCAGACCGATCGCGTCGAACTTCTGGAGCGAGTCGTAGACGTCGTTGTACGCGATGTCCGTCTTGTTGCCGACGTAGACCCGGAACAGGCCGGTGCGGGCGTTCATCCGGTCGACCGCGCGGTCGTCGAGGGCACCGAATCGCCCGGCTCCGAAGGTGCCGATCGCACCGAATGAGCCCGGGTGCTCGCTGAACACCTCGAAGGTCTGGCCGCCGCCCATCGAGAGGCCGGCCAGCGCCCGCTTCTGCTTGGAGGGCGAGACGTTGTACGTGCGCTCGACGGCGGGGACGATGTTGTCCAGCAGCTCCGCCGAGAAGTCGTCGACGTTGCCGTTGCCCATCACCACGAGCATGTCCTCGAGCTGTCCAGCCAGCCACAGGTTGTCGAGGATCTGCTCGGCACGGCCCACCTCGACCCAGTCGCGGTAGCTCTGGCCGCCTCCGTGCTGGAGGTAGAGCACCGGCAGTTTCTTGCCCTTGGCCTTGTAGGTCGGCGGCACCCAGACGAGCGCCTGACGCTCCTCGCCTGCGACCGAGCTCTGGTAGGTCAGCGTCTGGACGACCCCCGCCTCCTGCGGGGCATCGGCCAGCAGCGCGGCCGACTCGCCGGGGATGAAGAACGTGCTCCATTCCGGTTCGGATGCCACGCTGGTGGGGTTGCTCGTGTCCTTCAGCACTTTGCTGTCGTCACCGGTGACCTGGTAGTAGTACAGACCGGGCTCGAAGGGCCCGTAGGTCGCGGTCCAGTTGGCGCCGCTGCGCTGCAGTCCGATCTGCGCCCAGTTGTGCGAAGGTCCGAAGTTGCCCTCGACCACGACCTGCGACACCGGCCCGACCGCGGCTTCGACGGCGGCGTTCGGCACCGCGATCCGCAGATAGCCGCCGTCCTGCTGAGCGATCCACGGGTCTGCGGCGTTCGCCGGCGCCGCCGCCATCAACCCGGCGAACGCCAGGACTGCGGCCGTGACGACGGCCACGGTTCGTCTCGCTCCCCTGAACCGGCCGGAGCGCCGGTCTTCGGATGTGATCTCCATCGACTCCTCATCTCGTGTGACTCGACCGGCTCCCGGAGCACGCTGACCCCGGGGGCCGACTGGCTGAGACGGGCGGAGCACGGCGACGTGCGATTTTTACAACGTAGTAACTCCCGTCCTCGCTCACTCTGACAGAGGCGCTCGCGTGCGGTCAAGGGCAAGTACAACGTCGTAAAGAATCCCTATACAACGTCGTAGACCAGCGGTAGCCTGACCCCTCCGAGCGGGATTGCCCGGCACTCAACGACCAATCGAGGAGGATCAGGCGGAGACCTCGCGGCCGCTCGCGTCCTCGCAGGTGGGCGCTAGCGTGCAGGCGCGGCGGTCGAATCGCGGAGGACGAGGCTGGTCGCCAGCTCGACCCGGGTGACTTCGGGCTGCGGGTCGTCGAGCTGCTGCAGGAGCAGCTTCGTCGCCTGCTCGGCCATCTCGCGCAGGGGCTGGTGAACGGTCGTCAGCCGCGGGCTGGCGAGCTCGGCGATCGCGAGGTCGTCGTAGCCGACCACAGACAGTCCCCCGGGAACCGCGACACCCCTCGCCTGCGCCGCGTAGAGCACCCCGAGCGCCTGCAGATCGTTGCCCGCGAAGATGGCGGTCGGCGGGTCGGCGAGGCCCAGCAGCTCCCCCGCATGCCTCTCGCCGCCCTCTCGCTGGAAGTCGCCGTACCGGATCCATTCCGGCTCGATCGCCACCCCGGCGGAGGTCATCGCGGCACGGTAGCCGTCGAGCCGCGCGAGGGAGGACATGACCTCCTCGGGGCCGGTGATGACCGCGATCCGGCGATGGCCGAGCTCCAGCAGGTGCCTCGTCGCGGCGAGGCCGCCGGACCAGTTCGCCGACCCGACCGAGGGGATGCCCGGTGCCGGGTCGCCTGAGGGATCTATGACGACGAACGGGATGCCTCGCGCCTTCAGCGTGGCGCGACCCTGTGGAGGGACGTCGGCGAACAGCAGGATGATCCCGGTGGGGCCGCGACGCACGACAGCATCGAGCCACTCGGCACCGGGCGCGCGCCTGTCACCGCTGACCGACAGCGAGATGGCCAGCCCCACCTCGGCGGCGCTCTCGCGGACCCCCTCGATGACGGCGAGCGCCCAGTCGCCGTCGAGTTCGTGGAGCACGACCTCGATGTACTCGCGCCGGTCCTTGCTCTTCCGGCGTCGATAGCCGCTGCGGCGCAACTGCTCCTCGACGAGGGCGCGCGTCGCCGACGACACGTCTGCCGCGCCGTTGAGCACCTTGGAGATGGTCGTCAGCGACACCCCGGTCTGCGCGGCGATCTCCTTCAGGGTCACCCGCTGGGTCGGCGCCATCACACCACCTGGACTTTGCGAGACGGATCGATCGGGCTGCGCTCAGTCGAGCGTCAGCACCGTCCATGAGACGGGCGGCAGCGTGATGCTGACCGTGCCGTCACCGATCCTCACCGATGTGTTCTCCTTCGGGGTGACGCGCTCGGGATCGTCCAGCGTGTTCGCCGCGTGGATGTCGCCGTCGAAGAGCGACGTCGCCCGGGCGTCTCCGACGGCCCCCATCGCGCGGGTGTCGATGTCGAGGGCGAGCTCCTCCGTGAGGCTGCGGTTGACGGCGAAGACCGTCGTGCCGCCGCCGACCTCGTCGTAGGTCGCGACGGCGTCGACGACCGGCACCTCGCCGTAGAGCTGCGTGTCGTAGGTGGGGCTGTCGAGCTTGAGCTCCAGCGCGACGCCCCGCGCCAGCCGCGAGGTGAGCGAGAACGGGTGGAACGTGGTCTGCCGCCACGCCGGGCCACCCGGCTCGGTCATGATCGGCGCGATGACGTTGACGAGCTGCGCGAGGCTGGCCGCCGTCACCCGATCGGCATGACGGATCAGCGAGATCATGAGGCTGCCGAGCACGACGGCATCCAGCACCGAGTACGAGTCCTCGAGCAGGCGCGGCGCGACCGGCCACTCCGCCACGTCGGTGATCCTGTCGACCTCGTGGTAGCGGGACTGGTACCAGACGTTCCACTCGTCGAACGAGATGTTGATGGTCTTGTCGCTTCGTCGCGTGGCCTTGACGTGGTCGGCGGTCGCCACGACGGCCTCGATGAAGCGGTCCATGTTCACGCTCGAGGCGAGGAAGCTGCCGTAGTCGTCGCCGCGGGGCTCGTAGTAGGCGTGGCACGAGATGAAGTCGACGTCGTCGTAGGTGTGCTCGAGGACCACGCGCTCCCATTCGCCGAACGTCGGCATCTGAGCGCTCGAGCTGCCGCAGACGACGAGCTCGAGGTCGGGGTCGATCTGTCGCATCGCGCTGGCGGTCTTCGCTGCGAGCCGGGCGTACTCCTCGGCCGTGCTGTGGCCGAGCTGCCAGGGGCCGTCCATCTCGTTGCCCAGGCACCACATCCGGATGCCGTGAGGTTCGGGATGCCCGTTGGCCGCGCGGCGCTGCGCCCAGTGCGTGTCCGAGCGCAGGTTGGCGTACTCGAGGACGTCGAGAGCCTCCAGCACGCCTCGCGTGCCGAGGTTGACCGCGTACATCAGCTCGCTGTCGACCCTCTTCAGCCAGGTTGCGAACTCGTCCAGTCCGATCTCGTTGCTCTCGGTCGAGTGCCATGCCAGGTCGAGCCGTCGCGGTCGCTCTTCTCGCGGTCCGACGCCGTCCTCCCAGCGGTACCCCGACACGAAGTTGCCGCCGGGGTAGCGGATCGTCGAGACGCCGAGTTCGCGCACGAGTTCGATGACGTCGGTGCGGAAGCCGTCCTCGTCGGCGCTCTCGTGCCCCGGCTCGTAGATGCCGTCGTACACGCAGCGACCCAGGTGCTCGACGAACGATCCGAAGAGGCGGCGATTGACGGGTCCGATGGTGAACTGCGGGTCGAGGGTGAGGTGTGCTCGGTTCATTCTTCTCTTCCAAGGACAAGGGAAAGGGGCAGGGGCGTGGACCGCCGGCTCATTTGAGGCTTCCGATCGACAACCCGCCCTGCCAGTACTTCTGGAGGCCCAGGAACGCGATGATGAGCGGGATCACCGAGACGAGCGCGCCGAGGATGATGATGCTCCACAGGCTCTGCCCGCCCGCCGCCCCGTACGTCGATGCGGTGGACTGCCAGAGCCCGATGCCCACGGTCACGGGATAGAGGCGGTTGTCGGAGAGCATCACGAGCGGGAGGAAGTAGTTGTTCCACGACGCCACGACGGACAGCAGCACCACCGTCACGATAGCGGGGCGAAGAAGCGGCAGCGCCACCTGGAGGAAGGTGCGGAACTCCCCCGCACCGTCGACCCGTGCGGCGTCCAGCAGCTCGTCGGGCACCGCGTCTCGCGCATACACGTTCATCAGGTACACGCCGAACGGATTGAGCAGGCTGGGGAAGATCACCGCCCAGATGGTGTTCGTCCAACCGACCTGAGCGAACAGCACGAAGGTGGGGATGACGAGGGCCGTCGTCGGGATCATGACCGCACCCAGCAGGATCGCGAACGCGGCACGCCGGCCGGTGAAGCTGTACTTCGCGAATCCATATCCGGCCAGCACCGCGAGCACCGTCGCGCCGACACCGCCGGCGATCGCATAGAGGGCGGAGTTGGCCAGCCACCGCGCGTAGATGCCCCCGCTGTAGGTGAAGAGTTCGACCAGATTGCCGATGTAGTCGATGTCGTCCGAGAACCAGAGCGCACTGCCACCCCCGAACAGACCGGCCGAGCTCTTCGAGCTGTTGACGATCAGCCACCAGAACGGGATGAGGAAGTACACCATCAGCAGCGCGAGCACGACATTCATCGGTATGCGGCCGCGTGTGCGCGGGGTCGTCCGGCGCTCGACGCGTCTGCGCGGCTTCGGGTTCGTCCCGGTGAGCTCCATGGGTGTGACGGTCATGAGAAGAAGCTCCCTCGCTTGCGGGTGGCGAACAGGAAGATGTAGACGCACAGGAAGACGACTGCGCCGAGCGCGAACGAGATCGCCGACCCGTAGTTGTAGTTCGCCAGCGAGAACGCCTGCTGGTAGGCGTACATGTTCGGCGTGAAGTCGTTGGGGATCGCTCCGGCGGCCAGCTGCTGCAGGATCTGGGGCTCGTTGAAGAACTGCAGGGTGCCGATGAGGGCGAACACCAGGATGAGCAGCAGCGCTGGAGAGAGCAGCGGGATCTTGATCCGCAGGACGATCTGCCATTGGGACGCGCCGTCGATGCGCGCGGCCTCGTAGAGCGTCGGATCGATGCCCTGCAGCGCCGCGAACAGGATGATCATGTAGTAGCCGACCCACTGCCAGGTGACGATGTTGAGCAGGCCATAGAAGATCAGGCTGCTGCTCAGGAAATCAGGGGCCTGCATGCCGAAACTTTCGAAGATCTCCGCGAGGGGACCGAAGTTGTCGCTGTAGAGGAACCCCCACATCAGCGCACCGATCACGGTCGGGATCGCGTACGGCATGAAGATCATCAGCCGCGAGAATCGCGCGAACCGTGTGATCACGATGTCGAGGATCAGCGCGACCGCGAGCGAGATCGCCATCTGCAGCGGGATGAGCACCAGCGAGAACCGGATGACGAACCACATGCCGTCGAGGAAGGACGGGTCCGTGAAGGCCTTCACGTAGTTGCCGAAGAGGACGAACCTCGTCCCGCCGATGAGGGACTTCTGGAACAGGCTCAGATACAGCGCGAACCCGATCGGGAGAACGAGGAGCGCGAGGAAGACGATCCCGAAGGGTCCGACGAAGAGCCAGCCGTAGAGGTTCTGGCGCCGCGTGGTCGACCTTCTGTGCTTCGCCTTCGCGGGAGTTGCGGTTGACGTGGTCATGATTTCTCCAGGTCTGGCAGGGGATGCCCGAAGGCCGGTCCGCAGGAGCACGGACCGGCCCTGCGGTCACGTCACTTGACGGTGAACCCCTGCTCCTCCGCGTAGGCCACGACGGCGTCCTGCAAGGCGTCCGCCGCCTCGGAGCCGGTTGCGGACCCCTCGTTGATGCGCGCGATCTGCTCCGTCAGCTGCGAGTAGTAGTACTGGCCGATCGGCGTGTACGTCATGCCCTCATAGGCGTTGGCCGCCGGCACGTACACCTCCTTGTTGGCCTGCTGGCCTCCGAAGAAGGGCACCTCGTAGTCCTGGAACTCCGGCGAATCGAGCACGTTGACGTTCAGCGGGAAGATGATCTGGTTCTGCCAGCCGTCGTCCAGCGAAGCCTGATCCGCGTAGACGCCGAACGCCACCTGGGCGGCGAGGTCGGGGTCGTTCGCCTGGCTCGAGACGGCCATGGCCGAGCCGCCCCAGTTGATCGCGATCGGGTTGCTGGGATCCCACTGCGGCATCGGGGCTGTCGCCCAGACACCGGCATCCGCGCCCTCGCCGACACCGGCGCCCTGGAGGTAGCCCGGAGCCCACGCGGCCGAGAGGTACGTGGCGTAGTCGCCGTTGATCACACCGGCGATGTACTCGGGAGTGAACTGATCCTCCGTGCCGACCAGACCCTTCTCGACGAGACCGGCCCAGTAGTCGAGGACCTCCTTGACCTCGGGGCTGTTGAGTTCGATGCCGATCTCACCCTCGTTGGCAGGGTCGTACTCGAACGGCTGCGCACCGTTCTGGTACATCAGCGCCGTGACCTCGGCCGGCTGGTTCGCCGCGAAGCTCGCGAAGACCGGGCCGCCGGCATCCTTCACCGTCTGCGCCGCGGTCTCGAGCTCGGCCCACGTCGTGGGCGGGGTGATGCCGTACTGGTCGAAGATGTCGGTGCGGTAGATCATGCCCATGGGGCCGCCGTCGACCGGGGCCCCGTAGACGCCGTCGCCGACGGAAACGTCCTTCCACGCGCCCTCGCTGAAGTTGTCCTTGACGTCCTCGTAGCCGAGGTCGTTCAGTTCGACCAGGGCGTCCTGGGCCTGGAAGGTCGCGATGCGATCGGCCTCGACCATCATGACGTCGGGGGCGCCGCTGCCGGCCGAGATGGCGGTCTGGAACTTGTCGTAGGCGTCGCCGCCCGCGCCCGCGTTCGTCCAGCAGACCTGGACCTCGTCGTTCTGCTCGTTGAAGTTGTCGACGACGAGCTCCATGTTCGGATACCAGGCCCACATGGTGACGACCGGCAGGTCCTCCTTGGGGATGGTGTTGGTGCAGTTGGCGTCGTCGTTGCCGCCGCCGTCGGCGTTGTCGCCGCCACCTCCGGCGGTGCAGGCAGACAGAGCGCCGACCAAGGCGAGCGCTGTGACTGCAGCAAGGACAGGCTTCGTCTTCACTGGAGTTTCCTTTCGGTATTGCTGACTTCTTCGTCGGTGCACGACCGTTGCGAGGGCCGTCCGCCCCGGGTGGCGGCGGGTGGTCCACGTGTGGTCTACAACGTTGTAGAGCAACGTTGTAGACACTTTCCCACCGGCCGCATCGAGTGTCAAGACGCCGACGGGATTTTCTGCGTAGGGAGCGAAACTTCTGCCGTCAGTAGGTGACCGGCGCCTCACCCAGGCGGGCAAGGAGCGCCGAGAGGGCCGCGTACGCCTCGTCCCGGTAGGCCGCGAGCTCCGGCGCGCGCTCCGGCGGGGTGGCGAGGAATCCGGCGCCGGACTTGAGCCCGTGCTCTCCCCGCGCGACGTGGTCCTCCAGGATGCCGGGTGCGGAGAAGCGGTCCGGATAGGCGCCATGGAGGGATCCGTAGCAGTACTGATAGACGTCCAGGCCTGCGATGTCGGCGATGGCGAACGGCCCGAAGAACGGCAGGCGGAACCCGAACGTGGTGCGAGCGATGAGATCGATCGCCTCGGGAGTCGCCACCCCCTCCTCCACCAGGCGGGCCGCCTCGCCGAACAGCGCGTACTGCAGCCTGTTGAGCACGAATCCGGTGACGTCGGTGATGGGCACGCCGACCTTGCCGCAGTCACGGAGGAGCCCCACCACCGCGGCCACGGCATCCGGGCGCGTGGCGGCATGCGGAATGACCTCGACGCCGGGGATGAAGGGGGCCGGGTTGCTGAAGTGCACGCCGAGGAAGCGCTCCACCCCGTCGACGCCCTCTGCGAGCGTGCCGATGGAGATCGTCGACGTGTTGCTGCCGATCAGCGCGTCGGCCCGACAGCTGCGGCTGATCCGTCCCAGAGTCTCGTGCTTGATGGCGATCACCTCCGGCACGGCCTCCTCGATGAAGTCGACCTCGGCGACGGCCTCCTCGATCGAGCGCGCCGCGGTCACCCGGGCGGCGACGCGCTCGCCGGCATCCTCGGGGAAGATCCCGCGGGCGGCGTAGTCGCCCGCCTCTCGGATGATGCGCTGCCGGTTCGTCTCGGCCAGCTCGGCACTCGCATCCGCGAGGACCACGTCCCGCCCGGAGAGCGCCAGCACTTGGGCGATGCCGCCTCCCATGTAGCCGGACCCCACAACCGCCGCCGTCGAGATCATCTCTCACCCTCCTCGTATCGCCCGATCAACTGCACCTTCTCGGCGGACGCCGACAAGGGGTCGAAATGATGGTCGAGCCAGTCCGAGACGAGCTTCTTGGCGAGCTCCATCCCGATGACCCGTGCGCCCAGCGTCAGAACCTGGGCGTTGTTGCTCTTGACCGAACGCTCCACCGAGTAGGCGTCGTGAGCGGTGACAGCGCGGATGCCGCGCACCTTGTTCGCGGCGATCGCCACCCCGAGTCCTGTGCCGCAGATAAGGAGCGCTCGGTCGGCTTCACCTCTCGCCACGCGGGTGGCCGCCTCGATGGCGACGCGCGGATACGGCGTGGAGTCGGCGCCGGCCACACCCACATCCACCACGCTGCTCACCCGTGGATCAGCCGACAGCATCTCTCGGAGCACCTCTTTGTACTCGTAGCCGGCGTCATCGGCACCGATGACGATGGTCCAGCCCATGCCTCACTCCTGTTCTTCTCGCGCAGACGCGAGGCCTGCGACGGTGTCGACGATGACGTGGAAGGAGGTCGCACCCGGGTCCGGATGCCCGAGACTGCGCTCCGCGAGCGGTTTCGCCCGCCCGCGGCGCGGCAGCATCGAGGCGGTGGCCGCGGCGCCTTCCTCCGCCGCCGCAGCGGCGACGACCAGTGCGGACCCGAGGTCCGCGCCGCCGTCGACCTGCGCACTGAGAGCCTTTTGGAACGGCACCATCGCGTCGAGCATCGTCTTGTCACCGGGTGCCGCCCCGCCGAGCTCGGCGATGCGGGTGCAGGCCGCGGTCACGGCGGCCGCGGCATCCACCGGCAGGAACTGCTCGCGATCGCCCAGCGCTCGTCCGAGCTCTGCCAGTCCGCTGCCCCAGAGCGCGCCCGAGGTGCCGCCGGCGGTCTCCGACCACGCGTCGCCCGCTGTCTCCAACAGCTCCCGCACGCCGACGGCGTCGGCCAGGGCGTCGGCCGCACCGACGGCGGCGTTCAAGCCCCGCAGCATGCCGATGCCGTGGTCGCCGTCACCGGCGACGGCGTCGAGCTCTCCGAGATGCTCCGCCTCGACGGCGATCGCGTCGCGCGCGGCCTCGAGGAGACGACGCGCCGTAGAAGCGGCCGCACGTGAGGCGGGCGTCGCCGGGACGACCTCCCGGCGCGACTCCGTCCCGGTCGTGGTGGGCGGCGTGGCCGGCTGCACCGGACGCGCGCCGGCCGCCGACGCACCCTTGCGGAAGGCCGGCGACGCCGCGGGTGCGCGCCACAGCTGCTCGAGCTCATCGTCGAGCCAGAGCATCGTGAGCGACACCCCCGCCATGTCGAGGCTCGTCACGAACTCGCCGCATTCGGGCTCGACGATCTCGATCCCCTGACTCTCGAGGTGGTCGGAGACGTAGCCGAAGAGGACGAAGAGCTCCTCGTACTTCACCGACCCGAGGCCGTTCAGCACGACCGCGGCACGTCGGCAGCCCTCGGGGCGTTCGGCGAGCAGCGGCTCGGCGAGGGTCGCGGCGAGTTCCGGCGCGGACTGCAGGGGGACGTCCCGCACGCCGGGCTCGCCGTGGATGCCGA
>Ga0160430_100957_pt1 | contig 12508 bp, 13 predicted proteins | sample HID1971I_E0MG_FD_108274 | JGI IMG/M metagenome (GOLD analysis project Ga0160430, IMG submission 108274) | Enriched millipede-associated microbial communities from UW Madison campus, WI, USA - HID1971I_E0 MG | ecosystem: Host-associated > Arthropoda: Insects > Digestive system > Unclassified ...
TACCTCATCGGCTGCGTCGACTACGAAGACGCCGACGCCGCGGCTCTCGTGAAGGGCTTCTTCACGACCGCCGTCAGCGAGGCCGGTCAGAAGACCGCCGCCGACAACGCCGGCAGCGCCCCCATCTCGACCGAGCTCGCCGAGAAGGCTCAGGCAGCGATCGACCAGATCAGCTGACATCCTCATCGGCCCCGGGCGCACCTCCTGGTGCGTCCGGGGCCCGATGCGGATCAGGAAGACCATCCCCGACCAGGACGGACGACATGACAGCCGCCCCCGCCGCGACGAAGATCCCGGCCAGACAGCGCCCAGGCGACCGGTGGTTCTCGGGCACGGCTCTCGCCGCCGGTTCGATGATCCTCGTCACCCTCGCGGCCGTCGCGATCTTCCTGATCGTGCAGTCGGTCCCGGCGATCGGCGCGAGCCCCGAGGACGCCTCGCTGCTCACCACGAACTTCTGGGACTACGTCTGGCCGCTGCTGTTCGGCACCGTGTGGGCTGCGCTGCTGGCGCTCGTCATGGCCGTTCCGCTGTCGCTCGGGGTGGCGCTCTTCATCTCCCACTACGCGCCGCGCCGGCTCGCCCAGAGCCTCGGCTACGTCGTCGACCTCCTCGCGGCGGTGCCTTCCGTCGTCTTCGGCCTCTGGGGCATCCTGGTGCTCGCCCCTGCCGTACAGCCGGTCTACGCCTGGCTCAACGCCAACATGGGCTGGTTCCCGCTCTTCGGCGGCGACGTCTCGGCGACCGGCCGCACCATCTTCACCGCCGCCATCGTCCTCGCCGTCATGGTGGTGCCCATCATCACGGCGATCTGCCGTGAGATCTTCCTGCAGACCCCCGTCCTCCACGAAGAGGCGGCTCTCGCACTCGGTGCCACCCGCTGGGAGATGATCCGCATGGCGGTGCTCCCGTTCGGGCGCAGCGGCATCGTGTCGGCGTCCATGCTGGGCCTCGGCCGTGCGCTCGGCGAGACGATGGCCGTCGCCATGGTGCTCTCGGCGACGGGGACCGTCACGTTCAAGCTCTTCACGTCGACGAACCCGTCGACGATCGCCGCGAACATCGCACTGACCTTCCCCGAAGCGTTCGCGACGAACATCAACGTCCTGATCGCGACGGGGCTGATCCTGTTCATCGTGACGTTCGCGGTCAACTTCATCGCGCGGTGGATCGTGAATCGCCGCAAGGAATTCTCGGGGGCCAACTGATGACCATCACCGCCACGCCTCCCCGGCCGCCCGTCGTCGCTCCGACGCGGTCGCAGCTCACCACCGGTCACCTGCCCACCTGGGCGGTCTGGGCGCTCGTCGCCGGCTCGCTCGCGGTGATGCTCGCGGTGTTCGGGATCATCGCCCTGGGTTCCGGCGAGGGCCTCAACGTCGCCGGCTGGCTCGTGACGTCGGGGATCGTCTACCTCGTCCTCATCTTCACGATCTCGGCGATCGTCGAGAGCCGGCGGAAGGCGGTCGACCGCTTCATCACGGGTCTCGTCGCCTCGGCGTTCATCGTCGCCATGGTGCCGCTCGTCTCGGTCGCCTGGACGGTCGTCTCCAACGGCATCGCCCGCTTCGACGCCGACTTCTTCTCGAGCTCGATGCGCAACGTCGTCGGCGAGGGCGGCGGCGCCCTGCACGCGATCGTCGGCACGGTACTCATCACCGGGATGGCCGCCCTGATCTCGATCCCGATCGGCCTGATGGCCGCGATCTACCTCGTCGAATACGGCGAAGGCAAGCGGATCGGGCGCGGCATCACCTTCCTCGTCGACGTGATGACCGGCATCCCGTCCATCGTGGCCGGCCTGTTCGCCTACGCGCTCTTCTCGCTGTTCCTCGGCCCCGGCGCGCGCATGGGCTTCATGGGCTCGGTCGCCCTCTCGGTGCTCATGATCCCCGTCGTGGTCCGCTCGACGGAGGAGATGCTGCGGCTCGTGCCGAACGAGCTGCGTGAGGCGTCGTATGCGCTGGGCGTGCCGAAGTGGCTGACGATCGTCAAGGTCGTGCTTCCGACCTCCATCGCCGGCATCACCACCGGGATCATGCTCTCGATCTCTCGCGTCATCGGGGAGACCGCGCCGCTGCTGATCACGGCCGGCTTCACGAACAGCATGAACTACGACCTCTTCGACGGTCGGATGCAGACCCTCCCGGTGTTCACCTACACGGAGTACATGAACCAGGGCATCCCGCCCGAGGCGTACATCGACCGCGCCTGGGCCGGCGCCCTGACCCTCATCCTCATCGTGATGGTCCTCAACCTTGTCGCCCGCGTCGTGGCCCGGGTGTTCTCCCCCAAGACCGGTCGCTGACCCACCAACCCGAAAGAACCACCACCGTGTCCAAGAGCATCGAAGTCAACGACCTCAACGTGTACTACGGCGACTTCCGCGCCGTCGAGGGTGTGACCCTCTCGATCGAGCCGCGAAGCGTCACCGCGTTCATCGGACCTTCCGGCTGCGGCAAGTCCACCTTCCTTCGCACGCTGAACCGCATGCACGAGGTCATCCCCGGCGCCCGCGTGGAGGGCGAAGTGCTCCTCGACGGCGACAACCTGTACGGCTCGGGGGTCGACCCGGTGCTGGTCCGCCGCCAGGTCGGCATGGTCTTCCAGCGCCCCAACCCGTTCCCCACGATGTCGATCAAGGAGAACGTGCTGGCCGGCGTCAAGCTCAACAACAAGCGCATGGCGAAGTCGGACGCCGACGCCCTCGTCGAGAAGTCGCTGCGCGGCGCGAATCTGTGGAACGAGGTCAAGGACCGGCTCGACAAGCCCGGCTCGGGCCTGTCGGGTGGTCAGCAGCAGCGTCTGTGCATCGCCCGCGCCATCGCGGTCGCGCCCGACGTGCTGCTGATGGACGAGCCGTGCTCGGCGCTGGACCCGATCTCGACCTACGCGATCGAAGAGCTGATCGGCGAGCTCAAGAACGACTACACGGTCGTCATCGTGACGCATAACATGCAGCAGGCGTCGCGCGTCAGCGACAAGACCGCCTTCTTCAACATCGCCGGCACCGGCAAGCCGGGCAAGCTCATCGAGTACAACGACACGACGGCGATCTTCACGACGCCGACCGTGCAGGCCACGGAGGACTACGTCTCCGGCCGATTCGGGTGAGCCGGAGTCGGCGGACTCGAAGCCCTCGCCGTTCGGCGGGGGCTTCGTCGTGGGTCCCGCTCGATCTCAGTCCCGCGGGCTGAGCAGGTAGCGATTGAAGGATGCCGTGAGCTCCGCGTCGACCGGGACCTCGACGCCGTCGATCGCCGTGATGGGCGCCGCCAGGCGCACGCTCGACACCAGCCACGCGGCATCCGTCTCGGCAAGGGCGCTGAGGGGAAGCGTGGCGTAGCCGGTGTCGTGCCCCTCCTCCTCGAGGTGGGCGAAGAGGCTCAGCTGCGTCGTGCCGTGAAGGATGCCGCCGTTCGGCGCGGGGGTGACGAAGCGGCCGTCGATGCGCAGGATGAGCGAGGCCGTGGGTGCCTCGAGCACGAAACCGTCCGAGGTGACGAAGACCGCGTCGTCGGCGCCGCGGCGCTTCGCCTCGCGGATCGCGGCCATGTTGACCGCGTAGGACAGGGTCTTCGCCCCGAGCAGCAGCCAGGGCGCCTTCGCCGGGGTGTCGATGCCGTAGCCGCGGTCGAGCGTGACGACGCGGATGCCGTGCTCGCGCACGGCGGTGTTGTCGGGGGCAGCCGCCACCGTCACCCACGCCGTGGGCGCAGGGCCGTGCTCGACGCCGCGGCTCAGGATGAGCTTGATGACGCCCTCGCCGTGGCGCGGGGCGTGCTGCGCGGCCACCTGCACCGCGGCCCGCCACTGCGTGAGGTTCGGCGCGGTGAGGTCGCAAATGCGCGCGGAGTGCGCGAGCCGCTCGAGATGAGCCTCTGTCTCCTGCGCATGGCCGTCCACGACGCCGATCGATTCGAAGATGCCGTCGCCGCGCTGCGTGCTCAGTTCGCCGACGCTCAGCGCCGGCGCTGACGGGTCGATGACCCGGAAGGTGTCGGCGAAGTCGGAGCGAGGATCATCGGATGCCGCGGGGTCGATGACGAGCGCGAAGAGCAGTGCCATGCCCAGAGCCTAAGCGCTCGGGAATGCCACGCCGCGCCTCTCGGTTACACTGGAACGGCCGGGCCGCAGTAACCCCGGGCTCCATCTTCTGCCGCTCCGAGCGGCCTCGCGCCGAGAGGCGTTCTGCGGCCCGGCACCTTCGTACCCCGGTGCTTCGTGCGAGCTCTGCCCGGGAGCAGAACGCCTCTCCCGCGAAGCGGTGCGAGCACAGCGGCGTTCTGCCGCCCGGCGATTTCGCCGCCGGCTCTCCAACCTGTTTCCCACCCGGCCCCCGCTCGCCGACGACTTTTTGGCGACTCGCCAGACCGACCCGAACCAGCATTTTGGCGACTCGCCAAGAATGCACGACTCAGACACGCATTTTGGCGACTCGCCAGAACGCACCACTCACACGCGCATTTTGGCGACTCGCCAAGAACGCACCACTCAGACACGCATTTTGGCGACTCGCCAAGAACCCACCACTCACACGCGCATCCTGGCGACTCGCCAAGAGCGACGCGACGGGACAGAGCGATCCCCGCCCTCTCGCAAGGTGGAGCGAGCGGATGCCTCAGCTCAGGGCGTCGCGGCGCCACAGCGCCGCGCAGGCCGAGAGATCGGCGGCGTAGTCCGACAGGCGCAGAGCGCGCGTCGTGAAGGTCGACGCACGGTCGGGCTCCGTCGTCTCGTAGTCGTCGGCAACGTGCGTGGCACCCGACGCCTGGACACGGCAGAAGGCGGCCGCGCGGTCCAGAGCGACGGCGAAGTCGCCCTGGAACAGGCCGCGCAGGATCGTGTCGACCAGGGCGACGAGCTCGTCGGGTCCGGCGGGCGAGGGGGCACCGGCCACCACGTCGTCGGCGGAGGCGAGCTCGGCACGGCCGCGCTCGTACAGGAGCGCGGCCGTGCGCGGGTCGTCGTGGATCATGAGCTGCACGAGGTAGAGCCGCCACAGCGCGCCGGGCAGCGTCTTCGCGGGCGATCGCGACCACAGCTCGGCGAGGTCGTCGATGCCGTGCTCGTCGGTGAACGAGACGAGCCTCTCGACGACGCCGCCGTCGGGGTCGGCTCGCACCCGCGCGAGCAGGGCGTGCGCGGTGGTGTGCGCGACGCGCGAGACCTCGGCCGGGTCCTCGGCTGCGAAGGCCCGGTCGAAGACCTCCGCCGGCCGGCGGACGGGCTTGTGGAACTCCCTGGACGAATCGCTCATCCGGTCCAGGCTACCCGCCGCCGCGAGCACCGGCTCCTGCTGCATCGCGGCGGCCCATGGCAGGCACATGGCGCTCTGCTCAGACCTGGTTGATGCGGATGTGGTTGCCGGCCGGGTCGCGGAACGCGCAGTCGCGCGGTCCCCAGCCCTGCTCCTTGGGCTCCTGGAGCACCTCCGCGCCGAAGGCGCGCAGCTGCTCAAAAGTCCCGTCGAGGTCGCTCGTCGTGAAGACGTACGGTCCGGGCCCGGATCCCTTCACGACCAGGCGCTGGAGCGCCTCGCCATCGTCGGGCGAGCGGCCCGCCGACGGGTCGGAGACCACGAGCGACAGCCCGGGCTGGCCGGGGAAGCCGAAGCTCACCCAACGGTGACCGTCGTACGAGACGTCGTTGACGACCTCGAGGCCCAGACCGTCGCGATAGAAGGGGATGGCGGCGTCGACGTCGTCGACGGTGATGGGGCTGTATGCCAGAGCGATGTTCGTCATGGCTGCCACGTTACGAGGCTCGGCGAGCGCGCGCTTCTCCGATCCTGCTCGGTTCACGAGCAGCGACTCGGTCGCGGCCCGGAGCCGATTCGCGTCAGACGTACCGCGTCGGCCGGGTGAGGATCTTCGCGACGCACAGCGGCATCGCCTCGGCGGCGTCGTGGGAGCGCGAGCGGTACGAGCTCGGGGTCTCCCCTGCGATCTCCGTGAACGTCGAGCTGAACGAGCCGAGCGATGTCGCACCCACCGCGGTGCAGGCATCCGTCACCGAGACACCCTCGCGCAGCAGCGCCATCGCCCGTTCGATCCGCCGGGTCATGAGGTACGCGTACGGGGTCTCGCCGTAAGCCGCCTTGAACTCTCGGGAGAAGTGCGCGGGCGACATGAGCGCCTGGGTCGCCATCGTGGGCACATCGAGCGGCTCGGCGTAGGCGCGGTCGATGAGATCGCGCGCGCGGCGCAGGTGCGCGAGTGTCTGGGTCGTCTGCAGGGCGGAAGCCACGGACTTCACGCTACCGGGATGATCGGGCCCCGCCACCGGCCTTCTGGTCTCACGCGGTGGGGATCTTCACGATCGGATCCGTCGACGGCTCTCCGGTCGGCGACCCGCCCTGCGGCTCGATCGTCACCGCGATGACATCCCCGGGTTCCATGGCGCCGTCGAGCACCGCGGTGGCCTCGCCGTCCGCCGAGTCGAACGTCCCCGCCGACACCGCGGCGCCGTCGCGCACGAACCACAGCTCGAAGCTCTCGTCGGCGGCGATCTGCGGGAGTCCCTGGGACACGAGCACCGCCTTGCCGACCGATTCCGACCAGTGCGCCGTCGCCGTGCCGCCGTCCGTGACCTCGACCGTGGCCGACTGCGAGTCGGGCGCATCCTCGATCTGCTGGAGCGCCACGATCTCGGGGGGCCGGTTCACGTAGTCGTTCAGCATGGCCGCGCCGAGCCCCAGCGCGACGAGCAGAACCAGGGATGCCGCGAGTCCGAGGATGCCGCGGGTCCAGCGGCGCCGCGAGACCGCCTGGATCACCGCGGTCGCGGGCGGCGGCTCGGCCGCGGGTTCATCGCTGCTCTCCGACCACGCCGCGACCGGTTCGGCGGCCGCCGCGGCGGAGGCGTCCATCGCAGGAAGCTGAGGCGTGGTGGCGATCCGCGCCAGCAGCGTCGATCGCAGGGTCAGCGGCGGCGCGGTCGCGGCGACGGTGTCGGCCAGGGCTGCGGCGGTAGCGGCATCCGCGTCCACCTGCCCCTCCCACTCGGGGTGCCGGCGGCGCGCGGCCTCGAACGTCTCGCGGTCTGCGGGCGACAGCGCGTTGAGCGCAGCGCCTGCGGCGAGCTGGGCGAACTCCTCCTCGTCCATCACGCGGTCACCCCCATCTCTGCTCTCAGGCGGGACAGTCCGTCCCGCATCCTCGTCTTGATCGTGCCCAGCGGGGCTCCCACCAGCGCCGCGATCTCGCTCTGACTGTAACCCCCGTAATACGCCAGGGTCAGCGCTTCCTTCTGGGCGTCGGGCAGTGCCGACAGCGCGGTCGTCACCCTCGCCCCCTCGATGCGCAGCTCGACCTGCTCTGCGACCTCGTCATGGGCTGTGCCGAGGTCGCGGAATCCTGCCCGCACGTCGCGATCCGTGCTCGACTGCGAGGCCCGAACACGGTCCACCGCCCGGCGATGCGCAATCGTGAGCACCCATGATCTCGCCTGACCTCTGTTCGGAGCGAACCGCGATGCGGATTGCCACACCTCGAGGAAGACCTCCTGCAGCACCTCCTCGCTCTGCGCCCGATCGACCAGCACCCGCAGGATCAGACCGAAGACGCGAGGCGAGAGCAGGTCGTAGACACGCGCGAAGGCCGCCTGGTCACCGGCGGCCACCCGCAGCACCAGCTCTCCGATGCGGTCGACCGGTTCCGTGCCGTCCTCCGGCACGTCGATCCCGTCGATCACCATGTCCACCAGCATGCCCTACGTCACCTCCCTGCGACCTGACCGCACGCGCGGCATCAGCCGAACGTGAACGAGTAGACCTCGACTCCGGGCGAGACCCGCACATCCAGCACATGGGCCGCCGCATCCTCGGTCTCCGCGGCGGCGTACGAACGGGGCGTGCCCGACACCGCCAGCGTCTCCTCCCGGCCGTCGTCCAGACGGACGCGCACCTCGCCCTCGCCGGCGAGCACCAGGCGGACCTCCTCGGCATGGAACTGCAGACGGATGCCGCCACCTGCGCTCCCCGACGGCGTGGCGTACTGCGTCTCGACCCGCCACGCGCCGTCGAGGGCGAACGAGTCGGCCGCCTGGTCGTCGGGCAGCCGGTACTCGGCCTCCCCCGCGCGATACGCCGGCTCGCCGGCGTAGTTGACGTCCTTCGCCGATCCGAGGAACGTCTCGCGCGTGCGCGTGCCGGCATCCGGGGTGTCGTCGGCGACCTCGGTCGCCGCTGGCAACGCCACACCGGGGTCGGCGTCCTGCAGCAGCTCTCGGATGAGCTTCTCGGTCGCGGCGTAGTTGCCCTCGCCGAAGGCGATGTGCCGCACCGTGCCGTCGGCGTCGATCAGATAGTGCGCCGGCCAATAGCGGTTCCGGTAGTTCGTCCACGTGGCCAGGCTGTTGTCGAGTGCCACCGGGTACGTGATGCCGAAGTTCTGCGCGCCTGCGGCGACGTTCGCGGCATCCTTCTCGAAGGCGTACTCGGGTGAGTGGATGCCGATCACCTGCAGTCCGGCATCCCGATACGCGTCGTCCCACGCGACGACGTGCGGGATGCTGCGCTGGCAGTTGATGCAGGAGTACGCCCAGAAGTCGATCAGCACCACCTCGCCGCGCAGGTCCGTGAGATCGATCGCGGATCCGTCTGGCGTGTTCAGCCACCCGTCGATGCCGCGGATGCTCGGCGCCGCACCGCACGACTCGAGCTCCGCCGCGCCGTTGGTGCACTTGTCCAGATCCCGGTTCTCGTCGGTGACCAGACCGCCCAGGTCGAGCGCGCGACGCGCGTCAGGATTGTCGGTGAGCTGACGCTGCACGCCCGCCGTGTAGTCGGGCACGAGCCGCTGGAGCAGCTGCGGCACGTTGAACACGAGCCCGACGGCGAGCGCGAGCATCGCGACTCCGGCGGCGATCCGCAGGCCGCGCTCGTGCGTGCGGAACGCGCGGATGCGCTCGACGAGCCCCCGGCCCGCCAGCGCGAAGAAGAGCAGCGGGATGCAGACGCCGACCGCGAACGAGAGAGTCAGCACGACCGTACCGATGTCGACCCGGCCGGTCGACCCCGCGACGATGATCGCAGCCAGGACCGGTCCCGCGCACGGGACGAACACCGTGCCGAGCGCCAGCCCGACGCCGTACCCGCTCCCGCCGTTGTGCACCTCGGAGCGACGAGCCAGCCGCTGGAACGGCTTCTCGAGCAGCCGCTCGAATCGCGGCACCAGGAGTCCGACGCCGATCAGCACCAGCACGGCGATGCCCGCCCAGCGCAGCACGTCCTGCGGCAGCCCGAGCAGACCTAGCAGGAGCGACCCCAGCAGCGTCACGAGCGTGAAGCTGGTGACGAGCCCCGCGATCACGAGGTACGGCCGCCACCGCGATGCGGGAGCAGGTCCGTCGGGCGCATCCGACGAGAATCGGGCGGACTGCGCGCCTCCGGTCAGGAAGATGACCGGCAGCACCGGCAGGATGCACGGCGAGATCCCCGTGATGAGCCCGCCGAGCAGACCGATGATGACGAGCTCCATGAGTCCCCCTAGGTGTCACGGGTTGTTCGCTCCGGAGCCCCGTTCGGATTGGTCGGACCATGCGATACGGGCGTGTTGGAGATCCGCATCCGAATCTTCCAATCCATTCCGACGACCCCTCCGAAGACACCGTGTAGCCGCTCCTGCGGCACGCTCCCCGCACCGGGGGCCACCAGACCGCGGTCCACGACCGCATGAAGGAGGAAGACATGTCTCGCATCACCAGGAAGCGCCTGTCGGCCGGGCTCGCTCTCGCCGTCGCCGCGACCTTCGCGCTGTCCGCCTGTTCGATGGGCGGCTCGGCCGCCGAACCGTCGGCCGAACCGTCGACACCCGCGATGGAGTCGAGCGAGGAGCCGATGGCGGCCGACCCCGCCGCGGACCTCGTCGGCCCGGGCTGCGCAGCCTACGCCGAGGCCGTGCCGGATGGCGACGGCTCGATCGAGGGCATGTCCGCCGATCCCGTGGCGGTCGCGGCATCCAACAATCCGATGCTGACCACCCTCACCGCTGCGGTGAGCGGCCAGCTGAACCCCGAGGTGAACCTGGTCGACACGCTGAACGGTGACGAGTTCACGGTGTTCGCGCCGGTCGACGACGCCTTCGCGGCGATCGATCCCGCCACCATCGAGGCGCTCAAGACCGACACCGCCACGCTGTCGTCGATCCTCACCTACCACGTGGTGCCCGGGCGGATCGAGCCTGCGGACATCGCCGGCATGCACACCACCGTGCAGGGAGCCGACCTCGAGGTGACGGGCAGCGGGGACGCCTGGATGGTCAACGATGCGAACGTGATCTGCGGCGGCGTTCAGACGGCCAACGCCACCGTGTATCTCATCGACGCGGTCCTGATGCCTCCGGCACAGTGACCGAGGCCGGCATCTGCCGGCTGGGGGGCGGTGAGGCCGCCGGCGTCTGCGAGGTGACGCCGGCGGCCTTGCCGCGCGCCTTGCACGCGCTCGCGCAAGAGTCAAGGGCGTGGGGCCGATCAGGCGCGCTGTCTAACGTGAGAGACGGCCTGGGGTTGCGCCGGAGGGGTGCGGATCCCAGGTGGGAGGACACGTGACATACCTGCGCGCGTCGGAGGAGTTGTCCACCGGCGAGATCTTGGACGATCGCTACGTCCTACATGAGCGCATAGGCGAGGGCGGGATGGCGCGCGTGTATCGCGCCGAAGACACCCATCTCCAGCGCTCGGTGGCGGTGAAGGTGTTCCGCGAACCCACCGACGGCATCGACTCCGTGCAGCGTGCGCTGTCAGAGACGACCCTGCTCGCTTCTCTGAGCCACCACTCCCTCGTCACCGTGTTCGACGCCCGCGTCGGCGCAGGCGAGACCAGCTACCTCGTCATGGAGCACGTCGACGGCATCACGCTGCGCGACCTCATCGCGCGCGGGCCGGTCGAACCGAAGGTCGTCGCATCCATCGCGATCGACATCGCGGAAGGCTTGCACGTCGCGCACGAGCACGGCGTCGTGCACCGCGACATCAAGCCCTCGAACGTGCTCCTGTGGGCATCCCCGCGGCCGGGCTGGGAGTGGCGGGCGAAGCTCGCGGACTTCGGCATCGCGTACTTGATGGACACGGCCCGCGTGACGACTCCCGGCGTCATCGTCGGCACGATGGCGTACGTCGCTCCCGAGCAGGCGAGAGGCGTGCCACCGGCGCCGGCGGCCGACATCTATGCGTTCGGTCTCCTGCTGATCGAGGCGCTGACCGGCGTACGCCCGTTCGGCGACGCCGAAGGCATCGGCACCGTCGTCGCCCGGCTGTCATCGGCGCCCGAGATCCCGGCGTCGCTGCACCCGTCGTGGCAGGGCCTGCTGCGCGGGATGACGGCGATCCGCCCGGACGACCGGCCCACCGCGCTGGAGGTGGTGACGGCGGCATCCCGCCTGGCGGCGATGGAGAACACCATGGCCCGTGCGGCAGCCGACCCCTCCACGGCGCCCATCGCGGCGCCCGCTACCGGCCCCACCCGGGTCTTTCCCGGACCGGCGCTCGTGCCCGATCCTCAGGGCGCGGTCGAGCGTGGAATGCTCCGCCGCGATGCTCGGGCCGCCGCACTTTCGCCCGGAGCTTCAGCACAGACCGGAGCTTCAGCACAGACAGGCACCGCGGCAGTGGTCGTCCCCACGATTCCGGACGATCATCGGCGCCCCTCACGCCGCGCACTGTTGATCGGTGTGGTCGTCGCGGCTCTGCTCGCGATCGGACTCGCACTCGGTACGGTGCTGCTGGCGAACAGCTGGTCCGCAGAACCGGACCCTGCACCCGCCTCACCCACGGAGGAACTGGCTCCGCCGGCCCCCACGGAGGAGGCTCCGGTCGAGCAAGCGCCGGCGAATGTGCCCGCTGAGCAGCCGCCGGCCGACCAGGTTCCGGCCGACCAGGCGCCACCGGCAGACACCGGCGGCGGGGGCGACGTCAACGACAACAAGGGCCCGGGGAACAACAACGGCAACGGCAAGGGCAACGGCGGCGGCAACGGGAAGGGGAAGGGCTGAGCCCGAGAACGGAACCACGCCTGTCGGCAAGTAGGCTGGTGTCCGAGGGCCTCTAGCTCAGTCGGTAGAGCATCGGACTTTTAATCCGCGGGTCGTGGGTTCGAGCCCCACGGGGCCCACTCACAGCATCCAGGTACAGCCCACGGATGCGTCTCTGTCCGCCTCAGCGGGCGATCGCTGCGGCGATCAGCCAGACAACGATGCTCAGCACCAGCGCGGTGAGCGGGTACCAGAACGCCCTTCGCCTGCGCGACAGTGCGACGATGCCTGCCACGGCACCGAGCACCGCGAAGGCGAGCGGCAGATAGCCGCCGAGCACGATGGCGAGCGTGTTGTCGTAGGTGCCCATCGCCCACAGCAGTGAGACGAAGAAGAGCACCACCGACGCGCCGACAGAGAAGCCGATCAGCAACAGCGTGGCGACAAGATCGCCGATGCGACGGTCGGCGGGAGCAGCATCGCTCGTCATGATCCGAGACCGATCTCGTAGTGGACGAAACCCGTGCCGGTGGCCA
>Ga0160430_100962_pt1 | contig 12442 bp, 19 predicted proteins | sample HID1971I_E0MG_FD_108274 | JGI IMG/M metagenome (GOLD analysis project Ga0160430, IMG submission 108274) | Enriched millipede-associated microbial communities from UW Madison campus, WI, USA - HID1971I_E0 MG | ecosystem: Host-associated > Arthropoda: Insects > Digestive system > Unclassified ...
GCTACACGGAGCTGACGACGGGTCTGAAGACCGCGGTCGACGGCATCAACGACATGTCCGAGTCGCTGCTCGGCATGATGCGCGCGATCCAGGACCTGGACCAGCAGCTCGCCGGCAGCTGACACACAGCACGGTTTCACGAAGAGGGTCGACCATCACGGTCGGCCCTCTTCGTCGTCGCGGGGTCATCGACCGGACGGCGGCCAGAGCCCCTGCTCGGTCAGCGGCAGCCACCGATTCGTGTTGTCGCGGATGATGTACTCGCCGGGGAGAGCCGTCGGATCGGCGTCTTCCGCCTTCCCGCCCTCCTCCCGGAAGGCCGCGATCGCGAGCGAGCGCGTGCGCCGCATCGTGTCGAGATCATCACGTCCTGCCAGCGCGCTCTCGAGCTCTGCCCGCATGCGTCGCCGCTCGGCATCGACGTCACGGGTCACTTCGATGCGCGCCCGACGCTCCGCGTCGTCGATCCGCTCGGTGGCCTCGGGGTCGCGTGCCCGTCCCATCGTGTAGATGATCGCGGCGCACAGGGTGCCGAGGGCGCCGACGATGAAGAGGATGCGGGGTACGCCGTCGGTGAGGACGAAGCCGATCACGACCGACACCAGCAGCACGACGACCGAGATCCGGGACTGGAAGACCGTGGGTCGGGCGACCGGGCGGATCCCGGTGCTGAGCGACAGGACCAGCTGGGCGATGCCGATTCCCGCGGTGAGCACGGCGGCGATGATCTCGCCGCCCGCCGAGCCGAGGCGTATCGCGTTGAGGAATCCGATCGGGATCGCGCCCGCGAACGTGAGGATCAGCACCAGGGTCGGGATGAGGCCGTTCCGGGGGCTCCGCACGCCGTATTCGGCTTTGACGCGTGCGGTGACAGCCGCCTTCGCGCGATCGCTCACCTTCGACGCCTCCGCCCAGAGGCTGCTGCCGAGATCCTTCAGCCCATGGATCCGCAGCACCGTGTCATCGATCCGGGCCGCGCTCGCGTCCCGGGGGGACTGGGCGCCGAGGTCCTGGCGGACGAGGGCGATGGCGTTGAGGTCGTCGGGCGTGCGGTCAGTCACGGTCGGTCACTTCCAGCGTCGGGAGCATCTGCTCGGTGAGCGCCATCGCCACGGCGGCGGCTGCGGGGGCGAGAGGGGACAGCTGCGCGATGGACAGCCTGTCCGACAGGGCGAACACATAGGTGACCCGCGCCTCGTCGAGGAGGGTGACGGGGTCGGCGGCGTCCTCGACCCCGGACCGGGTGCCGAGCACGCTCACCCGCCAACCCGGCATGTCGTTGAGTTCGAACGGCGCGACCGTCGGCGTCCAGGCCGACGGCGAGACCGCGAGCGCGAGCTCGGTCGCGCGGGCGATGTCGGTGACGGCGGGTGCGGCCGTGACGAGGAGAGTGAGTGCGGCAGCGAGCCCGGACGTGGGTTCGCTGAGCAGCAGCACCATCCCCTCTCCGACCGCTTCCCGCGTCTGCAGCGCCAGCTCTGCGGCCCCGGCGACCTGGACCTTCTGCGCATCCGGCAGGTCCCGGGTGAGCGCGTGGATCCACGCGGGGGCGTCGTCGCGGTGCGGGACGAGCGACCAGACCGACGGATCGGGTGAAACGGAGAGCTCAGGCATCGCGTCGCCAACGCACGGTCGACACGATCGCGTCGCAGAGAGCGCTCATCGCGGTGATGCCGTCTTCATCCACGGCGGCACCGTCGGCCCCGCGCAGGATGCCCGCCTGGAAGAGCAGACCTCGGGTGGGGCGCTCCGGTACCGGGAGCAGGTAGTTGACGGTCTCGATGGCGATCGCCGCATCATCCACCCGGGTCTGCGACGTCGTGCTCCAGCGGAGGATCGTCCCGGTCTCGTCGAGGGGTGCGGCACCGTTGGCGGCGATGAGCTGCGCGCCGAGCGCGGCGATCGTGCTGCCGACCGGAGCCTCCAGCCGCGAGGCCACGAGCGAGAGCGGCAGGAAGGCGTCGGCGGGTGTGGACTGCTGCGCGAAGGTGCGGATCACCTTTCCGGACTCGGCGTTCTCTGCGGCGGTCGTGACCAGCTCCTCGAGCCGTGGGGCCAGCAGTGTGCGCTGCGCCGGTGTGAGTGCGGCCAGCGCTTCCGTCAGCCGTCCGCGCAAGGCTCCCTGATCACCGTCGAACGAACCCCACCCCTCGGGAAGGAGGATCGCGAATCCGGGAATGAGCTCGGTGGGCGCGATCAGCTCAGCGCGAAGTGACATGGTGTTGCTTCCTCGATCGTCCGGGCACGGGGCCTGAGCCTACTAGCCCACGCCGCCCCAGCCCGCGATGCTCTTGATGCCCATGAGGCCGACGAGGCCCTGGGCGTACGCCTGCGCAGAGCCGGCGAGGGCTTGGCCGAGCGTCTGCGGCATCGACCCCGGCGCGAAGCCGGCCAGCGCCCGCCACCCGTTGCCGAGGCTGCCCGTGAACGCCTTCGCCTCCCATGCCAGGCTCGGACCGTAGAGGCCGCGGAGCATGTTGCGGGTGTTGAGCCCGTAGTCGAACAGACGCAGGTTGAGCTTCTGCTCGAGGAGTCCGTCCAAGGCCTTGAAGCCCGCCCGGGCGTCGCTGAACTCGGAGCCGATCAGACGGATGCTGCCGGTGAGGCGCGGGAACTTCGATCCGACGGCCGCGAAGTCCGCGAGGTTGCCCAGCTTCGCGAGCTTTCCGAACGGGAAGACGCCGATCGCCGCGAGGGCGACCTCGCCCCAGCTGCCGCGCCCGGTGTGCAGACGGGCGAGCTCTCCCAGGAGCGAGACGACGCCCACGACGACGGCGAGGGCGGCCGCGATGGCGGCCAGCGGCCCCGTCAGGACGAACGCCGCGATGATGAGGATCACGCACACCACGGTGAGCACCTTCAGCAGCCCCTCGATGAACGGCATCGCGTTGTCCCAGAAGCCGTCGCTGATGCCGTCGGCCGTGGTCTTCTCGAGCTTCTGCAGCGCGGTGTCGTAGGCGCTCTCCCACACCTCGACGGGCGCGTCGTACTGATTCAGGTAGGACTGGAAGTCGCCGACGCGGGCATCGAACGCCTGCTGCTGCGCCGCGGTCGACGGGCGGTCGCCCGCGGGGTCCTGGTCGTGGTTCGCCTCGAAATCGTAGGTGGTCTGCGCGCTCGAGGCCTGCCCGAGAGCGTGCGAGGCCTCGTTCACCTCGGACCATGCTGCTGCGGCCTGATCCACGAGGGCGTCCGTGGCGGCCTGCACCGTCGACAGCGCCGACGCGTAGGCGACCAGCGCATCGCCGCTCGGCCCGTAGCGCTTGGCCGCGGTCGCGAGATCCCCGTGCACTTCCGACGCCTGATCGCGCACGGAATCGAAGGACTCGCCCTTGCCGATGGTGCCGTTCGCGAAGAGTTCGAGCGTGCGTGCGGCACGACTCATCATGTCGCCGAGCTCGACGATGTCGGTGCCCCGGCGCGTGATGGTCGAGGGATCGCCGACGATCTTGATCACCTCGCGGGACCCGGGCGTGCGGGGCATCTGCTCCCGGGCGAAGAGGTAGGAGTTCTCCGTCATGCCTTCGGCTCCATCATCTTCGTCAGCTCTCGGTCGACGTCTTCCCATGCCTGACGGGTGTCGTCGATGCGCTTCTTCATCTCCTCGAGGTGGCGGCGCTGCGTCTCGCGCTTGTCGTCCCACTCCGCCTCGAACGCCGAGGCCGCGCCCCGAAGGCTGCTGTCGCCCTGCGGCGAACCGATCGCACCCTCGAGTTCCGCGGTGCGCCCCGCGGCGTCCGAGTACTCGGCGATGATCGCCGCCAGAGCATCGCTGAGCTCCGCCATGGATGTCAGCGGGATCTTCACACCTTCGCCGGCCATCGTGTCCTCCCCCGTCGCGTCGACCTCCCCCACCATAGAACGCCGGATGCGCATCCTTCGATGGGGACAACTCCCCATCGAAGGCAGAGGGTGTCGGGAAGAGGACCTGACGCGGTCAGTCGCCGCCGCTGGCGCCGTCGCGTCGCGCCCGCGTCTGCTCCGCCCGGGCGGAGAGCAGCTCGTCGGCCGGATACCCGACCTCGGTGAGGATCAGTCCGCGGGCCGCCAGCACCTTGAACTCGCTCGTCCGGGTCAGCGCATCGCGCAGCACCACGAGGTCCTCCACATCGAGGCGTCCCTCCCCCACCGCGACACAGGCGCCGACCAGCGCGCGCACCATGCTGTGGCAGAACGCGTCGGCCTTGACCTCCGCGACGAGCACACCCTCGGCGTCGCGCTCCCAGCGGTAGTCGAGCAGGGTGCGGATCGTCGTCGCCTCGTCACGAGGCTTGCAGTACGCCGCGAAGTCGTGCAGCCCGATGAGGGTTCGGGCGGCGGCATCCATCGCCCGCTCGTCGAGGCGCCCGCGGACGGTGGTCGTGTCGTGGCGACGCAGCGGGTCGAATCCGGTCTGCCCGTCGGCGAGACGGTACCGGTAGCGGCGCCACACCGCGGAGAACCGGGCGTCGAACCCTTCGGGCGCGATCGACGAGCGGGTGACCGTGACGTCGGAGTAGGCCCCGAGCACGCCGCGCATGCGCCCGGCGATGGCCTCGACCGGGTCCTGCGGCGTACGCCCCTGCCGGGCCTCGATGCGCGCCCACTGCCTCTCGTCGAGATCGACGTGTGCGACCTGGCCGCTCGCGTGCACGCCGGCGTCGGTGCGGCCGGCCACCACGAACTGCACGTCGGAGCCGACGATCCGGGCGAGAGCGGCCTCCAGCGTGCCCTGCACCGTGCGGAGCGTCGGCTGCTTCGCCCACCCGCGGAAGTGGGTGCCGTCGTAGGCGATGTCGAGCCGGATGCGCACGGAGCAAGCCTAGGACACCTCGCCGCCGCGCCCCCGGCGACCCTCAGCGCTCGACGAGGATGCCGTCCTCATCGCTGTAGAGACGTGCGCCGGGCCGGAACACCACTCCTCCGAACTCGAGGATCGCGTCGACCTCTCCCGCGCCGAGCTTCACGCTCTTGCGGGGGTTGGTTCCGAGGGCCTTGACGCCGAGGTCGAGCCCGTCGATCGCGACACGGTCGCGGATCGCCCCGTGGATCACGACTCCCGCCCAGCCGTTCGCCACCGCCGAGGCGGCGATCAGGTCGCCCATGAGCGCGCGCTCCAGCGAGCCGCCGCCGTCGACGACGAGCACGGCACCGTCGCCGGGCGTCGCCAGCACCGCCTTCACCAGCGCGTTGTCCTCGAAGCAGCGCACCGTGCGGATCGGACCGTCGAACGCCGACCGCGCCCCGAATGAGCGCAACGGCAGCGACAGCGACTGGATGGCCTCTTCGAGTTCGTCGTACAGGTCGGCCGTGGAGACGGGCATCGTCAGATGCCGCCGTCGATCGACCGGATCGTCACGTTCGGCTCGTCGGGCACCATCACCTCGGTGTCGCGGTTCAGGCTCTCGCCGCGGAAGAACCGCTTCGACCGCGGGAACGCGTACCAGACGAACATCAGCACCAGGCCGAACGCCAGCGAGCCGACGCCGATCACGAACGTGCCGCCGATGCCGAGCAGCTCCGTGTTGCCGTAGTCGACGGCCCACATGTCGATCGCGGACTGGATGAAGGCCCAGGTCAGCATGAGCCCGCCCAGCAGCGGGAAGAGTCCCTTGAAGAAGAACTCCCGCGGCGAGGCGGTCAGGTCCTTGCGGAAGTACCAGACGCACGCGAAGCCGGTGATGGCGTAGTAGAACGCGATCGCCAGGCCGAGCGACAGGATCGAGTCCTGGAGGATGTTGTCGCTGATCAGCGTCATGCCGATGTAGTAGACGGAGGCGACGACGCCCATGACGATCGTCGAGAACGACGGCGTCTTGTAGGTGGGGTGCACCTCTTTGAACTTCGCGGGCAGGGCGCGGTAGACGCCCATCGCGAGCGTGCCGCGAGCGGTCGGCAGGATGGTGGTCTGCGTCGACGAGATCGCCGAGATGATCACCGACACCACGAGCACCCAGCCGAACGGGCCGAGCAGGCCGTCCTTGATGGCGAGGAAGAAGTCGTCCGCATTCTTCTCGTTGCCGAGGCCGGTGCCGCTCTCCCCCAGCCCCGCGTACATCATGGCCGCGATGGTCACGGCGACATAGGTGAACAGCAGGATCACGGTGGTCAGCAGCGCGGCGCGGCCCGGGATGCGCTTCGGGTCTTTCGTCTCCTCGTTGAGGGCGAGGCAGGTGTCCCAGCCCCAGTAGATGAAGAGGGCGAGCAGGATGGCCTCGGTGAAGCCCGACCAGTCGGTGAACGCGAACGGGTTCATCCACTCCCAGTCGAAGGGGGTGGGGTTCGGAGCCGTGCCGGCGAAGAACTGCCACAGCGCGGCGACGACGAAGATCGCGAGGGCGAGGTACTGGATCCCGAGGAGGATGTTCTGGATCCGCTCGCCGATCTCGACCCCGCGCCAGCTCACCCAGGTCATGGCGGCGATGAACACGACCGCGACCACGACGACCCGCCAGTCGTCGTTCTCGAGGTCCTGGCCGATCAGCGACCAGAAGTAGACCGAGGCGATCTGCGCGAGGTTGGCGAGCACGACCATGCCGGCGACGGCCACTCCCCACCCGCCCATCCAACCGACCCACGGTCCGAACGCCTTCGTCCCCCAGGTGAAGGTCGTGCCGCAGTCGGGCACGGCGTTGTTGAGCTCCCGGTACGCGAAGGCGATCAGGAGCATCGGGACGAACGCGATGATGAACGCGATGGGGGCCTGCGCGCCGACGGCCATGACGACGAAGCCGAGCGTCGCGACCAGCGAGTACACGGGCGCCGTGGAGGCGAGACCGATGACGGTGGATCCCCACAGGCCCAGGGTGCCTGCGGCCAGTCCCTTGCCGTCGGGTCGTTCAAGGTGAATGGGCGTCGTAGCCATGTTCAGAACAGTAGAGCCACAACGGTTATCGCGTCAACGGGTTTCTTCGACCGATTGAATCCGCAGCTGCGGGCGGTGACGTTCGACGGAATCCGTCGTTTCAGGCCCTTCCGAGCATGCCGTCGGCATGGTCGGCGACCCACTCCATCAGCGGCAGCATCCGCTCCATCAGATCGCGACCCAGCGGTGTGAGGCTGTACTCCACGTGCGGCGGCACGGTCGGGAGCGATTCCCGGTGCACGAGGCCGTCCTCGGCGAGGGTGCGCAGGGTCGAGGCGAGCATCTTCTCGCTGATGCCGTCGACCTCCCGGCGCAGCTCGCCCCAGCGGTGCGTGCCGTCCGACAGGCACGAGAGGACCAGCACGCCCCACTTGCTCATGATGTGGTCGAGCACCACCCGCGTGCCGCAGTTCTGATCGAAGGCGAACGGTACGGATTCCTTTATCTGCGCGAAACTAACCGTCATGTGGGTACCTTACTTCAAAGTGGGTACCTGCGGACTGGAATGCATGAGACCCCTCGACCGGTTGTCGAGGGTGTCACCTACGAAAGGACCCTCATGACCATTCTCGTCACCGGTGCGACCGGCAACCTCGGCCGCCTGATCATCGCCGCCCTGATCGAGCGCGGCGCCGATCCGCAGTCGATCGTCGCCGGAGCTCGCGACACCGCCAAGGGCGCCGACCTGGGTGTCCCCGTCGTGCACCTCGACTACACGGATCCCGCCTCCGTCGCGGCCGCCGTCGCGGGTGTCGACACCGTCGTCCTCGTCTCGGGATCCGAGGTCGGCCAGCGCGTGGCCCAGCACCGGGCGGTCATCGACGCCTCGAAGGCCGCCGGCGTCTCGAAGCTCGTCTACACCAGCGCCCCGAAGGCGACCACGAGCGACCTCGTCCTCGCCCCCGAGCACAAGGCGACCGAAGAGCTCATCGCCGCGTCCGGGCTGCCGGCGGTGATCCTGCGCAACAACTGGTACACCGAGAACTACGCCGCCGACCTCACCCGCGCCGCCGAGACCGGCGTGCTCGCCGCCGGCACCGGTGACGGCCGCGTCGCCTCGGCCAGTCGCAAGGACTTCGCGGATGCCGCGGCTGTCGTCGCGCTCGAGCACGGACACCTCGGCGAAGTCTACGAGTTGGGCGGCGACGTCGCCTGGACCTATCGCGACCTGGCCGCCGCGTTCTCCGAGATCACCGGACGCGAGGTCTCGTACGTGCCGGTCGCGTTCGACGACCAGGTGGCCGCTCTCGTCGAGGCCGGACTCGATGAGGGGACTGCCGGATTCGTCGCCGCGCTGGACGCCGGCATCAAGGACGGTGCCCTCGCCGACACCGACGGGACCCTCTCGCGCCTGATCGGGCGTCCGACCACCCCGCTCGTCGACGGGCTGCGCGCGGCCGTCTGACCGTCCCGGACCGCAGAGCACCGCCTCCTCGGAGAGCGGTGCTCTGCGGTCTCACCGCGGGATCAGGCCGCCTCCCGAGACGGCACGTGCACGACGGTGAGAGTGAGGCCGGTCCGCCGGAGCCCCCGCGCCGCGAACAGCCCGTCGATCGCCGCACGTACGGCGCTCAGGACCTCCGCCGATCTCGCGTCCGCGTCGACGCCGATCGACACCTCCACGGCGACGCCGTCTTCCGCCCGCACGACCGAGACGATCGGAGCATCGTCCGCACGCACCCCGATGGCCGCCGCTCCCACCCGCAGGAGGTGGGAGATCAGGGAGCCGGAACGGTAGACGTTCCGCACGCCCGGAGTGGCGCGGACCGCCGCCTCGATCGCGGCGGCGAGGTCGTCCGGCGCTCCCTCGTCCGTCAGATCTCGTCCGTCCATGAGGACACCTCCCGCAGGTCTCGGATCGCGATGTCGATCGCGACGACGTTCAGCTCGGTGTGCCGACGCAGACCGAGATCGATCTCGGCCCGCAGCCGATCGGCGATCAGCGGGATCGGCTCACCGTGGAGGGCGCTCGCGTCGATCTCCACGGTGATCGGCGCCCCCGCGATCGTCACATCGCCCGTGAGTCGGCAGCGGCCGATGAGCAGTCCCGGCACGGCGCTCTCCGCCGCACGCACCAGGCCGCGGACGGCGCCCTCGGTGATCGCCAGCTCCACCCCCGGGTCGGCCGACTCGAAGGGGATGCGTCGTCCGGAGCGCGCATCCAACGCGATCCCGCTGAGGATCCGGTCGACCCAGTTCTGGTCGACATCCGGCTCCGCCGCGGTCTCCGCATCCATCAGCTCCGCTCCGAGCCCGTGGAGCCGCTCCAGGGCGTCCAGCGCCAGCTGGCATCCGGGCGACTCGTCGATCGAGCGGTCGGCGGGCTGCCGGCCCGCCTCGAGGTAGTCGGTGAGCTCGTCGAGCGTGTGCCCGTCGAGATCGGTCGGGTCCAGGCCGAGTCGGCGGACTTCGGGGTTCTCCTCTTCGGTCATCGCCACTCCTCCATCCGTACGATCATGTATTTCCGTGCCCGTGCGAGCAGTCCGCGTGCGGTCGAGACCGGGATGTCGAGCTCCTCGGAGATCTCGTCGTACGAGTACCCGCCGATCTCCCGCAGGACCCAGCACTCGCGCTGCGCATCGGGGAGCTCCCGCAGCGCGGCGCCCAGGGCTGCGACTCCCGCCCGCACCTCGACCACCGCGGACGGCGAGGCGTGCAGCGGAGCCGGGCGGTCGATCGCGTCGATGTCCACCGCCGGGCGGATGGCGCGGATGCGGTCCACAGCCTTGCGACTCACGATCCGCATCAGCCAGCTCTTGACCTTCGACGGGTCCTCGAGTTCGCCGAACCGCTGCCAGGCGGTGACGAACGACTCCTGCACGATGTCATCGACGTCGGCCGAGGCGTTCAGCATCCGCTGCGTGTATGCGCGCATCATCGGCGTGTATCGGCGCACGAGGACGGCGAACGCCTCGACGTCCCCGTCCATCGCGCGCCCGGCGACGATGCCGTCATCCGCATGCTCGAGCGCCCTTCGAAAGCGTTGCTCTTCCATGTCCCCCACTCCTCGTTCCGATCCCCGAAGAGATTCGGAACGGACGCCCCACCGGATCGGATCCTCTCTCACCGACCTGAAAGGGATCGGGGAGGGACTCGTTCGAGCCCCTCCCCGCACCGTCACTTCTTGAAAGCGTCCTTGACGTTCTCCGCGGCATCCCGGACCTCGCCCTTGGCCTGCTCGGTCTTGCCCTCGGCGACGAGCTTGTCGTCTCCGACGACCTTGCCCGCGGTCTCCTTCGCCTTACCGGCGAGCTTCTCCGCAGCGGCCTTGATCTTGTCGTCAGCGCCCATGGCGTCTCCTTTCGTCACGGCCCCGGCTCTCGGGGCCGAGTTCACACGCGGAGGATTCCGCGCGTTCGTCTCGTGTGTCCGCGCATCGTCTAGCGGACTCTCGTCGTCGACCGGAGGGCATCGCGCCAGCGCCGGTCGGACAGGTGCAGCAGGATCGGGATGCGCGCCCCCAGGAGCGCGTCCCACTCCCGGATCGCGCCTTCGGCCGCCGCGACGACCGCGCCCAGCGAGGCTCCGGGCTGCACGACGACGGCGAGCTCGAGCGCGCGCGTCCCCCGGACGCGATAGGCGTCGGCACGTGCGGAGAGCACATCCGGACGACTGCTCAGGGCCGCGGTGAGCACCGCGTCGGCGACGCTTCGATCGACGACCGTCCGCCCACCCGGGGTGTCGACCTCGAGCACCGTCTTCGAGCGCCCCCGCGTGCGGCTGCTGAGGAAGGCGATGAGCACGAGCGTGAGGAGCACGAGCGCCGCCACGGCGATCAGGATCAGCACCGACACGCTGCCGATGCCCGGGATCTCCCAGGTCAGGCCGGCGATGGAGGACCAGACGTCGGCGGCTGCCGATGCCGTCCCCCGCAGCCAGGTCGGCGCCGCACCGGTCGAGAGGGCTCCCGCGGCGAGCGCCGCCGCGCCCGCGATCAGCAGGACCGCACCGGTGCAGAAGAGCAGGACGCGGTTCATGCCTCTGTTGGTGGCGTTCATGCGACCACCCCGTTCGTGTCGATGACGACGCGTGGTTCCGCGGTGAAGCCGATCCCCGCCAGGGTCTCGACCACCGCCGACTCCGCCGCCGCGGGATCCACCGGGACGCCGCTGGTCGGCGTGATCCGCACCGTGACGCTACGGCGCCCGACGATCACGGACACGCGGCCGCGATCGACGCCGGTGCGACGGGCCACGGAGGCCGCGACCGAATCCGCGAGCACCCCGTCGTCCACGAGCAGCGCGGTCCGATCGGTCATCCGCGCACGACGAGCCCGTCTCCCCGGGAGGACGGCGAGGGCGACGAGCACCAGCGCGACGAGCGCGAGTCCGGCGCCGATACCCCAGGGCAGGGCCTGCTGCTGCCCCAGCACGGCGACGCCGTCGATCCGGCGCATCGCCTCGGTGCGGAACGCCTCGTCGACGAGCCACCACACCCCGCCCGCCAGCAGCGCGAGAAGGAGCACGGCGCCGATCGACGCGACCACCACGGCCGGGACCGTGCGCGGGGCGTGGGTCTCGCGACGCAGAAGGCGTCGGTACATCACCTGTTCGTTCGTCATCGCACCCTCTTCTCCCTCTTCCGGTGGATGCCCGAGTACCGGACGTCCACCGTGCCGACCTCGCGGCCCGCCAGTCGCCGCATCCCCTCGATGAGTCCGCGCCGGAGCTCCTCGCCGCTCTCGATCAGGTTCGACCCGGCTCCCGTGGCGACAGCCGCCGGAACCGTGACGGTGATCCGCAGCGTGCCCCGCTCGTCGGACAGCTGCACCCCGACGTCGCGGACCGCGACGTGAGCGGCATCATGTGCGATGCCGACCGCCAGCCTCTGCAACGCTCGAGCGGTGAAGGTCGTCGTCCCCACGACGTCGCCCTCCACCGCGTCGGCGCCCCGATCGCCGCTCATGACGAGGAGCGCCGGCCTCGGAAGACCTCGGCGAGCGCGCGGACGTCGAGTCGTCCATCGATGATGCGGCCGGCGACCGCGCCGATCAGCATCGCCAGCGCCACGAGCAGGAATGCCCAGAAGCCCAGGACGACCCAGGTCAACGCCAGCACCGCCGCGACCGCCGCACCGATCACCGAGGTGTTCACTGGACTCGCGTCTCCTGCGTGCCGTCGCCCTCGTCGTCGGAGGGGATGTGCACATCGTTGACCGTCACGTTGACCTCGGCGACGTCCATGCCGACCAGTTCCACCATGGCGCGGTGGATCGCGGCGCGGACCTCGTCCGCCACCTTCTGCAGCGAGACCGGATACTCCGCGACGATCGTCACGTCGACCGCGACCTGCGTCTCGCCGACCTCGACGCTGATCCCCTGCGAGAGGTCGGTCGTGTTGAGCGCGTCGCGGATCGCCCCCACCATGCGCGCGGCGCCCCCGCCGAGCGCATAGACACCGTCGACCTCACGAGCCGCGATGCCGGCGATCTTCGCCACCACCGTATCCTCGATCGTGGTCTTGCCCGCAGCGGTCCCCAGCTGCGGTGCGACGATCTGAGCCTTGGGCTGGGTGCCACCAGTCACGTTCGCCATTGTGAGCTCCTTCATCCGTGTCTCCGCCTCCGGTGTGGAGCGCGGGCCGCAGTTCAGCGACACCA
>Ga0160430_100964_pt1 | contig 12420 bp, 8 predicted proteins | sample HID1971I_E0MG_FD_108274 | JGI IMG/M metagenome (GOLD analysis project Ga0160430, IMG submission 108274) | Enriched millipede-associated microbial communities from UW Madison campus, WI, USA - HID1971I_E0 MG | ecosystem: Host-associated > Arthropoda: Insects > Digestive system > Unclassified ...
GGCGCGGTCGACGGTCTGGAAGGCGACGGATGCCGGGTCCTGCCCTTCGCGCTCGGGGCGCACGATGTCGACGCCGGCCCGCCCGGCCCACGTGGCGAGCTGGTCGACTGCGGCCGCACGGAACGTGTCGGCGGCGCCGACCACGACGCTGCGGTCGTATGTGCGGAGGAACCGGGCGAACTTGCCGATCGTCGTGGTCTTGCCGACGCCGTTGACGCCGACGACGAGTACGACGGCCGGACGCTCGGTCAGTTTCAGCGTGGGGTCGTACTTGACGAGCCGCTCCTCGACGATCTCGCGGAGCATGCGCTGCACGTCTTTCGGGTCGGTCGTGCGGTACCGCTCGACCTGCGCCTTGATCTGGTCGACGATCTCCTCGGTGATCGCCGGTCCGAAGTCGGCGCGGATGAGCGCGGCCTCGAGGTCGTCCCAGGTGTCCTCGTCGATGGTCTTCGCCCCGAAGACCCCACGGAGGGCCGCGCCGAGCGACCAGGATGCGCGTTCTGCCATGCCTCCAGCCTAGAGCGCCCGGTACACGGCGGGCGGCGCGCCTGCAAGGGGTTGCCCGCCCGAGCGGCGCACGCGAGCCTCGGAGGCGACGGAAAGGAGTGCGAATGACGATCGTGGGATTCCACGCCTCGCACGAACAACTCCCGCCCAGCCGCCTGCTCCGGGCCGTGAAGCAGGCCGAGGAAGCGGGCTTCGACGCCGCGATGTGCAGCGATCACTTCGAGCCCTGGAGCGCCAGGCAGGGGCATTCGGGGTACGCCTGGAGCTGGCTCGGCGCCGCGCTCGAGGCCACCCGGTTCCCGCTGGGCGTGGTGACCGCCCCCGGACAGCGCTACCACCCGGCGATCGCCGCGCAGAAGCTGGCGACGCTCGCCGAGATGTACCCGCAGCGGTTCTGGGCGGCCCTCGGCAGCGGTGAGGCGATCAATGAGCACGTCACCGGCGATCCGTGGCCGTCGAAGGAGGAGCGAGACGCGCGGCTCGTCGAGACGGTCGACGTCATCCGCCGACTCCTCGCCGGTGAGGAGGTGTCGGTGAACGGCCGGGTCACGGTGGATCGCGCCCGCATCTGGAGCCTTCCCGACATTCCTCCCCCGCTCCTCGCCGCGGCGGTGAGCGCCGAGACCGCGCGGGAGGTCGCGGCGTGGGCCGACGGTGTCATCACCGTCGACCAGCCGCTCGACGACCTCCGCGCGTTCATGGCCGCCTACCGCGACGCCGACGGCGAGGGCCCGATCGCGGTGCAGGTGCACCTCAGCTGGGCGCCCACCGACGAGGAGGCGATCGCGATCGCGCACGACCAGTGGCGGCAGAGCCTCGTGCCCCCGCACCTCGCGTGGGAGCTCGACCGACCGGCGGACTTCGACGCCCGCACCGCCGACGCCACACCGGAGCAGGTGGCGGGCACCCTGATCGCCTCCGCCGACACCGGCCGCCACCTCGACCACCTCGCGGGCATCGCGGAGCTCGGCGTCGACCGGATCTTCCTGCACCACGTCGGTACGCAGCAGGACGCGTTCATCGACACCTTCGGCGAGCGCGTGCTCCCCCAACTCAAGGTGGCGGCCCGATGAGGATCACCGATCGCAGCGACCTGTGGTGGAAGACGGCGGTCGTCTACTGCCTCGACGTCGAGACGTACATGGACTGGAACGACGACGGCTCCGGCGACTTCGAGGGCCTCGCGCACCGCCTCGACCACCTGGCCGAGCTCGGTGTGACGTGCATCTGGCTGATGCCCTTCCAGCCCACGCCTGACCGTGACGACGGCTACGACATCACCGACTTCTTCGGCGTCGATCCGCGGCTCGGCTCGCTCGGCGACGTCGCCGAGTTCACGCGCACCGCCCGGGACCGAGGCATGCGGGTGATCATCGACTTCGTGATGAACCACACCTCGGACAGGCATCCGTGGTTCAAGTCCGCCCGGCGGAGCCGCACCTCGCCGTACCGTGACTGGTACGTGTGGAGGGACGACCCGCCGAAGACGCCGAACGCCGTGTTCCCGGGCGAGGAGGACTCGATCTGGGAGCTCGACGAGCGCACCGGCCAGTACTACCTGCACAGCTTCTACCGCCAGCAGCCCGACCTCAACATCGCCAATCCCGCGGTGCGCGACGAGATCGCGAAGACGATCGGCTACTGGCTCCAACTCGGCATCTCGGGATTCCGGGTCGATGCCGTGCCCTTCCTGATCGAACCGCCCGAGGGCGTCGACATCGGGGATCCGCACGAGTTCCTCCGCGACATCCGACGCTTCCTGCAGCGCCGTTCGAGCGAGGCCGTGCTCCTCGGCGAGGTGAACCTCCCGTACGACGGGCAGCTGGAGTTCTTCGGCCGCACCGGCGACCCGGCCGAGCTCACGATGCAGTTCGACTTCCTCGGCATGCAGGCGCTCTACCTCTCGCTCGCCCGCGAGGACGCCCGGCCGCTCGCCGAGGCGCTCGCGAAGCGTCCGGTGCTCGAACCCGAGGCGCAGTGGGCGAACTTCGTGCGCAACCACGACGAGCTCACCCTCGACAAGCTCTCCGAGGCGGAACGCGCCGAGGTCTTCGAGGCGTTCGCGCCCGAGGAGTGGATGCGCGTCTACGACCGGGGCATCGTGCGCAGGCTGCCGCCCATGCTCGGCGGGGACCCGCGCCGCATCCGCATGGTCTACAGCCTGCTGTTCTCCCTTCCCGGCACGCCGGTGCTGTTCTACGGCGAGGAGATCGGCATGGGCGAGAACCCCGAGCAGGAGGGCCGTCAGTCCGTGCGCACGCCGATGCAGTGGACGAGCGGCGCGAACGGCGGCTTCTCTCGGGTGACGCGTTCTCGGCTCGTCGCCACGCCCCCGGGCGACGGCTACGCACCGGAGCACGTCAACGTCGAGGCGCAGATGCACGACCCCGACTCGCTGCTCTCCTTCGTCAAGCGCCTCGCCGTTCGCTACCGGAGCTCGCCCGAGATCGGCTGGGGCGAGCTCGACCTCATCCCGACGGAGGGCGACGCGATCCTCGCCCATCGCCTCACGGCCGATGTCGGGCGATTCGTCGCCGTGCACAACTTCGCGCCGGCACCCGCGCTGGTCTCCCTCGACCTCGGCCCGGTGGCGCCCGACACCGAGCTCTCCGACCTGTTCGACGTCGCCACGACGCCGCTCGACGAACGCGGGCGGGTCGACGTGCATCTCGAAGCGTACGGCTACCGCTGGTTCCGCATCGTCGAGCCTGGCGATCGCCGACTCACCTGACGTGACGCCGCCCGCTCAGCTCGCCTTTGCGGCGGGCTCCTCGCGCACGCGCTGCCCGACCACGGCGGACACGCCGTCCTGCCGCATCGAGACGCCGTAGAGCGCGTCGGCGATCTCCATCGTGCGCTTCTGGTGCGTGATGACGATGAGCTGGCTGTTCTCGCGCAGGTCCTCGAGGGTCGTCAGCAGGCGCCCGAGGTTGGCGTCGTCGAGCGCCGCCTCGACCTCGTCCATGATGTAGAACGGGCTGGGGCGGGCCTTGAAGATCGCGAGCAGCAGGGCGACCGCGGCGAGCGACCGCTCACCGCCCGAGAGCAGCGAGAGCCGTTCGATCTTCTTGCCGGCCGGCCGCACCGCCACCTCGATGCCGGTGGTCAGCATGTCGTCGGGATTCGTGAGGGAGATGCTGCCCGCACCGCCGGGGAACAGCACCGGGAAGACCTTCGTGAACGCCTCCTGCGTGTCGTCGAACGCGTCGCGGAAGATCGTCGACATCTTGCCGTCGATCTCCTCGATGATCGTGAGGAGGTCCTTGCGGGTGTTCGCGAGGTCGGTGAGCTGCTCGGTGAGGAACTTGTGGCGCTGCTCGAGCGCGGCGAACTCCTCGAGGGCGAGCGGGTTCACGCGTCCCAGCTGCCCGAGCTTGCGTTCGGCCGCGGTGTATCGGCGCTGCTGCTCCTCACGCCGGTAGGGGCGAGCCTCGGCATCCGGATCATCGGGGTCGTCGGGCGGGATCGGCACTTCGGGGCCGTACTCGGCGACGAGCACCGCCTCCTCGAGCCCGAGCTCGGACTCGGCTCGCTCGACGAGGCTTCCGACCTGCAGCTTCTTCTCGTAGATGCGCAGCTCGAGGCCGTGCACGTCTTCGGTGACGGCGTGCAGGCGTTCGCGCACGGTGCTCTCGTCGCGCCGGAGCGCCTGGAGTTCTTCATTGCGCGCCGAGCGCTCGGCTTCGGCGCGACCGAGCGCGAGGCCGGCTTCGGCGACCGACGCGTCGACCGACGCCAGTGCCGCCGGGAGCCAGGCGGCCACGTCGGTCGCGGCGGCGAGCTGCGACCGTCGCACGACGGCGCGCCTGGCGGCCTCCTCGGCCGCGCGGCGTTCGGCGTCGTGCTGGGCCTGCATCGCGCGGATGCGGGCCTCTTCGGCGCGCACTCGCTCCCTGGCGGTCTCGAGTCGCAGCTTCGCCTCGACCTCGGCCTCGCGGGCCCGTTCGAGGCGAGCGGATGCCGCGTCGCGGGCACTCGGGTCGAGCACGGGTCGCGGCACCGCCCTGGCCGCTTCGAGCGCCGCCTTCGCGGTCGCCGACGCGGCCCCGGCGGCGGCGACGCGCTCCTCGGCATTCGCGGACGCGAGCTGCAGGCGCTCGGACTCGGCCTCCGCCGCTTCGGCCTGCACGCGTGCGCGGTTGAGCCGCTCGGTGCGCTGCGCGAGCTGGGCGTCGAACTCGCGCAACGCCGACAGGGCGGCCTTTGCGGCCTCCTTGGCTCGCGCGTGCAGCTCCCGCTGCTCGCCGAGCTCGGCGCGGCGCCGCTCGATCTCGCTCCGCACCTCGTCGAGGCGGGCGGCGGCCCGATCGCGTTCGGCGAGCAGCTCGATGCGGCTCTGCTTGCGCCCGGTGCCGCCGCGCACGACGAACCGGCCGACGACGGTGCCGTCGCGCGTGATCACGGTGGCCGGGACCGAGCGTGCCGCGAGCTCGGGTTCGACGGCGCGCACGGCGTCGAGGTCGTCGGCGATGAGCACCTCGGCGAGCAGGCCGAGCACGCCCGGGGGCGCGGTGACGACCTCGGATGCCGCGACGAGCCCGTTCGGCACCCGGTCGCCGTTGGGCGCGACCGACCCCGACGGCTCGGCGAGCACCAGCGCGACCCGGCCCAGGTCGCCCTGCTCGGCATGCACGAGCGCGCGATGCGCGGCGCCGAGGTCGTCGACGAGCACGGCGTCGCTCAGCGATCCGAGCGCGGCCGAGACGGCGGCCTCGAATCCGGGGCGCACCTGGAGCGACTCGGCGAGCAGGCCCCGAACGCCCGCGAGGTTCGCGTCGGCGAGGGCGGCGGATCCGTCGCGCTGGTCGAGCGCGAGCGAGAGCGCCTGCGTGCGTGCCGCGAGCGCTCCCTGCTCGCGTTCCCGATCATGCAGCTCTTCACGAAGGCGCTCCATCTCGCCCTCGGCCTCGAACACGGCGGCCTGCGCGAGTTCGTAGGCCTCGTCGAGGTCGGTCTCGGCCGACTGCTCGATCTCGGCCTCCGACTGGGCCTCGGCGAGGGCCGTCGCGGCAGCCTCGCGTCGCTCGGCCGAGGCCTCGAGGGCGTTCGCGTGCCGGAGCACCTCGCCGCGAACGGCCGCGAGCTTGGACGCCTCCGAGTCGGCCTGACCCGTGAGCTTCGAGAGTCCGAGGTCGTAGGCCTGCACCTCGGCGCTGCGTCGAGAGATCTCCACGTCGACCGCATCGAGCTCGGACCGGGCGTCGTGGGTCGCGTGCTGCGCGTCGTCGAGCGCGGAGGCCGCGACGTCGATGCCCTCGCGGAACTCGTCGAGCTCGGCGAGCGCGCCGTCGATCATCGAACGGGTCACGGTGGGCGCGGCATCCGTCGCGTCGTCGGCGACCGAGAGCAGCGCGATGCGCTGGTTGGCGAGCGAGTCGAGCGATCGCAGGGCCGTGCGGGCCTGCTCGAGGGCGAAGCTCGTCGCCCTGGCGGTGTCGACGTCGTCGCCGAGGTGCGACTGCTCGAGCGCCGTGACGCGAGCCTGCCGCTGCTCGAGCTGATCCTGCAGCACGAGGCGCTCGGCGTGGCGCTGCTGCTCGTTGCGGCCGTGGTCCTCGAGGGCACGGCGGAGCCCGATGACGTCGTCGGCGAGCAAGCGCGCCCGCGCATCGCGCACGACGGCCGCGATGGTCGCCGCCTCGCGGGCCACCTCTGCCTGCCGGCCGAGGGGCTTCAGTTGACGCCGGATCTCGCCGGCGAGATCGGACAGCCTCGTGAGGTTCGCCTGCATCGCATCGAGCTTGCGGATCGTCTTCTCTTTGCGGCGGCGGTGCTTCAGGATGCCGGCGGCCTCCTCGATGAACCCTCGCCGATCTTCAGGCGTCGCCCTGAGCACCGCGTCGAGCTGGCCCTGGCCGACGATGACGTGCATCTCGCGGCCGAGGCCCGAGTCGGAGAGCAGCTCCTGCACGTCGAGCAGGCGGCACGTCTCGCCGTTGATGGCGTACTCGCTCGACCCGTTGCGGAACAGCGTGCGCGAGATCGAGACCTCGCTGTACTCGATGGGCAGCGCCCCGTCGGAATTGTCGATCGTGAGGCTGACCTCAGCACGGCCGAGCGGGCCGCGCGTGGAGGTGCCCGCGAAGATGACGTCCTCCATCTTGCCGCCGCGGAGCGTCTTCGCGCCCTGCTCGCCCATGACCCAGGCGAGGGCGTCGACGACGTTGGACTTGCCGGAGCCGTTGGGACCGACGATGCAGGTCACGCCCTGTTCGAACGCGAAGGTGGTCGGCTGTGCGAAGGACTTGAAGCCCTTCAGCGTCAGGCTCTTGAGGTACACGTCCCACCCTTCCGACTCGCGAGAGCGCTGCGACGAGCGTAGTCGAGGTCGGCGCGCGCATCGGACTTCCCCGCCGGGCATCGCCGGATCCGTCGGTTGCCGGCTCCGAGCCCCCGCGATAGCCTGATCGGCTGCGCCGGCGCCGTCCCGCTCGCGCGCGGCCCGACATGAGGAGGACGTGATGCCCATCGAGATCAGGCCCGTGCCCGTGCCCGAGTCGCTCGGCACCCCCGAGTCCGTCGAGTTCGAGGCCGCCGCCGAGGTCGCCGCCCTCGTCGAGGAGTCGGTGTGGGGCCACCGCACGTTCGCATGGGACACCTACGAGCTGCTGCCGCGCTACCACGACGGGACGTACCACGGCATGCAGGCGTTCGCGGCGTGGGACGGCGACCGCTGCGTCGGCCGTGTCGAATGCGAGTGGGAGAACTCCGACGGCGCCGAGACGGTCGACCTCGTGCTCGGGGTGCTCCCCGAGGCGCGACGGGCGGGCATCGGCAGCGCCCTGCTCGCCGCCGCGAGAACCCTGGCCGCCGACCTCGGCCGGCCGACCCTCACGGTGATGTCCGACGTGCCGGCCTCCGCCCTCGATGCGCCAGGCGATCGGCTCGAGGCGCGCGACGGCAGCGGCTCGATCCCCGCGTCAGACCCCGCGGCGGCGTTCGCCCTGCACCACGGCCTCCGACTCGCGCAGCTCGAACGCGTGAGCGGCCTCACCGTCTCCGATCACGAAGGGGCCTTCGCCGCGGCTTCCGCCGAGTTGGAGTCGGATGCGGGCGCCTACCGGCTCGTGAGCTGGGTCGACCGCGCGCCCGATGAGCTCCTCGACGAGCTCGCGGTGGCGCACGCCGCGATGTCGACCGATCCGCCGGCGGGCACCGCGACGTTCGACGAGGAGGCGTGGGATGCCGCACGCGTGCGTGCGACCGAAGACGAGGCGCTCGCGGGCCGCAGGACGACCCTCGTGACCGCCGCCGTCTCGGAGGACGGCCGGGTCGCCGGCTACACCGAGCTCTCGCTGCCCGCCGAGTCCGGCTCCGCGTTCCAGTGGGACACCATCGTGCTGAAGGAGCACCGCGGACATCGGCTCGGCATGCGCATGAAGCTCGCGAACCTCCTGCTGCTCGGCCGCACCGCGCCCGACCGCACGCACGTCTACACGTGGAACGCCGACGAGAACGAGCACATGCTCGCCATCAACGTGGCCCTCGGATTCACCGTTCGCGGACTCAGCGCGCTGTGGCAGCTCGACGCAGGCGCTGGCACCGCGGACACCGGTGCGACGACCGGTTCATGAACGCCTCGCGCACCATCGGCGTGCCGCACCGCGGGCACGGGAGGCCGCTGCGCCCGTAGGCGTTGAGGGAGTGCGCGAAGTACCCCGACGCCCCGTTGACGTTCACGTACTGCGCATCGAAGCTCGTGCCGCCCTCGTCGAGCGCCTTGCCGAGCACGTCGCGCACGGCGCCCAGCAACTCCTTCGCCCGGCGCCTCGAGATCGACGACGCCGGCTGCTCGCCGTGCAGGCGCACCGCCCACAACGACTCGTCGGCGTAGATGTTGCCGACGCCGCTCACGAGCCCCTGGTCGAGGAGCACCCGCTTGACGCCCGACGCGCGCCGCGACATCCGCCCGAGGAACAGGTCGTCGTCGAATGCCGGGTCGAGCGGATCGCGGGCGATGTGCGCGACCTGCGTGGGAATGCGCGTCGCCCACTCCCCCGTGACGTCGGCACTGAACCCCGCGATCGCGCCATCGGGCGTCGCCACCATGCGGTCGACGGCGAGCGAGCCGAACGTGCGCTGGTCGAGGAAGTCGATGCGGAGCTCGCCGTGCTCGGGATGCTCGAGGTGGATGCGCACGCGCGCATGACGGTCGTCGCCCGGATGCTCGGGCGACCGCAGCAGCATCTGGCCGCTCATGCCGAGGTGCCCGACGATCGCCCGCTCGCCGCCGAGCGGCAGCCACAGGAACTTGCCCCGGCGCACGGCGGCGGCGATCGTCGCACCCGTCGTGAGCGCCTCGAAGTCGCCGGATGCCGCGTCATGCCGCGTGAGCGCACGTGGGTCGAGCACGTCGACCGCCGCGATGCGCGCACCGGTGACCGCCGGCGCCAGGCCGGCGCGCACGACCTCGACCTCGGGAAGCTCCGGCACGTCAGGACGCGGTGAGCGCGGTCCAGGCCTCGAGCGCGGCGGCCATCTCGGCCTGCTTCTTGCTCGAGCCCTCGCCGGAGGCCTCGACCAGCGTGCCGACGACGACCGTCGCCACGAAGTGCTTGTGGTGGTCGGGTCCGCTCTCGGTGAGCGTGTAGACGGGCGGCGGGGCGCTGCGCTTGGCGGCGATCTCCTGCAGGCTCGTCTTGGGGTCCATCGAGGCGCCGAACCGCTCGGGATCGCGCATCAGCGGCGTGATCAGGCTCAGCACGAACGCGGTCGCGACATCGCCGCCCGCATCGAGGTACACCGCACCGATGATGGCCTCGACGGTGTCGGCGAGGATCGACGGCTTGTCGGCGCCACCGGTGAGCGTCTCACCGCGGCCGAGCCGGATGTAGCGACCGAGAGCGAGCCGTCGAGCGACCTCGGCCAGCGCCGCGCTCGAGACGAGGCTCGCGCGCCGCTTGGCGAGCTCACCCTCGTCGAGCTCGGGGTGGTCGCGGAACAACCGCACAGTGACCGCCTGGCCGAGGATCGAATCGCCGAGGAACTCGAGGCGTTCGTTGGTCGGAATGGCGCCGTTCTCGTACGCGAACGACCGGTGCGTGAGCGCCAGGAGCAGGAGTTCGGGATCGATCTCGATCTGCAGCAATTGCTGCAGCTCAACGAGATTCGGCTCCGCGAGCCCTGTGCGCTCCGTGCGCGTCACGACCGGTCGTTGCTGCTGCGAGGGGCGTCGACTAGACGTCGGCGACCTTACGGCCCTTGTACTCGAGGAAGAGCGGGGTGCCCGCAGAGTCCTCGACGACCTTCGCGCGGTGCGGCAGGCTGTACGTGACCTTGCCGTTCTCGACGGTCTTCACCAGCGTGGGGGCCTCAGCCTTCCACTGCGAACGACGCGCGTGGGTGTTTGCTCGCGACTTCTTCCGCTTCGGAACAGCCATGACGTTCTCTCAATCTCTCTTCGGGTCGGCGTCGGATGCGACATCCGTGCCCTGGTCTTCGGAAGCCTGCAGCCCTGCGAGCGCGGCCCATCGCGGGTCGTGCTCGGTCGGGGTGTCGAGTTCAGGATGATCAGCCAGTCGCAGCCCGGTCTCTGGGTCGAGACCAGGGCAGTCCGGCCGGCAGACCGGCTGGAACGGCAGTGACAGCACCACCGCATCTCGGATGAGCGGTTCAAGATCCACGTGGTCGTCTTGAACCTCAAACTCGAAAGCTTCTCCAGAATGATACGCGAAAAGCTCCTGGAACTCGACTTCGACGGGCAGCGACACGTCGATCAGGCATCGACCGCACTCGCCGTCGGCGACCGTATCGATGCTCGTCGACACGAGGATGCCCTCGTGAACGGACTCCAACCGCACGTCGAGATCGAGCTCCGACCCCTCGCGAACGGCGACGAGCCCCTCACCGAGGGGTTCGCGCACCGGCACCCGGAACTGATGCTCGCGCATCTCGCCCGGTCGGTTGAGGAGGTCGCGCACGTTCACGCGGAACGGCGAATACTGAATGGCCACAAGCGAAGATTCTACGCGCCGTCCGCTGTGCGAACGCCGGATGCGCGCCGAACGCGGTCTGCGAGCGACTTGGGAATGAGCACGGCGATCGCGCGGTCGCGCGGGGTCGCGTCGCGGTGCAACGCACGGTTCGCGATGTCGAGGTCGGCCAGGAGCCCGGCTGCGGCTCCGGAACCGGCCCCGACGCCTGACGCACCTGGGGCGTCGCCGAGCGCGTCGTCGCCCGGCGCGTCGTCGCCCGGCCCGTACCGCGCCCGTTCGACGGCGTCGCGCAGGCGCACGAGCGCGGCGAGGACCTCGGGGTCGCGGAAGCTCGGCCGCGCCCCGACATAGGCGGCGAATGCCCTCGGCGTGGCGGCCGCACCCTCGATGCCGAGATCGCTCGCCGTGGCGATCAACTCCTCCCACGCGGCATCCGCCGGCCGACGACCGATGCGGACGTGCCGACGGCGCGTCGCGCGCTGGAGCACGCGGAGGCCGGCCGGAAGCAGCAGCAGCGCGAACACGGCGACGAGGAGCCCTGCGACCCGGATCGGCGCATCATTCTGCAGCGATCCGCCGGCGCTTCCGGCGAGTCCGCGATCGGGGTCGACGTCGGGGCGACCGGTCGACGGGGCCGTCGACGACGGGGCGGCCGGGAGCACGGAGTTCTGCGCCTGTCCGGCGCCCGGGCGCGAGTACTCGGGCACGGTGCCTCGACCCGGCGTCGGCTCGAAGGGCACCCAGCCCACGCCCTCGAAGTAGAGCTCGGGCCACGCGTGGAGGTCGTGCGAATCGACCTCGACGCGCTGCACGCCGTCGACGCGTTCGGTGGTCGGGGTTCCGGAGGTGTACCCGACCGAGATGCGCGACGGGATGCCCGCCTCGCGCGCCAGCACGGCCATGGTCGACGCGAAGTGCACGCAATAGCCGCTCTTGGCCTCGAGGAATGCGGCGATCACCTCGAACCCGCCGCCGTCGTAGCCTTCTTCGACCGGCGCGTCGGTGGAGTACTCGAAGTCGGGCGAGCGCAGGTACGCCTGGATCGCCACGGCGGCGTCGTACGGCGTCGCCGCGGTCGACGCGAGTTCGGTCGCGGTGTCGCTGATGATCGCCGGCACCTCGTCGGGCAGTTCGAGGAATCGCTGATTCGCCGTGCGTGCGGGCCCGGCGGCTCGCAACTGGTCGACCGTGGGCTCGACCTCGAGCCGGGTGACCTCGTACCGCTGGCCGGCCGTGTTCGTGTCGACGCTGCGGACGGTGAGTGCGCCGTCGTCCCAGTACCAGGATCCGGACAGTCCGTCGATGCGGGTCGACGGGTACGGAACCGGCAGCCAGGTCGTGCGCACCTCGTTGACCAGCACGTCGATCGGGTGCTCGGAGGTCTCGACGTCGTCGCCGAGCCCTTCGGGAGGGCCCAGCGCATCGACGGTGTTGTCGCCGTCGACCGGCTGCTCGGTCACGGCCCACACGTCGCCCTCGAACCGGTCGAGGGTCAGCAGCGTGAAGTTCGGGCGGTCTCCGTCGCGCGCCAGGTAGCGGAACGCCGGTCTCGCCTCCGGCCTCCGCAGGTCGCGACCCAGGTCGAGGAAGGGGCTCACGCCACGGGCGAAGAGGGCCCCCTGCGAGCCGTTGCCGAGCAGGAGGCTCGTCGAGATGCTCGGCGTCGAGGCCGTGAGCAACGACGCGACGATGAGACCCGTGGCGGCGACCCCCAGGGAGGCGCCGAGCGTCGACGCGACGGGAACGCGTTTCGGCGCCGCGACGGTCGCGACCTCCTCGTCGTCGCCCCGATCCATGCGCGCGCGTCGCGTGACGCGCACGTCGACGCGCAGGAGCAGCAGGTACGCCGCCGCCGTGCCGACCAGCACGGGAATGTCGGCTCCCGCCTCGACGAGGAATCCGGGGATCAGCACGGGCACGAAGGCCGGCACCGCGGCGAGAGCCGGGACCCGTGCGATCTGCACGAGCACGTCGA
>Ga0160430_100965_pt1 | contig 12410 bp, 7 predicted proteins | sample HID1971I_E0MG_FD_108274 | JGI IMG/M metagenome (GOLD analysis project Ga0160430, IMG submission 108274) | Enriched millipede-associated microbial communities from UW Madison campus, WI, USA - HID1971I_E0 MG | ecosystem: Host-associated > Arthropoda: Insects > Digestive system > Unclassified ...
AGGCGCGAGGATGATTTTTTAACCCGATCAATGTCATCTGTCGTAATGATGATCTGCTCGTTCATGTTCAGATTGGCAGTAGTAATGATCAGTGCGGTCATCAGTTTGCTGATCGACGCAATGGGCCGGATCACATCGGCATTTTTGGAATAGAGTATGCGGTTATCAGTCAGGTCGACCACATAGGCGACCTGCGAACGGACAATGCCGCCATTATCGGCCTGGCCGACAACGGTGCTGGCCAGCGGAAGGGCATCATAGGTCTGACTGCCATCATCTTCCTGGGCGAAACCGGAAACGGGTACAATAGAACCAGCGGCCAGCACCACGGCCAGACATGCGGTCAGGGTTTTTCTAAGATATTTTTGCATAGGTTCGTCACGGACAAATTAGATCAGGGTCAGCGCAATTATAAATAAGATTTGAAAAAAAATATATTTATTAATGAGTTAGAGGCGATATCTAAATTTACTGTTAAGTATACCGCATAGACGCCATCTTGCGTTTTAGCGCAGCTATAAGCGACGAAGCAAGATAATAGATATAAATTCGGTTATATTTGGCTAAATCGCACTAAATTGTATCAAATGTTTTCCTGACAAAAATAAATAAAAAACAGGTAATTTCTCCTTGAAGCGCCAGGGTAAATATCGCAATTGCATGGTTATTGCGCATGAGATGGGGCCAGGGGCGATAAAATAACGCTTTCCTGTTCAGGCAATTTTCATTTACTCCGGTTTTTATTGTGTCAGATACTCAACATCAACACCAAATTGCATACGGCTGTGCCGCCTTGACTCCGTTTCAGAAAGAGCGACTGCTTGCGGCGCTAGCCCAGGCCGGATTGCCTGTGCAGGACGTGGCTGCCCGTTACGAGCACCACGTTTTTATTGGCGGCGCCATGTCGCAGGACGATCAACAACGGTTGAGCCAGTTGCTCGATTACGGTACTACACAGGCAAGCGCGCCGGCGCAGGATGCGCTGGTGCTGCGAGTACTGCCACGTCTGGGTACGCTGTCACCATGGGCCAGCAAGGCTACCGATATTGCCCACAATTGCGGTTTATCGGCAGTTCGGCGCATAGAGCGGGGTATTGAATACCGCTTTATACCGAAAAAAGGGTTGCTGGGCGCCAAAAAGCTTACGCAGGAACAACTGTCGCAGATCGCAGCGCTTGTTCATGACCGGATGACAGAGACCGTGGTGGATTCGGCCTTTGATGCTTCAATATTAATGCAAACCTTGCCTGGCAAGCCGCTGGCGCAAATTGCCGTTCAGGCCCGTGGCCGGGTTGCGCTTGAGCAGGCCAATGAGAGCCTGGGACTGGCGTTATCGCCCGTGGAAATAGATTATCTGCTGACCTCGTTCAGCGAGCTGGGGCGCGATCCTACTGATGTCGAATTGATGATGTTTGCACAGGCAAACAGTGAGCATTGCCGTCATAAGATTTTTAACGCCAGTTGGGAAATTGATGGCGAGAAAAAAGAAGATACCCTGTTTGGCATGATCCGCAAGACACATGCGGCGCAGCCCAAGGGAACAGTGGTTGCCTATTCGGATAATGCCGCGGTGATGGAAGGCGGAGTGGCAAGCCGGTTCTATGCCGGGTTCAGTGCGAAGGACCACGCTGCGGCGGCGCCCAAGTATGGAAGCCAGACGCGTCTGACCCATACTCTGATGAAAGTGGAAACGCACAATCACCCAACGGCAATTGCGCCATTCCCGGGTGCGGCCACCGGCGCCGGCGGGGAAATCCGCGATGAAGGGGCCACCGGGCGTGGTTCCAAGCCCAAAGCAGGCCTGACCGGATTTACCGTATCCAATCTGAATCTGCCGGATATCGCTGAATCGCGTGAGACCAGGCCTTATGGGCTGCCTGACCGAATTGCCAGCCCGCTTGACATCATGATTGAGGGGCCTATTGGTGGCGCTGCATTCAATAACGAATTTGGCAGGCCCAATTTGCTGGGCTATTTCCGTACCTTCGAACAAACGGTCGACGGGGTGCGTTGGGGGTATCACAAGCCGATTATGATCGCAGGCGGCCTGGGCAGCATTGATGCTGCGCTTACCCATAAAGACGTCATACCGGGACAGGCGCTGCTGATTCAGATTGGCGGACCGGGTATGCGTATCGGCATGGGAGGCAGCGCGGCTTCGTCCATGAGCGCCGGCGCCAATACTGCGCAGCTTGATTTCGATTCAGTCCAGCGCGGCAATCCAGAGCTCGAGCGTCGCGCTCAGGAAGTGATCGATCGCTGCTGGCAATTGAAAGAAGATAACCCGATTATTGCCATTCATGATGTGGGCGCGGGCGGCTTGTCCAATGCGTTTCCCGAGCTGGTCAATGATGCCGGTCGCGGCGCGATTTTCGACTTGCAACGGGTTCATCTGGAAGAGTCCGGCCTGTCGGCTGCAGAAATCTGGAGCAATGAAGCACAGGAGCGCTACGTACTGGCTATCCTGCCCGAAGACCTATCTCGTTTCGAGGCGATTGCCGTGCGCGAACGCTGCCCGTTTGCCGTCGTGGGAGTAACGACGACAGAGCGCCATTTGAAAGTCTCTGATGGCCAGGGCTTGCCAGGATTCTGCGAGCCGCAGGCGGCAACGCAGGCCGATGGCCCTGCGCCGGTGGATGTGCCAATGGACGTCATTCTGGGCAAACTGCCCCGTATGAAACGCCAGGCTGAACACAAGGCACGAACGTTGGTGCCAATGGATGTCACCGGATTGGATTTGGCCGATATTTCACTGCAGGTTATGCGCCACCCGACGGTAGCCAACAAGTCATTTCTGATTACCATTGGCGATCGCACTGTGGGCGGCCTGTGTTCAAGAGATCAGATGGTCGGCCCATGGCAGGTGCCCGTGGCTGACTGCGCAGTCACGCTGGCCGACTATGAATCGGTGCGCGGAGAGGCCATGGCGATGGGCGAACGTACGCCGTTGGCTATCGGCAATGCGCCGGCCTCAGGCCGCATGGCGGTTGCCGAGGCGCTTACCAATCTTGCTGCAGCCGATGTCGTCACGCTGGAAGACATCAAGCTATCCGCCAACTGGATGGCCGCCTGCGGCTTCGAAGGCCAGGATGCCGCACTGTTTGATACGGTAAACGCCGTGTCAACACTATGTCAGGCTATTGGCCTGTCCATCCCGGTGGGCAAGGATTCATTGTCCATGCGGACACGCTGGGATGATCAAGATCAGCCCAAAGAGGTCGTTGCACCGGTTTCGCTGGTTGTGACGGCTTTTGCGCCGGTGACCGACGTACGTAAAACCCTGACGCCGCAATTGGTGACAGACCAGGGCGAGACTGCGCTGATTTTGCTTGATCTTGGGCAGGGACGACAGCGCCTGGCCGGCTCGGTGTTGTCAAATGTGATTGATCAGTATGGTACCGACGTTCCCGATCTGGACGATCCGACGCTGCTCAAAACCTTTTTCCTGACCATCCGCTCGCTGGTCGAGCGCGGGCTGATCCTGGCCTATCATGACCGTTCGGATGGCGGCCTGCTTGCTACGGTAGCCGAGATGGCCTTTGCGGGCCACGTAGGTGTTTCCATCAACCTGGACATGTTGACGTTTGACGAGACCTCTGCTGATTGGGGGGATTATAAAATTCGTCCCGAACAGGTGGCGGTACAGCGCGATGAGTTGACGGTCAAGGCGCTGTTCAATGAGGAAGCCGGTGCTGTCATTCAGGTGCGCTCCGAACAGCGAGATCTGGTGCTGCAGGCCCTGCGCGAAGCCGGGCTGTCCCGTATTTCAAATGTAATCGGAGCGCCGAATACCTCTGACCTGATCGAATTTTACCGCGATGGTCGCCGTATTTTCGGTCTGAATCGCATCGAATTGGGCAAGGCCTGGAGCCAGGTTACCTACGAAATCATGAAACGGCGCGATAATCCGGCCAGTGCCCTGGCCGAGCTCAACAACTGGGACGAGCGCGAAGATCCCGGGCTGAACGCTGTTATTGGCTTTGACCCCCAGGAGCCGCTGGCCGCGCCTTTTATTTCAAGTGGCATACGTCCCAAAATTGCCATCTTGCGCGAACAGGGCTGCAACAGCCAGGTAGAAATGGCCTGGGCCTTCGATAAGGCGGGTTTTGACGCCTACGACGTGCATATGACAGATCTTTTGTCCAGTCGTACGTCGCTTAACGACTATCAGGCCATGGTGGCGGTTGGCGGCTTCAGTTATGGCGATGTGCTTGGCGCCGGCGAAGGGTGGGCGCGCACCATCCGGTTTAACTCGGCGTTGTCTGCGCAGTTCGCAGCCTTCTTCGCGCGGCCCGACGTATTTGCGCTGGGCGTGTGTAATGGATGCCAGATGCTGGCTACGCTGGCTGACATGATCCCGGGCGCGCAGGATTGGCCGCGGTTTACCTATAATCAGTCAGCCAAGTACGAAGCCCGCCTGAGCCTGGTGCAGATTGAACAGTCTCCATCTATCTTCTTTAATGGTATGCAGGGCAGCCGCTTGCCGATCGCAGTGGCGCACGGCGAGGGCTTTGCCGATTTTGGTCTGCAAGGCGATATCAATGCCGTTCAGACAGCCTTGCGTTATGTATCGAACACGGGTTTTGTCACAGAAGCCTATCCGGCCAATCCTAACGGTAGCCCTCAGGGTATTGCCTCTGTCACGACGGCAGATGGCCGGTTCACCATTATGATGCCGCATCCGGAAAGGGTCACGCGCAATGTCATGATGTCCTGGCACCCGAACAACTGGGGCGATCAGGATTCGGGCGGCGACTACACGCCGTGGATGCGCATGTTCATGAACGCCCGTGTGGCCATGGGGTAGAAAACGGTTCGCACAGCGGGAAATTTCTCGCTGTATGGGCAAACCTGGTTGATTCCGTCCGGGCGCAAGCGTATAATTTTGCTTTGCGCCCGGAGTTATTTCATGCGTCTCATTCAAAAAGCGCTTACCTTTGACGATGTTCTTCTGGTACCTGCGTACTCAAATGTGTTGCCGCGCGACACGTCTCTCAAAACCAAACTTACCCGTAATATCACACTGAATATTCCGCTGGTATCGGCAGCCATGGATACGGTTACCGAAGCACGTCTGGCCATCGCGATGGCGCAGGAAGGCGGGATCGGGATCATCCACAAGAACATGACTGCAGATGAGCAGGCCGCAGAAGTGGCTCGCGTCAAACGTCATGAATTCGGGATTGTCATCGATCCGGTGTCGGTCACCTCCGACATGAAAGTGCGCGATGCCATTGCCCTGCAGAAAAAGCATGGCATCTCCGGTCTGCCCGTGGTAGACAATGGCAAGGTGGTTGGCATCGTGACCAATCGGGACCTGCGTTTCGAAGACCGTCTTGATGTGCCGCTCACTTCGGTGATGACGCCCAAGGAACGGCTGATCACCATGCATGAAGGCGGCACGCTGAGCGAAGCCCAGGCCTTGATGCACAAATACCGTCTGGAACGGGTATTGATTGTCAATGACGATTTTGAATTGCGCGGGCTGGCTACCGTCAAGGATATTGTTAAAAATACTGAACACCCCTACGCGTGCAAAGACGAATTCGGTCAATTGCGTGTCGGCGCAGCGGTCGGCGTGGGCGAGGGCACCGAAGAGCGTGTACGCAAGCTTGCCGCAGCCGATGTTGACGTTATTATCGTTGATACCGCACATGGCCACTCCCAGGGAGTGCTTGATCGCGTACGCTGGGTTAAAGAGAATTTCCCGGAGATTGACGTGATTGGCGGCAATATTGCCACCGCAGAAGCCGCCAAGGCGCTGGTAGAGGCCGGCGCCGATGGCGTCAAGGTAGGCATTGGTCCTGGCTCAATCTGCACTACGCGGATCGTTGCCGGCGTAGGTGTCCCCCAGATCACGGCCATTTCCGATGTTGCCAAGGCGCTGGAAGGCACTGGCGTGCCACTGATCGCCGATGGCGGTATCCGCTATTCTGGCGACGTCTCCAAAGCGCTGGTTGCGGGCGCCTTTGCCTGCATGATGGGCGGCATGTTCGCAGGCACTGAAGAGGCGCCGGGCGAAGTCGTGCTGTTCCAGGGGCGCTCCTATAAGTCCTACCGGGGCATGGGCAGCCTTGGCGCAATGGAAAAAGGGTCTGCCGACCGTTATTTCCAGGATCCGGCCAACAACGCCGACAAACTGGTGCCCGAAGGTATTGAAGGACGCGTGCCATACAAAGGCAGTGTGCTGGCCATCATTTATCAGTTGGTCGGCGGTATCCGTGCTTCCATGGGCTATTGTGGTTGTGCCTCGATCGACGACATGCGCACCGTGCCGCAATTTGTAGAGATTACCTCTGCTGGTGTGCGCGAATCGCATGTACATGATGTGCAAATCACCAAAGAGGCGCCGAACTACCGCGCTGATTAAGCGCAGGCTCAGCAGTGGCGCCATGTATGTGGTGGCACACTGCGCGATCGACACCGAAACCCGGTACAAAACCCGGCACCGTTTATGACAGTGCCGGGTTTTTTGTTGTTTCATTTTGAGCTGGTATGAGCATCGTTTGGGCGCTTTGGTGTCCAACTTTTCCATGCAGTTCATTCGGTCGTGGCAGATAGCTGCACGCAACGTGGCTATCGGCCGAGCAAGCGAGGCGGCCCAGGTGATCTCAGCCGACCGATGGGATAATAATCAACATCGATAAATCAGTGACCAATATTCCGTCCGGGCAATGTTGCTGTGCGTTATTACAGCGAAGACAGTTCCAGCAATTTATCGGCGACCAATTTCGGCGCCAACAGCGGGGCGGAATGCGAGCTGTTCAGTTCTGCCCAAATCCAGTCTGACTGATCCTTTACCCAGTCATGTGTGCGGGCGACAGGCCTGTAGGGTGGGGCAGTGCTCGCCAGATAAATTTTCTTCACACCAGCACCTAACGGTGCGTTCAGCGAGAGCGCACTGGCGTATGTATTGATTGGATGTGGCGTCAATTTTCCTTGAGCGAATGTGTATTGCTCGGTATCGGCGGGGATGCCCAGATGAATCGGATCCGGTGCGGGAATGCCATATCCATGGTGAGCCTGAGCCGAGGCTGTCAATGCATTGACCACCTTATCGGGCAACGTCGCAAACGTGGACTGACCTGAAGGCAGCACAAAGGCATCCAGGAATACAAGACGGTCCAGGCGATCTGCGATACGGTCGGCCACGCCGCTGATGATCAAACCGGCAAAACTGTGGCCGACGAGAATGACGTTGGCAAGCGTCTGATTGCCGGGCTGGTTATCTGCAGAATGGGCAAGTGCCGGCGCCGATTGCGGGTGCAATATTGCGGTTTCGATATCCTCAATGAAGGTGTCTAACGAAATAGCCGCTGATAGCTCGTTCGCACGCTCTCCCAGACCGGTCAGCGTGGGGATGTATACGGTATGCCCCTGATCCCGCAGTTGTTGCGCAACCGCGTTCCAGACCCAGGCTCCGTGCCAGGCGCCATGGACCAGCATAAAGGTTTTTGCTGTGGAAGCAGGATCGGTAAAGGGTTGATTTCGGGCATTTTTCATTGATACAGGGCCTTTGGTATTTGAGCGAAACAAGGGGTAAAACAGACGCGCTGTCCGGGCTTGCTGTCTCGTGTATGTGCGCCAAACGATCGCGCTTGCGTCCGGGAGCGCGTCGTGCAAAACAAGCCTGACTGTCACATCTTATGCGCAGCCAGGTTTTGACACGGTTTTGGGCGTCACTGCCATTATAATGTCGTCTTCCAATTTCTTTTCTTTTGTCCTCAGGCGGATATAGCATGCATCAGCGGATTCTGATTCTCGATTACGGTTCACAGGTTACCCAACTTATTGCGCGACGCGTGCGCGAAGCAGGGGTGTTTTGTGAAATTCACCCCGGCGATGTCGATGCGGCTTTTCTTGCAGAACAGCAGGGTCTGGGGCTCAAGGGCGTGATTCTGTCCGGCAGTCATTCGTCTGCCTATGACGAAGCATCACTCAAAGTGCCGCAGCAGGTATTCGAGCTGGGCGTACCGGTGCTGGGCATCTGTTACGGTATGCAGGCCATGGCCTCGCAACTGGGCGGCAAGGTCAGTTGGTCAGATCATCGTGAGTTCGGCTATGCTGAAGTACGCGCACATGGGCATACCGCACTGCTCAAGGATATTGCCGATTTTGTCACGCCCGAAGGCCATGGCATGCTCAAGGTCTGGATGAGCCATGGCGATAAGGTGACGGAACTGCCCGACGGTTTTGTGCTGATGGCTTCCACGCCTTCATGTCCGATTGCCGGCATGGCCGATGAAACCCGTCATTTTTATGGTGTGCAATTTCACCCTGAGGTGACCCACACCGCTCAGGGGCGGGCGCTGTTGAACCGCTTCGTTAATGACATTTGTGGTTGCAGCAATGACTGGAACATGCCTGACTACGTTGAAGAAGCGGTTGCACGCATCCGCGAGCAGGTCGGCACCGATGACGTGATTCTGGGATTGTCCGGCGGCGTGGATTCATCCGTGGCCGCAGCATTGATCCACAAGGCTATCGGCGATCAACTCACTTGCGTCTTTGTCGATCATGGGCTGCTTCGCCTGAACGAAGCAGAACAGGTTATGAAGATTTTTGGCGAGCACCTTGGCGTCAATGTGATTCATGTTGACGCAACTGACGCCTTCATGAGCAAGCTGGCCGGCGAAACCGATCCGGAGAAAAAACGCAAGATTATCGGTCGTGAATTTGTGGAAGTGTTCCAGGACGAAGCGGGTAAACGCAAAAGCGCACGCTGGCTGGCCCAGGGCACGATCTACCCCGATGTGATTGAATCGGCCGGTGCCAAAACCGGCAAGGCGGTTGCCATCAAGTCGCATCATAATGTGGGCGGCCTGCCGGAAACACTGAATCTGCAATTGCTGGAGCCGCTGCGTGAACTATTCAAGGATGAAGTGCGTGAACTGGGACTGGCGCTGGGTCTGCCACATCACATGGTGTACCGCCATCCATTCCCCGGCCCCGGCCTGGGCGTGCGCATTCTTGGTGAAGTCAAGAAAGAATACGCCGATCTGCTACGCAAGGCTGACGCGATCTTTATTGAAGAACTGCGCAACACGACCGATGAAGAGTCAGGCAAATCCTGGTATGACCTGACCTCTCAGGCCTTTGCCGTGTTCCTGCCGGTCAAATCGGTAGGCGTCATGGGCGATGGTCGTACTTATGATTATGTAGTCGCGCTGCGTGCGGTACAGACATCAGATTTCATGACGGCCGACTGGGCGCAACTGCCATACCCGTTGCTGGGCCGCGTGTCATCTCGCATTATCAACGAAGTGCGCGGTATCAACCGGGTGGTTTATGATGTTTCCAGCAAGCCGCCCGCGACGATTGAGTGGGAATGAGGTTGATTTATAAGTTGTTGATTTAATTTAAAAAATTTTGACTCAATAACTATATCTCTTACATCATTAATGATATTTTTCATCGTGTGCGAAAGGCATGCTGTTGAAAAAACGCCGATACCATGGCCGGGTCAGTGGCCGGCATGGTATCGCGAGGGCTCTCGGGTACGCCGGAGCATGTTTCCAGGATTCTTTGATATGAGCACTTTACCCCCCTGTTCCCAATGTCAGTCCAGCCTCACCTATGAAGATGGTAGCGGACTCTACATCTGTCCCGAATGCGGCCACGAATGGCCGGTTCAAGCCGAGGCCGTGGCTGAGTCGGACGAGCGTGTTCACCGTGACGCCGCCGGAAACGTGCTGCAAGATGGAGATAGCATTACCGTCATTAAAGACCTGAAACTCAAGGGTTCGGGCGGGGTCGTGAAGATGGGGACCAAGGTCAAGAATATCCGCCTGGTCGATGGGGATCATGACATTGACTGCAAGATCGATGGATTCGGGGCAATGAGCTTGAAGTCGGAGTTCGTCAAGAAAATCTGATTGGTGTTCTAATGAGCGTCCCAACGCGACGCCATGTGGACCTTGACGGTGGCGTGCTCCTGGCGGGGGCCGGTTGGCATCGCATGGTATCTTTCCTGGTATCAGCAAGATTTATTGTCTTATTATTTTAATTTTAAAGTTGTTTTTCTTCTTGTTAATAACTGAGCGAGAGTGATTGTGTGTCTGCCGCCGCCAGGCACCTGATGCTAGAAAAAGCCACTCAGCCCGCGTTGCGGGCGGTACTACGTGGGTATCCGTCAATTCTCAGTAATACAAGAGCTGGCTTGCCACGATCAGTGATGATTCAACGATGCAAGGCTGACGCGGTTGCTCTTAATGTGATGGCTGGACCACTGCAGGCCGAATGCGTGGATGGCGTTCAAACAACACGGCTACGGGTATGCCAATAGCGATGACCATCGTGCAGAACGAATAGATGGCTACTTCAATGCCCCAATGGTCGGCAATCCAGCCGATGCCCATCATGGGAATCATGCTGCCAACGTACCCGGCGACCAGGTAAGTGGCCAGCAGTCCCGAACGATTTCCGGGTCCGGCCAGTCGGGTGATCATGCTCATACCGGCAAGCATGGTCATGCCGTGGCCCATTGCGGTGAGCAATACGCCCAGCGCAAACAAAATGGCTGAGCTGGCGTGTAAGTTCAACATGAGAATCGCGTTGCTCAGCGCCAATGCAATTGTGCCTGTGGCACCGCACCAGTGAATAGGCATGCGTCCGGCAATCACCTGAACCGCTGCCGAAGAAAACAGGATTAACGCAATGGAGGTGCCGCTAACGACCGGACCGTCCCAGGGTACCAGCTTGCCCAGAAACAGCGGTGCCATGGACGCATATAGGCCAAAAACGCCAAACGCAAGAAAGGGTAGGCAACAGGTCAGGACAAACGCTCCGGAACCGCTTGCGTCGGGCCAGGTCAGCTTTGGCAAAATATCGTTCCAGGCCAGGCGTGGGCCGGCCTTGGGTTTAATGGTGTCAGGCAGAGTCAGGCAGCACAATACCGTTAAACCCAAGCTGCCCAGGATCAGGGTCGGAACATAGGCAAGCGTCAATGGCGCCGGGGCCCATTGCCCGATAATGCCACCCACCAGGGGGCCCAGGCCGAAGCCAAATGCCATCAAAAAACCCGTCATCATGGCCACGCGCTGTACGCAGCCGTGGCGGGACAGTTTGGACAACCCCTGGGTCGCACTGGTGGTTACCATGCTTGAGGCCACCCCCACGATAAACCGGCCGATATTCAGGCTGGTCATGTTCCATGCGATCAGGCTGATGGCTGTTCCGAGCAGGACCAGCGCCAGGCCCCACTGCATCATCGGCCGAAAGCCAACGCGATCAGGCAGACGCCCAAGAAACAGCAAACCACATAGCGCACCGCCCATGTACATGACGTAGATAAGTGAGATATCGCTCGTTTGCAGTTGCCAGGTCTCTTTGTAGAGCGCATACAGGGGGCTGATGAGCGCTGTACCCATCACGCCGACAATCATAGCAAAACTCACCCAGGTAAAGGGCGATACTTTCAATTTCATTTTTCAACCGTATATTTTCTGGCGCAGGATTGACCGGTGCGGGTGCAGGAGGAAGGAAAGGGCAACGTCATTTGTTTATCAGTCCCGCCGATTCGAGCCGCCCTGAGATTTTTTCCAGGGCTTGGCGGGTCACTTGTATTTCATTTACGGAAAGATCGGCCAGTATGGTTCGTTCGATTTCCATGCTTTTTTCCAGGATCAGTGCGGCCACCTTGCGGCCTGCAGGCGTCAGGGCAATGCGCTTGGTGCGCCGGTCGGCCGGGTCGTAATCCCATTGCACCAATTGCGCCTTTTGCAGTTGTGTCAGCACGCGCACCAGCGAGGAAGAGTCCAGGTACAGCGCCTGGGCCAGGTCTTTCTGGCGCAAGGCTTTGTTTTGCACGTACAGCACCAGCAGCGGCATGCGCGTGGCATCCGACAGGCCCAGGTCTTTGAAATTCAAATCGATCTGGCGACGCCACTGTCTGTATACGCTGCCCAGCAGAAAACCAAAGCGACTATGAGCCTGGAAAGGTTCATGCGAGGAAGGGTTGTTTGCTGGCATTTTAGTTTGTATGCAAAGTATTTTACTAGTCCACGGGCAAGGTGTAACACCGATATCCCTGTTTTTATTGAACAATAGGCTTACCAGTGCGGACATTGGTTGTACCTAGCTACTGCGTCGACCCTGCCATTGAGCGCCTTGGTTTTTTGTGCAAGGGTCCGGCTTATAGGCACAGCGCCAGTAGCAAGATATTGAAAATACGAGGGGCTGGCCTGCCCAGCGAGCAGGAGGTTTTCTGTGTTGATCACTGGTATTTGGCCGGTAAGAATCGTCAATTGTTATATATAATGAGAACGAATGTCATTATCGTTGTTTTTTGTGTTGGGGCGGCACTTACCGAAAGAGGAAAGCATGACCGGTGGCCAGTCAGTATTGCAGCGGGAAATCCATATCCTTTATCAGGATCATCATGGATGGCTGTACCAATGGCTGCACAGAAA
>Ga0160430_100967_pt1 | contig 12392 bp, 12 predicted proteins | sample HID1971I_E0MG_FD_108274 | JGI IMG/M metagenome (GOLD analysis project Ga0160430, IMG submission 108274) | Enriched millipede-associated microbial communities from UW Madison campus, WI, USA - HID1971I_E0 MG | ecosystem: Host-associated > Arthropoda: Insects > Digestive system > Unclassified ...
CTTCGTACTGCGGGAACGCCCGGCCGAGCGGCTCTCGCGTGACCGGGTCCATCCCTTGGCCGATCAAGAGCTGCAGGTGCTCCTCAGTGACTGGGTCGCCCGCGGCGAGCGCGCCGCCGGCCAAGCCCCCGACGCCTGAGCCGATCCATCGGCCCGGCGGCGTGCCCTTGGCCTCGTAGTACCGGGTCAGCGGAGTGGCGAGGGAACGATTGCCATCGGCCGCGGCGACGGTGCGCAGCAGGTAGCGGTATCCCTGTCCTGCGCTCATCACGCGCATCGAGACTGTCACCCGCACGCACCTCCGATTACGCGAGCAAGGTGCGCGCCCTCGATCTGCAAGAGGCGTGGCAAGCCGTCGAGCGGGGGGCGCGTCGGCAGAGGCGCTTGTCGGCTGGGGGCCTGGAAGGGTTGGCGTGTCGGTAGGCGCGATCTAGAATTCGAACATTCATTCGAATGAGGGAGGCGCGATGATCGCGACGCACACGTCAGAGCCTGCTTGCGTCTGGCTCGACGAGGCTGGAGCCCCGACGCGACTCTTCTACCGCAATCTCAGGTACCGAGTGATCGATACCCCCACCCGGCTGCCGCATGAGCCATGGCTGTCGTGCAGTTCAGACCGCTCGTCCGCATCGTCAGATCGATCGGCACTCGGATGGCGCGTCACAGGACGCTCGGCGACCGACGACACGCTGGTTTTCGACCTCCGGTTCCAGCCGTCGGGCTGGGTCGTCGAGAACGTGTTCGCGTAGCCCGTGGGGACCAACAGACGCTACCCGGACCTCCCCGACGAGCGCCGCGACACCATCGCCCTCGAATCCGCGAAGCGTGGATCGCCGGTCTCACTGACGACGAGCGAGGTCCGCGCCACCGGACGCCGCACGGAACCGCCAGCGCCCATTCCGGTTCTGGCCAACGTGCGGTATCGCGTGATCTACGAAGAGCCTCGGCTCGTGCAGGCGGAGGCGATCGCATGGACCCGCGGCGCGGTGCTCATTCGATATGCCGAGCCAGAGGCGCACGGCGATCGGTACGTGTGGGTTTACGCGAGTGCGGTGCGGCGGCGCGCCTGAGTCCTCTCGAAGATCCGGCACGGCCCGATCGTGAACCCTTCAAGGCGCTACCGCCTGAAATACCGGAGACGGCGGTGGGTTGACGCTAGCGTGGGGTAAATCGCGTCAATGACGGAGTTGAAGTGGTAGAAGAGAATCCTTGGAACGCTGCGCGTCTGATCCCGACGTCAGGAATCAACGGTGCTGAGGAGCAGGAGCGCCGTGCGACATCCGCGCTGCTCGCGGTGATGAGCTCCGTGAAAGAGTATGGCCGAGTCCTCACGAGCCGGATGGGCGCACCGGCTGGCGCAATCGAGACCTTCATCGAGGTGCCATTTGCCCTGGGTGACAAGAAGGTCTTCCCCGACGGTCTCATTCGAGTGAAGCGGGGAACCAAAGTCTGGACTGCACTGGTCGAAGTCAAGACAGGCAACAACGAGCTCCAACGGGAACAGCTGGAGAACTACCTGGATGTCGCACGGGAACATCGCTTCGATGCGCTGCTGACGATCTCCAACGAGATCTCACCGGCGGCCGGCGCCCACCCGACCGTCGTCGACAAGCGCAAGTCAAAATACGTTCCGATGCACCATCTGTCATGGACGGAGGTGCTGACCGCCGCGGTCATGCAGAAGGAATTCCGCGGCGTCGCGGACCCTGATCAGGCGTGGATCCTGGGCGAGCTGATCCGGTATCTCGAGCACCCGAAGTCGGGTGCGGTCGAGTTCACGGACATGGGCCCCAGCTGGGTGCCTGTTCGCGACTCCGTCTCCAGCGGCACTCTTCGCAAGACTGACAAGAATGCTGCCCAAGTCGCAGGCCGATTCGATGCGCTGCTCCGCTACGGCGCCCTCAAGCTGGGGCAACGACTCGGCGCTGACGTCACTCAGATATTGTCAAAGGCCGAGATCGCAGACCCGACGCTTCGCATTGCGGCCGTCACCGAGATGTTGGTCAACGACGGCAGAATGTCGGGCGCGATCCGTATTCCCAACGCGGTCTCGCCACTGACCGTGACCGTAGACATTCGCGCGGGCCAGATAACTTGCTCGTTCTCCACCGGGGCTCCCGGCGAAGGCAGACCGACAACTCGCGTTAACTGGTTGCTCCGTCAGCTGAAAGAAGCACCTGACCAGCTGCGGATTGAAGCATTTGCCACCCGGCAGCGAGGCGGAACCGCAGAACTCTTGAAGGTCGCGCGCGAGGACCCAAACGTGCTCGTCGCCGACCCCTCGAAGGAGATCAAGTCCTTCACGGTCACGTACCTGGGGAAGATGGGTGCCGCGCGACTTGCGGGGCGGTCCGGATTCATCGATTCGGTGATGGACGCCATCCTTGTCTCATACGACGTGGTCGGCCAACGGCTCAAGGACTGGTCCGCCGCCCCGCCTCGGCTCCGCAAGCCCGACGAAGTCGTGGTCGATTCGGGGGTTCCTACAGACATCCCCTCAGCCGCCTTGTCGTCCCAGGATGACGAGCTCCCGCCTTCTCCGACTGCTGACCCTCACTAAAGCCCGCCGGACGTGATGACTCACGAACGACACAGGGGTTGAGCGACTGCCAATTCTTCGACCCAAGGGCGAACGATGAGGGATCCGATTTTGGAGTTGCGAGGCCGGCGGCGGCCGACCCATGTGCGCCGTGAACGTTCAATGGAGAGGGAGCAGCGGACGTTGTCGCCCTTGCCAGCAAGAGTGAGGGCTTGAGCATATGGTGGGCGCATGACACCGGAGCAGATTGCGGAGTCCGCCCTTTGGGCGCAATGGGTGGGCGCCCTCGCGGCGCTCGGCGGCGTCGTCGTCGCGGTGATATTCGGGATCCTGACGTTCACGAACACGCGGCGGTCCAAGGACACGCAGCAGCGCGCCACTCTGGTTGCGGCTGACAAGTCAACGACCGGCCGCAAAGGCCTTCTGGCCGAATCGGCGCCTGTGCAGTGGGTTGTGCATCACAAAGGCGGTGAGGCGTGGTTCCTCGTGAACGAGGGCACGGCTCCGGCGCACAGCACAAGCATCGAAGGCCTGACGGATCTCGATAAGCGCCGCCTCACCCATGTCGTTACGATTCCAGAGACCGTCCCGGTCGCCATGCCGCTGCCGTTCACGCTCGTTTCCCGATTCAGCTTGTCGGGCCCCGCCAACATTGTGGTGACCTACATCGACGGGCCAGGGGGAAAACTCCGGCAAACCGTACTTCTAGTTCCCGCCGAGTGACAATAGGTCGCCGGCGGATGTCTCGCCGAGGCGCTTGCTTCTGGTCAGCCCCCGCCGAGTGCATCCCGAAGGCTCGGATCTCTGGCGTAAGAGACAGTATCGGGTCGCCGGCCGTCTGTCCCAGCCCACCCCACTACTCACTACGGCCGCCATCTCGAATCGAGGGAGCGCAAGCGGATCCTGCTGCGCCCATGCCACCTGTGGGTCCTCCCGAGGAAGGCCCCATTTTGCTACTCGGCTTTCTTGATCGTCCAGGACGGATCAGAATGAACCCGTGACCCCGAGCGCAAGGAAGTGCGGATCCTTCTGGCCCGTGCGCTGTGGCGTGGGGTGCTGTTCGTCGTCCTCTGGTTGCTCAGCCTGTTTGGGGAGTATCGGGCAGGAGGCGGTTCCACATTCATTGCGGGAGTATGAATCGCTTTGGGTTCCGTCTTCATGTACTGACGCGCCGCTGGGAAGATGTAGCGCGCAGGCGCGGCACTGGAAATGTCAGTGAGCAATCCACGTGCGGCGAGCGATCGCCGACGGCGTGGGGCAGCAGCTCTACAGCCCGAATCGCGATATTAGCTGTGGAGTCCACAGGGTCAGTAGAACGATCGGGTGGCGACCGCCCAGAAGATTCCGCATCCGAGGACCGTGGTGAGGACGCTGGTGCCTCCCATCAGGAGCCGACCCCATTTCTTCGATGGCAATCGAAGCACGGCTTGGCCGACGAACGCGATCGCGGTGTTCGCGCCGGGCACCAGGAGAGCGATGACGAAGCTCACGACCGGATTCCCGGTGGTGCACTCACGTGTGTCCGGACCGCATACGGCTAGCGCACAGTTGCCGGGATGCGGCGCGAGCAGAAATGCAAGAACGAACAAGCCGGGCATGGTGATGGGCAACGTCGCGGCGGTGATCACGATGGTCGCCACCGACGTGCCAAGCACCCGCGACTTGGACGTTCGCGATGCACGCCCGAGGTCGACGACTTGAATGCGCTTCTAATGGTCCGTGCGGTCGATGAATCGTCCATGCGTGGCGTCAGCGGGCTTCGTCGTGCCCGCGCTGGCTCTCGAGTATGAATCGGGTCACACAATCGCGGAGCTGGAGAGCCAATTCAAGCTCTCAAACGGTGCGATACTTTGCGCGCTGCATCGGGCCGGTGTTGAGATGCGAGCGAAGGCACCACGAAGAACTCAGACGTAGAGCTTCCGGCGGCCTCGCGCTACTTGTGCTTCTTGTACACGACGACGGGGTGTGTTGTGGCGTCAAACTTGCTGACGATGCCGCGCGATTCGACTAAAGCGAGGAGTGCGAGGTTTGCGGGTGTGTTCTGGAACGTGGGCCGGTCGCGACCAACGTATGTCAGCTGAGCATACGGGCCGCCAAGAGAACGAAGGATCGCGTCAAGGCGTTGCGCGTCGAGCGTGGCTAGGTACGGCTTGAGTAGCACAGTGACGGTGGCAGCATCGGCGCGGTCCGTAGCGAGTTGCTCCACGACCTCAATCGGGAGCTGTCGGCTATTCGCCATCGCAAATCGAGCAAGTTCACGTCGACCGCTGGCATCACTCGCGACCGCGAACTCGACGGCGTCCTCGAGTATGGCGAGCTTGACTGACTTGCCGACCTTCTGACTCGACAGGAGTTGGCCTAGATGGTCGCCCACCAGGCCGGGCGTCATAAAGGTCTTGAAATTTCGCGAGGCCCGGATGAACTGCTCCCGCCACTGCCAGTCGATATTTCCGATGCGCTCATACGTGTCCACGTCATCGGGTACAAGGTGGCTCTCAAGAAGAAGCGCGAGGAGTGGGCTGTTCTCGGTGGGTACCACGGACGCGTCGAGTGGCCCGGCAAGCTTGAGGCTGACCACCAGGGGCACACGGACCGTCGAGTGGAGGAGCGGGCGCACCGCGAGAATCGTATGCCCGAGTTGTACCTTCTCGGCTTCCTCCGCGCTGTCAACCTCACTGATCGACCCCGTGGCCTTCAACACTTTCGCAAGATCCGCATCAAGGGACCCCACGATCTCGATGTAGCTGGTGATGTTGTCAAATGTCGCAGGGAATCGCGTCGACCTCGCAAGGAACGGCCACGAGACATCTGGCACTGAAGAAAGGCGCGGGACGCGACTTCGCTCTGACGCACGGGCAACGACATCACTAAGCAGATCAACATCGCGATCGATGACATCTTCAATTACTCTGACGAACCCGTCCTCAGCTTCGTTGGATGCCGAGTGGTCGCCGACGACGTCAAGGTAGGTACCGAGGTTGTCGAGCACATACCCGTAGACATCCTCATTCGCAGCGTGGATCGAGTCGAGCGCGAGGTCAGCCTCCGCCCCGAGTGCCGACAGAAGATTCTCGCGGGTGAGTGTGAATACGTTGCGCGCGACGAATGCCTCGCGCGCGACCTCGGTGAGTGGATGCAGCTCTGGGAGTTTGATCCCAGCCATACCGAAGGTCATGACGATGCGGGCCGCCGCCGATGGATCGATCGGATCTGAGGTAAGCACGGGAAGCTCCGCATATCGCTCGGCAAGGAATCGCGTCGTTGCGTCGTCGACGATGTACTTGACGCCGGGTGCGAGATTCGCGAGTGTGTCGCTCACCAACTGGACACGGGCAGCATCGTCAAGCTCGGCCTGCGTGACGAGGTACGGAAGCACTCGCATCGACTTGCGAGCAAAGCGCTCGAGAAATTCTGCCCGCTTCACACCTGAAGTCAGGTAGGCGCTGAGGAACTGGAGCGCGTCCTCGTTGAGCCGCGCGAGTGAGGTGATCATGACGTCGGCCTTGTCGACGTCGACAGCTAGGAGGTGGTCAAGGATCGCGATGTTGAACAGGGCGGGCTCGCTGAGCGCGCTCGTCCCGCGCTCCCGAACGACGGCGTCAACGTCGTCGCCGCTCAAGAGGAAGTGGGCGTCCATCGTGTTCTGCTCGACATGGTGGATGATGAAATTCGTTGCTGCAGAGCTGACTCGATCGCCGTGGAACGTCGAGGTGTAGAGCGTGAAGTTCCGATTGATGTAGCCCGCCCGCACGAGGTTGAAGGCCAATCCTCGGGACAGGAGTGCCTCTGCCACTGACTCCAGCGACTGCATGACTTCTTCGAACTCGACTAGGAATTCTGGACGTTTGATCAGGGCGCCCATGTCGGCGCTCCGCAGGAAGTCGAGCTGCTCCAGCTGTTCATCGAGGGCTTCTTTAAGCCCTGTCTGATCGGTCTCCACCCAGGCATCTGGTGCGAGGTCATCACCGAGAGCAGCGGCGAGATCCGCACGGCCGAACGCCATCGAGTGTCCGGAACTATTGCGCCAGTTCAGCGTTGTTTCCTCCGGCGCCTCCGTGAACTCACGCCAGAACTCAACACCCTTCAGTGCGTCCGGAGTCTTGGCCGCCCGTAGGAGCGAGTACTGCTGGCCTTGTTCGTAATAGCCGGCGGCCCGCGCCGTCCGGCTGATGTGCGCCAGAAGTGCATTACCGATTCGCGTAGCCCGCGTGGGCGCGCTCTTTGCCCGCGCAATCTGTTGGCGAGTCGCCCGCATTTCATGCTCGAGCCGACGGATATTGGCGGTAACCAACTCCCTGCTCGATGCATACAGGCTGTCGAGCTTGCTCTTTCCGAGGCGGATCGTCTCAAAGTCCGTCAGATGGGTGCTCTTGTAGAGCATCATCGCGAACAGGTCGGTCTCACTCAGTTCAAGCTCCAGGCCGTCCCCGGCAAAGATGCGGTCGCGGAACACCACGAACTCGTTGCGGACATTCTTCAAGAGGCGCATGTCCGGTACGAATCGACCGGCAAGGTCGATCAGGTCCGGCGACACCTTGTTCTCGACTCCTTCGAGAAGTTGGCTCGCAAGGTTGCGAGCACTCCTGTGGGTGATGAAGGGCACGACGGGGATGACTAGGTCGAAGAACTTGGTTCGGTTCGCGCGGACGCTCTCGGCGGCCGCCGGGTCCTTGATGTCAGCAAGCGTGGCATCCTTGCGCCCCTCGGACTCGAGACCAATCCGATCGAAGATGCTGTCCTTGATGGCGTAGACAAACCGGATGGGCCGGTCGATTTGCGGCGAGGCGTTCAGGAGCGTATTCAGCGAACGGAGCGTCTCGAAGATGTGGGAGTCGTTGAATCTGTCGATGTCTTCAAAGATCACGATGTCGCGGGACGACGTCTCAAAAAAGTAGACGATCTCGTCGAGGTACTGGTCGAAGTAAGAAACAGACTTCTCGTCGAGTGTGACGGCTGCGGGACCGGCCGAGAACGCCTTGATGTGTACCCGCCCGTGTAGCAAATACCGCAGCGAATAGACCCCCGCGAACGCCAGACCGAACAGCACGAGATACATCCATAAGCCAAGGTCGATCACGGGTTTGAGTGTCGTGGCGATGGTCGTACCCCACCCCAAGAGGACGAAGAGCACTGTAGCTGCGAAGCCCACTATCGCCGCGAGTGCGAGTTCCCGCTTCGGCTGGAACCGTTCGATCCGCCGGAACCGTGAGCTGGAGGCCTTGTTCGGATCTTCTCTATAGAGAAGTTGTTTGACGATCTCCTGCTGAATGCGGTTAGTCGGTGTGGTCGCCTGAACCGGGACTGACTCGTCGAGAACCGAGGCGATAGGTGCCAAAGTCGACAACGACAGTTCGACGACTCTCTCAGACTCCAGCTCGGAAACGCGCTGCAGGATGCTGCTCTTGCCGACGCCGTAGTTGCCGGAGACAGCGATGTTCCGAACCTTGGGATTCTCGAGAGCAGACACAATTGCCGCGACGTAGCGGCCGTGCTCGCTCTTTAAGTATTTCGGGGTAAGTGGCAGGAGATCCCACTCGGCACCGCCGTCGAGCAGGTCGGCTCGTTCTGCCTCAACTTTGGCGCGTCGCGCTTCTTCTTTTTTGCTTACCATGGCTGAGCCTGATTATGACAGTGACGTCCGACACGTCAAGCGTGAGCGGGATGGGTGGGCTCGGCACCGTGCCGATCGACAGTTCGGGTTGGTCGACGCTCCAGGCTGCGAATCTTTCGACAGGCCGGACTGTTGATGCGGGCTCTTGGCACAGCATCGCTCCTTGCCGGCCGCTGTAACCTTCACGGTATGACCAGCATGCACCGCCTCGTTGGGGGCCCACGCGACGGCGAGAAGGTGGAGAACGTCCCAAGTGACTACACCGTCGTCAACCACGAAACCTTCGACGTGCCCTCCGCCGAGCACGATGACATTGTGGTCGAATCGGACAGATTTGTCGCACGCTGGCGAGGCGACGAACTGATCTATCTCACGATCGGGCCCGAGTACGACGACGGTGAGCTTCTTCGCCGCGCTGATGCCCCAAACGACGCCTTCAGAGCGTCATTCGATATGCGCGGTGAGGACGTGGGTGGGACCGCCGGCGAGCAGTACGAGGTCTGGGCTGTCGAGCGATAGCCCGCACTGGCACGTCGCAAAGTCGCCCCGTGAAATGCACCCCACCGCCCGGGCCGCCCACCGAGGCGCCACCGGGCCAAAACTGAAGCGGTCCTGTTAGCTGCTATTGACCATCGGTCCGTAGGCCGGTCGACCGTCGCTTCCGACTTCGGTTGAGCCACTGTCTCGAGATCGGTGTGGTCTATCGATGCGTTTGACCCGCCCGGTGGTCATGCCCGCGGGGGTGCCCTATTCGGACGCGACGAATGACACGCTGGCTTCGAATGAGCCTTAAGATCTGCGGCTAGGTCGAGCCCGTCCGAAGGGAACCGAGCCACATTGATACGCGGGCACGCCAGCGCCCTGGTTCAGAGTTCCAAGTGAGCGTGTGGTCGGCATCTACCGCGGCGAGTTCGACCGATCGATGGGCTTGAGCGAACTTGCGCGCCAGCTCAAACGGCGCCGACGTATCCGCGGTCCCATGAATCAGCAGGATTGGGAATGAGCTTCGCATCTCGGCGGACACCTGATCGAATTGCCCAGTTCGAACCGGTGCCGCGAGACCGAGCATCCTCGAGAGGGTCTGCGAGTTCAACCACGGCACGGCAAGCGCGCCGACCCATGTCGCCAAACCCGCGCGAGCGCAATTCGCCTTGATCGTCTCGACCCAATCGAGAATTGGTGATTCCAGCACGATGCCTGCCAGGTGCTCGCGCACCCCCGATCGCGAGGCGAGTTGGAGGGCGATCGCGCCGCCCATCGACCAGCCAAAGAGGATAATCCGGCGGGCACCCTGATCAACCGCGTATCGCACGGCGGAATCCACGTCATCTGTCTCCAGTGCTCCCAGGGTTGAACGCCTGCTGCCGACCTGGGGTCCTTCTCCGTCGTTCCGGTACGACACAACGAGCGAGGTCAACCCAGCGACTGCCGCGACCTGAACACCTCGGAGTGTTCCAGCACGAGAGCTGCCAAGTCCGTGGATGTGGATTGCCCAGTCCCCCGATCCAAGGTCGTCCGGAGGGACCAGCCACGCGGGAGCTGGGCCAGCCGAGGTGCGAATCGCCACTTCGCGAGCCTGCAATCCCGCCTCCGCCGGTGTCCGAAAGTATATGCCGCTCCACGAGGCACGCGCGCCAGGCACAAGCGAGGGCGGCACGTCCGGTTGCTCGACGTCCCGACCTACGAGGCCCGCACCAAGGTCAATGACTCGAGGGCCGAGTCTCACCCAGTCCCCGGACTCGAGGATCAAGTTGAACTGGCCGACGACTTCCGTCTTCGGCGTACGAGCGAGAATGACCATGGGCGTCTCTCCCGACTCATCCAGACCTCGAACAACGAGGTCGAACCTGCGTGGCCCCGTCGGCGCCGTCACACGCCGCGCGATGACGTACCCGAGGCCGCCGAATGCAAGGCTTAGGGCCGCGATCGCGCCGAGCACAGCGCGAACCGACCTCACTGCCGCACCCGCGTCGATGTGGCCGCGGCCGGTGTCGCGCCTTCGCCGATCAGATGGCGCTCAGCAACCTCGAGAGCTTGAAGATCCGCGCCCCTGACGGCGAAGGCGACCCGAATATCGATCATCGCGTCGCGGATCTCCACCACCTGACGGTGCAACAGCGTCTCGGGGTCATCCGCATCGAAAACGGCCTCTGCGTTCCGACTGATACCCGGGTGGACGTCGGATGCCGCCTGCCAGACAGGCACCAGCCGGGCTGCGAGTGCCCGCGTGGTGCGTTCGCGCCGGCGCGCGCGGACCGCCCGAACGAACGGTTGCCCGGCGAACCCGCTGCACAGGAATAGGAACGTAAGCAGATACAGCGGGCCATAGAACACGGCCGCCGTGCTCATCAGGTCCGTGTTGCCAGCGAGATGCGCGACATCCATGACGATGATGTCGATGGTCAACGTGACGCCGAACCCACAGCCCGCAACCAACAGCGCCGGCGGCAGCGCCAGGATGCCGTGGCTGACGCGAACCTGCTCGGAGGCCACCACGGCCATCGCTCCGAGCACGACCGCGTAGTAGGTGAAATGGATCATTGAGTAGACCGCCGCGGCGGGTTGTTGGCCAAGGTCGAGCATGAAGTTCGTCGTGATCGCACCACGCCCGATCAAGAAGAACGAGATCGAAGCGCTGAAGACGGCCGCGCCGAATACGACGCGACTGAGCGCAATCCGTACGGCTCGGGGCGGGTGATCCGCTGCCTTCATGACACCGCGGCCGAGCAGGAAGACTCCGGTCATCAGCGCGAGGTCGGCGACCAGCGTGACCAGGTTCGATCCCCCCACCGCAGCGTCGAGCGCGAGATACACGGGATCGATGTTGAGCGTCATCGAAGTCGCGATCGTCACCGCGGCCCACGTGATGGTGCGCTCCACGCGTCCGCGACGCAGCACGAGCAGCGCGACGACGAGCAGCCACATGAGGCCGGCGACGATGACGGACGTCACCCGAAGATCTCCACGAACCGAGAATCGTGCTTCGCCGAGAGCCGGATGGCCGCAGCGAGGTGATCGGCCAGCGATTCAGCCGCGACCTCATGGGGGTCGTTGAGATTCTGCCGTCGCAGCAGTCGTCGTCGGGTGGCCGGGGGGATGTCAGGCAGCAGGAAGTCGGGCACGCGAAGCTCCTCACCATCGATGTGGCCGAGGATGAGGTGGGCGATCTCGTGGAGCACGAACTGCTGGCGGTGCAGCTGCGACTCCGTCGGGGCATGGAAGATGAGGTCCTCGGTGTCGAGCTCGACAAGTAAGGCACAGAGGCTCGCCTCATGGCCGAGCTCTTCCAGTTCGACGATGCGGATGCTGCGTCCACGGCGCTTCTCGATGACCTCGACCAGCGAATCAAACGAGAACGCTTCCCCGAGCGCGAGACCATGCATTGCCGTCGACACCGCGACTGCGCTGTTCACGTGTCCTTCTCCCTCCGGATCTGGGTTGGGCCAGGATCCGCGACGTTCGGGCGCCGCTGGTCACGAACGGGTGATCTCCTCATCGAGATATCTGCTGATGGCATGGAGCGCATCGGGCGAGATATCGCCCAATGTACGGGCGGCGTACGCCTTGACGCGCGCAGCGCGCATGGATCGCACAAGGTCGAGCTGTGCGCTCACTCGTTCCGGCGTTACCGCGCCGTCCTCGCCAGCGAGGAACTCGGCATCCACGTCGAAGTATGCGGCAAGCCCTTCATAGAGGCGGCGGTCTTGCACCCATCGGTGACCGTTGACCATGTACGTCCAGCGGGAGCGCGAGAGCTTCGTTCCGCGCTCGCTCAGGAATGCCGCGATCTGTGAATAGGTCGGCTCCGCGCCCGTCTCGGCGATCGCGACGTCGATGAGCAACCGCAGGCGGTTCGCCAGATTCTCCGCCGCTTGGCGGTTCTCGACGTCAGCCATGCTTTTCAGCCCCTCTTCCTTCGGGTCAGACAGGGTCAGGTGTTGCCGCTCATCCAAATTGAGCATTCTTCAATGTACCAATTGAGCATGCTCAAGACAAGGGTTGCGCATGCTCAATCGAGCGTGGTAGACCGAACATCGACGAACAGTTGAGCATGCTCAATGAAGGGAGTTCTTGCACAGCGCATACATCGCGCATGTCTTCGCCAGCAGGGCCCGCGTCGACGACATGGCCGCTCCAACGCGCCGGGGGTGACCCCGTGCGCGATCAGCACACCTCTGCGATAGCCGCCCATCCGCGCGGCCCTCGCTCCGGAAGGTGGTCATCGTGTCGTGGATTCCAGGC
>Ga0160430_100968_pt1 | contig 12384 bp, 6 predicted proteins | sample HID1971I_E0MG_FD_108274 | JGI IMG/M metagenome (GOLD analysis project Ga0160430, IMG submission 108274) | Enriched millipede-associated microbial communities from UW Madison campus, WI, USA - HID1971I_E0 MG | ecosystem: Host-associated > Arthropoda: Insects > Digestive system > Unclassified ...
AGCTCTGCGGCAGATACTTCACCCGCTCGACGCTAGTCTCCGACGGGTCTTGGTCGAGCTGGCGCTCGGACTCTGTGCCATCGTACCAGCCCAGCGCACCTAGAAAGTGCTGGGCGAGCTTGTTCCTCGGATTGCGGAACCGCGTGTCTTTGAGGAACGAGAAGCTTTTGAAGTTCTTGGTGTCGCCAGCCAAGGCGGCGATGTCGGCCATCGCGCTCTTGCCGCTGCCCTTGTTCCCGATGATTGCGACCAAGTCGTGGCTCAACGGCAAGTCCACGTCGAACCAGGTGTCCGGAAGCGTGGAGCCGTCTTTGCGGCCTATGCGGATTTTGGAAGCGTATTTGGTGCGGTTGGCCTCGACCAGCAGCCGCTTGGGAGGCGTGTCGCCGATAAACACGCGGTCCTCGAATTCGGTGATGGCCTGGACGAGGCCATCGAAGGTCGCGTCGGCCTTGATCCAGGTGAAGCAGTTGCCGACGCGGTCCTTGTCCTCCGACGCCCTCGGCGCGTGCGCGTCGGAGCAGTCAAGCAGGGTGGCCTTGACGTTGGACTCAGAAAGCTTTTTACGCGCCGCGTGGTATTCCGCAGGGTTGGCGGCTGCGGTGAACACTAAATCGGCCTGGTTGATGATGTTGCGCTTTTCGGCGATGGACTGGTCGTCCCACTTGAGGTTGGCCCATTCGGTCTTGCCGACGGCGATCAGGAACTTGCCGGCGAAGTAGGGCTTTTCCAGCGCACCGATGACCTTCTCCAAGCTCACGCAGAGGTTGTTGAATCCCTCACGCAAGTGGGACGCGTAATCCGCCTTTTTCTCAGGCGGCGCTGAGTCAACGATCATCTTCCCAAGCTCAGCCAGGCTTTCTCGGGTGATCACGGCGTTCCACTGGCCCTGCAAGTCGCTGGAGTCCGGAATCAGTTTGTAGCTCGGAGTCAGGGCGTTGAGGAACTGCTGTTGGATGATCGCCGGGTCCATGGCGTCGAAGATGACGTGCAGGTTGATGCGGTTCCAGCCGGATTGCGAATAGGTGCCGTCCTTCTCTTTCTTGACCACCCCCGCGAACTTGTCCAAGCGCAGCTCAACGACGGGCAGCAGGAGATCGATGTTCTTGAGCCGGCCCTGATCGAGCTTTGCCTTGCGCGCGCGCTCGTAGCCATCGATGAAGATGTAGTCGTTGATGCCGACGGCCTTGAATTCGGGCGGCAGGGCCTCAAGGTCCGTCAGGAAGGCTTCCCAAGCCTCGTCTTGGCTGGCGCCGGGGTAATTATGGACCAGCGACGACGGAGTGTGGACGTGCAAGTCCCACTTCTTCCAAGTCGAGCCGGCAGGATCATTCGTCATCGGAGTCCCCTCAGTTCTGGCGGATGCAGACCGCACTTCTTCCAAGCTAGCAAGCCCCTCATTATCGGATCTATTTTACGCGCGGTTACAACATCATGCCCTAGTCGGACCGACCGAAAGCGCGCGGTGAGTCAACCAAATAATAGTGATCACAGTGCGCCCTGAAGTCGGCCATCGAGGCGCGCTCGAGAGCTGAATGGGTTAAATCAAGGCTTAAACGGATTGGCCATACTGCTGCCCGAGCAATTCAGATTGAATCCCTGGTACAGCGGCCCTCAGATATAAACAAATAGAGCGCTAGTGGCGCGGTTAGGGGCGACATCCGGCGATCAACCTGTTGGCCGAGGCGCCGGGCTTTGCGAATGCTTTTCGTCGATTTTCGAGAAGCCAGCGCGGCACTTCGCCATCCGGGTTCCGGAGATGACCCCATCGCCCCGCACCGAGGGGCGGCGAGATAGATGGCCGCAGTGCGCCCAGCACGGAGCATCGACGTCCACTCACCGTAAACCTAAATTTCGAAAATCGGCGAGCGAAACGGTGTCCCGTGGCGGCAGTTATCGACAGCTGTCGCTACATGTTTAGAGCAACAGACCGCTACCGCTGCGAAGCAGATATCCACAGGGGAGGCTAATGCGGGCACAAAAAAATAAAATTCTTTATCAAAACATTTGACATAAGATTCATTGTTGTTGTTGTCATCGTTGCATCTTTCCTGCGTGTGTTCTAAATTTTCCCGTGCACGACTTAAAAGGCTTTAACCCGCGCTACCCTAACAATCCGCTTGGGCGTCACACATGACTAACGGGCACGCAGGGCGGTTCATATCAATCGTAGACCACTTAAGTAAATAGGCAGTGTGATTTCAACCAAACCTCAACCCACGATGTGCTCTTGGGCAATTAGAAAAAGCTTTTCCAATCAGATTTTTTCTACTCTTGTCCCATCAGTGCGCAAACCACGCGCAGTGTGCCATCTAGGCCAAAAAATCGTCGGCCTCATTATTTCCAAATCAACGAAATTAATAAAATTTTCGTAGGATCGTTTGACGTCGGCAAAGGGCGCGGGCTGTTTAAGTCTTGGCAAAACCCAGTTGCACAAAGCGTCGAGCTGCGCGGAGCTGGCTTGGACGGTCACGCCACCTTGAGGCTCGGCGACGAATAGAAAGGGCAATACTGCATAATTTTCCGACGGCGAATTTATCGGAAAAAGATATTGCGCCAACAATTTGTTCCCGGGCGCCAACGAAAGAATTTCAAACTCCCCGGTTACTGGCAGTAAAAATCTTCTATTGCCGGGGGAGTTTGCTATCCTTTCCGCCAACGCGTACGCAAGTGCCGGATTGTCATACAGCGCCCCCAATTCATTTTTAAAATGATAGCGATTCCTGTAGAATACCGAATTTTTCTGCGATCGGTTGATCCGCGACATAGGCGTTTCAGGACCGACGAATAAGCGCGAAAAATCATAAACATGGGGCGACCCGACAATTTGAACCATGCGGCCTGGCTTTTTTAACCACTCGGAAATCAATGTGCCAATTGTGAAGTCATTATATTCTTCCGAGAGCACTAGATCACAATCCGGCGGCTCAATTTCGTCGCTTGGTGAAGCCCTGCCCAAGGTCCACTCATCGCGCCCAAAATAATCTCCTAAATTTTTTCCCGGAGCCTTTGTTGGCATTTTCAGCCAAGCATCCCCGAGCTTATTCGAAAGCTCAATCCACTTGCCCTCATGACATAAAGCCATCGCTTTCAAAAATAAAGAGTAAACCGCTTTGGCCTCGCTTCCAAGTGCGGCTGTAGATTTTAGACGGGCCCCTGTCAAATCTTCCTCTACCGCTAACTCGAGTGCCGAATTGACAAGTGCTTCGAAGTCCTTCACGGCTCTAGACGAAATTTTGTCGCGATTAAAATTCAACCAACTGCCCGCCTTGCCAGACATGATGTCAATTTGAATTGAAACATGAGGAAAATAAACCCCTTTGACTTCAAACTTTTGCCCTCTATAAAATGCCAGAAGTGATTGCGTAGAATGACGTCCTGGCATCGGAATGAATTTTATTCGAACCTCTGCAATATCCGTCTTCACATACCTCCAAGCAGCGCCGGAAGATTCGTTCAAAAGCCCAGAGTCAAAATCTATCGAATTTTGCCTGCTTACAAAACTTCCTTTGATGGGGAGCAATGAATTTTTCTGAAACGCTGCCGCTTGGTCAGCAAGCTGAGCTGCTTCAAATGGAAAGGAATCGTCCAATAATGGATCCAACTCAGTGACCAAACGGTAGGCAATGCTGCCATCATCCTGATACGGAATTGACCATGATTGTGCGAATTTATCTAATTCAAACGAAAATTTGAAAGTTGTTCCATAATTGGTGGAAACATCTTCAGGCAATCGGCGAAGCACAACTAGCCCATCTTTAGCCCCCGTTGGACTAAACATTTTGATGTTCAAAATCTCGTTATTCCAGATGTTTTTCGTCGAAATTTCTACTTCATCGCACAACATGAAAATGCTTTGCAAGCCAATGCCAAAGGCGCCAGATGGCTTCATCCATTCCGGCATAAGCGCAATTTCTTTTTGCCTATAAGTATTTCGCTGGGAGCCTCCGATTTGAAGCATGTACTCAAGATCGCTTCGACTGATCCCTGTGCCATCGTCGCGTACCTGTACCGTCCAGGTTGACTTCTCTTGCGACGCAGAACTTTGAGAAACATCTTCGGATATTTTTATAGAAATTGAGTAATTTTCAAATAGCAATTTAACACCATCTCCATCCGGCGTCCTCCATTCTGATGGGTCAAGGCGTCCTTTATTCACAAGCCATATTCTTAGCAATGTCGCGTCAACAGCATTTTGAAGCAATTCTCTAATGCACGCGTATTTGCTTTCGTAGAGGTTATTCCCCTGCAAAAGCTCAATTGCCTGCTTGGCGTCAAGCGAAAATGCTGGCCGTTCGCCTTCCTTTAGAAGTTGTAAATTTCCTGCTAAGCGAACCGTCACAGGCCCCAGCGTGGGAAGAAGCCCGAGCTCCCGGCTAGGAACGATATCCTGCCAATGGGCCATTTGATCTTGGACCTCTTGCTTAAGCCAGTCAAACCATCGAAATGCCTCCAGGTAACCCTCAATAGTTTGGCACTCGGCCGTAACTGCAATCCGCTGCTGATCAATGCGCAAATGGCGCATTCCAGCGTGCTTGTCTTCGTGCGCTCTGGTTATTGCAGGCCTTTGGTCACCCGAAATTCTTTGCATAACCGGGCAAAAACGATTATCGTCAAGATCAAGCAGATCTCCCATTCGCAGCATACAGGCCACAAATCGTGGATGGCAGTCGTCCTGCGCCATACCCGCTTCGCGAAAGGGAAGTCCGTCGACTGCAAGTAGGCTTGAGAAGTGTGCTCCATGCATTCTGCAAATTTTTCCCAGCACGCTAAACAATCGGGCAGGAATCAGCTCTGTCCGAGGCGATCCAATACCTGCCATTTCCTTTGGCGAATTCACAATTTTCTCAGAGCGGCTTGGATGAATTTGCCTGAACCACTCCGCCATTAGCTCCCTAAATCCGGAAAGCATCTCCATGGGACTTTTGCCTAAGAATACAACTGAAGCATCTGGTTGTTGCTTAAAGAGTCGTGCTACCTCATTCAATTCGTGGTGAGGCTGATTGCAAAGACTGTCAATAAAGTTTTGAAATCTTTCGTCGTTTTGAGCAATTTCCAAATCTGCATGAGGAACAACCATTCCAATATCGTGCCAATATGCAGCCTCTAGCAAGAGCCAAGTATCTGTGGCAGTTAAGAGTTTTATGTTATCGCCTAAAAGACGCTCAATATTTACTAGGATTTGCTTGCTGTGAGATTCGTCGTGGCGACTGTAATGAGGAAAAAGGATGCCTACCGTTTGCAGTGCCTTGGGGATGAGTTTTTCATCAAAATCCCATTGGCTATACATTGAGCGAAGCGCCGAATGATCTTCGGTTTTTTCCTTAAGGTGTTTAATCAATTTATCGGACATTTGATTGGCCTTCGAAGAACAAGATGGATCGGTCGCTATTGCGCACGAGATATTGGAAGCGAGAGCAGAAGAGCTATTCTTCCTCATAGGCTCCAGCAGCGTCTGAATTGTGTATACAGTATGTTGCGGGCTTTGCAAATAATGGTTAGCAACTACTGGGCACCATCTACGCCAAATTTGTCTTGCGCCATGATCTAGCGGGTAAACAGTTCGTTCCAACCGTCTCACGTACGCTGCGAAGCGCTTGCACGGTATCGTTGTGACAGTGCAAAAATCGCTGCCTTTTGCATACGTTGCCTATAATCTCGGCGCCGCGTACAACGCGAGAAGACACAAAGAGGCGGTCCTCTATAGAGGCTACAGTAAATTGAAGTGGTGCTGGCTTGCAATGCAATTATCTGTTATCTAGGTAAGCTTCGCGGCCCGATTCAGATGCCGGCGCACTCGTAACCTGCGCATTCTCGGCCGACTGCTTGGCCGCAGTCTTGCTGGCAGCGCTAATCAACGGTCAAGCTTTTAGACCGTGTAACGATTGCATATGGAGCAATACCTGGATCTGCTTGCGCCCATTTGGCTTGGTAGCAGATTGAAATCGTTAATTCCTCATAGTCCTAAGCAAAAAGCGCCTTGATGAGAAGTTGATATCGACGTTGATTACAGTGTGCCAGGATGCTGCGGAACTCTAATAAGTTTTCAATGAAATCGCGATTGGTGCCTAGTAAGTCTCGCTTTCAATCTAGTCGCGCTGCCAGCTGATGTGACTTAGAATGCGAGATCGTGCGTACAACGACAGGTGCCAGAGTGCAACGTTAGCAAAACGCCATCAAGGAAGTCATGAGGATGTACGAGAGAGAATAGATCGAGTAGCCCGGAATGCTTTTAGCAACTTATCGTCGTACATGCATTTGATGTGGCTTTTGGGCCTGCTCAATCTGCTTGAGTAATAAGTTTAGCAAAAATTAAACATAATATAGATTGTTGCTATCGCTACGGATTTGGTTTTTCTATTTTCAAGGATTTGCTGGTTGACGCGGGTTTTCGTCATCGAAGCACTGCCTTGGCCTTGCGACGTGGCAGGCTCTGAGTGTTTCACCGCACACCTTGCCGGATAGCAGGCAAGGTTTGTCTCTCTAACTCGTTGTCAGATAGAGGAAAATTCCGAAAATCGGGCATGAGTGATATACTCGAACTCCACCTTGAAGGCAGACTATGAAGCTACAGGAGCGTATGCTGCGGTCGATCAGGCAACGAACTGGAAACGTTGTCATCCGCGCGGAACTTGCGCGGATGGGTAGCGCATCGCAGGTGACAGAAGCTCTCAAAGCTCTCCAGGAAAAGGGAGTGCTCGTGCGCATTGGAACGGGCGTGTATGCCAAGACGCGCAAGAGTTCTGTTACCGGCGCCATCATCCCCGCCGGCAGTCTCGAGACTCTGGCCATTGAAACCCTGAATAAACTGGGCGTCCAGACCATGCCCGGCAAGGCTGCCGCGGCATACAACGCTGGCACGACGACCCAGCTTCCTGGAACGTTTGTCGCGAACACCGGCCGCCGCCGAATCACCAGAAAAATAGTGGTAGGAGGTCGAAAGGTGACGTATGAGAACGATTACGGACGCGCAGAAACAAACGCTTGAAGACCTCTCGGCACAAGGCCTTCTCCTGGGCCTCCCTGTTCAGACCGCCGAAAAAGACATCCACATCACCGAGTTGCTCAAGGGACTGAGCACGCTCCAGGTCCACCATGACCTGTTCAGCGACCTAGATACTCGCAAGGAACCTGTGCGGCACGACGAGGGAATCCAGCTCGTCTTCGCGGGCGGCACCTGTCTGTCCAAGGCCCATCGGCTCATCAATCGAATGTCGGAAGATATTGATATCAAAGTGCTTCTCGCGCCAACCACCAAGCCTTTGAAAAAGGGCCGTGGCGACCGCATGCGTCTCAAGGCGTTACACGAGCTCATCCCCAAGCTCCTCGAAGAGCTTGGTTTCCCGTTGCTCGAATATGGAGAAGGGGTGGACAATCCACGCATCCGCGATGCGCACCGCTATTACGTCGTCGGTGCCGGCTATCAGACAGCTTATGCTGAATTCCCGAGCCTTCGGCCGGAACTCAAGCTCGAGCTCATCCAACGACAACCGCTCCTTCCTTTGGAGCGCCGGGAGTTCGGTTACCTTCATGAGGCCTTGGCGAGATTGCCAGCGACTACGGCGCTGAACATCGACTGCATTTCAGTGGCGGAGACGGCCGCTGAGAAAGTTGTTTCCCTGCTGCGGCGCTGCGCTTACAAGTGGGGCGGCCACCAAAACAAAGGGGAGATGGACCCAGCACTTGTTCGACATGTCTACGATGTCGCATGCATCGCTGAGCTATCGCCTGACTCGCTCCGGGCGGCACGCGAAATCTTTCCACTGCTGGTGAATAACGATCGCGAAGAGTTCAGAGGTCAAAACCCAGACTTTGATGCCGACCCTGTCGCGGTTCTTACGCGAACCCTCAGCGCAGCGAAGAGCAATGGTGAACTGAAAGACCGTTACACACGCAATTTGATGCCGCTGGTGTATGACATGGATCCCCCCTCTTTTGAGCAGTCGTTTGCCTCCTTCGAAGCCGTCGCGCAGGATTTCCTGGCTGAGTGTAGGTGAATTCTATGAACATCAGCCGCACCGAGCTGGGAAGTTAAAAATATGCTTCTTGTTTCGCATGAGTCACATTCCTAATCTCGTCGCATCCGACTCAATGCGCACTCGTGCCATTTTTGCGGCTGGCAGGAGCAGGCATTAGGATGCCGCAACAAAATTGGAATGGTCTTGCGCACGCCAAGCCTTGTATCTATAGGCGCAATCACGTGGAGCTCCATTGAAGTGGAGTCTTGTCCAACCATGTTGGCCGCTTTTCGCCTTCCTTCACATCAAGGGGGCCCCGTTCACTGCTGCCCCAAGCGAGCACGTGGGCGTAAGCGATCTGCAGCATGAGAGCTTCTGACTCCGCTGGTGAAATCCGGAGTTCAGCGTAAGTGTTTCCCTTCTCGCCAAAGCGAGCACGTACCGACAGATCCCGGTAACCTGGAACATTCCCATAACAGTGCAACGTCGCCGGGAAGGTTCCACCATCGTGCAATGGCGCTGGCGCCCCTTTGGGAAGCGTTGCGCGTTGAGCATCTTCGCGCACTCTTTCTATGTCCTCTATCTCCCAGAAATTGGCCAATTTCTCAAAGCCAGGACCGCCATCGTCAATATAGAGGTGAAGCTCTTGGCGTGCTACACGGGCATCCATGCGCAGCACCGCCATGCAATCTTCGAACAACGAGTCGTCGATTGCGCGCAGATCTGTGAGGTCAAGCGGAAAGCGCTGACCGTTGTAGAGGCTCAGCAGGAAACGAGCGACGTAGCGAGACTGCCCCGAATCACGGTTGCTCGCCGCGAAGAGACGCCGCAAAGCCGCCTCTCCCCGTGTCTCGATGATGTCTTTTTTCATGGAAGGCCCTTCTGTACCCCCGTCCAGCATCATCGACAAAATGTGCTCGCAGTACCAGCGAAATGTGAACAAACAACGCCGTGTTTAGAGACGGATGCAGGAGCGATCAACCTTTACTTCGCCCTGATTCACGCTGCGTTCCAAGCGCGAGCATGAATACGGCATGGATCCTCGGCCAGGTGGCGGTAGAACGCCATATTCTACGCGGACGTTCTGCCGATCAAAGCACTCGCTTTTTGTTGCCGCATTAACCTTTATCTACGCGCACACTCTTTGCCCGGCTAGGCTTGGTATATCAAGCCAGTTGAAGTTGGCACATATGGTCTCCGCTGCGCGGCAGATCTGCCGATCGCCTAAGGAGGCGGGCAACGATACTTGGCATAGCGTAGCGGAGACCCTGCTAGTAAGGCTCCTTCTTATTTGGCCAGCAACGATTCCGGATCGGTACCCGACTCAAGTGCTGCCTTGAACCACGCGGGACGAGGCCCGCGGCCGCCCCAAACATTGCCAGCTTGATCCCGATACTTCGGTTGCGCGCTCAAAGCTTTCGTTGTGCCCGCAGGCCGCCCGCGTCCAGCAACGCCCGCGGGCTTTGCCGAGGCAGCGCGTCGTGTGCGCCCTACCCCCAACTCGGCGGCCGAGAAACCATACACAGCGATAGCTTCCTTTATCCTCGCAAGGACTTCATTCGCTTCCTGCTGACGCAACTGACTCGCCTCTTTTTGGAGTTGCTCGATCTGCTTCTGCACCTCTCTAAAAGTTTTATTTGCCATTGAACATCCCCAAAGTTGAAAGTGTGAGGATACCCGATTGGGTATTTCATGGCGCCAAAAACTTCGTTCACCCGCAAGCTAACGCCCGTGAACAAGCAATGTGCTACAGCGACTTCTCGTTTGGGTAGGAACACGCACTTGGGGTCCGGATCCTAGACGACCCTCTCCCGCATCGGTTTCAACTTACTGCTTGCGAGAACTTCCTCCTAGCACGCGATGGGGTAGAGCTGCCAACAAGAACCGTCATAGGGTTAGAAAAGCGCGTCGCTCGCGCGGCGATTCGCGTACTACTTGACAGCAGGCAAGCACCAGCAAAATATGCACTAACGGCATTGCGTTCGTTCCTAACTCGATAGCCACCAGAACTTACGACGCCACAACTCTGGCCGTTAGTGTATTTTGTTTGTTTCGCATCGGACTTATCCGTTCGCGAGATCCGTGTGACTCAGGCAACGCCTGGATCGGTGGCATGCCGCGAGCGTGCCTCTGTTGCCGGCTGGAGAGTGCAACTTTGCGCGAGAGCTCAGACGTCCCCATCCGGTCCTGCTAGCTCTTGGGCCGCCGGCGCAAGATTGGCAAGTATTTGCTGACGCTTTACGAGCATATTCCTACCGGCACAAGGGCTGCAAAGTACGTGTAGAGCATGGCAACCCCCCTCTCCAACAGCAAGAAGATTCGATCTGAGAGCTCGAACCCGCCTCAACGCAACACAGCTTGCTGCCGAGAGACCTTTGAGAGCCCGCATCGACTCAATATGCCCCCTGAGCGCTGCGTAACGGGAGGCCGCAGAAGAACTGCTCAGAAGCGAGATTTGAACCGCATAATTTGCTGCGCGTGCTCTCGAGGGCCGCCCATGCCAGAGCCAGCTGACACTCGAGGGCGCCGCCGCTTCGTCTGATCGGTGTAGATCTATTGGTCTCAGCGACGACCGGAGGCTATTCTTGACGGCCCGTCTCTATGCCGGCGACTTCAGTCCGCGCGCGAACATTCAACCACCCTGCCGGCATCTCGCAGGACGCCTGCGGGGGCAAGCCATTCAGACCCGTGGTGTTGATGAGATCGTTTTCCACTTTTTTCCCTCTTCCACCCTAAATCGACCCAAGCCGTCGGCCGTGGGCCCTACACTCCCCATACTCTTTTTGACTACAAATGGCACGCACACACAAAACCTATCTTCAACTGCGCGACGAGATCGCAGCCCTGCAACGTACTGCCGCCGAGCTTTTGACAGCCGAGAAGGACAACGCGATCGCCAAGATCGATTCCCTGATTGCTGCATACAACATTGCACCGTCGGAGCTGACCTTTGCACGTCGCAACTCCACGCCTCTAAGCACGAGTAAGACCACAGGCCGTGCACCTAAGAAAGCGAGCGTTCAGTTTCAAGACGCCGCCGGCAATACGTGGGGCGGGCGTGGACCACGTCCGATCTGGCTAAAGCAAGCTTTGAAGAAGCGCGGCGCACGCATCGAGGACTTTGCAATCGCGTCATCGCGTAAAGCACCCGCCTCCAGCCAACCCACCAATGGCTCGACGGACCGCCCTCCTGTCAAGATCAACGCCAAGCCAACTGCTGCAACCCCTCTAGCCAAGAAGATCTCCGAAGCCAGCAAGGTCAGCACGCCGGAAAGTGTCCCCTTAAGCGGCAAGTCTTCTGCGACCAAAGATCGTGTAACACCAAAGAGGCTTGCAGCAGCGAAATCAGCCGACTCCACAAGGCAGTCGCAGAAAAAGCCCGCGGCAGCTTCTAAAACTGCGTCTGATTTCAGTGCTCCTGCGACGTCCAAGAAGAGGTCGGTTGCACCAGAGCCTCCCGTTCCCGAGCGTCGAAGCGCCGAGGAGGCTGCGTCGCCAGGTTCAAAGAAAGCGATAACGAACAGACCGGCAGCGGTAACGAAAGAGTCGCCGAGCACCACCAAGGTTGCGTCCAAAGCGGCGCCTACATCGGCTCGTACAAAGATAGCTCGCAATGCTGCCGCTAGCGCCTCGAAGGCCACGGTTGGACACAAACAACTGAAGGCGTCAGCCAAGAAGGCTGGCAAATCAGGCAAAGCAACCGCTGCGACGGAACGTCAAGACGAATCGCAGCTTTCTCTGCCTATCCAAATGGAACCGTCGACCACTGCCCCTCATGTTGCAAGTTCGCAGACGACATCCACTCCGGGCATGGAATGAGTGAACCGTCGCCTCTGCGCTAACGCAAGCTCGGCCGCTTTCACGAGGGCACGCGGCCGCACCTTTCTAAAGGGAGCCGCTTTGAGGAGCCATAAAGCGGGATAGGCAAGCGAAGCCGCCACGACTCGACAAGTAGGTGCCAGTTCGTCGTGGCGGTTCGGAAGTTACAAAGGGAGCTGCAGCCCCCTGAGAAATCCCTTGTCTAAAGTCGCGCACGGCACGCGCGGCGAACATCCGCTTCAGCGAAGCGGTATCTTTTTTCCGTCTTTGTATTCGTACAGCGTGCTAGCCGCATTCTTTAATTCGCCGTTCGGCTCGAATTGGATATGCGCCGTGATCCCCTGAAAGTCCGTTCGTGGCAGCGCTTTTACGTATTCTTCTGGATCCACCGAGTTAGCACGCTTCATCGCATCGACCAAAACAAAAGTCGCATCGTAGGTGTATGGGCTATAAGCCTGGAACTGGCCGGGATACTTCGCATCGTAGCGAGCTTTCCAACCGGCCCCTTGTGGCATCCTGTCGATTGGCGAGCCGCCCTCGGCACACACCACATGGCCGAGCGCCCTGACACCGCCGGCCAGCTTGGACAGCTCATTGGTGCAGATGC
>Ga0160430_100971_pt1 | contig 12368 bp, 9 predicted proteins | sample HID1971I_E0MG_FD_108274 | JGI IMG/M metagenome (GOLD analysis project Ga0160430, IMG submission 108274) | Enriched millipede-associated microbial communities from UW Madison campus, WI, USA - HID1971I_E0 MG | ecosystem: Host-associated > Arthropoda: Insects > Digestive system > Unclassified ...
ACCCAGGCCGCCGCGCCCGAGGTGGCGCGCCGCCTGCCCGATGCGCCGGTGCTGCGCCAGGCCCGGCTCGAGGTCGAGCGCCGGCGCGCGCTGTCCGAGCTGGAGCGCGCCAGGCGCATTCCCGACGTGACCGTGTCGCTGGGCGCCAAGCGCGTGCCGGCTTCAGAGGCCGAGGGCGGTGCCGGCGGTTCGCGCCGTGACCAGGTGGTGCTGGGCCTGTCGGTGCCGCTGCCGATCTTCGACACCAACCGCGGCAACCTCGCCGAGGCCCTGAGCCGCGAGGAGAAGGCGCGCGACGAACTCGCCGCGGCCGAGCTACAGCTGGGCGCCGACCTGGCGCAGGCGAGCGAACGGCTGCGCTCGGCGCGCGCCACCGCCCAGACCCTGCAGCGCGACGCGCTGCCCGGCGCGGCCGAGGCCTGGCGCGCGGCCACCAAGGGCTTCGAGCTCGGCAAGTTCAGCTTCCTCGAGGCGCTCGATGCGCAGCGCACCCTGTTCCAGGTGCGCGCGCAGTACCTGCTGGCGCTGGCCGAGGCGCACCGCGCCGCGGGCGAGCTCGACCGGCTGCTCGGCACCGAGGGCCTGGCCGACGACCTCGCCACACCGGCCCCCATGGCCACCACTCCGTCTTCCGCTTCTTCCGCTGTCACCCGCTGAGGTTTTTCATGAGCATCGAACAAGAACGCAAGAGCCCCACGTCCGCGGTGGGCCGCAAGCAATGGATCGCGATCGCCATCGTGCTGGCCGCGGGGCTGGGCATCGGCGCGCTGATCCTGCGCGGCGAGCCCGGCAAGTCCGGTGGCGGCGGCCATGCCGAATCGGCCGCGCATGCCGACGAGGAGCACCACGAGAAGAGCGGCAAGGAAGCCGCGGGCCACGGCCATGACCACGCGCATGCGAAGGGCCATGCCGATGGCGAGCACCACGAGGAGGAAGGAGGCAAGGGCGAGAAGAAGGCCGGCGACGACGGCCACGGGCACGGGGCCAAGGAGGAGGCCAAGGGTGAAGAGAAGGCCGAACCCAAGGCCGCCGCCGGCGGCCACGAAGACGAGGACCGCAGGATCGCCTTCACCGAGGCCCAGATCCAGGCCGCCGGCATCGCGATCGAGACCACCGGCCCCGCGAACATCCGCACCGCGCTGCAGCTGCCGGGCGAGATCCGCTTCAACGAGGACCGCACGGCGCACGTGGTGCCGCGCGTGCCGGGCGTGGTCGACAGCGTGCCCGCCAACCTCGGGCAGGAGGTCAAGCGCGGCCAGGTGCTGGCGGTGATCTCGAGCCCGGCGCTGTCGGAGCTGCGCAGCGAGCTGCAGTCGGCGCAGCGCCGGCTCGAGCTGGCGCGCAGCACCCACGAGCGCGAGAAGAAGCTGTGGGAGGAGAAGATCTCGCCGCAGCAGGACTACCTGCAGGCGCAGCAGGCGATGCAGGAGGCGCAGATCGCGGTTGCCAACGCGAACCAGAAGCTGCTGGCGCTCGGCGCCGTGCCGGGTTCGGGCGGCGGCGCGCTGGGCCGCTACGAGCTGCGCGCGCCCTTCGACGGGCTGGTGGTCGAGAAGCACATCTCGCTCGGCGAATCGGTCAAGGAGGACGCCAACGTCTTCACCGTCTCCGACCTCTCCACCGTCTGGGCCGAGATCAGCGTGCCCGCGCAGCACCTGCCGCTGGTGCGCACCGGCGAGACGGTCAACATCCGCTCCACCGCCTTCGACCAGGTGGCGCAGGGCAAGGTCTCGTACGTGGGCGCGCTGCTCGGCGCGCAGACGCGCACCGCGACCGCGCGCGTGACGCTGGCCAACCCGCAGCGCGTGTGGCGCCCGGGGCTGTTCGTCAACGTCGAGCTGGTGGCCTCCGAACTGCAGGCGCCGGTCACGGTATCGGCCGAGGCGGTGCAGAGCGTGGAGGACAAGCCCACCGTGTTCCTGCGCGTGCCCGGCGGCTTCATGCCGCAGGCCGTGCAGACCGGTCGCAGCGACGGCCGGCGCATCGAGATCACCGGCGGCCTGAAGCCGGACCAGCCCTATGCCGCCGCGGGCAGCTTCGTCGTCAAGTCGCAGCAGGGCAAGGCCTCCGCGACCCACACCCACTGAGGGCGCACGATGTTCGAACGTGTGATCCGATTCGCCATCGAGCAGCGCTGGCTGGTGCTTCTCGCGGTGCTGGGCATGGCCGCGCTCGGCGTGTTCAGCTACCAGAAGCTGCCCATCGACGCGGTGCCCGACATCACCAACGTGCAGGTGCAGATCAACACCGCCGCGCCGGGCTACTCGCCGCTCGAGACCGAGCAGCGCGTGACCTATCCGATCGAGACCGTGATGGCCGGCCTGCCGGGCCTGCAGCAGAAGCGCTCGCTGTCGCGCTACGGCCTGTCGCAGGTGACGGTGATCTTCAAGGACGGCACCGACATCTACTTCGCGCGCCAGCTCGTCAACGAGCGCATCCAGTCGGCGCGCGAGAAGATGCCCGAAGGGATCTCGCCGGTGGTGGGGCCGATCTCCACCGGCCTGGGCGAGATCTACCTCTGGACCGTGGAGACGGAGGAGGGCGCGAAGCGGCCCGACGGCCAGCCCTACACCTCCACCGATCTGCGCGAGATCCAGGACTGGATCATCAAGCCGCAGCTGCGCAACGTGCCGGGCGTGACCGAGATCAACTCCATCGGCGGCTACGCCAAGGAATTCCAGATCGCGCCCGATCCCGCCAAGCTGCTCGCGCACGGCCTCACGATGACCGACATCGTGACCGCGCTCGAGCGCAACAACGCCAACGTGGGCGCGGGCTACATCGAGAAGCGCGGCGAGCAGTACCTGATCCGCGCGCCGGGCCAGGTGAAGTCGGCCGAGGACATCGGCAACGTGATCCTCGGCAACGCGCAGGGCGTGCCGCTGCGCGTGTCCGACGTGGCGCAGGTCGGCATCGGCCAGGAGCTGCGCACGGGCGCGGCCACCGACAACGGCCGCGAGGTGGTGCTCGGCACGGTGTTCATGCTGATCGGCGAGAACAGCCGCAGCGTCTCGCAGGCGGTCGACCGCAAGATGCAGGAGATCAACCGCACGCTGCCCGAGGGCGTGAAGGCGGTGACGGTGTACGACCGCACGGTGCTGGTCGACAAGGCCATCGCCACGGTGAAGAAGAACCTGCTCGAGGGCGCGGTGCTGGTGATCGCGATCCTGTTCCTGTTCCTCGGCAACATCCGCGCGGCCATCATCACCGCGCTGGTGATCCCGCTGTCGATGCTGTTCACCTTCACCGGCATGGTGAACCAGCGCATCAGCGCCAACCTCATGAGCCTGGGCGCGCTCGACTTCGGCATCATCATCGACGGCGCGGTGGTGATCGTGGAGAACTGCGTGCGACGCCTGGCCCATGCGCAGGCCCACAAGGGCCGGCCGCTCACGCGCAGCGAGCGCTTCCACGAGGTCTTCGCGGCCTCGCAGGAGGCGCGCCGGCCGCTCTTGTTCGGCCAGCTGATCATCATGATCGTGTACCTGCCGATCTTCGCGCTCACCGGCGTCGAGGGAAAGCTGTTCCACCCGATGGCCTTCACGGTGGTGATCGCGCTCCTGGGCGCGATGATCCTGTCGATCACCTTCATCCCGGCGGCCGTGGCGCTGTTCATCGGCAGCAAGGTCGGCGAGAAGGAGAACCGGCTGATGACCTGGGCGCGCCGCGCCTACGAGCCGCTCTTGGCGCGCGTGATGAACGCCAAGCCGCTGGTGATCACGCTGGCCTCGGTGGCGGTGGTGCTCTCGGGCCTGCTGGCCACGCGCCTGGGCACGGAGTTCGTGCCCAGCCTCAGCGAGGGCGACTTCGCGATCCAGGCGCTGCGCATCCCGGGCACCAGCCTCACGCAGTCGGTCGAGATGCAGCAGCAGCTCGAGCGCACGCTGAAGGCCAAGTTCCCCGAGATCGAGCGCGTGTTCGCGCGCACCGGCACGGCCGAGATCGCTTCCGACCCGATGCCGCCGAACATCTCCGACGGCTACATCATGCTCAAGCCCGAGAGCGAATGGCCCACGCCCCGGCGCAGCCGCGCCGAACTGCTGGTGGCGGTGCAGGAGGAGGTCGAGCAGCTGCCGGGCAACAACTACGAGTTCTCGCAGCCGATCCAGCTGCGCTTCAACGAGCTGATCTCGGGCGTGCGCAGCGACGTGGCGGTGAAGATCTTCGGCGACGACATGGCGGTGCTCGAGAAGACCGCCGCGCAGGTGGCCGGCGTGCTCAACGGCATCGGCGGTGCGGCCGAGGTCAAGGTCGAGCAGACCACGGGCCTGCCGATGCTCACGGTGGAGATCGACCGCGGCAAGACCGCGCGCTACGGCCTCAACGTGGGCGACGTGCAGGACGCGGTCTCGATCGCGGTCGGCGGCCGCGAGGCCGGCACCCTGTTCGACGGCGACCGGCGCTTCGGCATCGTGGTGCGCCTGCCCGAGAACCTGCGCACCGACCTGGAGGCGATCCAGCGGCTGCCGATCGCGCTGCCGCGCGGCACGGCGGCGCCCGCGGGCATCGCCGGCGGCACGGTGCAGGGCGCCACCGGCGCCGCGCCCGAGGGCCAGCGGCTGAGCTTCATCCCGCTCGGCGAGGTCGCCACCTTGTCGCTCGCGCCCGGTCCCAACCAGGTCAGCCGCGAGGACGGCAAGCGCCGCATCGTGGTCAGCGCCAACGTGCGCGGGCGCGACCTCGGCTCCTTCGTCGCCGAGGCCGAGCAGGCAATGCAGTCGGTGCGCATTCCCGTGGGCTACTGGACCGACTGGGGCGGCCAGTACGAGAACCTCGAGTCGGCCACCCAGCGGTTGCAGATCGTGGTGCCGGTGTCGCTGCTCCTGGTGTTCGTGCTGCTGTTCGCGATGTTCGGCAACCTCAAGGACGGCCTGCTGGTCTTCACCGGCATCCCGTTCGCGCTCACCGGCGGCATCGTGGCGCTGTGGCTGCGCGACATCCCGCTGTCGATCTCGGCCGCGGTGGGCTTCATCGCGCTGTCGGGCGTGGCGGTGCTCAACGGGCTGGTGATGCTGTCGTTCATCCGCAACCTGCGCGAGGGCGGCCTGCCGCTCGACGCCGCGATCCGCGAGGGCGCGCTGACGCGGCTGCGGCCGGTGCTGATGACCGCGCTGGTGGCCTCGCTGGGCTTCGTGCCGATGGCCATCGCCACCGGCACCGGCGCCGAGGTGCAGCGGCCGTTGGCCACGGTGGTGATCGGCGGGATCCTGTCCTCGACCGCGCTCACGCTGCTGGTGCTGCCGCTGCTCTACCGGATCGCGCACCGGCGCGACGAGGACGAGACCGAGGAGGAGATCCGCGAACGGCAGCAGGGCGCGCCCATCGACCCCGAACCGCAGGCATCCCATGGCCCATGAGCATTCGCACGGCGCGGGCGCCAACGAGAAGGCGCTGCGCTGGGCCTTGCTGCTGACCTCGGCCTACCTCGTGGCGGAGGTGGTCGGCGGGCTGGTCTCGGGCAGCCTCGCGCTGCTGTCCGATGCCGCCCACATGTTCACCGACACGGTGGCGCTGGCGATCTCGCTGGCCGCCATCCGCATCGGCAAGCGGCCCGCCGACCGGCGCCGCACCTTCGGCTACCACCGCTTCGAGATCCTCACGGCGCTGCTCAACGCGGTGCTGCTGTTCCTGGTGGCGCTCTACGTGCTGTACGAGGCCTGGCGGCGCATCGCGGCGCCGGCCGAGATCCAGTCGACCCTGATGCTGCTGGTGGCCGCGGGCGGGCTGGTCGTCAACCTGATCGGCATGCGCCTGCTGGCCGGCGGCAAGGACAGGAGCCTCAACGTCAAGGGCGCCTACCTCGAGGTCTGGGCCGACATGCTGGGCTCGGTGGGCGTGATCGTCGGCGCCCTGTTGATCCGCTTCACCGGCTGGGCCTGGGTCGATTCGCTGATCGCGGTGGCCATCGGCCTGTGGGTGCTGCCGCGCACCTGGCGCCTGCTGCGCGAGAGCCTCAACGTGCTGCTCGAGGGCGTGCCTGACGAGGTCGACCTGCCCGAGGTCGAGCGCGCGCTGCGCGCGAGCGAGGGCGTGGCCAGCCTGCACGACCTGCACGTGTGGGCGCTGTCCAGCGGCAAGGTGAGCCTCAGCGTGCACGTGGTGAGCGCGTCCGGGGTCGACGACCTCGCGCCGCTGGTGCAGCGGCTGCGCGCGCTGCTGGCCGAGCGCTTCGACATCCACCATTCGACCGTGCAGGCCGAGCGCGTGCCCTGCGAACAGGCGGGGGCGACGCACGGCTTCGGAAGCTGATCGGTTCGCGCCTGGCGGATGGCGCACAATCCGCCGCGAATCACAGCACACAGGACCGATGAGCCGCAGCCACCGCCAGTCTTATTCGCCCGCCATCGAGGCCGCCGCCCGCGCGCCGCGCCGCCGCAAGGCCAGCCCATCCGCGCATTCGCCGATGGCCTTCGACGCGGCAGCGGCGCCCGCGGATTCCGCGCCTCCCCAGAGAACCTGGCGCTCGACGCTGGTCGGCGCCGCCATCGGCTTCGGCATCGTGCTGGCGCTGGCCATGCAATGGCTCATGACCTGGCAGCTCGACAACGCACAACAGCGCCGCGAGCAGCAGAAGCAGTGGCGCGCGGCCGCCTCGCGCTGCTACGAGCAGGCGTCGAATGCCGCGGTGCAGGCCTGCCTCAAGGAGGTCGAGGCCCGGAGCGCGGCGGCCCAGCCCTGAAGCTTCAGCGCGCGGGCCGGATCGCCGACTTGGGCCGGAAGGCCTTGCAGACCGAATCGTCGGTCTCGAGGTAGGGCCCGCCGATCAGGTCGATGCAGTAGGGCACGGCCGCGAAGATGCCGGGCACGAGCTGCTGGCCCTCGGCGTCCTTCAGGCCCTCGAGCGTTTCCGCGATCGACTTGGGCTGGCCCGGCAGGTTGATGATCAGGCTCCGGTCGCGGATCACCGCGACCTGGCGCGAGAGGATCGCGGTCGGCACGAAGCGCAGGCTGATCTGGCGCATCTGCTCGCCGAAGCCCGGCATCTCCTTGTGGGCCACGGCCAGCGTGGCCTCGGGCGTCACGTCGCGCAGCGCGGGGCCGGTGCCGCCGGTGGTCAGCACCAGCGAGCAGCCGGCGTCGACCAGCTCGATCAGCGCGGCGCTGATGCCGGGGGCTTCGTCGGGGATCAGCCGGGGCTCGAAGTCGATCGGATTGCGGAGCGCGCGGCGCAGCCAGTCCTGCAGCGCGGGCAGGCCCTTGTCCTCATAGGCGCCGCTGGAGGCGCGGTCGCTGATCGAGACGATGCCGATGCGTACTGGATCGGGTCCGCTCATGCATCTTCCTCCCGGCCCTGTTCCGCCGCCGCCGCCGCATGGTCGTCGCCGCCATGCACCGCGAGCTGCTCGCGCACGAGCTGGAACACCTCGCGGTAGGCCTTGCCCTGGCGCGGCGCCTCGCCGGCCGGGCCGGCCTTGATGTCCTTGCGCGCCTGGCGCACGAGGGCGCGCAGCTGCTGGGCATCGGTGGCCGGGTGGGTCTCGATCCAGCCGCCGAGCGCATCGTCGTCGGCGATCAGGCGGTCGCGCCAGCGCTCGGCTTCGTGCAGCAGCGCGGTCTCGGCGGCCGGGCCGCTGGACTGCTCGGCCAGCGCGGCGCGGATCGCCTCGATGGTGGGCTCGTCGAGCTTGCGCATCAGCTTGCCGATGAACTGCATCTGGCGGCGCTTGCCCTCGAAATTGGTGATGCGTTTGGCCTCGCGGATCGCCTCGACCAGCTTCTCGTCGAGCGGCAGCGCGTCGAACAGCGCGGCGCGCAGGGTCATCAGCTCCTCGCCGAGCTTCTGCAGTTCGGCGCTCTCGCGCTTGAGGTCGGTGCGGCTGGCGTCATCGGTGCCCTTGAGCTCGCGCTTGAGCTCCAGGTCGAGTTCGCTGCCTTCGGCGACGAACTGGCCGCGGACGAAGTAGCCTTTTTTGGGTTTGCGGGACATGGGGATGGATTCTGTGCCGCGCCGCGCGGCGGTGCAACGCGGCGGGAGCGAGGGGAAAACGCTGCCAAACGGGAAACGGGGGGCGCAAGTATCATAGCCACCCACATGACGACCTCTTCCTCGCGCGCCGACTCCGGCTTCGCCTACAGCCGCTCCTTCTTCGAAAACCTGGTCGATTCGGCCCTGGCCCACGCCAAGAAGCTGGGGGCCACCAATGCGGGTGCCGAAGCCTCCGAAGGCTGTGGCCTCAGCGTCTCGGTGCGCAAGGGCGAACTCGAGAACGTCGAGCGCAACCGCGACAAGTCGCTGGGCATCACCGTCTACGTCGGCCACCGGCGCGGCAATGCCAGCACCTCCGACTTCTCCGAGGCGGCCATCGCGCAGACCGTGCAGGCGGCCTACGACATCGCGCGCTTCACGGCCGAGGACCCGGTCAGCGGCCTGCCCGACGAAGCCGACATCGCCAAGGAGCATCCCGACCTCGACCTGTTCCACCCCTGGGAGGTCACGAGCGAGCAGGCCGCCAAGCTGGCGCTCGAATGCGAGGCGGCGGCGCTGTCGACCGACAAGCGCATCACCAACAGCGAAGGTGCCGGCGTCTCGGCCCAGCAGAGCCACTTCTTCAGCGCCCACACCCACGGTTTCCGCGGCGGCTACGCGAGTTCGCGCCATTCGATCTCGGTGGCGCCGATCGCCGGCAAGGGCGACAACATGCAGCGCGACGCCTGGTACAGCTCGATGCGCTCGGCCGACGAGCTCGCGAGCCCGCAGGCCGTGGGCCGCTATGCCGCAGAGCGCGCGCTGAGCCGGCTGAAGTCGCGCAAGATCAAGACGGTGGAATGCCCGGTGCTGTTCGAGTCGCCGCTGGCCGCGGGCCTGCTCGGCGGGCTGGTGCAGGCCACCAGCGGCGGCGCGCTCTACCGCAAGAGCACCTTCCTGCTCGACTCGCTCGGCAAGCCCGTGCTGCCCTCGCACGTCGACGTGAGCGAAGACCCGCACGTGCTGCGCGGCAAGGGCAGCTCGCCCTTCGACGACGAGGGCGTGGTCACGCGGGCGCGCAAGGTGGTCGACGCGGGCCGGCTCGAGGGCTACTTCCTCTCGACCTACTCGGCGCGCAAGCTCGGCATGAAGACCACGGGTAACGCCGGCGGCTCGCACAACCTGGTGCTGAGCTCGCGCCTCACGCAGGCCGGCGACGACCTCGACGCGATGCTGCAGAAGCTGGGCACCGGCCTGTTCGTCATCGAGCTGATGGGGCAGGGCGTGAACTACGTGACCGGCGACTACTCGCGCGGCGCCAGCGGCTTCTGGGTCGAGAAGGGCCGCATCGCGTTCCCGGTGGAGGAGATCACCATCGCCGGCAACCTCAAGGACATGCTGATGGGGATTGAAGCCATCGGGGCCGATGCTTACACTTTCGGCGCCAAGACGACGGGCTCGCTGCTGGTCAACCGCATGAAGGTCGCCGGCGCCTGATCCCCCGGGGAAAGGGCGCCGCGGTCGCGGCATCCGGTTGGCGGCCCTGATTCCAGGGAGACAACGAACGATGAACCGACCCCAGCGCGCCGCCCGCAAACCCGAACTCGAACACGAACTGCTGCGCGACCCGCGCCTGGGCTTCGAGCCCGCGGGCGGCGGCACCGTGCGCTGCCTGCAGCACGGCGTGCCCTGGCCCTTCGACTGCTGGCACTACCACGACGAGTACGAGCTGCAGATCATCAACCGCACCACCGGCCAGGCCTTCGTGGGCAACCACATCGGCCGCTTCGAGCCCGGCTACGTGGCGCTGGTGGGTTCGCGGCTGCCGCACACCTGGATCTCCGACGACGTTCCCGCCGAGGGCATCGCCGACCGCAGCATGGTGATCCACTTCCGCGAGGAGCCGCTGCGCAAGGGCTCGGCGCTGTTCCCCGAGATCGACGCGGTGCTGCCGATGCTCGACCGCGCGCGCCGCGGCATCGAGTTCTTCGGCATCGGCGAAGTGGCGCGCGAGCGCTTCCAGCGCGTGCAGGCGCACGAGGGCATGGCGCGGCTGGCGGAGTTCATCGGCCTGCTGCACGAGCTCGCGCGCTGGGAGGACTGGCGCCTGATCTCGAGCGAGGACGAGCCCTCCGACGGCGACCCCGCCACCAGCACGCGCATGCGCCGCGTGCTCGACCACCTCGACGAGCACCTGGCCGAGGAGATCTCGCTGGCCTCGGTCAGCGCCATCGCGAACATGGCCGAGAGCAGCTTCTCGCGCTACTTCCACCGCCAGATGAGCAGCACCTTCACCGAGTTCGTGACCCGGCTGCGCATTGCCAAGGCCTGCCAGATGCTGCAGACCTCCGACCGCCTGGTCAGCGACATCTGCTACGAGGTCGGCTTCTTCAACATCGCCAACTTCAACCGCCGCTTCCTGCAGCACAAGGGCATGACGCCCAGCGCCTACCGCCAGCAGGCGCAGGAGCGCTTCGGGCTGCGCACGGTCCACTATCCGCCCACGACCCCGGTAAAACCCCAGTCGGCCTGGTCATGAAAGTACCAGTACCCCGTTTGGGGGGTACGCGGCACCGCTGAGCCGCTGCATACGCTTCACCCCGTCCCGTCGCTGTCGCGCCGCCCCCCGAAAAGGGCGCCCGGCACGGCGGGCTTGTTCCCCGGCTTCGGCCGGCGATCCGCAACAAGTTCAACGGAGACAAGCGATGTTCAAGGAATCCGCAGGGAGGCGCGCCCGCGTCCGCACGCTGCTCGTGGCGCTGCTGGCCGCCGGTGCCGCCGGTGCCGCGCTGGCCCAGGGCGCGATGTGCAAGGAGGACGTGCGGGTGCTGGCGCAGCCGCGTGACGGCCTGACCTTGCTCGAAAAGTACAAGGACGAGTTCAAGGCCCTGGCCGGCGCCTCGTTCAGTATCGACAACCTCAACGAGAACGACCGCCGCACCAAGACGCGCGCCGACGCCTCGACCGTGGGCAAGTACCACGTCTACTACGTCGACGAGGCCAACGTGCCGCTGTTCGCGCAGTCGAAGTGGATCGTGCCGCTCGCGAAGTACTACCCGGCCGACTACGACTACGCCGACTTCGATCCGGGACGCCAGAAGGTCGCCACCTATGCGGGCGAGGCCTGGTTCGCGCCGCTGACCGGCGGCGGCGACCTGATGGTCTACCGCAAGGACCTGCTCGAGAAGGCCGGCATCAAGCCGCCGGCCACGCTCGAGGAGTTCGTGGCCGCCGCGAAGAAGCTCAACGATCCGGCCAACGGCGTCTACGGCGTGGCGCTGCGCGGCCAGCGCGGCTCCGGCGCCAACGTGTGGCGCTGGATGCCGTACTTCCGCGGCTATGGCGGCCAGTGGTTCGACGGCGACAAGCCGGTGTTCGACTCGCCCGCCGCGCTCAAGGCCACGCAGACCTACCTCGAGCTCTTCAAGTACTCGGCGCCCGGCACCAAGACCGGCGGCTGGGACGAGGCCACCGGCGCCTTCCTCGCGGGCAAGGTGGCGATGCTGGTCGAGTCGACGCCGCTCGCGGGCAACGCGCTCGATCCCAAGTTGTCGACCGTGATCGGCAAGATCGCCTATGCCACGCCGCCCGCGCCGCTGACCGGCGGCGGCTACGGCCACGGCCTGGCGATCGGCGCCAAGGCCAACAAGAGCGAGGAGGCGAGGAAGTGCGCCGGCCTCTTCGTCGCCTGGGCCACCTCGAAGAAGAACGAGCAGCGCCGCCTCGCCGAGGGCCAGTTCGGCGAACTGAACCGCACCAGCGTGCTGGGCAGCCCCGAGTTCTCCAGGCGCTACGGCGCCGACCTCGGCAAGGCGCTGGCCGACACCGGCAAGCTCACCGCGGTCAACTTCTGGCAGGACCCGGCCTGGCCCGACCTCGGCGACCGCTGGGGGATCATCCTCGAGGAGCTGATCACCGGCTCGCGCACCGACATCCAGGCCGGCCTCGACGAGCTCGACGGCTATGCCAAGCAGCTGATCGCGCGGCGCCGCAAGTGAGCCGCCCGGCCCCGCGTTCCTTGCGAGTCCCGCGATGACCCTTCACAAGACCCGACTGCCGCTCGTCTTCATCGGCCCCGGCCTGCTCGTGCTCGCGGTGCTGGCGCTGGTGCCCACCGTGTTCGCCATCGCCGTGTCGCTGCAGGACCGCGAGCTCGGCCAGTCCGACATCGGCTGGGTGTGGTTCTCCAACTACCTGCAGCTGTTCTCGGACCGGCGCTTCCTCAACGCGGTCGGCGTCTCGCTGACCTGGGAGCTGCTGACCGTGAGCGCCACCATGGGGCTCGCGGTGCTGCTCGGCGTGCTGCTGTTCCAGAGCGCCACGCCGCGCTGGCGCAATGTGCTGTGCATGCTGTTCATCGTGCCGGTGCTGCTGCCGCGCGTGTCGGCCGCCTTCGTCGGGAAGTTCGCCTTCCATCCGCTGTTCGGCCTCTTGACCTGGCCCTACAAGGCGATCACCGGCG
>Ga0160430_100975_pt1 | contig 12322 bp, 5 predicted proteins | sample HID1971I_E0MG_FD_108274 | JGI IMG/M metagenome (GOLD analysis project Ga0160430, IMG submission 108274) | Enriched millipede-associated microbial communities from UW Madison campus, WI, USA - HID1971I_E0 MG | ecosystem: Host-associated > Arthropoda: Insects > Digestive system > Unclassified ...
ATACCACCATTGATAGCTCTCCTCTACAATATCATACCCGAATACTTCATTAATTCCATCGTTCCAAATCACAGCTCCCGTAAGCAAATTATAATCCCAGATGACATCGCTGGTCGCCTTTGATACCGCATTATAACGGTCCAGGTGCTCTTTTATTTTTAATTCATGCTCCATCCGCTGAGTTACATCCCGCAAAGCGCCAATCATCCGCGTAGCCGTCCCTTTCTCATTTCTTAAAATATATCCCTTATCTATAACGAAAGCATAATCGCCATCTGACTTTAAAAGCCGGTATTCAGCCGACCAACGGGTCACGTTAGAATCTTTCAATGCGATGTACAAAGACTCAGATACGGGCTGAATATCTTCACGATGAATCAATGCCTCCCATCTTTTCAAAGAAAATTCTTTCTCACCTGTCGGATACCCAAAAACCCTTGAAAAAGCTTCACCCCATTCTATATGATCGATGAGGATATCCCAGTCATATATAGCATCATTGGTTACCTTATTTACATACGCGTACCGTTCATTACTCAATTTAAGTGCTTTCTCCGCCTGCTCCTGCTTTTCTTCTATTTTTTTACTTTCCGTGATGTCCAGGCAGGCACCAATCATTTTTACAGGTATCCCATTCTCACACTTTAATTTACCCCAGGATTTCAGGTACCTCACTTCACCGTCCGGTCTGATGATCCGCTCTTCAAACTCGGTATCCATATGCGTATGTAATACCTCCTGAATTTTATCGTAAACCATTTCCCTGTCGTCAGGATGTAATAGCTCCTGGTAGCTCTCAAAAGTGGCTTTAAAATCTTGCTTATTTAACCCATAAATCGCAAATAATGAATCAGACCAGGTCACAATATCGTTTTGGATATCCCAGGACCAGTTGCCGAAATGCGCAAGCTCTTGCCCCTGTAACATGAGTAACGTGGTTTCCTTCAAAGCTTCCGCATATTGCCTGTTTTCTAAAATAACTTTCAACAAGGAACTTGCACGCTCAACGATTTTTAGTTCATCCTCATTTGGTGTCTTGGCTTCGTTATAATAAACAGCAAATGTGGCCATGACCTCTCCCGCTGAATTGATAATAGGTTCTGACCAACACGCGTGTAAATTTAAGGCCAGTGCCTCCTTGCGGCAAGATTCCCACCTGGGATCAGTACTGATGTCCTGTACGATAACTCTTTCTTTAAAAAAAGCAGCCGTACCGCAGGAACCCGAATTTGCGCCAATCTCCAAGCCATTTAAGAGATCGGTATAATAAGCAGGTAAGGACAGTGAGGCGCAATGATACAACCGGCCATTTTTTGCCTGCAATATGGTACAGATCATCTCAGGAAACAATAAGTCAATTTCCTGCACATAATAGCACAAAACCTCTTCCAGTGAAATGCCTGTTGTGGAACTCATTTCCAAAACCTTTCTGTCAAGGGATTCAAGATCATTTAGTCGTTTTGTAGTCGTAACATCTACGGCACTTACGATGCGGGTATGCTCGCCCCAGGATGGAAGCGGCCTGCTTTCTATATCAACATAAATAATCGTTCTGTCTTTTTTTATATGTCTAATGGTTGCTTTATTTAGAAGCCCCTGCTTGATTTTATAGCCTACCTCTTCCATCATCGTATTGACATCCTCTTCCGGAACCAGAATCCAGGCACTGGATTGAAGAAACTCTTCCAGAGTATACCCATAGTGTTTTTGAGCAGCATCGTTGGCAGCGAGAATTTGTAAATTCCTGTTGTCGTAGGCCCACATAGGTACCGGACTAAAATTGAACAAGTCGAAATCTCTGTGCTGAGGCATGGTTCTTTTTTAAAAAAACCAATTTACGAATTTTCTTTGCAATATTTTCCAACCCGATCTTATCTTTTAATTTTAAGTAGAATAATCGCAATTCGGTGATCACTCCCAATAATTATTAAAAGATAACTACCCTAGCCTCTTAGCTTTTTATACCTCAGTAATGCTTCTAAAAAGTAGTAATCGGCATAAATTAGAGGCACATCGATTTCCCCTTTATGTGGCAGGCTGCCAACGGAATGCTTTAAAATAAAACCGGCGTTTGTGCCTGGTTTAGCCAAATACGCATCACCGGACAATGATTTCAACATCTGTTCTGCAGCCTTAAAATATCTCTGACCTTCCGGAGCTAAAGTACTCAATTCCAGCAGGGCCGAGGCAGCCAATGCTCCGGCTGAAGCATCACGGGGAATGTAAGAGATCTTGTTGGCATTATAATCAAAATGAGGAGTGTAGCCTTTTTGTTCTACATTAAAGTCCCAGTACGGAATTTTATCCTTTGGTAGATTCGGATGATTGATGAAAAAATCCGATGCCTTTTGAGCGGCTTCTAAAAAGCGTTTGTCTTTGGTTTCCCTATACATCATGGTGAAGCCGTAAATGGCCCAGCCCTGCCCTCTTGACCAGGTGGAGTTGTCTGCATAGCCCTGGTTGGTTTGCTGATGGAGCACTTTCCCGTCAGGTGAATAATCCACGACATGGTAGGTGCTAAAGTCAGGTCTGAAATGATTTTTCATGGTGTTTAAGGCATGGCTGATGGCTACATCTTTATATTTCGGATTGCCCGTCAGCTTAGATACATAGCACAGCATTTCCAGGTTCATCATATTGTCAATGATCACCGGGTATTCCCATACGGTCTTCTTATCCCAGGAAGCTTTCCTGTTCCAGGATTTGATCAGCCCTACTTTAGGATCGAAGCGGGTCAAGGCGGACTCGGCCGACTGGATCAGGATTTTATGGTATTTCTCCAGCTTTGCGGGGTCTTTTTCAAACCTTATTGCATTGCCGTAAGAGCAGTACATCACAAAGCCCACATCATGGTGTTCTGTTAAAAATTGTGCTTGTTCCAGAGCCTCCGTCCATTTAGTTGCCGCCACTTTCCACTCTGGCTTTTTGGTATATTCATAAATATACCACAAACCTCCGGCAAAAAAACCTTGTGTCCAATCCTTAATACCGGTTGTTTTTACCGAACCGTCTTTGTTGGTCGTACGTGGAAACCGGCTAAGGTCGGTTGAGCTTTTCAGCAAGTCTGTATATTGCTTTTCTGCAACGGCGAAGTCCTTTTTGATCAGCTCTGTTTTTGGCGACAGCCATAAAAATGCGGAACTGCATACAGCAATGACCATGACCGCAGTCAACATTATGTTTTTTCTTTTTTTGAGGAGATCGTTTAGTTTCATAGGTGTATTTGTTGATTAAACAGGTATAATATACTATTTATATTCTGGATTTAAGGATTCGTGATCGTGATCGGCAATTGTTTGACGACAGTCGAGGTACCCTCAACCGTGCTGTTGGACGCTACAAATGTTGGGGTATACATACCAGCGGGATATACCGTGGTTGGCACATATTTATTTAATACAGCGGTGATCTCTTTGATCCCTATGCCTGCATCTGGTGTGACCTTGCGCAGATCAATCGGCCCCATAATGGCCCAGGCTTCCGCATTGGCGGTGGCTGCTGCTGCTGTGGCCGCACCGGTAATGACCAGCGAGCCGGCAGTTCCGACACCTGTGGTATATACCCAGCCGTACCTGTTGGCATTTAAATTCTCATCGTAAATACTCAACCAACCTAAACCCGGTGTATTGACGCCATAATTGGTAATGGACTGATTGGAAGCCGCAAAGTTGGCTTGTGTATACACCGTATTGTCTTCCAGAACATTATTAACTGAAAGTGCGCTGATGGTCCATTTATTCTGAATGCTACCGGCTACGGCCTTATACTTAAAGGCGATATATACCGGTTTATTTTGAGTGGCGAATTCATTCAGATTGATGACACCCGATGGGGTTGCTGTACCGGCAGACCAGGCAGCAAGATTGCTGATATCTGTCCAGGCAGCAGCCGCAATGTTTGCATTGGTCGCCGCTGTATCACGGGTGACTACACCAGTAATGTTTTTAGACTTGGCCACAACACCTTTAAAATCGGAGGAGATCAGCAATTGTAAGGAATTTGCTTGGGTACCATTCGCTCTTAAGGATGTAAATTGAAGCTGAGGGGTTCCAACGGCTGTAATACGGTCTTTAAATTCATAACGCTGACCAACGGCGCCTGAATAAAAAGTGACAATATTCGGCGTCCCGCTCAATTGATAGACGATCGTATCCGTTGTTTTAAAAGTGTTGCTCTCCGTTCCGTTTGTCTTTGTAGAGATCGCATTAAAGGTAACCGGCTTTTCTTCCAGTGTTTTTTCACAGGCCGTCAGCATCAGCATTCCGACAAAAAGCATTGTATATAAAAGTTTCATAGTTTTTCTCTTTAAGTTTACCATCCAGGGTTTTGAGTTGCTGCTTTATTTACTGTAATTTCTGCGGCAGGAATCGGGAAAAGCACATGCTTAGGTGCGATATTGGAACCGGCCAAACCACCGTAGGCAAAAGTGGTACCTCCATTAGCCCGTATTTCACTTCCTACAGCATTCATGGTACTCACCCATTTGCCCCATCTGACCAGGTCAGGCTTTCTGAGCGACTCAAAGCAAAGCTCCCTGGAACGCTCATCTTCAAGCGCTTGCTGAAAGCTTTCTTTATCCAGACCGGACAAGTCGACCGTGGACGTAGCGATAGTCGCTGTAGCGGTAGCCCTCAACCCTGCATAGGTAAAAACAGCGCCGGTTGTGGCTGCGGATGATGCCCCGGATGTTTGCGTCGGTGGGGTTGCTGTTGATGTACCGGCAGTAGTAACCGTGTACACATTATTACCATTGAAAATCTGGGTACCGGCAGCATAGGCTATATTGGTTGCCCAGGCTGTACCGATGGTTACAGTTGGTGCCGAGGTATATTCTTTGCCAGGATTGGTTACGGCTACGGCAACAACCTTTCCTGTACTGGCAGAAACTGTGGCCTCGGCAGTAGCCCCTGTACCACCCCCACCTGTCAGCGTTACCGGGATATTATTTATCGTGGTCAGATATCCTGTATTGCCCGCGGTAGCTAATGTGACCGTATTGACTACGGAGAATGTGGCCCCTTCAGTGGCTGGATCCAATCCAAAGCCTCTTCTCCTCACCTGGTTAATGGCGTCGTAGGCCAATTGGGTAGGCCCATTAATGTGATTTTCCGCTTCTGCAAGCATCAGTAGCACATCTGAATACCTCAATAGCGGGTAGTTGATCGGCGTGATGTTCTGATTTTTATTATCGAGCACGTAGGCTTCCCTTCTGAATTTCGCTGCATCACGGTTGTAGATCTGGGCATTGGTGTAATAGTTATAATAATACCTGTCCGGATAGGTGGCAATGTAATTGAACTGCGCCAGGTTCCAGTCCCGCCTTAAATCACCGGGCTGGAACAAATTAAACAATCTGGCAGTCGTGTGGAGGAATCCATAAGAATAACCGATTTTTAACCCTATACCGGTAGCGACCTGCATCTGTATTCCACCCAGGTTACCGACCCTTCCTGAGGAGCCCAATCCATCGGCACCATTGCCTTTGAATTCTACCTCCCACATGCTTTCCCTGATGTCATACAAATCCTGGTGCATGTTTATAAAAAGCTGTTTATAACTTGGGTTCAACCTGTGTTCTCCTGATTCTTTAACTTTTAAGGCCCAGGCTTTGGCTTCCGCATATCTGGATTCTTCTTTTAAAGGGGCGCCGGCCATCGTGAGGCAGACCCTCGCCAGTATACCCTGAACCGTTGTTTTGCCTACCCGACCACTGAATCCCAGGTCAGTAATTCTACTGACCAAAGCCTCTGCTTTCACCATATCGGTCAGGATTTGAGCATATACCTCTTTTACCGGTGTTCTCGGCACCTGTACATCTTCGGCCGAAGGTGATTTGGTGGGTTCGATCTTAAGCGGCACATCCCCATAGTTGCTGGCCAGCAGGAAATAATAATACCCCCGCATAAACAGTGCTTCGCCAAGGATAGGATTGCGTTTAGATTCGTCAATGTTGGCTATATTGATATTGGCGATCAGCATATTGGCCCTTTCAATCCCTACATAACATTGCTGCCAAAGTGCGGCAACGGTATTGTCTGAATAGTCAAAATTATAGACCATTACACCGGTGGTCTGCGCACTCCGCTGATAAAAAGCTTCATCGGAAATGACATTATCACTATGTAAAAAATTGCCGTACAAGGCAGGCGTCGATAAGGGATAATAGACACCGGCCAGGGCATTGAGCAGTTTGGCCTCAGAGTCATAGTACTCCTCCGGCAGTAGATTGTCGGTAGGTACGGTGTCTAAAAACTTCTTACAGGAAATAAACCCTGTGCTTAATATGAGTAGAGAAAATAATAACTTCTTCATGTCAGTTGAATTTCTGTGAATGTCTTGAGTTCATGTAAAGGACTGGTTTAGAAAGTGACGTTTGCACCGACAGCGACAATCCTCGCCCTTGGGTAACCGCTATAGTCAAAGCCGCCGGTAAGCACAGAATTGTACGTACTTACTTCCGGATCGAGGCCGCTGTACTTGGTCCAGGTATACAGGTTTTGTCCTGAAACAGATAACCGAAACGCTTTGATATTAACTTTATTCAGCAGTGTTTTAGGAAGGTTATAACCTAGTGACACCGTCTTCAGGCGGAGGAAAGAGCCATCTTCAACGGTCCTTGAGGAATATCCTGCCACAGAAAATCCGCCGGTACGGTAGTTGGACGAACCTTGATTTTCGGGCGACCAGCGGTCGGTATAACTATCAAATTGCTGTAAGAACCTTTTGTTTGTGCCATTTCCTTCAAACACCAGACGGTTGGTATTCTGGATGTCGTTGCCATAAGACCATTGGAAGAAGACATTTAAATCAAAATTCTTATAGCTAAAGTTGTTTGAAAAACCACCGATATGTACTGGTAAACTATTGCCGATCACCGCATAGTCGGAAGAATTGACCGTTCCGTCCCCGTTAATGTCCTTATACCTGATATCGCCTGGCTGGATGTTCTGGCGACTGGCGCCATTACCTGGCACATTGTCTTTTAAAAGATACTCTCCGGTAGAGGTTTGTGTAAAATCGCTGAACTGGTACACCCCATCCCATATAAAGCCATACATCAGGCCGAGGGGCTCTCCGATCTTTGCAATATAAGACGGGATACTGGAATAAATATTATCCCAGGCCGTGGTAGACAACAAAGTTTGCTGATCTTCGGCCAATGCCAATACTTTATTTCTGTTGAAGGAAATATTAAAGCTGCTGCTCCACTGAAAATCCTTATTGCTGATATTGATCGTACTCAAACTAAATTCCAAACCTTTGTTTGATACCGCTCCTACGTTCTTAAATGCAGTAGTATAGCCTGAAGAAGTGGGTAGAGTTGCCCGCAGCAACAGGTCTTTTGTGTTCTTTTTATAGATATCGGCGGTGAGGGTAATCCTGTTCTTTAAAAAGGCGACATCTATCCCCGCATCGTACTGATCGGTGGTTTCCCATTTTACCTTAGGGTTTCCAATGGAGGTTGGAATGATACTGGTGACATAGCCATTGTTCCATGGGTAAGAATTTCCCGGCACCACATCGGTGGAAGACAAGTATGCAAAATCACTTACCCTATTGTTTCCGGTTTTACCAAAACTGGCCCTTAGCTTGCCATCAGAAAGTATCCGGCTATTTTTAAGAAAATCTTCCTTAATAAACCTCCATGATGCACCTACAGATGGGAAATAACTCCATTTGTTGTCCGAAGCAAACTTGGAAGAACCGTCGGCACGGTAAGAAGCTTCTATATAATATTTTGATTGGTAATTGTATTTGGCCCTGCCATAAAATGAAGACAGGTTCCATAAGGAGCTGAGTGCAGTGGTCACCGGATTGACAGTACCTTCATTTAAGCCGCTCAGTCCCAATTTCTCATTGGGCAGGAAGGTAGCACCATAGCCGAAAGTATTACTGGTATTGCCCTGGGCGGAAAATCCACCAAGGATATTCAGGTTATGGCGCTTGTTGTAGACCTTGGTCCAGGTCAGCGTGTTTTCATTCGACCAGTTGTTGCTGTTTGCCTCAGAAATAGAACCGTTTACCCCACTGGTTCTTCCAGGGGCTGTATTCGGACTGCCCGGATAGGTATTCGAGTTGTTAAACACTTCGTTGATTGTCCTGCTGTTGTTGATGCCCCCGGTTATTCTGAGCTTCAAACTACTTGTTATCAAATAATCAAAATACCCGCCTACATTTAAGTTGTGTGTTATATTGTTTCTCAGCAGATTTTTCTGGTTCAGTATCGGGTTAAATTTATAATCTGTCCCGGTGGCTGTAGTTTCATCTATCGCTTCATCTTCCGTAAACTCGCTTATCGGATTATAGCCCCATACGCTATACAATATATTCGTTGTACCGCTGGCCCCCGTACCTTGTGATGCTGAATTTCCAGCACGCAGCAGGTAGGCATAGTTTGCATTGATCCCTACCTTGATCTTCCTATTCAGCGTTTGGTCCAGCGTCACCCTTCCCTGGTACCTTTTATAGGCTGTATTGATGATGGTACCTTTCTGATCATTCAGGTTACCAGAAATACCATATACCGTTTTATCAGTCCCACCGCGTACCGCCATAGAATAATCCTGTCGCATACCTGTTTGAAAGAATGGAGATTGCCAGTCTGTGGCTTCCATATTTCTGTAATCTTCCAGTGTTTTTCCTGGTCTGGTCAGCAAGACATAAATAGGCGTCGGGTCAGCTGCTGAACCTGCCGCACCGGGAACAAGTTCCAATTGCATTTTGGCAAACTCATAACTGTTCATCAGTTCCATGGTCTTGATATTGTTGTCCAAACTTACTGTTGGATTAAAGGAAATCACCGGCGCTCCGGCCTTCCCTTTTTTTGTGGTGATCATGATCACCCCATTTGCACCCCTGGCACCATATATGGCAGTCGCAGAAGCATCCTTCAATACATCTATAGATTCTACTTCCTGTGGATCAAATACATTCAGGTTGAATCCTTCTATCGGAAAGCCATCCACTACGTAGAGCGGGCTATTGTTTTGAGTGATTGAATTGGCACCCCTGATCACGATATTCACTGACGAGCCTGGTTGTCCGTCAGAAGAGTTGACCTGCACCCCGGCTACCCGGCCTGCCAAGGATTCGTCAATGGAGCGCACAGGTGCTTTGACGAGATCCTTCATCTCTACCTGACCTACAGAACTAACCAAATCGGCTTTTTTACTTGTTCCGTAACCGATCACGACAACGTCGTTTAATACTTGGCTATCTTCAGCGAGCGCAATATTAATTACACCCTTGTCGCCTACACTGACCTCCCTGGTCACATATCCTATATAAGTAAACACAAGCGTGCTGCTTCCCTGTGCAGGGACCTGTATGGCATAGCGCCCGTTTTGATCTGTCGTGGCGCCGGTCCGGGAACCTTTAACCAATACGCTTACTCCAATAAAAGGAGTGCCTGCGCCCTGCTCTGTCACCATCCCTTCTACCCGGCGCGTCTGCTGGGCAAAAGTTGAAAAGGTGCAGATCATACACATTAAAAAGAGGTAAATTTTTCTCATACTTTTAAAAAGTTTAAAATTTGGTTTCTCGTCATAATCCCCTGATTACTATTCTCAAAATTGCGCAGTAATTGAAAAGAAAAAGGGGTACGGATTAATTTATATAAGGGTAATAATTAGTTAACATCAATTAATCTGCAGGGATGAACCACTAAATTCTTTTTGGGGAAAATCAGCCTGCATCGTCTTTGTCTCACCTGTTGTCAAGTTTTTAAGACGGATCACTGCTGTCTTTTCTTTTTGTAAAGGATCAGCAACATGCAGTACAGGCTTACCATTTATATTTTTAATCAACAATGCACAGGGCTTGTCTATCGTAATTTCCATACCTGGCAAAACTATCGTTCCGGCTTTGTAAAAGATGGCCTGTACCATGTTTAATACAGAATGATAGACTGCCTGGACATCCTCGGAATTGGCCAGCACTTTTACGGTCGATGCATCAAACTTTTTCATTTCAGCATCTTTTACACCAGGTAAAACAATATAGGCATATTGTCCGTTCGCAGGCTTACTTCCATGATTGATCCATAGTTTAAAGACATCGCCTGAAATCTCTTCTTTAGGATGTGAATTGTTGATATGATACCAATTCCCTTTTTGAACCTGGGTACTCAGCATTATATCGCCTCCTTCCGGAAAGTAATATCCTACCCCATCATGTAATAACCAGTTTGGGGTTTTACCATTCACTTTCATTGTTTTGCCTCTCCCTATTTTGCTCTTGTCGCTCCCTACCGGGCCATTCAGCCAGCTTTGGTTAACTGTAGTCGTAATGTTTTCAAAAGTATTGCTGTTGATGCCTGCACCGAGACATACGATCTCCCCATCAAAAAAGAACCAGCTCTTCTTTGCCTGTAAACTATCGTAATCCAGCGCATAACCACTTGCTCCATATACACCATCTGATACCCCACCGGCAAAATCATTGCTGCCCTGCTCTCCCCAAAAAACAGTCATCGGGCGGTCCTGGGTATAATCCCTACTAGTTGTTCCGGGTATTTTATCCCATTCCCATACCGGCATAATATTATAGTATTCCGGCCCGCGCAACTGGATATCGGTTGCGCCGTCAGATAAATAACGGCCCAGAAGGTTTTCTCCGTTACCGGCCTCGCTACGTTTGGTCCTGCTGCTGACCATACGCACATTAAAGGAATAGGAAGGCCTTAAATGCTGCGCATAATCCGCATTCCAGAACTGACGGTGATAGGGTTCGATTTTATAAGAAGGTGATTCCGTACTGTCTGTCCGTGCGATCGCATTGCTCCAGTCTTCATTGTGTTTGATGTCAATCATCTTAGCAGTCAGCAACCTGCTCTTCTCTGTATTTTTCCTCAATATATCAGGTCTGCTTACGCCTCTTCCCTCTACATTAAAGTCGATATAACTTCCCCGAATGGCTTTGAGGTAGCTGTCCCGATAGTATTTGGAGAACAAAGCCAGTTTTTCAGTACTCAGGGCATACGGTGTTTCCCTGACATAATTGGCCAGTTTCAATACACCTATAATGAACACCGCCCCGTAGCTGGAGATCTGCAATTGCGGGCCATGTTGCAGATAAGAATAATCATACTGTAAACCTTCACCATAGTGTACAAACTGGATTGGTTCAAATAGCTGGTCAGCAGAAAACTTAAGCAGCGCAAGGTCGTTCGCAAGCAGTGCACGATAAAAATAATGAAGTGCGATATCTGTTTTGTTCGCTCCCGTCTTTTTTTCCGGTTCCCCACGTTTCATTCTATCCAACAGATTGCTTAGCAACTTCGCATCCAGTTGTCTTTCGCCATAATGCATCAGGATCAGCAGCTCCCCCAAAGCCTGGGGTGTGGCGATTTCATTGTGCCACCAGTTGCTGCTTTTTGGATCATTGTCGTACCAAAAGTTAAATGCTTTGGAGATCTGGTCAAACACTTTGTCATTGCCATAATAACGGCTGTCTTTATTTATATAACTCTGTATAACGGTTTCGAGTTTCAACAGATGGTTGTTCGGCAACCAGTTGGTCATGGTCACATCCGTATAGGGCACATCTTTCCAGCTTCCGTCGGGTGCCATCGTATTGATGTTTTTTTCAGCGGCTTTCTCTATACGGGCCAGCGGCTTTTTAAGGTCAAACATGACCCTTTTCATGATGACCGCTACGTCGCCGGATTGCTGCGCCCTGACCAGGGCTGGTGTAAAAATAAACACGAGTAAGCTGCAGGTTAAAAGTAATTTCTTCATAAATATGTTGGTTAGTTGATCAGGTTTGTTTTAAATTTAGGGATACATTCTTTCCATCTCCCGCCCTTTGTTTTCCATACGGTGTTTCATGATCTGGTTTTTTCCTCCGTAAGAACTGCCCCAATGTGGCTCGTCCAGTCCTTTCTCCCATTCTTCTATTGCCGCCAGCATTTCCTTGACTTTAAGCGGATTGGCCGTTGCAAGATCTACCGTTTCGGATAGGTCTTTATGTAAATCGAACAGCAATACATGCTGCGCACCTGATTTCTCCCTGATGCGGACCAGTTTCCAATTTTCTTCCCGCATAGCCGCAGCAATACCTCTGCGCCAGTAAAGGGCTTTATGTGGCACCTTTTTATTTGTTCCGTTTACATAGGGAAGCAGGCTCAACCCATCCAGCTTTTTTGGACCTTGCTGTTTGCCCTTTGCAGCGCCGATTGCCGTGGGTAGGATATCCAATGAACTGACCGGCTGGCTGTAAACGCGACCTGCGGGTATGCCTTCGGGCCATTTCATCATCATTGCGACCCGGATACCCCCCTCCCATTTTGAACCCTTCATGCCACGCAAAGGCCCGTTGTCAG
>Ga0160430_100976_pt1 | contig 12302 bp, 13 predicted proteins | sample HID1971I_E0MG_FD_108274 | JGI IMG/M metagenome (GOLD analysis project Ga0160430, IMG submission 108274) | Enriched millipede-associated microbial communities from UW Madison campus, WI, USA - HID1971I_E0 MG | ecosystem: Host-associated > Arthropoda: Insects > Digestive system > Unclassified ...
CTACCGCACCGACGGCGACCGGCGCGAGTCCGTGGCGGATGCCCGCCGCGAGGCCGCCGACCGGGCCCGCCTCGCCGGAGCCGACCCCGACACCATCGAGATCGTCGCGATCGAGGAGTTGCCCGTGTCGTACATCGACGGCCAGGCGGTGCTCATCCGGGCCCGCGCGGTGGGACGGCTCGCGGCCTGAGCGACGCGCGCATGCGGCATCCGCTCGCGTAGCGTGACGGCATGGCCACCCCCGACTTCGTCCTCGAATTGCGCCGCCACGTCGGCAACGCCCCGCTCTCGCTCGTGGGGGTGACCGCGGTCATCGTGCGCGGCGACGAGATCCTGCTCGGGCGCCGCTCCGACAACGGGGCGCTCACGCCGATCACGGGCATCGTCGACCCCGGCGAGGAGCCGGCGGATGCCGCGGCGCGCGAGGCCCTCGAGGAGGCCGGGGTGCGCATCCGCGTCGACCGGCTCGCCTGGGTGCACCAGATGCCTCGCCTCACCTACGAGAACGGCGACGTGGTCGACTACCTCGACCTGGTGTTCCGCTGCTCGTGGATCGAGGGCGAGCCGTACCCGGCCGACGGCGAGATGACGGAGGTCGCGTGGCATCCGCTCGACGGCCTCGGCGGCGTGCAGGAGCAGCACCTGCGGCGCATCGCGCTCGCGCTCGACGGCGGCACGGGGCGCAACGGCGTCGGCCAGACGCGCTTCGAAGGCGGCCGCGGCGAAGCCGACTGACCGACCGGGGTCATCGCTCGGTCGCATCTGGTCGCGTCGGCGGGCGCGAAGCGACCACATGCGTCCGTGCTGCGCGCACCGCGGCGCGGGCGAGGCTCAGACGGGCAGCGGCCGGTCGTCGACGATCGTCTTCATGACGAGGGTCGACTCCACCCGGCGCACGCCCGGCAGGGCCGAGAGCTTCTCGTCCCAGAGGCGCTGGTAGGCGGGCAGGTCGGGCACGGCGACGCGCAGCAGGTAGTCGGGGTCGCCGAAGAGTCGCAGCGCCTGGATCACCTCGGGGATCTCGGCGACCGCCGCATCGAACGCGGGGATCGTCGCCTGGTTCGCCGACTCCATGGTGACGAACACGAGGGCCCCGAACCCGAGTCCGACGACCTCCGGGTCGATCACGGCGCGGTATCCGGTGATGGCTCCGGATGCCTCGAGCGCGCGCAGTCGGCGATGGGTCGGCGACATGCTCAGCTGCACGCGATCAGCGAGGTCGGTGAGGCTGAGGCGGCCGTCCTGCTGCAGTTCGGCAAGGATTGCGCGATCGATGGCGTCCATGGGCCGAATTCTTCCACTTCGGGCACCCTCAGTGGTGATATTCGGAAGCCTCTTTCGGGTGATTCTGCCTAGGTTCGTCGTATCGAACGAGAAGGGGCATGCCGATGAATCCCGAGCTGCTGCTCGCCTGCTGGGGCATGATGACGCTCATGGTGGTGCTGCCCGGACCCGACTGGGCGTACATCATCTCGGCGGGCCTGCGCGATCGGTCGATCGTGCCCTCGCTCGCCGGCATCCTCGTCGGCTACCTCGCCGCGGTCACGGCCGTGGCGGTGGGCGTGGGCGCCGCGGTCGCCGCGTTGCCGATGGTCCTGGTCGTCCTCACGTTCGCGGCGGCCGGGTACCTGGCATGGCTCGGGGTGCGGGTGCTGCTCGCGCCGCCGGCGGTCGCCGGGGTCACGGCCGCGATCGCCGGGGGTGTCACCACGGGCGTCGGCACGGATGTCGCCGGGGGCGGCGCTGCAGCCGGTGCAGCGGTCGCGGCATCCGTCGACCGGCCGTGGCTGCGCCTGGCGCAGGGCGCCGGTGTCAGCGGGCTGAACCCGAAGGGGCTCCTCGTGCTCGTGGTGCTGCTGCCCCAGTTCACGGATGCCGCGGGCGCATGGCCGATCCCCGTGCAGCTCGCGGTGCTCGGCCTGATCTTCGTGGGCAGCTGCGCGCTCGTCTACTCGGTCGTCGGCGTGAGCGCTCGGGCCGTGCTGCGGGCGCGCCCGACCGCGCTGAACGTGGTCTCGCGGGTGTCGGGCGCGGCGATGGTCGTGCTCGCCGTCGTGCTGGTCGTCGAGCAGTTGTCGCACCTGCTCGGGTGAGGTGTACCCGGGAGGCCGGGAGGCCGGGAGGCCGGCAGCCCGGCGGCCCGGGCCCGGCGGCCCGGCCCGGCCGCCGGGCAGGGAGCCGCCGGCTCAGGCCGCGTCGGGGTCGACGTCGATGAGCACCTTGCCGACCGTGCCGGCCTCGACGGCGTCGTGCGCCTCGGCCGTGCGCTCGAGCGGGAACCGGGTGATCGGCAGCCCGGCCTCCTCGCCGACGGGCAGGGCGCCGTCGACGAGTGCACGGCCGATGTCCTCGGCCGCCGCCGTGAGCGCCTCCTGTCCAACCGTGTAGAGCAGCAGGAACTGGTAGCGCACGTTGAGCGCGAAGTGCCGGCGCACGTCGATCGCCATCTCGGCACCGCCGTCGGTCGCGTACACCGCGATCGTGCCGTGGTTCGCGATGACGCTCGCGTTGAGCTCGGCGTTGCGGGCGGGGGAGACCTCGACGACCTGGTCGACGCCGTGCGGGGCGACGGCGCGGATCTCGGCGGCGGCGTCGCCCGTGCGGTAGTTCACGACGTGGTGCGCGCCGGCCGCGGTCGCGAGGGCCGCCTTCTCGGGCGAGCTCACCGTCGTGATGACGGTGGCTCCCGACCAGCGGGCGAGCTGGATGGCCGCGTGGCCGACCGCGCCGGCGCCGCCCGCGACGAGGACCGTCCGTCCGTCGAGCGCGCCGGGGCCGAGCCGCGACGGGCCGTGCTCCGAGACGGTGAGGGCACGATGCGCGGTCATCGCGGGAACGCCGAGCGATGCCCCGACGTCGAAGCCCGCGGCATCCGGAAGGTGCACGACGCGTTCGGCCGGCAGCACCGTGGAAGCCTGCGCGGTGCCGGTCGGCCGCTCGTGCGCCGCGAGGTACGCCCAGACCCGGTCGCCGACGGCGAACCCGGTCACGCCCGCGCCGATGGCATCGATGACGCCGGCGCCGTCCTGGTTCGGCACGACCTCGTCGAAGGGGGTGGACCGGCCGGGCTGCGCCCCCGCCCTGGCCTTCCAGTCGGTCGGATTCACGCCCGAGACGACGATGCGCACGCGCACCTCGCCCTCAGCCGGATCGACCGCCTGCCGCTCGACGAGCTGCAGCACGGACGAGTCACCGGTCTTCGAATACGCGATCGCTCTCATGCTGTGGCCAACGCGGCGGACGCCGAGAACCTTCCGATGCGGTGCCGCTCACTCCCACGCCATGTTGACGAGGCGCTCGAAGGTGGCGTAGCCGCCGCGCGCGAAGGCGTTCGCCATCGGCACGTTGCCGACGTCGGTCGAGGCGCGGATGTACGGCGCCCCCGCCTCCACGAGCACGCGGGTGCCCTCGCTCAGGATGCCGTCGATGTAGCCGTTGCCCCGGTGCTCGGGCAGCACGGCCAGGTACGCGATGATGTGGTGGTACGCGTTGCGGGCGGGCAGCACGAACCCGACGACCTCGCCCGAGCGGTCGAGCGCGACCCGCCACCACTCGCGAGGGGTCGTGTAGCGGGCGAACTCCTCCTCGTTCTGGGCGATCGCGACCTCGCGCGGCGACGCGTGACCGAGTTCCTCGACGCTGTGCGCGTCGAGGGTTCCGGTGAGCACCTTCGTCGTCAGGTCGATGAGCTCGTCGTCACCGGCGAACGCACGGAACGTCAACCGCGGGTCGGGTGACGCCACGCCGGCCTCCGGTCGCCATTCGAGCCGCAGGCGTTCGACGACGAATCGGGCACCGGATGCCTCGAGCAGCCCCATGACCGTCTCGGTCACGCGTCGTTCGGCCGGGCGCTCGCGCCAGTCGGCCGACAGGTAGCGGGCGAACTCCGGCGGCGTCCGCTGCGTCTGGATCACCTCGCGCCGCGCGGTGTCGAGGAGCGCCGTGCCGACCGCGCGCTGCTCCTCGTCGGACAGGGCGTCGTCGAGGTCGAAGACGTCGAGCTGGGTCGGCTCCGAGGCGCCGGTCGGGCCCCAGAGTGCGAGCCGCCCGAGCAGGCGTCCGTCTCGCTCGGCGAGCCAGGTCCATTCGGGTCGGCGCCGCCCCTGCTCGAGGTCGTCGGCGATCTCGTGGTTCAGGGTGTAGGGCAGGCCGTTGAAGAAGTCGACCTCGCCGAGGTTGCGGAGGGTGCGGATGTCGTGGGCGTGGTTCGTCATGAGTCCTTCGTGTCGATCAGTGGATACCCACTCTGCCCGACGTGCTCGCTCGCGCTCAGCCGAGGGCGCGATTCATCTGCTCGAGCACGCGCAGGGTCGCCCGGAGCTCGTCGGGATCGGGATCCCACGTGCTCCGGCTCGCGGCGTGGAGGGCGTCGCCGCGACGCACGAGGTCGGTGCCGGCGTCGGTGAGCCCGAGGGTGTTCTCGCGCCGGTTGTGCGGGCTGGTCTCGACGGTCATGAGCCCGGCCGCGACGGCCTGCTCGATCTGGCGGCTCACCGTGCCCTTGGTGAGACCGAGTCGGTCGGCGATCGCCTGCTGGTTGAGGGGGCCGGGGTGCGCGTCGACGACGCTGAGCACGAGGAACTGCGCGAGCGAGATGTCGAGCTCGCGGCGGAAGAGCGCGTCGCCCGTGCGGTCGAGCAGGCCTGCCACGCGCCGGATCAGGTACCAGAGCTGCGCCTGCTCGTCGGGGAAGTCGACCTCGTCCATGCCCGCCAGCCTACCCGATTCGTTTGACAGGCGACGGTTGCGCATGCAACCGTTGCTTACACAACCAAAGGAGTTCCGCCATGCGCATCCTGTTCGTCGTCGATCATCCGTACACCCTCGACTCGGCCGAGAACGTGCCCCACCGCCGCAGCTTCACCGCCGCCGTGGCCGATGCGGCGATCCGAGGGGCACGGCGGGCCGGTCACGAGATCGATCTCGTCGACCTCGCCGCCGACGGCTTCGATCCCGTCATGAGCCGTGACGACCTCGTCGCCTGGCGTCTCAAGTCCGTCGTCGACCCCGTGGTCGCCGACTACCAGCGCCGATTGCTGTCCGCCGACCACGTGGTGTTCGCCTTCCCGGTGTGGTGGGAGGCGATGCCGGCTTCGACGAAGGGGTTCCTCGATCGCGTGCTGACCAAGGGCGTCGTCTTCGAGGAGATCGCCGGAGCGAAGGGCAACCCGTTCCGCAACCTCATGCCGCGGCTCGGCGGCGTCACGGTGCTGTCGATCATGACCACGCCCGACGCGGCCTACCGCTGGTGGTTCCGCGACCCGCTCACGAAGATCCTCTTCAAGGGCACCTTCGGCAAGATCGGCGTGAAGAACCTGCGCTGGGTCAACTACGCGTCCATCACCGAGAAGACGCACGAGCAGCGCGAGCGGATGCTGCGCGACACCGAGCAGCGCTTCGCGAACCTGCGCTCGGCCGGCAGACCGCAGCGGCAGCCCGCGCGCGTGTGACCCGCACCGCCGTCGAGCGGGGTCGTGGGTCGGCCGGCCGGCGCTGCGGTCGATCCGACGTATTCGGACGACCTCGTGTCAACCCATCGCCGCCGGGCGGCCCGCTCGTTACGCTGGCGGCAGACGCGCCGCGGCGCCGGGTCGTGGCGGACGAGAAGGGGAATGGCATGTCCATCGGAGACGAAGACATCACGCTCGAACCGAACGAGGGCCGTCAGGACCTCTCCGAGCCGAACTCGACCGACCAGGGCGGCGAGGGCGCGGGCGACGGCGGCGCGAACCCGCACGGACACGACGGTGGGGCCGACGGATCCGCCGGCGCCGGCGAGGGCACGGCCGACGGTGGCGCGAACCCCGACGGACACGACGGCGGGGCCGACGGCTCGGCCGGCGAGGGCACGGCCGACGGCGGCGCGAACCCCGGAGGCCACGACGGCGGCGCCGACGGATCGGCGTAGTGGCGGCGGCGGAACGCGGGTCGAGCAGTCGACCCGCGTTGTCGCGCTGCGTCGGCATGCCGGCGCAGCGCTTCGCCGACGAGGTGTGGGGGAGCACGGCGCTGCTCTCCCGGTCGGCTGAACTGCCCTCGGGCTTCGACGACCTGTTCAGCGCCGACGCCGTCGACGAGCTCGTCACGCGCCGCGGGGTGCGCACGCCGTTCATGCGCATGGCCCGCGACGGCACGGTGCTCCCCGCCTCGGCGTACACCGCGTCGGGCGGGTACGGCGCCGAGGTCGGCGACCAGGTCTCGAGCGAGCGCGTGTTCGAGCGGTTCGCGGGCGGTGCGACGATCGTGCTGCAGGGGCTGCACCGGCTCTGGCCCCCGATCATCGACTTCACCCGCGAGCTGGCCGACGAGCTGCGGCATCCGGTGCAGGTGAACGCCTACGTGACGCCACCGGCGGCGCAGGGCTTCGACCCGCACTACGACACGCACGACGTGTTCGTACTGCAGATCTCGGGCGAGAAGCACTGGCGCATCCACGCGCCCGTGCACGTCGACCCGCTGAGCTCACAGCCGTGGGGCGGGCATCGAGAGGCGGTTGCCGCCGCCGCGCTCGCCGAGCCGGTCATCGACGCCGTGCTGCAACCGGGCGACGCGCTCTACCTGCCCCGCGGCTGGATCCACTCGGCGACCGCCGGCGGCGACGCGACCTCGGTGCACCTGACCGTCGGCATGTCGACGTACACCCACGCCGATGTCGTCTCGGCCCTCGTCGCCCGCGTCGGCGACAGCGAGCGCCTGCGGGCATCCCTGCCGCTCGGCGTCGACTTCGACGACCCCGAGCAGGTCGCGGCGATCCTCCGCGAGACCGCCGACGCCTTGGCCGAGCTCGTCGGGCGAGCGGATGCCGCGGGCACGGCCCAGGCCCTCGCGCGACGCTTCGAGCGCGACATCCGCCCCGAGCCGCTGGCGCCGCTGGCCACGCTGGCCGCGCTCGCGGACTTCGACGCCGCGGCGACGGTCCGCTGGCGCGGATCGCTGCGGGTGCGGGTCGAGACCGACGGCGAACGGGTGCGCATCGTGTCGGGCGCGAAGACGCTGTCGCTGCCGATCGAGGCCGAGGCCGCGGTGCGCCGCCTCATCGAGGGCGACCCGGTCGCGGTCGGCGACCTACCGGGGCTCGACGCCGCGAGCGCCGTCGTGGTCGCGCGGCGGCTCGTGCGCGAGGGATTCGCGGTGACGCCCGCGTGACGCTCGCCGCCGAACCCTGGGCGCCGTGCAGCGACCGCGCCCGCGAGCGGAGCGATCCGCTCGCGGGCACGGCGCCGCGCGGCGTGCGGTGGTTGCTGCTCGAGGTGGCGACGAGCTGGGGCCGGAACGCCCTGCTCGACGCGCCGTTCGACCGCGAGCTCGGCCGGCGCATCGTGCGGCGGGCCGAGGCCGCCGACCTGCGCATCCTCGCGATCCGTCGACCGGGCCGTCGTGTGCCGCCCGCCGTGCAGCGGTGGGCGATCGTCGACTCGCGGCCCGGCAGCGAGTCCATCGTGTGGGGTGAGGCGACGGATGCCGCGGCCCTCCTCGACGTACCCCTCGACGGCTCGGCGGGCACGCCGTCGACCGAGCCGATCTACGCGGTGTGCGCCCACGGCCGCCACGACCGCTGCTGCGCGGTGCGCGGACGCCGGGTCGCCGCCGCGCTCGCCGCCGCCCGACCCGAGCAGACGTGGGAGTGCTCGCACGTGGGCGGAGACCGCTTCGCGGGCACGATGGTCGTCTTCCCGCACGGCCTGTACTACGGCTACGCCGACGACGGCGACCCCGTGCGCATCGCCGAGGCGTTCGACGCCGGCCGCGTGGTGCCCGATCGGCTGCGGGGCCGGAGCTCGCTCAGTCACCCCGTGCAGGCGGCGCAGCACTACGCGCGGCAGGAGTTCGGCGACGAGCGCATCGACGCGTACCCGCCGCTCGAGGAGGCCGCGACCGACGGCGGATGGCGCGTGCGGCTCGGACGCCCCACAGACGACGGCGATGGCGGCGTCGGCTCCGCGCACGACGGGTCGATCGTGGTCGACCTCGTCGAGGAGGCCTCGGCGCCGCTGCTCTCGACGTGCGCCGCGACGCGGCTCGTGCAGGTGCGGCAGTACGGCCTGCGCGGCATCCGCTGACCATGTGCCGGCGCGATAGTCTCCCGACATGAGCGCGACGGATGTCGAGACCCCGGCCGGCCTCACCGCCGCCGAGGTGGCCGAGCGCGTGGCCGACGGCCGCACGAACGACTTCACGCAGCAGTCGAGTCGCAGCGTCGCGAGCATCATCCGCGCGAACGTGCTCACGCTGTTCAACGGCATCATCGCGGCCTGCTTCCTCGTGCTGCTCCTGCTCGGTCGCTGGCAGGACGCGCTGTTCGGCATCAGCGCGATCGCGAACACCGTCATCGGCTCGGTGCAGGAGTTCCGGGCGAAGGCCGCGCTCGACAAGCTCGCCCTCATGCACGCCCCTCGCGCGCGGGTGCGCCGCGATGGGGAGGTCGCCGAGATCGCCGTGGCCGACGTCGTGCTCGACGACGTGCTCGTGCTGCGCGCGGGCGACCAGGTTCCCGCAGACGCCCGCGTCGCGACATCCGCTCACCTGCAACTCGACGAGTCGATGCTCACGGGCGAGTCCGACGCGGTCGACAAGGTGCCAGGCGACGAGGTGCTCTCGGGGTCGGTGGTGATCGCCGGCGAGGGGGAGGCCGTGGTCGTGCGCGCGGGCGCCGACTCGTTCGCGAACTCGCTCGCCGCCGAGGCGAAGAAGTTCTCGCTCGTGACGAGCGAGTTGCGCTCGTCGATCGACCGGGTGCTGCGCGTCGTCAGCTGGATCGTCGGGCCGATCGCGCTGCTCGTGTTCAACGCGCAGATGTTCGTCTTCGGCGGCTGGGAGAAGGCGATCGAGTCCGGCGACTGGCGACAGGCCGCGGTGAACACCATCGCGGCCCTCGTCGCGATGATCCCGCTCGGCCTCGTGCTCATGACGAGCATCGCCTTCGCCGTCGGCGCGGTGAAGCTCGCCAGGCAGCAGGTGCTCGTGCAGGAACTCGCGGCGGTCGAGGGGCTCGCGCGCGTCGACCTCATCTGCCTCGACAAGACCGGCACGCTGACCGAGGGCAGCATCGTCTTCGACGCCGAGCACCCGCTGGCTCCGGATGCCGCGCCCGCGGGTTGGCGCGCGGCGCTCGCCTGGTACGGCTCCGAGCCCGACGCGAACGCCACCGCGCGCTGCCTCGCCGAGCCCTACGGCGAGATGCCGTCGGCCGCGCCGATCGCGCGCATCCCGTTCTCGTCGGCCCGCAAGTGGAGCGCGGTCGCCTTCGCCGAGGGCACGGATGCCGCGGGCAGCTGGGTGCTCGGCGGGCCCGAGATGGTCTTCCCCGACGACCGGCTCGCGGGCGATGCGCGGCGGCTCGCGGCATCCGGACTCCGCACCCTCGTGCTCGCGCACAGCCCGGAGGCGCTCGACGAGGAGGCCGAGTCGCTGCCCGACGGGCTCGAGGCGGTCGCCCTGCTCACGTTCCGCGAGCGAATCAGGTCGGATGCCGCCGAGACGCTCGCGTACTTCGCCGAACAGGGCGTGGCCGTGCGCATCATCTCGGGCGACAATCCCGACACGGTCGCGGCGATCGCTCGCACGGTCGGCCTCGATGCATCCGGCGGCTTCGATGCGCGGCAGCTGCCCGAGGACCCGGCCGAACTCGCCGCCGTGCTGCAGCAGCACCTCGTCTTCGGGCGTGTGACGCCGCAGCAGAAGAAGGCGATCGTCGTCGCGCTGAAGCAGGCCGGGCACACGGTCGCGATGACCGGCGACGGCGTCAACGACGCGCTCGCGATCAAGGAGGCCGACATCGGCATCGCGATGGAATCCGGGGCTGCCGCGACCAAGGCGGTCGCGCGCATCGTGCTGCTCGACGGGCGGTTCTCGCACCTGCCGCGCGTCGTCGCCGAGGGCCGCCAGGTGATCGCGAACATCGAGCGCGTCTCGATGCTGTTCCTGACCAAGACCGTCTACGCCACCGGACTCGCGGTGCTCTTCGGGGCGTTCGTGCTCGAGTTCCCGTTCCTGCCGCGACAGCTGTCGGTGATCGACGGCCTCACGATCGGCCTGCCCGCGTTCTTCCTCGCGCTCATGCCGAACGCGCGGCGGTACGTGCCGGGGTTCCTGCGGCGATCACTGAGCTTCGCCATCCCGGCGGGCGTCGTCGTCGCGCTCGCGCTCTTCGTCTACAGCTGGCTCGCGACGCAGGCCGGCATCGGCCAGGACGAGCTGCGCACCGGCTCGACCCTGCTGCTGACGATCATCGGGCTCTGGGTGCTCACCGTGCTGTCGCGGCCGATCGACGGCTGGAAGATCCTCATCATCGGGGCGATGATGCTGGGGCTGATCGTCGTTTACTCGGTGCCGTTCGTCACGGAGTTCCTGATGTTCGTCGACCCGTCGATCGTCACGGCGGCCCTGGTGCTGGTGGTCTCCGTGGTGGCCATCGCCGCGATCGAGGTCATCCGCTTCTTCCACCTGCGGTACGTGCGAAGAACCGCGCGGTTCGACCCGTCCACAACACCGTGACGGCCGCTGCCACGAGCACGAGGTCGACGATCACGAACCACTGGTCGGGCGAGGCGATGAGGATCACGACGTCGAGCACGATCGTGACCCCGAGCAGCGCCGTCACGAGCACCCGTGCGTCGCGCCGCGCGCGGGTGAGCCCCGAGGCGATGGTGATCACGAACAGGCCGAGCAGCACGATGCAGGCGCCGACGATCGTCACGACGAGGCGTTCGGCGTCGTTCGTGTCAGGCAGGTAGCGGCCGAACATGACCGCGATGCCCGCCAGGATCTGCGCGACGCCCGTGAGGTAGCCGAGCACGACCGCGACGATGAGCTCGGGCGGCGGGCGATGCGGCGCCACCGTAGAGGCCGCCGCCGAAGGCTCCGCCATCGTGTCACCGGTCTGCTCGGTCATACGGGCGACCCTAGTCGAGCGGATGCGCGGGCTGCGAGGCCGATCAGTGCTCGACGACGACGTGGCGCAGGTCGTCGAGGGCCTCGCGGATGCGCTCGGCGAGCGTCAGGTCGTCGTCGGCGAGCCAGCGGGCGAAGCCGACATGGAACACGGCGACCCCGGCGCCGGCGGCGAGCTCGGCGGCGGGCAGGGCGACGCCGCGGTCGCGGAGCGCCTCGACGGCGGCCTGCCTGAGGCGCTCGAGCTTCAGGAGCTCGCGCTCCTGCAGGCTCGCATCCGAGGCGATGACGGCGGCGCGCTGCTCGGCGAAGGCCCGGTCGCCCGCGATGAGGTCGCCCGCGACGGCGAATGCCCTCGCCATGACCTCGATGGGCGGCAGGCCGTCGGGCGCGGCCTCGATCGCCGCGACCACGCCATGCTGCAGGCCGCCCGACGAGTCGAAGAGCACCTCGCGCTTGTCGGCGAAGTAGCGGAAGAACGTGCGCTCGGTCACGCCGGCGCGTTCGGCGATGGCGGCGACGGTGGTCTGCTCGTATCCGCGCTCGCCGAAGAGCTCGAGCGCCGCCATGCCGAGTCGCTCCTGTGAACCGCCTGCCCATCGTGCCATGGCTCGAGTCTAGGTGATGACAGGGGCTGACATCGGTGGTATCGTGAGTGATGTCAGTATCTGACATGAAAGGATCTCGCATGAACATCTTCGTCACCGGCGCCTCCGGCTGGATCGGATCCGCCTCCGTTGCCGAACTCCTCGCGACCGGCCACCAGGTCGTCGGCCTCGCCCGCTCCGACGCCTCCGCGGCCGTGATCGAGGCGCAGGGCGCCACCGCCGTGCGCGGAACCCTCGCCGACCTCGACACGCTTCGCGAGCAGGCCTCAGCCGCCGACGGCGTGCTCCACCTCGGCTTCGTGCACGACTTCAGCGACTACCAGGCCGCCGGCCGCATCGAGCGCGACGCCATCGAGACCTTCGGCGACGCGCTCGCCGGCACGGGCAAGCCGCTGCTCTTCGCCTCGGGGGTCGCCGGACAGTCCGCGCCCGGCCGGGCATCGACCGAGGAGGACGCCTCGCCCTTCACGACGCCCGACGCACCGCGCGGGGGCGCCGAACCGCTCGCCCTCGGCTTCGCCGATCGCGGCATCCGGCCGGTCGCCCTGCGCTTCGCGCCGACCGTGCACGGAGCCGGCGACCACGGCTTCATGGCGGTGCTCGTCGGCATCGCGCGCGAGCGCGGCGTCGCGGCCTACGTCGGCGACGGCTCGAACCGCTGGCCCGCCGTGCACCGCCTCGACGCCGCACGGCTCGTGGCGCTCGCCCTCGACGGCGCTCCGGCCGGCACCCGTGTGCACGCCGTCGCCGAGGAGGGCATCGCCACCCGCGAGATCGCCGAGGCCATCGGGCGCGGGCTCGGGC